>Ga0105046_10000507_pt1 | contig 54770 bp, 43 predicted proteins | sample MAT03_FD_78385 | JGI IMG/M metagenome (GOLD analysis project Ga0105046, IMG submission 78385) | Freshwater microbial communities from Lake Fryxell liftoff mats and glacier meltwater in Antarctica - MAT-03 (megahit assembly) | ecosystem: Environmental > Aquatic > Freshwater > Ice > Liftoff... | reverse complement strand
CGGTCCGCCTAGCGCGGTTTCAGAACTGGGCTTACGCACCCGCATCAGGTAACCCCGTTGGATCGTCCATAGCTGGGGATGACGACGCGCCCGTCGCTAAACGATACTTCTGCCATGCCCAGCCGTGATCTAATCAGAAATCGCCGCTCGCTTGGTATAAGAGTTATATCGGCCATGCGCTTTCAATTCGACGCCGAAAAGAACTGCGAGGTATTACAGAAGCACGGTGTCAGCTTGGAGGCCGCGCAAGAGATTTTCGACCAAGCACATCTGGTGGATAGGAAGAACGACAACCCCGAGCAATTTCGCGCCATTGGTTGGACTGGCCGTAGGTTGTGCTCGGTGATCTTCGAAATCCGGAGGGACTCCGGAGAAGAGTTTTATCATCTTATTGCTGCGTGGAAAGCAACTAAGCAGGAAGAGGAAGCCTATGCCGAACAAATCTAAGCCGTCGCCCTCCGCCGACGAAATTGCCGAGATGGCCACTCGTGGCGAGGATGTCTCGAAGTTCTTCACCAAACAATTCACGGTCGTCAGGCCGGTTCGCCGGGTGAATGTGGATCTGACCCAGGGAATGTTGCGGGAGCTCGACGAGCGCGCCGTGCGCCTCAACGTGAGCAGGCAGGCAGTGATCAAGACTCTCCTGCGTCAGGCGTTGGATCAGATCACTCCTGCCCGTCCACGTCGAGCCGGCTGAACAAAATGACGCATGATCCCATCATTATCTTGATGACGCCGCCGCGGATCGGGTGCTCAGTACCCTTCGCACGTTGGCTTTCCGCGACATTTCAAACTGGGCATTGACAGGCGGCTTGGCCGTGGAGATCCACTACCAAAGCCGCGGTTGCGCGCCCACAGACCGTCCCTTCAACGATCTAGATTTTGTCACCAGCGGATTCGACTGCATCCCTACATCGCTAGCCGACGATTATCTACGCAACCACATCCACCCTTTAGACCCGCCCGGCAAGACCATCTTGCAGTTGATCGATTCCAACACTTCGATCAGGGTGGATGTATTCCGAGCGTTCGGTGCGACCATGAGCCGGGTCAACTACCTTGAGCTTTGGCACTTGCCAATCTTCCTGATTTCGCTGGAAGATCCGGTGGCAAGAGCAGCAAGGCTAGCTAGTGCTGGATTTGGCGGCAGGCCAACCCGTGGCATCGAAGCACGCCAAAGACTATTTACGATTGGCGGAACTTGTGGACCTGGTACGCGTTGAAACTCCGTGGCAGGATCAGCGGAGATCAACACATCCGGTGACCTTCCAAGAAGCTAACGCGCTACTCCCGGCCTTGATCCCCAGACAATCAGATCTCCTCGTCACCCCTGAATATGCGAAGGACCCGCTAGTTCGCGCCAGCTGTCCGCGCTGCTTACCGTCGCCTCCATTTCAACTAGCTGAACCGGCTGAGGTGCTCTCGTTGTTGCGGTATTGTTGAACAAGTTGCAATGTGAGGCCGATTTCTCCCGCCTAGTCGCACAGGGTCCGGGAGATTGGAACCGCGCGAGTCTTCGTACCAGCGGGAAGAGCGGGCGGCGGCTTGCGGTGGTACCTCATCGTCCACCAGCCCATTCTTTTGCCCCCGGTGCCGTTTTGCGGGTTCTATCCGGTTCCGAAGCCCATTCCCTAGTTAGGGGGGAATCGTCGAACGGTGAATGGCAGATCGTGTTCGAAGACACGAACGCGAATGGCGGCGTCGCCGGACAATTCCAGAACGCGGCGCTGACCGTGTACGGCGCGGCGAAGTAACAACGTCATCCATGGGGCAAGGGCGGCCCTCCTACATCCGGCCGCCTTTCCACGCGGGAGGCTTTCAACTGCCGCAAAGCCTGACGCTTGCGGCGCTGGAGGAATCCAAGAAGCGCCAAGGTCGAACCGGCCAGTGTCCACGTGGCGGGTTCCGGCGTGTCGGTCAACCCGGTCCCTTCGCGATTGCGGACATTCATCACGTACCGTCCGTCGGTTCGGGTGTACAGCGGGTCCAGAATCGGCACGTTCGTGTTTCGAATCAGGGAAGTTCCGGAAGGTCCGCTGCTGGGAAACGCCCGCCGGAATTGCGATCGCTCCACCTGACCATAAACACCGCAACGCCGGCCATTATTCGCGGTTTTTCTGGAGAGGAACTCGCGCAAAACGGGCTCGGCGTCGAGAGCTTCTCGACTATTGGCGGGTCGCAACGCCGATCCCTTTGCGCTGATGTGGCCGACGTTCAGCCGGCCATCTGGCAGTCTGCAATCTGGAACGGCTATGAACCAACCAGGATTTTCATCTCGGTTTGAGCACCACCGATTCGCAACACAAGCGTCCGTTCACTCTGGGTGCCTTCAGAGAATTCCGCAGGTACCCGAACCTGCAGTTCCGCCACCCCAGGCGACTTCACGCGAAAGCTCACGATTTCAGCCTCAATTCCATCTATCGCAGCGGAAGCGCCAGCGGCCGGAACACCGTCCACGCTTCTTCCGTAGCCGGTGACGCGACAGTTCAAGACATCTCCAACAGTTCCGTAGTCTAGAACTTTTGGCGCGGTCGCTTCGAGCATGATTTGGAACGGTGCCGAGGGCGGGCGATCGGCTTCGCTCGCGACGGCTTCGACGCTACCCGCATCGAGCGTGTCCGGGATCGCTACCATCACCGAACCACTTGCAGCAGCGCTGCCTTCGAGGACGGCGGCCTCGGTCTCCCCGAACGCGATGCGAAACGTTTCGTCGTCTCTGCGAGCATTCTCGACTTTCACCCGCGCCAGTGAACCCGGAGCCAGCAGGGTTTCCGGCCCCGCACTGCTCAACACCTCGGTGATCGAGAGTGCGGCGACCGCCTTCAGCTCAAACACTAATTGACCTAAGCCGCTACTCAGCGCGACAACTCGAACCGGGCCCACTTGCGAACCCGCCCGCACCAGGACAGAAGCGGTTCCGTTGGCGCCCGTCGTGGCGGAATTTGCACTGAGTTGGCCATTTTCGGCGCGGAAGGTAATCGCCGCACCGGCCACCGGCTGCCCGCTCGTGTTTCGCACCTCAACCGTCAGTGGACGGCTCTGCGCGCCAACGTCCAGGGTTTGCCCGTTCCCGGAAGTGATGCTGAATATCGAGGCTGCGGTGGCAGGTCCGATGCTTCGAATTCTGTGGTTGAATTGGTCTCCCACGAACAAAGTCCCCGAAGCATCCACAGTCATCCCTTGGATCAAAAAGAACAGCGCACCCAGAGAGTTGCCGCCATCGCCGGCGAACCCCGGGGTCGTGCTTCCGGCGAAGCGATTGACGTTGCCTTGCTCGTCGATCATCCGAATCATGCTGGTGCCGTTGAGTCCGACAAAGATGCGTTTGCGAGCGTCTACCGCGAGGCGGGTGATGGACACAAACCTCGCCTCCTTCGCCGGGCCTCCATCCCCCGCATTGGCGAGAACCGTGCTGCCAGCGACGTGACGGACGATGCCGTCGGCGCCCAACGAACGAATGATGCCCCCGTTGGTCGTGAAGTAGATCGTTCCGTCGGGCGCGGCCGCCAGCGCTCCTGGCCGGTTGAGTACTGCTTCCGCTGCCGGTGTAGCCGAGAGCGGATCGCCGCCGGTTGAGACGCCGGTCCCAGCAATATTCGTCACCACGCCTTGAGGCGTCACCATTCGCAGCCGGTGCGCTCCTGCCTCCGCGATTACCACATTTCCGCGCACCATTGCGATGCTATTGTAGAGTGAGCCGCTCACGCGGAATATCGTGCTCGAAACGGTCGAAATCCTTCCGGAGATTGTATCGATGCGTTTGAGTAGTGTGTCTAGTCCGTTGCTGTTGGCGGGATTCAGGAAGAAGAGCGATCTGGTGGACGCGTCGAAAGCGAGATGGGAGCAGTGAGGGATGAACGATTCGACCGCAAGGTCCGAGGACAGCCCGTTTAATAGCCCATGGCCCCCAACCAGCGCAATAGCTCCCGTAGCCGGAGTCACCTTTCGAATGCGGCCGGCGGTCAAATTGATTCCGATTGGCGAATCCGCCGAAGCAGCAATTGTGGCCGTTATCAGCTCACAGGTATACAGATTGCCCGCGTCGTCGGCGGTCAAGCCTCTGACTTGACTCAATCGCGACTGAATGGCGCTTGCCGGCCCCGGCTTGTCGTCGCCGCTGTAGCCTGCAATCGCCGACCCGGCCGCGAGCCGAAGCACGCCCTCCGGACCTACGGAAAGCATTCGCGAACCTTGCGTCTCGCCAATGTAAAGACGACCGGATGGTCCGTCCCAGTACAGACCATTTGGGACGGCAAGTTGTGCATTGACGGCTGGCCCGTCGATACCCGCAGTGCCCCTGACCCCGGCGCCCGCGACGGTCTGTACCGCAGCGCTTCCGCTAGCGGCGAGGTTCAGGCGGAAGACTTTGTGAGACTTCGAGTCGGCAATAAAGAGTGTTGAGCCCGTCCCTACTGCCGCGTTTGTCACCTCGGTGATTCCAAGGTTGCGGAAATTGAGCACGGGTGTTGCCGCTCCCGTGTTGAGGTCGATTTGCGAGACACTGAAAGCCTCACCGTCAATCGCGTAGAGCTTCTGATCGGACGCCATTACGACGTGAAGCCGGCCCTTGAATAGGCCACTCGCGCCGTTCGGGATGAAGTTCCGCACGATGTTTGTGGCAGGATTGAACACACGCACGCTACTCAGGCCGTTAGTGTAAGTAGTGGCGAAGAACACCCGGCCGTCCGGATGGACAGCGAGCGAGGTTCCAAGCCCACCATAGGCTTCGAGCGCAGCGCCATCCGTATTCCTGAAGCCGCCGATCCTGACTTTGTATTCGTCTCTTTCCAGGTCGACAGTAGACATAGCGCTGTTGTCCTGGACATACAGTAATTTGCCGGAAAATGCCAGCGCGATAGGACCGTGAATGGCAGAATCTGTCGGTTTGCCAGTCTCTGGAAAAGGGTAACTGTAGAAGCTTCCGGTGCCGGCGATGGTCGTTGCTACAGCAAAATCCGGCGAGAGTCTGCGAATCCTGTTATTGCCGATATCGGCAACAATCCAGTTGCCGGAGCTGTCACGAGTGATCGAGCTGATGCCCGCGAAACGAATCGGACCGCCAGCGGGGCTGCCCGTATCTGCATCGAATCCGCTCACCCCTTTGCCTGCCACCGTCGTGATGACGTTAGGCGGTACAGTTTGCGCAACAAGCGGCGCCAACGCGAGAAATGCAAGAACACGAACTTCCATCGTCCAAACTCCTTCAACACTTTTTCGTCCATCGAGGTGCATTGAGATTGCGGCTCGCTGACCTTAGACCGATCACCGTTTCGACGTTACCACATGCGATGCGGGGAGGCCTTGGCCGAGCAAGGCGGTGCACACGCAATCGGTCCGGCCTTGAGGCGTACAGCTGAACTCGTGCGCAGTTGCAAGACTAATAGAAGCAAAACTTAGAGATTTAGCTCCCGAGCGAAAGTATCACCGGGCGTTTGCAGGTCATCCGTTCCAGACTGTTCTGTGACCTCCGGGTGCAGAGCCACGCCGGGAGAAGGGAATTCTTAGACGAAGTGTGTCAAGAATCTGGATGCAATCTGCAATGCAGCCAGGTCAAGGCGAAGAGCACGGTGTTGCTTTGGAAGTCTTCAACAACTCGGACGACTCGCCGGCGGTGAAGCCGAAAATATAGCGAAGCTCCAGGGCCTGCACTGCTGGTCCATCAAAGGCCTCGAGTTCAAAAGCATGCCCCCCCCGCGCGGCTGCCGGCGGAGTCTTGGCCGATTGGCCGGGGCGAGTTCCCGGCGTGGACGCCGCACACGTCCGCGTCTTTCTGGAGCCTTGGGCTTGCTCCGATCAGGACAGCCGGTACAAATCGGATTGTTGCCCAAACCGTCGAATCGTCAACAGGACTGAGTAGATTTTCTGATAGCTCCCACAAAGTCGCGCAGGGTCCGGCAAATTGGTACGGGCCACCGAGCCGTACCAAATTCGACGTTACACAAACACTTCGGTAGCGCAACAACTGCAAACTTCCCCTTCGTTTCCTGCGTTTGCGCATTGCGAAACTGTATTGCGCTACGGTCTCGCATGGCAACAGGTTTGCGCCATTCGAAGTTGCCCCTCGACCCGACGGGCAGGTATGCCAACTGAAGTTAACGGATCTATGCCAGATAATGTTGAAAGAGACAATCAAAATGACCGGCGTCTCCGTCGCCGGCGATGGCTCGTTTACGTCCGCGGGCTCGCTGAACCGTATAGCTCCACCAGGATGAGAACCGCGCCGTAACCGTCAGGGAGCGGGCTACACGATCTCAGAAAATGCTCCTGCGGCGCACTCGGACATGCATGGCCGTCGGCCCGCCAGCGCGACTTCCAGTCCGCGACGGACCGGGGCAAAACCTCGCGTCACCGCCCGCGATGGGAAGTCGGGAACCGGTCTAAAGTTCTCGCTCACCTCAGCCGATGAAGAAGAAGTGTCACAGGTTCAGGCGTCGCGACGGCACCGGGAGCGCGGTAGCGCGTTACTTCTCACTCTCTTGCTCACACTGCTCGGCGCGGCCTTACTTGGCCTCACGGTAGATGGGATGTCGCTGCTTTGGGCCCGGTCCAACGCCCAGACCACCGCGAACCTTACCGCGGCCGCTGTCGCGCTGGAACGGGAACGCAATCCGGCCGCTTCGGAGGCATATCTCGTCGAAACGGCGCGAGCCACGGCGGCATGGAACGGCTACCGCCATGGCATCGACGCCACGGCAATCCGTTTAGAAGGGCACGAAGGCCAGAGCACCGTTCTCGTCGAGCGCGATACGGGCATTTTCTTCCTCCGCATGATACGCCCCCAACCCATCGCCGTTCGCGCCCGCGCCTCTGTCGGCGCACCGGCGGTAAAGGCCGGGCTATGAAGCGCGAACGCGGCGCGGCTCTCCTGGAATTCGCGATGGCGCTGCCCTTCGCGCTCACGCTATTCATCGGCATCGGTGACTTCTCAGTCTATTTCTGGCGCCAGACGCAAATGGAAGAAACCGCCCGGCTAACCGCCGCCAAAATTTCACCGGTCACTGACGCTTACCTTTCCGCGGACGCAGAGGCTCTCCTTCGATTCAATCAGGCGTTACAGGAACAGGTTAGGAAAGAATCAGGCATCAGGGGCATGACGATCATTCTGCAGCGCCAATATGCCTGTCCCCTTGCGGACGGCGGAGACCAGGAATTGACCGCGCAGGCCAGAGCCTGCCCGGGTGAGCGCGTTTACCTCCGTGTCGCCGCTGACGATGCCGTTGAGCCTATGCTCGGCCCTCTGCGATTGATGGGCTACCCCAAGTCGGCTTTTAGCCGGCATGTTATGCGAATTCATTGACCCCGGCAGCCAGCCGCAACTTTACTCACACGGTGCGGGTTTACCCTTCTATGGAATAATCCTCGGCACTGTCTTCGACAATGCTGATGGGAATTCACTCCGGCCTGCGCGCTTAGATATGTAGAAGTTGGAAGGAGGTCACCTCAATGAATAGCACTGGCAAATTCTTAGTTTCCGCACTGTTAATCCACGCGGCGAATTTGAAGAAAATCGGCGACACCCAACCGGCCATCGAAATCCCGCGCGGCGCTGCGCCTTCAAGTAAAATCGCGACGCCGCCCATGGCCGCGAACAAATAGCCAAGGGAATTGCAGGAACCTGCGGCTGGACTCGCGTAGTCTTCTCGTAGAATTCCTTTGGTAAAACTCTTAACATTCTTAACAATTTCGGCATTTTGCGCGGCATTATCGGCGCAGCCCGAGACGTTCCTTGAGCGCGGTGTCGTGCGCGCGCAAACCCGGCCCGTCCCCGGTGCTACCGTGACCGCTGAACGCGGCGCAGAGAAAATCGCGACCTCCACGGCCGACGACGGCACGTACGAGTTGAACTTGCCCGCCGGCGAGTGGAAGGTCACAGTGGAAATGTTTGGCTTCGCCGCTTCCACCAGGACTCTCCATCCCGGATCCTCCGCGCCTCCGGTCGAATGGACGCTCGCCCTTCGCCCTGCGCGTACTCGGGGCCAGCCTGCGATTCAGGCAGCCAAACCAGATCCGAACGATGCCGACCCGTCGCTCTTGGAAGGTCCGAATCTGGCGCCAGTACCGGTTGAAGCTGCGGAAGGCGCCAATAGCGACTCTTTCCTGATCGCCGGCAGCACCAGCCAGGGTTTGCCAGGTCTGCTGACTGAAGGCCAGCCCGGTGGGTTTGGCGGACCAGGCGGTCCTTTTGGAGGATTTGGCAGCCCAGGGCTCGGTGACGCGGCGCCCGGCGGACAATCCACCAACATCTTCGGGGGTGCGGAAGGCGGCGGTGCGGGTGGGGGGCGCGGTGGTGGTCCTGGCGGCGGGGGCCCCGGTGGTGGAGGCCGCCCCGGTGGATTCGGTGGTGGTGGCGCCGGCGGTGGATTCGGTGGACGCGGCGGCGGCCCCGGTGGTGGTCGAGGCGGTCCGGGTGGAGCCGGTGGTGGTCCAGGAGGTGGTCCTGGCGGACGACCGCGTCTGACAGCCGAGCAAATTGAGCAGATTCGCAAGGCGCGCGCCGTCAACGCGACAATCGGCAATCGCAATCGGCGCCGCGGCCGCGACGCCATCCGCGGCATGCTCTCCCTGCAGGCCCGCAGTTCTGACTGGAACGCCCGCCCGTTCTCCCTTACCGGCCTTGAGTACGCGAAGCCCGATCAGTCTTCCTATCGCTTCTCCAGTCAAATCGGCGGTCTCGTCCCAAAACTGGGCGAAAACACCGACTTTTCCATTAGCTACGATTTCCGCAAAGAAAAGCGGGCGTTCAACGGCGTTGCCACTGTCCCGACGGCGCTCGAACGCGCGGGCGATTTCTCGCAATCCATCGCGGGCGGCCCCGTCACAATCTTCGATCCTCTCTCCGGCCTTCCCTTCCCGAATAACCGCATACCATCGGCGCGCGTGGATCGCGCCGCGACCGGCTTGGCCGCGCTCATCCCCCTTCCCAATCTCCCCGTCAGCGTGCAGAACTATCAGTTTGTGACCGGAGTGCCGCAAAACGCCCAAAACATGTCGGTTCGGTTGAGCCACCCGCTCACCCGCAAAGACCGCGTTTCCGGCAATTTCAGCTGGCAGAATCGCGACGGTCAGAACGCGCAGTTGTTCGGATTTCTAGATGAATCGGACGGTCATGGCTGGTTGGCGGATCTCAGTTGGTCCCGTAACCTCACCCCGCGCACGATTCAAAATATCCGTACCCGCTTCACCCGCAACCTCTCGAACGCCATGCCGTACTTCGCCGGTCGCCGCGATATCGCCACCGAGCTCGGCATACAAGGCGCGTCGCAAGACCCCATCAACTGGGGCCCGCCAAACTTGAATTTCACCAACTTCGGCGCCCTTCGCGACGGCGCGCCATCCTCGCGCCGCGATCTCCAGATGAACGTCTCCAGCGGTTGGAACTTTGTTCGCGGCAAACACAACATCGCCACCGGAGTCGACCTGACTCGATTCCGCATGAATCTCCGCACCGAACAGAACGCCCGGGGAACTTTCACCTTCAGCGGCCTCGCGACATCGTTCGTCGATGCCCAGGGCATCGCCGCATCCAATTCCGGCTTCGACTATGCCGACTTCCTCCTCGGTCTGCCCCAGTCTTCCTCGATCCGTTTCGGGTCCTCTTCAAATTACTTCCGCGGCCTGAACACAACGTCGTTTATCCAAGACGATTGGAGAGTTCGGCCAAACCTGTCGCTGTCGCTCGGCCTGCGCTACGAACTGTTTGGCCCCATGAAGGAAAAGTACGGACGGCTGGCCAATCTCGACGTTGCGCCAGGCTTCACCGGCGTCGCCGTCGTGCTTCCGGGCCAATCCGGACCCTACGGCGGCGCCTTCCCTGATGCCCTCGTCGATGCCGATCGCAACAATTTCTCGCCGAGGTTCGGACTCGCCTGGAAGGCTTCTGACAAACATAAATTGACGATCCGTGCCGGTTACGGCTGGTACTACAACGGCAGCGTTTACCAGAACTTCGCTCAGCGCTTGGCGTCCCAGCCGCCATTCGCGCAGAGCGGCACGGTCAACAGTACCGCCTCCCGCCGCCTGACGATCCAGAACGGCTTTGCGGTCACGCCATCCCAGCAAATTACCAACACCTTCGGCGTCGACCGGTCGTACCTCGTCGGCTACGCCCAAACATGGAACTTCAATGTTGTCAAAGAGTTCGGCCGGGCATACATCGTCGATTTCGGGATCCTTGGCACCAAGGGAACGCGCCTCGACATGCAGCGTCTGCCCAATCGCGCCGTCCCCGGCTCGCAGCTTACGGCGGAAGATCGCCGCCGGATCGGCAACGCCGTCGGCTTCACCTTCGATAGCTCCGAAGGGAACTCTATTCTGCATTCGGCCCAAATGCGATTTACGCGGCGCTTCGCCAAAGGCTTCTCGGCAAACGCGTTCTACACCTTCGGAAAATCGATCGATAACGCCAGTTCGATTGGCGGCGGCGGAGCCACCGTTGCGCAAGATGACACCAATCTCCGCGCCGAACGGGGACTTTCCAGCTTCAATACCGCTCATTCGCTAACGACCACATTCGTTCTTCAATCCCCCATCCGCGAGCGCAGTGGCGGGAAACTGGCTACCCTCGGCCGCGGCTGGAATCTGATGGGCGGAACAACATTCCGCAGCGGCCAGCCGCTGACAGCCAGAGTCCTGGGGAATCGTTCGGATTCGGGCGGCACCGGCGTCATCGGCAGCGGCCGGGCCGATGCTTCCGGGCTCGACATCGATGACGGCGGCGGCTACTTTAACCTCGCCGCGTTTGTCCTGCCGCCTTCGGGGCGCTTCGGCAACGCGGGACGCAATACGATCACCGGGCCTGCCCTGTTTGCGGTCAACGGCTCCATCGGTCGCGGTTTCCGCATGGGCGAGGCGCGGCGCCGCCTGGAGTTCCGGTTGGAGGCCAATAATCTCACCAACCGCGTCTCCATAACCAGCCTGGGCACGGTGGTGAACGCTTCAAACTACGGGTTGGCGCAAGGTGCGTCGGCTATGCGAACTGTACAGGCTATCGTGAGGTTCCGGTTCTAACATGAGAAAATTCCCGGCTCTGCTCCTGGTTGCGACCTTGTTCGCGCAGGAGTTCAAGTTCGAGGCCAGCTCCCAACTGGTAGTTGTAAATGTGACCGTGAAATCCAAAGATGGCAAACCCGTCTCGGGTTTGACCCGCGAAGACTTCCGAGTCTTTGAGGACGCCAAACCGGTCACGCTCTCGGTGTTCGAATACCAGGAACTGGGCAAAGAACTGCTCGCGCCAATCCCGATTCCGAAACCCGCCGCGCTTGAACCAGTCCCGCTGCTAATGCCGGAAGAAATCGAACCGGCGCCCAAACCGTCTTATCGCGACAAACGGCTTTTAGTCCTCTTTTTCGATTTCTCCAGCCTCCCGCAAATGGATCAGATCCGCGCCAAAGAAGCGGCGGCGGAGTTCCTGTCCAAGCAAGTTACGTCCTCGGATCTCATTGCTTTATATACGTTTTCAAGCAAGTTGAAGAAAGTCGTCGACTTCACCGCCGATCGCGAACTTTTGTTGAAAACGGTGCAGAGTTTTGGTGTCGCCGCCGGTGTGGAGCAGGACGCCGCCGCGCTGGATGTTGTTGAAAATGTGGAAGATGAAGACGGCGCGATGGTCGCCGGCGAAACCGAGTTCGCGATCTTCAACACCGATCAAAAACTGGGCGCTTTGGAGGATTTGTCCAAGGAACTGGCCGTGATTCCCGAGAAGAAAGCGGTGGTTTACTTCTCGACCGGCGTGGGCAAAAACGGGATGGACAACCAAAGCCAGTTGCAATCGGCCGTGAACGCGGCCGTACGCAGTGGGGTCGCGCTGTATCCTATTGATGTCAAGGGACTTATCGCAATGGCGCCGGCCGGGGATGCCTCCAAAGGCGCGCCGCGCGGCACCGGAGTATTCAGCGGATCGCAGCAGCGCCAGGCCCGCGAACGGGTGAACGATCAACAGGAAACGCTCTTCACGCTCGCCGCGGACACCGGCGGCAGGGCGCTTTTGGACTCAAATGACCTCACAATGGGCATCAAAAATGCGCAAAAAGACGTCGAAAGTTACTATACTTTGGCCTATTATTCGCTAAATAACGCCAAAGATGGACGGTTTCGGAAGCTCCGCGTGGAGCTAGCGACCCGAAAAGACCTCAAACTGGACTACCGTCCGGGCTACTATTCCGATAAGATCTGGGACCAGTACGACACCTCCGACAAGGAGAAGCAATTGTCGGAGGCGATGGGGTTGGGCAACCCGGTGACGGAGTTGCCGATGGCGGTGGAACTCCTTTATTTCCGGTTAGATAAGGGCCGGTATTTCGTGCCGATGGCAGTCAAGATTCCGGGCTCGAAAGTCGGCGTAAAGTCCGGGAAGACCGATCTCGATTTCGTTGGAACGGTCAAAGACTCGAAAGGCCGGACCGTCGCGACGCTGCGCGACGCCATCAAAGTGAAATTGCCGGAAGGCGCGGCGGAAAAACTGGCGCAACGAAGTTTTCTCTACGACGCCGGTTTTCAATTGACGCCGGGCGAGTACCGGATCAAGGTATTAGCCCGGGAAAACCAGGGGGGGAAACTGGGGACGTTTGAGGCGAAGTTTAAGGTACCGGATCTGGACGCCGGCGGTGCTGCGGCAGTGAGCAGCCTGGTTTTGGGAACGGGGCGGGAGACCCTGGCGGCGCTGGTTGGGAAAGCCGGTAAAGCGAGTAAAACAGGCAACTTGAACCCGCTGGTCGCGGATGGGAAAAAGCTGGCGCCCAGCGTCACGCATGTATTCCGCCGTCCGCAAACGATGACCGTTTTCAGCGAGACGTACGCGCCGGGCGCGATAGCGCGATTGGCGTTGTTTCACGGTAAAAAGCAGATATGGCAGTCCGCGCCCTTGCGGCCAGCGGCTGGCCGAGCGGGTGCATACACCGTCGAAACGGCTGTTCGGTTGGGCCGCTTGCAGCCTGGTGAGTATGTCTGTCAACTAACTGTCGTCGATCCGGCGGCTCAGAAGTTCGAAGTCCGGCGCGTCCCGATGTCGATCGTCCCGTAGGAGTTGGCGGGGTGCGGTTTGGTATAATTCAGGCATGACCCCTTTGTAAATAGTTCTTATAGGGTCATGCCAACCCTCCTGTATTCCGCAGCGAATTGCACCCCGGCGGATCTCCCAATAGATCCCCATACTCCCCCCCAAAAACAGAGGTGACCGATTTGAGACGATGGATAACCAAAGGATTGGTGTTGTGTTCTATTGCTTTGGCTCCGCCAGTGCCGGTCTTTGCCGAACTACCGACCGAGAAGCGCTACACCAAGGACTCCCGGCTCCAAAGAATCAAGGCGTTCTTTAAGAAGCGCGCCTGCCCGATGGAGAAGTACGCCGCCGAGCTGGTGGCAGTGGCGGATGAATACCAGTTGGATTGGCGACTGCTTCCCAGCTTGGCTCTTGTCGAGAGTAGCGGCGGGAAAGTATATGCGAACAACAACGTCTTCGGATGGGATTCATGTAAGCGAAAGTTCCCGAGCGTGCAAGCAGGAATCCGCGTCGTCGCGGAACGCCTCGCCAATTCGCCGTACTACCGAGGCAAGAGCCTGGAAGGCAAACTTCGAGCGTATAACCAGAATCCTGGTTATGCGGCAACGGTGCAGCGGGTAATGGCGCAGTTGAGCGCGGAGTCCTGGTAGGGGCTATCCGAGTACACGGACTCCAAAATAAAGTCCGCCAAAAACCAGAAGACTGGCGGCGGCAACAGCAAGCCAAAGCATCATACGTTCGGAATTCGTCGTTTGGGCTTTGGCATCTTTTTTCATGGTTTCGTCGAGGCTGTCAAACATGGGGAGACCTCCTAGGGTCGATGCCTACAATTACGTTATGAGGCCGAGCAGTCTCGCCAAGTGGCCCGTGCGGTTATGAAGGAGAATGGTGCGCGGGTCGAGTGGCTTATTTCCAATTCGAGAATACACCCGTTGGGTTGCGGTGTAGCAAGATTATTTCTCGTTCGTTATCATCGGGTTACGGAACCGACGCTGGCGGAGCGGTGTCGATTGGTCCGCATCCGGCTCCAGTCACGGGAAACCGATTTCGAAACGCCGTGCCAAGCCGCGGGATGAGACAGCCTCAGTGCTTTCTTGGGCCGCAGGGTTATTCCGGCACTTGGGGGTATCTTTTGGTCAGGGGCGATCTCGCAGTATCAGCGCCAAACAAGGATCGCCTCCTGCAACGTCGAATTTGCGCACCAATGCAGCCGCGCTGGCCGCCGCCGAATGTGAAGTATGCAAAACGGCGGCGCGTCCGGCGTATTGCTTCGTAAACCGCTCGGGATCAAACTGTTCCGGATTTGAGAAATACTCCGGCCGGCGGTGCATGACATATTGGCGCCAATAGATCTTGTCGCCGGTTGCGATAGTCTCTGCGCTTGGAAGAAACATCCGCCCCGAGGGCCATGCGAACGAATATCCAAGTGGGAGGATAGAGACGCAAGGACTCCTCCAACACCATTCGCGTGTACCGTAAGGCCTCCGGGGACACCCAAACCCAGCCAATAGGGCTTCGGCACTCGCGAGAAATGACCCGGGTATGCTCACGGAGAGTGACCCACCGGCCCGGCGGGGCCGGGGATAATAATACCTTGCCCATCAGTGGTTTGTCGGCGCGGACTCGGTTCCGGGGGTGGGCAACTCTATCGGAGCACAAGTGGTCAAGTTTGGTGAGCGCCGAGGCATTAGGGCACGCCTGACACCCCGCCACTAATTTGACTCAGCCAAGCCCGATGACCCGGCGTCATTGGTGCTGCCAGTGCGGCTGACGTCACAAACTGGCGACGCTGCCCCAAAGGCGTAAGCTAAAACAATTCGAGCACGATTATGTTCCGTACTGCGGACGCTTGAAACACCATAGGTTGTGGGCACGCAGGCTTACGTTAACGCTTATGGGACCCTGCCCCCAAACCCCTGAAATTTTACGCTTTATGGCCGGTTCGGCCAGCGCCGAGGGCCCTCTAAACTGACTATCAAGCACGTAGGAACGGCGCTGCCGGCGAATCGCCTGGGAGAGGTCTGCATTCAAGGTAGCCCCCCCCGATAGTTTCCAATGTTGGCAGGTTGGAACCGAGAACTGATTCAATTTTCGTTAAAACCGCGGCCTCGGCCTCCGGATGTCCGGCGAGCAGAAAGAGAGTCCATGTCAGCGCGTCGCCGATGGTTTCATAACCGGTGCTCATCAGGGTAAGCAATCGTCGCGCATCTGCGTTCGCGTCGCGTCAAAAAAAACGAATGAAAACTGGCCCCGGGCTCCGGACGGCCTTCGAGCGCTTCGGCACTCGCGAGAAATTACCCGGGTATGCTCACGGAGAGTGATCCACCGGCCCAACGGGGCCGGGGATAATAATACCTTGCCCATCTGCGGCTTACGGGCCAAGGTGCGGTGCCGGGGGTGGGCAACTCTATCGGAGCACAAGTGGTCAAGTTTTGGTGAGCGCCGAGGTTCGAGCGCATGTTCAATGGCGGCCTCGATCTCCCTCAGCGCGACGCGGTAGCGAAAAACGACCGGCAACGGCATGAATTCGCGGAACGGGAAGAAGGCAGCGTAGTAATCCTCGAGGTGGGCACGGCGGACCGTGATCGCTTTCGCCAACCGCATTCCTTCTAATGGAAAGGGCGAGCGATTCCAGGGTCGTGGCGGATGGGCTAATGGGTGAGGGGGCGGCAAAATTCGCGATTACAGCAAGTTCGCGGGGGTGCGGGGTGAACTCAGGAGTTCGGTGAAGACTTTCCATCGAGCGGCGGGGTCCTCGCCCGCGGTCTTGGCGACCCAGTTAGCGACGACGTCTTCGCCGAAGCTGTAGTTGATGATGTAGCTGCGGTGTTCGTCGAAGAACTTCAGCCGGCGCTCCGCCATCGCTTTGGGCTGCAAGGTATAGGCCTGCAGGTATTGAATGGTTTCAGCGGCGGTTTTTGCGCCGTCGAGGTAGGCGCGGGCGGCCTGGATGGCTGCATGGCGGAGTGGCCGGACCAGCTTTTGCATCTGGTGTTGCTCGGCGGCAAGAGCCGGATCGAGACCAGCCTCTTTGAACAGAACGTCGCGTTTGAACTTCAGCCGGTCGTCCCCGCTGATGACAAGGCTCGCGCCGTAATCGGCGGCGCCTTCGGCGATGAACGACTGCGGACTGTAGAGTGGATACACGCTGTACTCAGCCCAGCCCTTCTCCTTTACCAGGCGGGCTTCAAGCAGTCCATTGTAAACGTGGTGGCCCGGATAGCCCTCGTGGCAGGCGAGGTGAAGAATACGGTCAATATTTATGGGAAGGTCGATATTGACCTGGATGACGGAGCGGGCGTTTCCTTTGTACCAGTTGTAGGCGCTCCAGGACTTGCCTTTTACGTATTCGATTTCAAAAGACTCGTTTGCCGGAAGGTTCGGAATCCATTTTTTCGTGCGTGAGCGGGCTTCGGCAATAGCGGCTTTAAAGGTCTGATCGACCTTGGCGGCGGGAACCGCGAAACGAGAATCGAACTTGGCGTAGCGTTCTTCGAGTGTTCCTGGTCCGGGAAGTGCCTTAGCTACAGATTCCCTGCTCGTTTCCAACTCAGCGCGGCTTACGCCCGGAGGGTCGACTTCATAGAGCAAGATCGCTTCTTTATCGAAGGAAATTTTCTCGCCGCTTAACATGCGGACCCGTGCCCCGGCGGAGCGCGTTTGGACGAGCAGATAGTTCTGCCGGTACATGTCTCCCCCGATTTGGGCAGAGATGGCGTCGGCAAGCACACTGGCTTCCGTCGCCAGTTGCTCCAGCGATTGTTTTGCGGGCTTCCATTCCGGCGGACCGTAGAAGGCATCTACGTAGTTCGGATCGTGGTGCCCGATCCCGAGAATGAGTCGAACATACCGTTCGGCGAGGGCGTTCATTTCATCAGGCTTAGGCGCGCAGCCGGCGGCTGAAAGGGCCAGGAGCGCATGGCGTCGAGTGAGTGTCATTTGTCGAGGCTGAAGCGGTCGATCAAGCGGTATAGAGTTTTCCGCTCGATGCCGAGGATCTTTGCGGCCTTGCTCTTGTTGCCGCCGGTGGCGGCCAGTACTTTGCGAATCTGCTCGGTCTTGGCGTCTTCCAGCGTTTCGCCCGCCGTATCCTTGCCTTCGCTTTCGGCAATGGATTCGTTGACAGCGGACTCATCAATACGGCCTTGTGGTGCGAGAATGACGAGGCGCTCCATCAGATGTTGGAGTTGGCGAACATTGCCCGGCCAAGTGTAGGTGTCGAGCGCCCTGACTCCGCTATCGGTAAGGATGGCGCGGGTATCATAGCGTTCGTTGTAGCGGTCGAGGAAGGTTTGCGCGAGAAGCGGGACATCGCCACGGCGTTCCCGGAGGGCAGGAATTTCGATACGTACAACGTCGAGGCGGAACCACAGGTCCTCGCGAAACTTGCCCTGTTCCACCAGTTGGCGCACGTTCTTGTTCGTTGCGGCGACGATCCGGACATCGATCGGTTTACCGCGGGGAGATCCGAGCGGACGGATTTCGCGTTCCTGGAAAACGCGAAGAAGCTTGGCCTGGAAATTGAGATCGATATCGCCGATTTCGTCGAGGAAGATGGTGCCATGATTCGCCGCCTCGAAGACACCTACGCGATCGCGGTCGGCGCCGGTGAACGAACCTTTCAGAGCACCGAAGAGTTCGCTTTCCAGGAGGGAGGGCGGGATGGAGCCGCAATCGACAGCGACGAAAGGCTTATCGGAACGGCGGGAATAGCGATGAATCAGCCTGGCGATCAACTCCTTACCGGTACCCGTTTCGCCTTCGACGAGGATGGTGGCATCAGTGGGAGAGACCTTGGCCAGCACCTTGAATATCTCTACCATGTGGGACGACGAGCCGATCATGTCGGTATCGGGGATGTCGTCAATTCGAGTTTCCTTCTCTTCGGGTTCAAGAAGAGACGCTTCGGCGCGGCGGATCTTGTCCACCATGTCGTCAAGGTCGAACGGCTTGGCCAGATAGTCAAACGCGCCGCCCCGCGTGGCGGCCATAACGGTTTCCATGGAACCGCGGCCCGACATTAGAATGACGGCGCAATCCGGATTCGATGAGCGGGCAGCGTTCAGAACGTCTAGCCCGGTGCGTTCGTCCAGATAAATGTCCGACAGGACGATGGGGTAACTGCCGTCTTGTAGCTTAGCGAGGGCTTCACGCGTGGAGCCGACAGCTTCCACGTCGAACCCTTCGAGTTCCAGGCAGGTGACGATATTGTTGCGAACAGCGTTATCGTCCTCGACAACAAGCAAACGTTGCAAGGTTTACTACTCCGATTCCGGCAGGACGGACGCGGGGGAAATCAACGCCGGTACTAACATCGTAAAGCACGAACCATGTCCAGGGGAACTGGTAACTTTCAAACGGCCTCCGTGATGATTGATGATTTGCTGGACGATGGAGAGTCCGATGCCGGTACCGACCTCACCAGACTGCTCGGCCTTGGTCGTGCGGTAGAATTTTTGCCCGATCTTCTTAAGTTCTTCCGCGCTCATTCCAATTCCTTCATCCTGGACAGCGACGCTGAGCAGCCCGCCCTGTAAAGACGCGCTCACATCGACTTTCGTTTCGGCGGGAGAGTACTTGACGGCGTTCGTGAGGAGATTGTAGACGGCGTATTCCATGAGCTCGCGATCCCCGTGCAAAGTGGCGGAGGCACATTCGTGGAGTTGGATATCGATCGATTTTCGTTCGGCCAGAGGGCGAACGCGGTCAACACAGGTGGTGACAATCTTGTCGATCTCGAAGGGCTCCTTTTTGAGATTCATCTGGCCCGCGGAGAGGCGCTCGACGTCCAGGAAGGTCTGGATCATGCCGGCGAGACGTTTGGATTCGGTGTGGATCTGCAGGCTGAGCTGTTTTTGTTTCTCTTCGGAGAGCTTGTAGCGGTTCATGAGTTCGCTGGAGCCCTGGATGGCGCTCAACGGCGTGCGCATTTCGTGGGTGACGAACTGGATGGCCTGCTGGTAGCGGGCGCGCTCGTCTTCGGTGTCGGCGAGTTGTTCCCGGGTGCGGAAGTATTGGAGGACGGCGGCGCAGGTGACGGCGACCCAGGCGGTGGCGACGGGCGCGACGTACGGGAAGATGACGCCGTTGAGGAAGAAAAAATGGGGCAGGGCGTGGGCGATGACGATGAGGGTGGCGGCCAAGCCGTAGGCGAGCGGGCCGGACCAGTGAAGGAAGAGCCCGCCGGCGATGGCGATGAAGGTGATGGCGATGAGGAAGACCAGCGACGGGGAGGCGTCGGAAAAGAACTTGCCTTGGGCGAGGGTTTCGTAGGCGTGGGCGTGAATTTCGACGCCGGGCATGGGACGAATGGTGTTATAGGGCGTCATCATGCGGTCGCGGGTGGCCGATTGAGCCGTGGCGCCAACGAAGACGATTTTGTTGTGGAAGGCTTCCGCGGATTTGGGGTTCTTGAGCACTTCCTGCAGCGTGACTTGGGGGATTCTCGATTGATCGCCGCTGTCGGGCGGGAGATAGCGAATTCTAAGTAGACGGCCGTTGTTGCGCGACGCGGGAACATGAAGGCCGGCGATGTCGAGGCCCTCGGGGTACTCGATGATCTGGGCGTTTTTAGCGCGGCGGAAGGCTTCGAGGGAGAGGGCCCAGAAGCGCTGGCGATCGCCGGATTTTTCGAGCGGCATGTGGCGGCTCATACCGTCGGCGTCGGATTCGGCGTGGACATGGCCGAGGCCTTTCGATGCGTCGAGGAAAATAGGCTGGGGAAGCTTCCAGCGGGAGCCGGGAAGGAGTTCGCAGGGCAGAATGATATTGCCAGCCGCGCGGAGCGATTGAGCGAGTTGCGCATCCTCTCCGCCCTGGCCGGCATCGACGAGCACGACGTCCAAGGCGATTACTTTTGGCCGCGCTTTCGCGACTATTTCCAGCGCCTCAGCGAGTTTCACGCGCAGGTTGCGAACGCCTTGGGTGAGTTCGTAGGAATCCTCATCGAGTGCGAGAATGGCGGCTTCGGGTTGCCAGACGGGAGGTTTGTGGACGCGAAACAGCCAGTCCGTGGCGTTGTTGTCGATTTGCGAGGCGAGCGGGGTCCAACTGGCGACGAGGGCGAGGAGGCCAGCGGCGGTGACGGCGAGCCAGTATTGCGCTTTACCGCTTCCTGTCATGAAGAGTTTTTTCGATCGCCTCGGGCTCCGAAGGCAGGGCGCCTGTCAGGAGTTTCGAACCAGTTTCGGTGACGAGAAGCATGTCTTCGATGCGTACGCCGATTCCCTCCTCGGGGATATAGATTCCGGGTTCGATGGTGATGACGTTGCCGGCCTGGAGGGGCAGGATGGGGAGCCCCGGGTCGTGGACGTCCAGGCCGACATGGTGGCCGAGGCCATGGGTGAAGTACTTTCCCAACGGTTCGCCTTTGAGTGACTTGCCGTGTTGATTCATGTAGTCGATAGCGATTTTGTGCAGACTGTTTTCGGTTTCCTTGGCGAGGCGCATGCCGGGCTTGATGGCGGCGATGGCGGCGCGTTGAGCGCCGAGGACGATGTTGTAGATTTCGCGCTGGCGATCGGAGAATTTGCCGTTTACGGGGATGGTGCGGGTAATGTCGGCGGCGTACATGGAGCACTCGCCGGCGACGTCCATGAGGAGAACTTCGCCGGAGTCCATGCGGCGATCGTTTTTGTTGTAGTGGAGGATGGTGGAGTTGGGACCGGAGCCGATGATGGGCGGGTAAGAACTACGTTCGCAGCCGGCTTCGAAGTAGATGTTGGTCATGGTGGCGCCTATCTGGTATTCGAAGAGACCGGAGGCGGCGCGCTGCCAAGCGGCTTTGTGAGCGGCGACGGATACGTCGGCGGATCTTTGGATGAGGGCAAGTTCGGCGGGCGATTTGATTTGGCGGAGCGGAAAGATGACCGGGGCGGCGCTTTCGATGGCACGTGTGCCGGTGAGGCGACGGAGGGGTGACGTTTTGTTGATGTTTAGAAGGGCGTAGATTTTCTCGGCGGCCTCGATGCTCTGGAAGAGGGTTACTTCGAACTTGTTGATGGCCAGAAGGTTGGTGACACCGGTGATGTTGGGGTCACCGGGAACGAGTTTTCGGCCGGTGAAGCGCTCCTTGATTTCGTTACGAAGCGGGAGGAAAAGGTACTCGCCGGTGGGTGTTAGCAGGAGCCGGGCGCCGGGTTCGGTCCAACCGGTGAGGTAGTAGAAATTCGCTTCCTGGAAGAAGCGGTTGCGGATGTCGCCGCGCTCATCTTCCGTGGCTCCGTAGAGGACAACGATGCCCTTTTCCTTGGTGAGATGCTGGCGGACTTTGTCGCGGCGCTGGCGATATTCATCGGGCTGGATAGCGTCGACGGCAAAGGCGGAGAGGCTGCACAGAGTCAGGACCGCCCAAATCCTGGGGAACATGACTCAACTATAACGAATGAGATAATGGTCCGTATGGGAATCCGAAGTGAATGGGTGGCCGCGCGCGTTGGCGATGTGGTCCGCACGCAGATGCATTATGCCCGGAAGGGCATAATTACAGGCGAAATGGAGTATATCGCCAAGAAGGAACGGCTGAGTCCGGAGACGGTTCGCGACGAAGTGGCGCGGGGACGGATGATCATCCCGGCGAATATTAACCACGATGCGCTGGAACCGATGGCGATCGGCGTGGCGTCATCCTGTAAAATTAACTCGAACATCGGGAATAGCTCCACGACATCAGACGTGGAAGCGGAGCTGGAAAAGCTTCGTTATTCGGTGAAGTACGGGGCCGATACGGTGATGGACCTTTCAACCGGCGGCGATATTCCGATGATCCGGAAAGCCATCATTGCCAACTCGCCGATTCCGATTGGGACCGTGCCGATTTATGAGGCGCTATCGCGCGTGCGGCGGGTGGAAGACCTGAACAAGAATGTGATGCTGGAAGTGATTGAGGAGCAGGCCGAACAGGGCGTGGACTATATGACGATCCATGCCGGCGTGCTGATTCAGTACATCCCGCTGACGACGAAGCGGATTACGGGAATTGTTAGCCGCGGCGGTTCGATATTGGCCGAGTGGATGGTGAAGAACCATAAGCAGAACTTCCTGTACGAATGCTACGACGATATCTGCAAGATCTTCCAGAAGCACGATGTGAGTTTTTCATTGGGCGACGGGCTGCGGCCGGGATCGCTGGCGGATGCTTCGGACGCGGCGCAGTTTGCTGAGTTGAAGACGCTGGGGGAATTAACGCAGCGAGCTTGGAAGTATGACGTGCAGGTGATGATCGAAGGTCCGGGGCATATCCCGATGGACCAGATTCAAATGCAGGTGGAGAAGGAGAAGGAGCTTTGTTACGAGGCTCCGTTCTACACGCTGGGACCGCTGGTGACCGACTTCGCACCGGGGTATGACCATATCACTTCGGCGATAGGGGCGGCGATGATCGGGTGGTACGGCGCGTCGATGCTCTGTTACGTGACGCCGAAGGAGCATCTGGGTCTGCCGAATAAGGAAGACGTGAAGCAGGGCTTGATTGCTTATAAGATCGCGGCTCATGCGGCGGATATTGCGCGGCATCGGCCGGGGGCGCGGGATCGGGACGATGAGTTGTCCCGGGCGCGGTATAAGTTCGATTGGCGGCGGCAGTTTGAGTTGTCGCTGGATCCGGAGACGGCGCAGGCTTATCACGATGAGACGCTGCCGCAGGAAGGGTTTAAGGACGCCCATTTCTGCTCGATGTGCGGGCCGAAGTTCTGCTCGATGAATATTTCGTCGAAGGTGGAGGAGTTTACGGCGGAGGACGCGGCGGCTGTTTTGGAAGGCCGGGAGGCGCTGGTGCAGTTGGGGGAGTAGTTTTATTGAGAGTGCTACTCGAAAGGGTTGACTACCGGAACGTCGAAGAGTTTGAAGTCCTTCACGTTCCGGGTAGCGACGGTCAAACCGTGAAAGCGAGCCGTTGCTGCAATCATGGCGTCCTCGATATTAGGATCGGTTCGCTTCGGAACCAAACGCGCGCACTCCCGGGCAGCAGGAGTATCGAAGGGCAGCAAGTTGTGCTGGGAGACAAGGGCGTCAATCCAAGCATCCAAACGCTGGGCTTTTGCTGGATCCAGCAGACGAATTCGTTCGACTCCTCGCTGGAGCTCTCCGATCGTGACAGCACAGATAAAGATCGCCGTCGCAGGGGTTGCGGCCAACCAACTCATCACCGCACCGTGCGGCCGGAGCTTTGTGGTCTCTGAAATAACGTTCGTGTCGAGAAGAAACACAATTATTCAAAGTCGATTGGCTTACGCAGCCGGGATTTGCCTCGCGGGGGAAGCATTTTCTCGAAATCGTCGAAGATGAAGCTTCGGCTCAAAAGGACTTCCTTCAGTGTGGGGCGCTGTGAGGAGGAGAGGCGCTTCCACTCTTTGTACGGCAGCACAACGACGGTCTCAACACCTCGACGGGTGATGACTTGCGCGCCTTCCTTTTCCGCCTTATCGACGAGTTCGCTCAACTTTGCCTTTGCGTCTTGCAGTTGCCAGGTTGCCATAATTCAACTCCCTGACTAGTTATAGCACTAGTCAGATGCGGGAGCAACGGAGGGGATGTGGGTGCAAAGCGGATCCGACGCCAGTGGATCCCCAGTGGCTCCGAAAGCCCGCGCGCGGGACCCGCCGCAAAGCGCCCGGAACTCGCACACGCCACAGTGACCGTCGAAGTGGCTGGGATCGTGAAGTTGTTCGAAGAGGGGCGAATGGCGATAGACATCGACCAGGGAATCCTTGCGGACATTGCCGGCTGCCAAAGGCAGGAAGCCCGCCGGACAAATATCCCCGGTGCAAGAGACGAATACGATGCCGTGGCCGTCGCGAATTCCGAAACCGCGGCCGACACCGCTGCTTTTGATCTGTTCGCCGTGCAGACCGTCGTCGCGCATCCGCTCGATGGCCACGCGCCGGTATGAGGGCGCTTCGGTTGTGGCGACGGTGAAAGGGGCCGCTTTGGACGTGTCGTAGATCCACGCCATCAACTTCTCCGCGGCCTCCGGCGGGAGTGCTTCGAGGACTTTGCCGCGGCCGACGGAGATCAGGAAGAAGAGGCTCCAGCGGGTGACGCCGAATGGCTTCAGCAGTTCGAATAACGCCGGCATGTCATCAGCAGTTTCGGCGGCGCAGAGCGTGTTCACTTGCAGCGGGATGTTGAGTTCGGTGGCCCAGGCGATGGCCTGCATGGTGCGCGCGAAGGTTCCGGGGACGCCGCGGATGCCGTCATGGCGTTCGGGGTTCGAACCGTCGAGACTTAGACCAAGGCCCTCGACGCCATGGTCGATTAACCGCATCAGGACATCCTTCGTCAAGGCGGGTGTGGCCGCCGGCGTAATGGACACTCCGATGCCAAGGCGGCGCGCTTCGTGGATGAGTTCGAAGAGATCCGGGCGGAGCAGCGGGTCGCCACCGGTGAGGATGAGTTGCGGAAGTGGATCGCCGAATTCGGTTATCTGTTTCAGCAGGAGCTTTCCCTCAGCGGTGGAAAGCTCATTGAGCGCGGGCGTAGGAATTGCTTCAGCGCGACAGTGGCGACAGGCGAGAGCGCAGGCCTGCGTCATTTCCCAGTACACGTTCATGGGTGACTGGTTGTAGTTACGTGCCGAATGACGGGGAGGCATTTGTCTCTATTTTCGCTTATACGTATTGGTGGCGTAGTCGAAATCAAACTGGGTTCGGTCGGGTTTCGAAGGAGCGGCTGTCTTGGGAATCCACTGGGCGAGTTCCTGTTTCAACTTCGAATATTTTGGATCCGCGGCGAGATTCTTCCAGTCCTGCAGATCAACGGATTCGTCGTAGAGTTCCTCGGCGCCGTCGTGGTATCTGATGTAGCGCCAGCGCTCTGTGCGGACGGCGTGATTGCCGCGCATGAAGTCGATGACGGCGGGCGGGCGCTTGGCTGCCGCGTTTTCGAGTAGGGGCCGGAGGCTGAGCCCTTCGAGTTCCTTGCGCTTGGGAAGTCCGCATAGGTCGACGAGTGTTGGATAGAGATCGAGAAGGCTGACTGCTTGTTTGCGCGGCTGGCCGTGTTGACGCGTGCCAGGGCCGGCGATGATGAGCGGAATATGGGTGGAACGTTGCCAAAGAGTCGATTTGTGCCAGTGGGCCTTCTCGCCGAGGTGCCAGCCGTTGTCGGACCAGAAAACGATGATGGTGTTCCGGGCATGGGCGCTCTTTTCCAGGCCGTCGAGGAGGCGGCCGATCATAGCGTCGGCGAACGAAATGGCCGCTAGATAGGCGCGCACGGCATCGCGCCACTTCCCTTCCTTGACGATTCGATTGTGCTCTTCGCGACGGGCGGCGGCGAACTGTTGGCCGACCTTGGGGACGTCGTCGAGATCGCCGTCGGGCGTGTAGGGAATCTTCACCTTCTCCGGCGGATACATGTCGAAGTATTTTTGCGGCGCGAACATCGGAATGTGCGGATGCCAGAGACCGACGGCCAGAAAGAAGGGCTTTTGCTGTGGTTTTTCAAGGAATTTGAGACCGAAGTCGATGGCTTTCTGGTCACCGTACTCGCGTTCGGCGGCGGGGATGACGCCCCAGTCGAACTCGCCCTGGAAGTTATTGAGACCGTTGAACGGATGGCCCGGCGGGGCGGGAACGCGCTTATTCCAGGGATACCAGTCGGCGCGGCGATACCAGGGATCGTCGAAGACTTGCAGTTGGAACTCGTCCCATTGATCGGGCGGGTTATTGCCGGAGGTGTGGTGAAAAATTTTGCCGGCGCCGGCGACCTGGTAGCCGTTGGCTTTGAAGTGCATCGGAATAGTGACCGCGTCAGGAAGATTCGGCTTCCAGAACTGGTCGTTGTTGTACATGCCGGTCGTGGACGGACGCATGCCGGTGAGTAGCGCCGTCCGGGAGGGATTGCACAGCGGCGAGGCGCAATGGGCGTTGGCGAAGAGGACACCGCGTTTCGCGAGCCGGTCAATATTGGGCGTTTTCACGCCGTTGTCGCCGCCGAGGCAGCCGATCCAGTCGTTCATGTCATCGACGGAGATGAATAAGACGTTGGGCTTGGCGGCGGGCGCGGCGGCGACGGCGGAAGTCGCAAGGAATTGACGGCGAGTCATCCCGCCTACGCTATCGCGAATCAGCGGTTGCTGACAACAAATACTGCGACTTCGGCCATCAGATTCGGAAACGACTTTACTTCACGCGTACCCGAGAGGAAGTAGCGGCGTTCGACCTGCCAATTCTGGCGGGCGGCGAGGATTTCGAAATCGTCGACGGTTAGGAAGTGGATGTTGGGCGAGTCGTACCAATCGTAGGGAAAGAGCTTGGTTTTCGGCGCTCGTCCGTTGAAGAGATGGGCGAGACGAACGGAGTAGTGACCGAAGTTGGGGAAGGCAACGATGGCCCGGCGGCTGACGCGGAGAATGTCCGTCATTACTTGCAGCGGGTAGCGAATTTCCTGGAGAGTTTGGCTGAGCAGGACGTAATCGAAGGCTTTGTCCGGGTAGTCGGCAAGGCAGGTTTCGATGTCGCCTTGATATGCGGAAACACCTTTGGCGATAGCCTTTTGAAGCTTGGCGGGACTAATTTCGACGCCGCGGGCGTCGACGTCTTTATGCTCGGCGAGCCAGGCGAGAAGTTCGCCCTCGCCGCAGCCGAGATCGAGCACGCAGGAGCCGGGCTCGACAATTTCGCTGATTAGACCGTAATCGCCGCGGCCGAATAGTTCGTGAACAAGCGGTCCGTTTACTCCCTTCATTTCTTTTCGACCTCCTTCATCGTGCGGGCGAGAAAGCCGCGGATGAGTTCGGTTTGTTCGTCCACTTCGACGAGGAAGGCGTCGTGCCCATAGTTGGAAGTGAGCTCGATATAGGCCACGTCCTGATTACGGCGGCGGAGGGCGCTGACAATCTCCAGAGATTGGTAAGAGGGATAAAGCCAGTCCGAAGTAAAGCTGATGATCAGATAACGCGTGCGGCTTTTCGCCAGAACAGGAACCAGCGATTGAGCGCCGTTAGCCAAGTCAAACATGTCCATTGCCTTCGTGATGAAGAGATAGGAATTGGCGTCAAAGCGATCAACGAACTGGCTGCCACGATACCGGAGGTAGCTTTCGACTTCGAAAATGCCGTTCTCTTCGCGCTGCCGGCGACCGAATTTCTGCCGCATGGACTCATCACTCATGTAGGTGATGTGACCAACCATGCGCGCAACGCTAAGACCGCGGCCCGGGGGCTTTTTGTCGTAGTAGTTGCCGTCGGACCAATCAGGATCGGCCATAATCGCCTGCCTGGCAACCTCGTTGAACGCAATTTGCTGGGCAGAATGGCGGGCCGTGGAAGCGATGGGGATAGCGCTCGCAACGGCTTCGGGAAAACGCACAGCCCATTCCAGAACCTGCATCCCACCCATGGATCCGCCGGCGACACTGAGCAATCGCGTAATTCCGAAGGAATCGATCAGCAGTTTTTGCAGACGAACCATGTCACCGATCGTAATCACCGGGAACGTCATGGCATAGCGTTCACCGGTGGCGGGGCTAATCGACGACGGCCCGGTGGAACCCTTGCAGCCGCCGAGTACGTTGGAACAAATCACGAAGTATTTTTCGGTATCGAAACCCTTGCCGGGACCGATCTGATTATCCCACCAGCCTTTTTGGCCTTCGGCATCGACGCCGGCGGCGTGGGCGTCTCCCGAGAAGGCGTGGACGACAAGGATCGCGTTCGACTTGGCGGCGTTCAGCGCGCCATACGTTTCGTAGGCGACTTGTACGGGCGCGAGGACGAACCCGCTTTCGAGTTCCAGGGAATCAAACTGCTTGATCTGCGTGGTGACCACCATCTGCGGAGGAAACCACTAGGATAGCAATTCAGGCTTTGTTGTTGAGCAACCAGTCCGTAAATTCGCCCTCGCCATGGACATCCGTCAGGCGCTGATCGCGGCTCTGGTAGCGATAAGTGAGCTTGGTGTGGTCCATACCGAGCAGCCGCAAAATGGACGCATTCATGTCGTGGACATCTTTGCGTTTATCGACGGCGCGGAGTCCGAACTCATCGGTCGCGCCAAGCGCGCGGCCGCCCTGGATACCGGCTCCGGCCATCCATGTGGAGAAGCCGTAGGGATGATGGTCGCGTCCGTTCTTGCCTTCAGCCAGCGGCGTGCGGCCGAACTCACTCGACCAGACGACGAGCGTGGAATCGAGCAGGCCTTGGGCCTTTAGATCTTTGAGCAGCGCGGCGATGGGTTGGTCGGATTTCTTGCACATCTTGGTGTGCGAGCCGAGAAGATCGTTGTGGGCGTCGTCCCAATCGTCGCCGAGGTTGGTGCCACAATACAGTTGAACGAACCGGACGCCGCGCTGGACGAGGCGGCGGGCGAGCAGGCACTTGCGGCCGAAGTCATCGGTGGCGGGTTCGCCGATGCCGTAAAGCGTGCGGGTCGCGTCTGACTCTTTGGAAATATCGACAGCGTCGGGTGCTTCAGCTTGCATCCGGAAGGCGAGTTCATAGGAGGCGATGCGGGCGTCGAGCGCCGTATCTTCCTCACGCTCGGCGAAGTGGCGCTTGTTCATACGCGCGATCAGATCAAGCGTTTCGCGTTGGGACTCGGGACTGACGCCATTGGGCGAATTCAAATTCAGAACCGGATTCTGGCCGCTGCGGAAAACGGTGCCCTGATAGACCGCCGGAAGGTAACCCGCGCCATACGCGCCGGCGCCTGATTTCATCGCGCCATCGCTCATGACGACGAACGACGGGAGGTTCTGATTTTCACTGCCGAGGCCGTATGCCGTCCAGGAGCCCAGAGATGGACGTCCGGGGAACTGCGAACCGCTGGTGCGCAGATAGATCGCCGGAGCGTGATCGAAGGCATCGCTGTGGCAGGAGCGGATGACAGCGATGTCATCGGCATGTTCGGAAATATGAGGATAGAGCGAGGAGATTTCCAGGCCGGACTTGCCGCAGCGGTTGAACTCCCACGGCGAGCCGCGCATCAGGGCCTTGCGGAAGTCGATGCGGCTGGTAATGAGACCTTCGCCGAAGGAGCCAGGCAGCGGTTGGCCGTCGTACTTTTTCAGCGACGGTTTGGGATCGAAGGTGTCAACGTGGCTGACGCCGCCGTGCATGAACAGGAAAATGACAGACTTGGCCTTCGGAGCGAAGTGCGGCGGGCGAGCGCCCGTTGCGGCGGCCGTTGCTTCCTGTTCGAGGAGCGAGGCGAGGGCAAGGGCTCCGAAGCCTTTGCCGGCGCGGGTTAACAAGTCTCGGCGTGAATGCATGGGGACCTCAGTCGACGTGAAGAAATTCGTTGGTATTGAGCAGACCGCGAGCGAGTTCGGTGACGGCGCCGCGCCGGCTGGCAGTTAGCTTGGTCTGCTTAGCGAGGAACTCGATCGCAATCTGCCGCTCATTTTCCGTCGGCGCGCGGGCGTATACGCGGCGGAAGATTTCACTAATGACGGCGGTGTCGTCAGCGGCGGGCAGAGCCTTGTCGGCAAGGGCCTGGGCCTGGCGGAGAGTGAAGTCGCCGTTCAGAAGAGCCAGCGATTGCGGGGCGGTAGTGGATGACTCGCGGCGGTTGCAACTAAGAACGCCTTCGGGGCGATCGAACACTTCGAGCAGAGGCATACGGAAGTTGCGGCGGGAGATCATGTAGACGCTGCGGCGGTCGTGCTCTTCGCGAGCGGCAGTGACGACCCAAGCGCTGCTAACAGGCTGACTCATGCCGTATAGCTCTTCGGGCTGCAGTTGGGGGACGACGGGGCGTCCTCCCATCTTTGAATTGAGCGTTCCAGCGGATTGGAGAATCGCGTCGCGGATCTCTTCGGCATCGAGGCGGCGGCGGCGGAAGTGCGAGAGGTATTGGTTCTCCGGATCTTTCTCGGAGACAGCGGGCGTGGGCTTACTGGAGCGGCGATAGGCCGCGGTCAACATGATTTCCCGGTGCAACTTTTTCAGCGACCAGCCCTCCTTCATGAACCGGTTCGCGAGGGCGTCGAGCAGTTCGGGATGGGATGGCGCTGCACCGCGTGCGCCGAAATCGCTGGGCGTGGCGACAAGGCCGCGGCCGAAGTGATACTGCCATACGCGGTTGACCATCACGCGGGCGGTGAGAGGGTTTTCCGGGGACGCGATCCATTCGGCCAGGGCGCGCCGGCGCTGCGTGGTTGCGGAGGTCACGGGCGGTTCGGGGATGTCTTTTCCACCAAGCGCGGAGAGCAGGCCGGGGCCGACTTCTTCCGGGCCGCCCTTGGAAGGCAAATACGTCTTCGGAGCTTCGCGGCCAACGTCGGTGACGCCGGGCGAGAAGGGACCGGGCGCGTAGTTGGCATAAAGCATCACGATACGTTTCTCGACGCTTCGAATGCGTTCCTTGTCAGCCGGTGTGAGCAGGGCGGCCACTTCTTCCTCCCGCGGGTTGACTTGCTTGCCGTAGGCCTCGAAGAACGCCTTTTGCCGCGGGGTCCGGTTTTCTTCGGCCGAGACGAATGCGGCCTGAATTTCCGGGGATAGTTTCGCTAACTTCTCCTGGCGCACCTTTTCCTGATAGGGCGTCTTTATCCCGCTCATCTCGGTACTCAGCTCGTACAGCTTAAACGCGCGGGTGTTCTCGGCGAGGTCATAACCGCGGGCGTTGTTGTAGTGAAGGAATACGCGGTTCTTCTGGTAGGGCGCGAAGACGGCCTGCATGCGATAGTAATCGCGCTGCGAGATAGGATCGTACTTGTGATCGTGGCAGCGGGCGCAGCCGACCGTCAGGCCCAGGAACACGCCGGACGTGGTGTCGACAAAGTCAGTGAGAGATTCAACCCGGTTGATGTCCTCGACCTTGTAGAGCATGTCGCGATTGGGACCGACGTTGTAGTATCCCGTGCCTTGCTGCGATTCGGGATCCTCGAAGATTTCGTCGCCGGCGATTTGCTCTTTGATGAATCGATCATAGGGCTTATCTTCGTTGAAGCTCTTGATGACGTAATCGCGGTAGCGCCAAGCATAGAGATTATACGGATCCTGCTCGAAGCCGGCGGTATCGCCGTAGCGGGCGAGATCGAGCCAATGTTTGCCCCACTTTTCGCCGTAGCTGGAAGAGGCTAGAAGGCGGTCGATCAAAGCGTTATAGGCGGTGGGGCTGGCGTCGTTAACGAAGGCGTTGATTTCGAGCTCCGACGGGGCGAGGCCGGTGAGGTCGAACGAAGCCCGGCGGATCAGCGTGCGCCGATCGGCTTCGGGACCTGCGGTGAGAGATTTTTCGCGGAGTTTGGCCGTGATGAAGGAATCGATGGAGGCGCCGTTGGCGGAGGGTTTTTGGAAGGACCACCATTTGGATGTGGCGGAGGGAGTGTCGGTGGCGGACCAGGTAGCGCCGCCGTCGATCCATTCGCGAAGGATCGCAATATCGGCATCGGAGAGCTTACCGCCGGGAGGCATAGCGAGCTTGGGATCGACGTGCGTGACCGCCTTCAAAAGCGCGCTTGCGCCTGACTGGCCAGTAACAATGGCGGGGCCGCGCTTCCCCCCCTGCAATACCGCGGCACGTGAATCCAAACGAAGGCCGGACAGCGTCACCGAGCCGCCGTGACAACTCACGCAATTTTTCTCGAGGATGCGAATCGCTTGATCGGACGGCGCGGCGGGAAGGGCTGCGACAAAGGCTAACGCTGTAAATAAACGACGGGTAAGCACGCTGACCCGATTCTATCGCAATGAATACTATTTTTTGCAGATAGAGTAAACTGTGGCCAATGCGACTCTTCACGATACTGGCGCTGACTTTTGTCTGTTCGGCAAATGGCGAACTGCTGGTCCTTCACAAAGGGCATAGCTCGCTTGGATTCTATTCGGACAAAGGGGATTGGATCGCCAGCGTGCCGGTGCGAGAGCATCCGCATGAGATGGTGTTTTCGCCGGACGGACGATTTGCTTATACAACCGACAACGGCACCATGCGGATTGAACAAGCCGGAACAGGCGGCAACACGGTTTCGATTATCGATCTGAAGGAACGGCGGAAGGTGGGGGAGATTAGCACCGGCGAATTTCGGCGGCCGCACGGTATCGATGTCATTCGGTCGACCGGCCAGTTGTTGGTCAGCACCGAACTGCCGGATCAACTGCTGCTGTTGGACCCGGTGAAACGCCAAGTTATCCGGACATGGCCGACCGGAGGAAAGACGGCCCATATGGTCGTGGCCACGCCGGATGGAAAGTATGCGTTCATTTCCAACTCGACATCGGGCAATGTATCGGCCATCGAACTCGCAACCGGGAAGGTAAAACTGATTTCCACCGGCGCCCGTCCGGAAGGCAGCGTGATGAGCAAAGACGGGAAGCGGCTGTATGTTTGCAATCGCGACGCCGCGCATATTTCGGTGATTGATACAGCCAAATTGGCGGTAATTAAAACTATCAAGACGCGGCCCGGGCCGGTCCGCATCGCATTGACGCCCGACCAGCGGCATGTGGTTTACGGACTGCTGGACGAGCGCGGAGTGGAGTGGGCCGACACACTAACGGGCGAGATTGCCGGACACGTTCCGCTGCCGGCGGCGTTGGGCCAGATCGTTTCGCTGCATCTGAGCCATGATGGGCACACGGCGTATGCCGCCAACGAGAATATGGATACGGTTTACGCCGTCTCGCTGAAAGACAAGAAGATTCAGCATAGTTTCAAGACCGCCAAGGGGTATTCGCCCGACCCCGTTGTCCCTAAGCCATAGAGGGATGCGGGCTGGGTTTCGGCGGACATTGCTACTGACCACGGCAGCGTTAACGATCTGGTCTTTCGGATACGGCCCACTCCTTCCGTGGTCTCCGGCGAAGCCGGGATTTGCGACGGTTACCGGAACAAGAGTGACGGTAATTTATCCGGAGTCGTTGCAGTTAAATGACGAGCTGCGCGCGCCCGACATGTTGTTGGAAGAGGCCGACCGATTCCATCGCTTGCACGCCGGCCGGCATATCACGGTGTTTATTTGTCCCGACTGGTCAACGGCCTATCGCGTGCTGCCCCGCCTGGCGCGGCGGGGCATCGGCGCAATTACCTTGGCAACAGGCAATGCGATCTACCTCCTGCCCACGATCGCCGAGCGCGGGCTGGACCCGGTAGAGTTCGTTCGGCACGAACTATCGCACGCGGTGCTCCATCAGAACCAGGGGTTGCTGGACGCCGTGCGCTTCGTGGAAGTGCAGTGGCTGGCTGAAGGGCTGGCGGTTTGGTTCGGACGGCAACGGGCTTACATTACCGATGAAGAGTTCCGGCGGCTGGCGCCGTCGCGGGATCTGGCGGCCTATATCGATCCGGCGCTGCGGGATCGCCTGCCCGGCCCGTTTGATATTCGCTTCGGCTATGTCTGCTGGAAGCACTTCAATGCGTTCTTGGAAGCGCGGGATCCTGATCGTTATTGGGGCTATGGGCATGCCGCGACCCAGGACCCACGCCAATGGCGCCGGCTGTTCGACCAACATTTCCAGCAGTCCTTCGAATCGGCGATCAGCGCCTTTGCTCAACAGGCTCCGCGGGATGCATCGGCAGCCGTGCCGATACTACCCGCTGCAGCAGCACCCGCACCGCATAAACACCCCAGCCGATAGCAACGGCGACGGCGGCGTTGACAACCAGCACGCTGAGAGCGGTGGCAAGAAACGCCACGGCATCGGTACGGCGCATCTTCCCTAGACGGCTCCACGTACTCCATTCCAGCAGGCAGAAACCCATCCAGGCCGTGATGCCGGCCAGCGCGGAGATCGGCACGTGGGCCACAGCTCCAGCAAGCGCGGTCATGCAAAGAAGTAGGAACCCGGCGTGGAATATATTCGACATGCGGGTCGATCCGCCGCACCGGACGTTGGCCAGACTGCGGGCCGGAATGCCGACGCTAAAGGGCGCGCCGAACAGGCCCCCGAAGAGATTGGCGATACCGTACGCTCCGAGCTCGCGATCGGCATCGGCGCGTTTCAAATCCGCGCGGCGGCCGCGAAAGTGTTCGACGACGCGAGAGGTGATGAGCAGGTTTACCGAGGTGACGATGGCGAGACCAAGGGCGGTCGGCAGCACTTGCAGAACATCGGCCGGGGCCCAGGTAAAGCCGACTAAGGGTGGGAGTGCCAGCGTCAATGCGCCCACTTCTTTATCGTGCCAGCCAAACGCCGCGCCGGCACAAACCGCGAGCACAATGCCGATCATGGGCGCTGGCGCCGATGGCCATCTCCGGGCCGATGCCGCCGCACCGAAGATCGTGACCGCGCCGATAGCAGCTACTTGCCAATTCAGCTCCGGCATAGCGCCGACGGCGCGTACCAGTTGATCCAGCATGGTCCCGCCGGAGATAATCTTTAGGCCGAAAAGTGCCTTCAACTGCGAGATGATCATCATCGCGCCAATGCCGCAGGAGAAACCGGAGACGACCGGACGCGGCACTGTGGCCAGCAGACCGCCGAGCCGTAGAACACAGAAAACCATGAGAAATACGGCGGCGACGATAGTTATCTTCGCGGCGCCACCGGGGCCGTAAGCGGCGACCGCGGCGGCCAGGAAAGGTACAGTAACGGTAGAGGTGCCGCCAATCAAAACAGGGTTGCGGCCCAGCACGGCGGTGACGGGCGCCGTGAGGATCGATGTCATTAATCCCATCGTGGGCGGGAGCCCCATCAGGGTCGCCATCGCCAGCCCATAGGGTAGAGCGATGAGCGCGGCGACCAGACCACCCATCAGGTCGCCGCGAAATGCCGCGAAGGAATACTTCGGCGGATGCCAGTCCTGCCAAGGCGCCGGGATGGCGGGCGCCTTGGCTTTTTTTATGGTTTCTGGCGTCGGCAATCGATTAGACTCCGAAGATCTTCTTGTAGGCGACTTTGAACTTCGCCATCTCCTCCGGGGTGCCGATTGATACACGAGCATGTGTCGGCCACGCGGGCCACACACGGCCGATGAAGATCTTCTCCGCCGCGAAAGCCTTCACCATCTCCCCGCCCGGCTTGTCCCACTCCACCATGAACTTATTGGAGACGGAAGGAACAAACTTCGCGTTGTGCTTGGAAAGGAAATCGAAAACATCGTTGCGTGTGTCGCCGATAATTTTGCGGCGTTCCGGCACGAGTTTGGGGGACTTCAAGCTGGCTGCTGCTCCAATCATTCCGGTCACCGGAAGCGCGCCGGCGCCGTAATTGGTGATCTTGGCGAGAAGGTCCGGACGGCCGATCGCGGCGCCGGCACGGAGGCCAGCCATGCCGTAGAGTTTGGAGAAGGTGCGGAGAATGATAAGTTCGCCGTCTTTCGCCACCAGGTCCGAGCCGAAGGCTTCATTGCTCAGGTGAATGTAGGCTTCGTCCAGGAGCAGCAGGGAGCCCTTGGGCTTGTTGGCCAACAGCCACTCGATGTCGGAGCGCTTGGTAATTGTGCCGGTGGGGTTGTTGGGGTTGCAGATGTAGATGACACCGGCGTTGGGCGAGGCCGCGACCATCGCCTTCACGTCATGCTCATACTTGCTGTTGAGCGGAACGCGAATGACTTTGGAACCGATGAATTGGGCGGCGCGCTGACCGGCTTCATAGCCGGGATCGGCCATCACGAACGGCTTGTCGGGAGAGGTGAAGGCCAGAACCACGCGGTGCAGCGGGTCGCTGGAGCCGGGGAATGGCATCACATAGTTCGGCTTCAGGCCTTCCTGTTCCGCCAGGGTACGAGAGAACCCGAAAGTCTCTTCGTACAGGTAGCGGCCGCCTTTTTTGACGACGCCGTAAATCGCCTCCGCCGCTTCGGCGCAAGGCCCCAGCGGATTTTCATTCGCATTGATCTTTACGGCATCCGGCGGCAGCGGACCGATCATTGACAACTGAGCCATGGCGGACTCGTTGTAGAACGGTAACGCGGCGCCGGCTCCGAGGAGGGTCATGGCGCGGCGCCCTAAGGAGCGCCGCGAGAACTCAGACTGCAATCCAGCAGAAGTCATAGTCATCCTTTCAAGATGCTTTTGGTTTACAGCGAGCCTGGGCTAGAAGAAGAACCGGACGCCAAGCTGAATCATGCGAGAGAAATTGGCCTGTTCAGTGATACGGCCAAAGTTGGAATTGCTGACGCCGAAGGCCAGATTTGGCGCTCGGAATTGGGGCGTATTAAATGCGTTCAGCGCTTCCGCGCGGAACTGGGCTTTCAACTTTTCCGTGAGAGAAAACGTCTTGAACAGGCTTGTATTCCATTCGGAGATGCCGGGACCTCGTAATCCGATAGTCCGCGACAGGTTGCCGAACTGATATTTCGGAACTTCAGTGAACGCGCCGCGATTGATGTATCCGTCAATGCGATCCATTAATCCGCCGGCGGTAACTGGTGACGCTCCGGTCGCATTGGGCCGTTGTCCGGCGCCGCCAAAGGACGCGTTGTTATTGGATGACTGCGTGATCGCCAACGGATAACCAGTCTGGTAGATGACGATGCCGTTAACCGACCAGCCGCCGATCAACAAATCCGCAACGACGTTGTTACCGCCCCATTTCTTACCCTTCCCGAACGGCATTTCGTAGGTGAAGGCGCTGGAGAACCGGTGTGGAGAGTGAACGCTGGAGAGCGAGTACTCGGCATCGAGATCATAAACATTCTGTACGGCGCCAAGTCCGTTGAAGAATGTTCCGCCGCCCGCGAGGGATGCGTCCATGTTCCGTGACCAGGTCCAACTCGCCAGGAGGCTCAACCCGCTCGACATTCGTTTCTGGATCTTGCTGACGAACGAATCGTAACTAGCGCGGTTGTAGTCGCTGTTGTTCAACGTGACATTGCCGAATTGATTAAACGGGCGCAGGAACTGCTCCCTGGTCATGGTGCGGCCGCCGATGAAACCCGGTCCGCCGGCAACGAAGTAAGGATTAGTTACGCTGGCGTTGAGCGCCGCGGTCCCTTCTGCAAATGAGGCGGGATTGAGCTGATTGATGTTCAGTCCGCCCGCGCCGAGTACAAGGTCATACGACCGGCTTCCGACGTACCCGGCAGCCAGCGCGAGTCCCCACGGCAACTGCCGCTGAATGTCGAAGCTGAACTGATGGATGCTGGGCGCACGGTGATTCTGATCGATGAATCCAACAGCCTGCCCAATTCCAGCGAGAAGCCCGTTCGTATTTCCAACCGGCGCGAGCACTCCATTCGGAAAGGGATTCGAAATGGAGCCGGCCGGAGTGAACCCGCCGTCAACGGAAGTTAGATAAGCAGTCGTCTGAGAATAACCAAGCGTATTTTGGAATCCATAAGCAATTGGCGCCCAGAACAATCCGTACCCGCCTCGGATAGTGGTCTTCGAGTTCATTTGGTAAGCGAACCCAGCGCGCGGCGCGAACTTGTTCTTGTTTAGGTTCCCGGTCTGCGTGCGCCCCCCGTCCTTTCCGGCATACAGTAGTCCGCCCTTCGGGCTAAATCCGGAGACTGGCGAGGTCACGGTGATGGGACTCGCGATGGTCTGGCTGAAGCCCGTGATCAAGGTGTTGTCCGTCGCTTTCAGACCTGTCTCGTACTCGTATCGGAGGCCGAAGTTCAGGGTCAACTTCTGGCTGATGCGGTAGTCGTCGTGAAAGTAGAATCCATAGTAGTCGACAAACTGAAACATCTTCGTTGCTTGCAGGAAGCTGCCGGTGTTCGGCATGCCCAGCAGCAGACTGCCCAGATCGCTGCCGGAGCCTGGGGTCGCGCGCAACGGAGTCTCCCGCGTAAAGATGTCATTGAAAGCGAAATTGCCGGCAGGGTCGCCGTATTCCACACCGTCAATGTGAAGACGCCGATAATCGGCACCCATTTTGAAGCTGTGCTTGCCGACGAACTTGGCCACCGATCCCATCAGGTTCTTGGAGTGGAATACTTGGGCATTGTTGTTAGTCGTTCCCAGCCCGGAGAAATTCTGCATACCAATCAGCGGGAACGTTTTGGCTTGCATCTTCGATGCGTACGCCTGCGAGAAGCCGAGCGAGGTCACGTCGAATCCGGCCGAACGCGTGGAGTTCAAGTTGGGAAAGCGGTTGAAGCCATAGCGCACGGTGACCACGGTTGTAGGATTGGGAGTAAACAGACTCGACACGGCGGTCGCATCCACTTTGCGAGCGAGCAGCCACTGGCCGGGGCTGGCGATCGTACCCATCCACCATTCGCCTGGCTCGCGGGAACCGTAGTGCAGGTAGCTCGCCGAAGCGCGCCACCAGCTGGTCATTTGATGATCCATTTTCGCCGTGAACTGATCGGCGCGATCATACTGACTGGAGGCGGCCGAATAGTTATTGGTTCCGTACCCGGTGCGCTCGCGCGTGGGCGCGGGATAATGCGCGGCAACGGCGGCGCCGATCGGGTTGAGCCGCGCGCCGGGGATCACATTGCCGGCGAAGGGCGTACGTGCCCCGCTCGATTGGGTTGTCAGGGGATCATACACGAGTTGAACGGCGCCGGAGGTCCCGCTCAGAAAGCTGCGTGAGAAATCGCCTCGTGTCTCGAGGGCCGTGGGAACGGCAAGTTCCGTCGAAGTCGAAGAAGTTTGCCGGTAGGCTTCACCGGAAAGCCAGAAAAACGTTTTGTCCTTCCCGTTATAGACTTTCGGAATCCAAATGGGGCCGCCGATAGAGGCGCCGTAATTCCGAAAAGGCTGATTGGGAACCCCGCGGCCGGCGCGGTTGTTAAAGAAGTTGTTCGCCAGCCATTCGGTTTGCCGCATGTAGCCAAAGCCAGAACCATGCAGGTCGTTGCTGCCACTCTTCAGGAACGTGTTGAACATGCCACCACCCGTTCGGCCCATCTCGGCGTCATAGGTATTCGCTTGAACCTTCACTTCCTGAACAGCTTCGAGGGTGGGAATGATCACTGCGCGATTGATCGAATCGGTGATCGGAATGCCATCGAGCAAATAGTTATTGCCACGTACCGGACCGCCCGCAAGCGAAATCTGCGAGGAGCCCGATTGATCCTGCATTCGATTGAAGCGCGGATTGCCGACCGCCACCACGTTCTGGGCGACCTTCGCCATCATGAACGGATTGCGCCCAAGGTTCGGAAGATCGATCAATTTCTGCCGGTCGATTAACTGGCCCGCTGAAGCGTTGGCCGTTTCGATAACCGGAACTTCCTCGGTGACCATGACGCTCTCCGTCACCTGGCCCACCTCTAATTTCACGTCAATCGTTATGAATTGCTGCGTGCCGAGCGCGATTCCCTTACGCTCAAACTTCTTAAAGCTCGGTGATTCCGCCGCGACTGAGTACGTGGCAGGCACCACGCCGTTAAAGACGTATTCCCCGGATTCATTGGTTAAGGTCGCGCGGATGGCATTGGTTCCCTGGTCAAGGAGAGAAACTTTAGCACCGGCCACGGCGCCGCCTCCCGCATCGGTGACCAGTCCGCGAATACCGCCTTGGAATGACTGTGCATACAGTGCGGCGGCTAGTAAAATAGAGCTGAGTGTCCAACGAAGCATCACAGAAACCCCCTTGTGCCCGAACGCGCAGGTGCGTTCAGTTTCCCCATAAGGAAAGTTAGATACGGCTCTCACAACGAGCCGGTTGGACTCTTCACTAGGAGTTAGGAAAGCGACAAGGCGAGCAAGCCGGACAAGAGGCTGTGCTGTCGACTGGGAAGCGCGGATGGTAACGGACGGTGCGAACCCGCGTTATTTCTAGGACTGTAGCCGAAACGCTATCGGAGTGTCAACAGCGTTGAAGAATTTATTAGCGGAAGTCGCGTTTGCCTTCAAGTGCAACACGCTCATGAGCGCCAAAATCCAGCTTCTCAGCCACCAACTGATGCGCGCTCAAAGCATCCTTCGCGACGCCCGACTTACCGTGCTTCGTCGTGTTCGCCAACATGTGGTAAAGCTCGTGCGCAACCACCCGGCCCAGTGCGCGCCCGAACAAAGCATCCGCCTTGTGATAGTCCTTCGGACGCAGCGCGGTCTTAATCGACTCGCGCACCCGATCGCATTTCACTTCACCAAATGGCAATACATTCCCGTCCGCTGTAAACGCCCAAGCGAATGGCCCGCGTTCATCCAGAAGTGCCGGAAACGAATCCATTTCGCAGCGGCCCTTCATACGAAAAACCACCAGATCGGCAAACTGTTCCTGCGCCGCCTGTGATCTTTCTACAAAGCGCACACGCAAGCCTGCTTGTTTCGCGATTCGCTTCGATTCGGCCTCCATCGCCTGCCATGCTTGCGGCGAGAATGTCTCGTCGGCCTGGACAATAACGGCGATCTCTCCCGCGACGGGCGAGGAGGCGGCGTGCAGCGCACACATGGCGATGATTTGAGCTAACAGGATCAGGCGAATCACGAACGTAGTTCTCCGCTGCGCTCATCATACACAAATCGCCACCTCGTTGTGGGATCACCCTCGCAGTAACCCCTTCACCACATGCGCCTCCTCCACGCCTGTCAACCGCTGATCCAGTCCCTGATACTTGTAGCTGAACCGTTTGTGGTCGATTCCAAGGTTGTGAAGTATCGTCGCCTGGAAGTCACGGACATGGACCGGGTCGCGAACGATGTTGTAAGAGAACTCGTCCGTCTCTCCCCAAACAACCCCGGGTTTGAATCCGCCCCCCGCCGCCCACATCGAGAAACACCGCGGATGATGATCGCGCCCATAGTTCGTCGCCGTCAGCTTTCCCTGCGAATAAATGGTGCGCCCGAATTCCCCGCCCCAAATGACGATCGTCTCGTCCAGCATGCCGCGCTGCCTCAGATCCTGTACTAACCCATATAACGCCTGATCCACATCCAGGCACTGCGCCGGCAGCACCTCCGGCAGATCGTTATGAACGTCCCAGCCGCGCATATACAACTGAATAAAGCGCACGCCGCGCTCCGCTAGCCGTCGCGCCATCAGCGCGTTGTAACTGAAGCTCCCCGGCTTTCGCGCCGCTTCCCCGTATAGTTTGTAGACGCTCTCCGGCTCCTTGGAAAGATCCGTCAAATCCGGCACCGACGTTTGCATCCGAAACGCCATCTCATACTGCTGAATCCGCGCTTGCGTTTCGGGGTCGCCCAATTTGTCGAACGTCATCTGGTTCAGTTCGCCCAACCCGTCGAGCATCGTCCGCCGCGTCTTCGCATCCACGCCGTTCGGATTGTTGATGTAGAGAACCGGATCTCCGCCGGACCGCAACGACACACCGGCATACTGCGCCGACAGGAATCCCGCCGACCACAGGCGCGCCGATATCGCCTGCACATTCGCTTTCGGGTGCGTGTGATTTGCGTTCAACACAACAAACGCCGGCAGGTCTTTATTCATGCTCCCCAGGCCATACGCCATCCATGAACCCGCGCACGGCTTCCCCGGCGCCATTGACCCGGTCTGAATAAAAGTAATCGCCGGTTCATGATTGATCGCTTCCGTATGCATCGTGCGAATGATCGAAATGTCATCGGCCATCTTCGCCGTATACGGCAGCAACTCGCTCAGCCACGCCCCGTTCTCCCCATGCTGCGCAAACTTAAACACCGTCGGCGCAATGGGGAACCGCGTCTGCCCCGAAGTCATCGTTGTCAACCGCTGTCCGTTCCGCACCGATTCCGGCAGGTCCTTATCAAACCAGTCCTTCATCTTCGGCTTATAGTCGAACAGATCCAACTGCGGCGGCGCGCCCACCATGTGCAGCCAGATCACCCGCTTCGCCTTCGGAGCAAAATGCGGCAATGCCTCCGCGCCGTCCGCCGTCTGCCCCAGCAGCGATGCCAGCGCCACGCCGCCAATCCCCTGCCCGCCGCGCCGCAGCAACTGCCGCCGTGTCTCCAACCGTACCGCTTGCTCAATCGGGTTCGTCATTTGTTCAAGGCCTCATCGAGATTCAAGATCTGGCTCGCTACCATCGTCCACGCCGCCAACTCCTGCGCGGACAATTTCAAATCATGCGCCGACTCACCCGTCGCCAACAACTTCTTCGCCTCCTCCGGCCGGGCATCGTAATGCGACAGATAACTCTTGAACGAACGCTGCACCACGGCCCTCTCCGGCGCCTCCAACGGCCGCGCCAGCGCATGTCCCGACAGATAGTCCAATCGCCCGTCAAACCCGCTCTTGACGTTCTTCATCGTCCGCTCCGCCAGATACCGCGCTGCCTCCACGAACTGCACATCGTTCATCGTGATCAACGCCTGCAATGGCGTATTCGTCCGCTCGCGACGTACCGTGCAGTTCTCGCGCGTCGGAGCGTTGAAGATCTCCATCGACGCCGGTGGCGCACTGCGCTTCCAGAACGTGTACATCGAACGCCGGTACAGCTTCTCGCCGTGATCCTGTTTATACGACCGCGTATTCGATCCCTTCATCGCCACCGTTTCCCAAATCCCATCGGGCTGATACGGATGAACGCTCGGGCCGCCAATGGCCGTCGTCATCAAACCGCTTGCCGCCAGCGCATAGTCCCGAACCATCTCGCCGTCCATCCGGAATCGCGGCCCGCGCGAGAGCAGCAGATTCTCCGGATCCTTCTTTCGCTGCCCCTCAGTCGCCACCGCCCCCTGCCGGTAAGCCGACGACGTCACCAGCGTCCGCACCATCCGCTTCATATCCCAACCTGACTCGCGGAACTCCACCGCCAGCCAATCCAACAACTCCGGATGCGTCGGTGGCGTGCCCTGCGCGCCAAAGTCTTCCGCCGTCCGAACGATCCCGTTTCCAAATACTTCCTGCCACATCCGGTTCACCGTCACGCGCGCCGTCAGCGGATTTGACGGCGCCATCAGCCACTGAGCGAGTCCCAACCGGTTACGCGGATACGCAGTGCCCAACGCTCCCGCCACCGCTGGCACCTCCGGATGCACTTTGTCGCGCGGTTGATCGTACATCCCGCGGAACAAGATAAACGCCTCCGGGTCCTTCTCCCTCACTTCGTTCATCACATGCGTCACCGGCGCCCTGCGAGTCATCGCCCGCTGCTCCGCCACCGATTGCACCCACTGCCCAGTCAACTTCTGCCAAACCCTATCCTCGCGATTCAAGTAGATCAGCTCAAGCGCCGGCTCCACCGGCCGCGCACCGCTCGCTATCTCCTGCCGCAACGCCAGCCAACCCGCCAAAATCTCCGCCTCGTCATCGCGCAACGCCCGGTCCAGAATCTGAATTTCCTGCACCGCCCCGCCATCGAAGAATCGCTTGTTCCCATCGCTGCCCAAAGTCAGCGGCGCCTTCGTCAGCGTGGACCCATCCACCGTCCCGCCCCCGGCGTTCGGATTCGTCTCCGTCACCACCACCTTGCCGTCAATAAAAATCGACAACCCCTTGTAATCCCGCGTACCGTCGAAGGTCACTGCAATGTGATGCCACGTGCTCGCCTTCAGACGCCCAGCCTGCCCCGCGCGAATCAGCAGCAGATCGTCTTCCTTCCCTCCCATCATTTGGAACCGCGGACGCCTGCCTTCGAAGTCCAACAACCAACCCCGTGCAATGCCTTCTTTCTTGTCAATCCACTCCAGCTTCGAAGCGACCGCGAAGCTCGCCTCGTCCTTCGGCAAAAACACCCATGCCGCCACCGTGAACGGCTTGCGGCTGTCCAAGTCCGCCTTCACCCCCGGTAATTCCAAGGTCTTCTTCGCGCCAAACGAAACCGCCTGCGTACCCTTCACCGCTCCGTCAACGGGCGCTGCCCCTCCCGGCATGCGAAGCCCGTCCCGGAACGGCGTTTTCAAACCCTTGTATCTGCCCGCCGCCACCCATTTCTCAAACCCGCCCCGTGCCGCGCGCCGATGCGCTTCCCGCCGCTCCCGCCGCGCTTTTTCCTCAATCAACAGCGCATGCCAACGCGCCCGTTCATTCTCCGCCGGAACCGTAATCACCGGCGGCGTATCGTGAATATTGCCGTCCAACGGCTTCTGCGTCGTGTTCCGGAAGAACGCCGCCATTTGATAGAACTCGCGTTGCGTGATCGGATCGAATTTGTGATCGTGACAAGTCGCGCAGCCAACCGTCAGACCCATCCAGACCGCGCCAGTCGTGTCCACCCGGTCCTTCGCATAGATCGCCGCTACTTCATCCTCAATCGATCCGCCCTCATTCGTCGTGATATTGCACCGATGGAATCCCGTCGCAATCCGCTGTTCCATCGTCGGGTTCGGCAGCAAATCCCCTGCCAGTTGTTCCAGCGTGAACTGGTCGAACGGCATGTTCTTGTTAAACGCCCCAATCACCCAATCCCTGTACGGCCACATCTCGCGATAGTTGTCCACATGCAACCCGTGTGTATCGGCATACCGCGCCGCGTCCAGCCAGAAGCGTCCACGGTGTTCGCCGTACTGCGGCTTGGCCATAAATTGATCGACCAATCGCTCATAGGCGTCCGCCGCACTATCTTTCACAAACGCCTCCACTTCCGCGGGCGACGGAGGCAGTCCAGTCAAATCTAAAGACACCCTCCGCGCCAACGTTCGTCGATCCGCTTCCGGCGCCGGCGTCAACCCCTCCGCCTCCATCCGCGCCAACAAAAACCGGTCAATCGGGTTGCGCGCCCAATTCAAATTCTTTACCACCGGAGCCGCCGGACGCATCGGCGCTGAGAACGACCAATGCTCCTTATACGTCGCCCCCTGCTCAATCCACTTGCGTAAAGACTCCTTCTGCCCGTCGGTCAAGTCCTTATGCGCTTGCGGCGGCGGCATCCGCATCGCCGCGTTAGCGTGGTTCACTCGCCTCCACAACTTGCTCTCTTCCGGCTTCCCCGGCACAATTGCCGGCCCCAACACGTCCAACCGCAGATTCGCCATCCGCGAACCTTTGTCGGGTCCATGGCATTGATAGCACGCATCGGAAAGAATCGGCCGGATCTCCCGCTGAAAATCAACGGGCTTCTGCTGCGCCGCAAGCGTCACGCCAGCCAGCAAGACAACAAATCTCATAGCAAGTCCTCACGCAAATCCACAGTTTTCGCTCGGTCCAAAGGGATGGTCCACTCGTCCGTTACCGCCCCATACCGAATCTCCCGCACTCGCCCCAAGGGCTCAATCACAAAGTCATTCCAGCGGTAAGTCCGCTCCCGGCCGCTCGCCGCCGAAAAGTCGTTCTTCGCATTATGGATCACCCGGGTTACCTCGCCCGGTCTTAACACCGCCAACCGATACTCCGCCCGCCGCGGAGCACCGTAGAAGCGCACAGGCCGTGCAGGCGCGGCGCCAACGGGCGAGGAACTCGCCCATCTTGCCGTCCCGAAGCGTGTCCGCTGTGCGCGTGTTCCGTAAAAGAACCCCCGTCCATCGCGCAGCCACAACTCAATTTCATCCCCGTCGCCCATCCGCAGTCCAAACATTGCCCAAGGCCGTTCCACCGCCCGCGGCTGAAACCGGAAGGCATGCAAAACGCCTGTCTCCTCAAGAAGCACATCGGCCGTCACCGCCTCCGGCAGTGTTGCCACTCCATCCTCGAAGCGAACATGGGTAATCGCACGATCAGCCTCACGAAAGATTGGCTCCCGCTGCTTCGGATCCCGATGCTCCGTCTTCGTCCAAGTCGTTGTCATTCGCGCAACCCGCACCAGCAGCATCTCACCTACGCCAACACTTCCCGAATCACATGCCCATGCACATCGGTCAACCGCCGCTGCAAGCCGTTGTGATACCACGTCAACTGCGTATGGTCCAGCCCCATCAAATGCAACATCGTCGCATGGAAATCGTAGAGCGTGGTCGGATGCTCCACGGCCTTATACCCCAGCTCATCCGTCCGTCCATACGAATAGCCCGCCTTCAATCCCGCCCCGGCCATGAACGCCGTAAAGCCCTCGGGATTATGGTCGCGCCCGCCCTCACCGATCCCTTCACTAATCGGCAACCGTCCAAATTCCGTCGTCCACACCACCAACGTCTCGTCCAACATCCCTCGCTGTTTCAGATCCGCCAGCAGCGCCGCCGTCGGCTTATCCATCACCGCCGCGCAGCGAGTATGGTTCGCCCGCAGATCCTCATGCCCATCCCAATTAATTCGCGGCGCGCCAAAGTGCCCGCCATTAAACAACTGCACGCAACGCACTCCCCGCTCCACCAATCGCCTCGCCAACAGGCAGTTATACCCATAAGCCCGCGTCGCCGGCTCATTCAATCCGTACATCGCTTTCGTCTCATCGGACTCACCCGAAACATCGGTCACCTCCGGTGCACTCAACTGCATCCGCGCCGCCATTTCATAAGCTCGAATGCGTCCGGCCAACGCATCATCGCCCGGATGCGCACCCATATGCTCTTCATTCAATTGCGACAGCAAGTCATAAGACGCAGCCTGCACCGCTGGCGCCACCGGCGCGCGCAAATCCGCAATCGGATTCTTTTGATCCCCAAACATCACTCCCTGGTGCTGCGCCGGCAAAAACCCATTCCCCCAATTCGCCACACCGCAAGGCGGCAATCCGCGTGGATCCGGCAGCACCACAAACGACGGCAGGTTCTGATTCTCACTCCCCAACCCGTAGCTCACCCAGGAACCAACAGACGGAAATCCCTGGAAAATGTACCCCGTCGACATCTGGAAAATCGCCGGCCCATGCGCGTTGCTCCGGGTCACCATCGAATGGAAAAAGGTCAGATCGTCCACCCGCTTCGCCAAGTGCGGCAACAGGTCGGAAACCCACTTTCCGGACTTCCCATACTGCCGGAACTCCCATGGCGATTTCATCACCGCGCCCGGCTTCCCGAAAAACGGTGTAATCGTGTTCTCGCCTTTGGTCGCCTTCCCATGATGCTTGATCAGATCCGGCTTGTAGTCGAACGTGTCGATATGGCTGATCCCGCCCGGCAGGAAAATCAAAATGACATTCTTCGCCTTCGGCGCGAAATGCGGCCCCGGCTTGCGCGGCGCTCCCTGCGCCTCCATCTGCGCCAAGGCCAGTCCCGCTAACCCGCCGCCAACTTCCCACAACATTTCCCGGCGTGTAGTTTTTCGTCTCATGGCGTATACACAAATTCGTTCGTATTAAACAGCACCCGCGCGTAAGCGGCCAACGAATGTTGCCCGATAAAGGCGACACCCGCGCGCGATTCCTTCTCCGACGGCGCCCGCCCATACAGCAGCGAATACGCCTTTCGAACCTGCGCCGAAACATCGGGTTCGCCCCGCAGCCGTTCCGCGAGCCGTTCGGACTGCCCCATCACAAACCCATTGTTCAACAGCGTCAGCGCTTGCACCGGCGTATTCGAATTGCTGCGCTGAGGCGTCGCCACCGACGGATCGGGACAATCGAAACTGTCCATGAAAATGCGACCGCCCCCGCGGACGACAAACCGATAAACTGCCCGCCGCCAGACCGCCGGCCCGTCGTTGTCCAAGGCGTCATAAATATAAGATCCGCCCCCGCCTTTTTTCTGCAGCAAGTAGCTCGGCCCGCCCCGCTCCCGATTCAAACTCCCCGTCACCACCAGCATCGAATCCCGCAGCGTCTCCGCATCCATCCGCCGCAGCGGCATCCGCCACAGCAACCGGTTATCGGCATCGATCCCAAACGCCTTCTCATTCATCGCCGAAGCCTGTTGATAAGCCTCCGACATCACAATCTGCCGCTGCAGCCACTTCAGGCTCCACCCGTTTTCCATGAACGAAACGGCCAGCCAATCCAATAACTCCGGATGCGAAGGCCGGTCGCCCATTACCCCGAAATCGCTCGGCGTATTCACAATCCCATTCCCAAAATGAAAGTACCAAACGCGGTTCACAATCACCCGCGCCGTCAACGGATTCTTCGCATCCGTAATCCAATCCGCCAACGCGCTCCGCCGCGCCGAATCGCTCGCCGCCGCATCCAATCCGAACGAAGCCGTCCGATGCTGCATAGCCGACAAAGCTCCCGGAAAAACCTCTTCCTTCGCCTTCGCCACGCTCCCGCGCTCCAACAAAAATGCCGGCTCCACCGGATGTGGCTTGGCCGCATAAACCATCGCCGGCGCCGGCGCCGCGTCCAACTTCTTCTTCCATCCGTCCCGTTCGGCTAACAACGCCGCTCTCCGCTCCCTATCCGCTCCCGGCAGCGCCGCCACCATCTCGGCCTCACTCACCGACGGCAATTCCAATTCATTTGAGCTCACATGATCCAGCGAACTCGCCACCCCCCGCCAATTCACGCCATCATCCGAAGCCTCCAGTGAATAAACGCGAATACTTCCGTCACCCTTCCCCGTCACACGGTCCGCCGACCACTCCATCTCGCTAACCGTCACCGGCCCATTCGAACGAATCGGCAAAATGCCCGCCGGTCCCGCAAAGTCACGAACCGTCAGCCCCGCCGGCTTCAACTCCAACAAGTCAATCTTCGGCGCCTTCCCGCTATGCCCCGTAATCACCAAACGGAAATTCCGCGCCGTCACCGGAGCAAACACATTGCGATTGAAAAAAGGGCTCAACGGCACCCGATACTTCTCCCCTCGCCGCCGTTCATCCAGCGCCTGATACCGTTCCCGCATCATCCGCGTTCGCACCGGCGCTTCAATCGAATCCAGCAAGCCCTGCACCCGCGCCAACTCCGCCCGCAATGGTTTCGCCGCCGTCTCATAAGCCGCTTTAGCCGCGTCCGAAACCACTTCCCGCGTCCCGAATCCCACACCGCCAAACACCGAAGTCAGCGAGTAATAATCCTTCGTCGGAATCGGATCGAACTTATGATCGTGGCACCGCGCGCAATTCACGGTCAGCGCCTGGAACGAATGGAACGTCGTCGTCACCATATCGTCCAACTCGTCCATCCGCGCCGTCTTCTTCATCAACGCGTCTTTGTTCAACTCCGCGCTCACCGAATCCCACGGCCCAGCCACCAGGAACCCCGTCGCCGCCACCATCCCCGGATCCTTCGGAGCCAGCAAATCGCCCGTAATCTGCTCCCGCACAAACTCCGTATACGGCTTATCGGAATTGAACGCGTCAATCACATAATCCCGATACCGCCACGCATGAAACCGTTCGAAATTGTGCTCCCCGCCATCCGTCTCCCCGAACCGCACCACGTCCAGCCAGTACCGCGCCCACCGCTCCCCATACGCCGGCGAAGCCAACAGTTTATCCACCGTCTCCGCATAACTCCGCCCATAATCGGCCTCACTCGGCGGCAGCCCCGTCAGTCCAAAATACAGTCGCCGGATCAAATCCCTGTCCGGAGCCTTCGGCGAAAACTCCAGACCCTTCTCCTTCAACTTCGCCAACAAAAATGAATCAATCGATCCCTCTGCCTTCACCGGCGGAACAAACGCCCACCACGTCTTCCGCTTCGAAACCGTCAAATCGCTGCCCCACACCGCCCCGCCGCGAATCCAGTCGCCAATCACCGCAACTTCCTCCGCGCTCAACCGCGGCCCACCCATCGGCATCTTCCCCGAAACCACATGCTGATAAAGCTTGCTCGCCTCAGGATCGCCCGTAACCACTACCCCAGCGACACCGCGAGTCATATCGAACCCGCCCGTCCCCTGATGGCACCGCACACACTTCGCGGTCAGCAGCGGCCGCACGTCCCGGTCAAACTCCGCGCCGGCCAGCCCTGCGACAAAAAAGATTAACCATTTCACACAATCATCATAAACCCCGCGCCAGCCCCAACGCCCGAATCCTTTTATGCAAACTCGTCCGCTCCATCCCCAACGCTCGTGCCGCCGCCGACACATTCCAACTCGCCTCATCCAGCGCCCGCGTAATATGCTCTCGCTCCGCCCCGCGCCGCGCCTCCTCCACCGAGTTCGGCGCATCCATATCCCGTCCCAACCGCAATTCAATCGGAGCCGACTCTTTATCCAAAATCTCCCCCGGACTCAAAATCGCCATCCGCTCCACCACATTCCGCAACTCCCGCGCATTCCCCGGCCACGGATACTTTTCAAACAACCCAAACACCGCCTCATCAAACTGCTTCGTTCGCACATTGTTCCGCGCGCAAAACTCTTCCAAAAAGTGCGCCGCCAAAATCCGCACATCCTGCTGCCGCTCCCGCAGCGCCGGCACTCGCAACGGCACCACCGCCAACCGGTAATAAAGGTCCTCCCGAAACCGCCCTTGCGCCACTTCCGCGGAAAGGTCCTTATTGGTCGCCGACAACACCCGCACACTCACCCGCACCGGCTGCTCTCCACCCAATCGATGAAACTCCCCCTCCTGCAAAATGCGCAGCAACTTCGCCTGCGCCGCCTGCGGCAAGTCCCCAACCTCATCCAAAAACAGCGTTCCCCCATCCGCCAGTTCAAACTTCCCCCGGCGCAATCCCGCCGCGCCCGTAAACGCGCCCTTTTCATGCCCGAAAAGTTCACTCTCCATCAACTCATTCGGAATCGCCGCGCAATTCACTTTGATAAACGGCCCCGTCGCAAACGGCGAGTTCGCATGAATGTGCGCCGCCAACAGCTCCTTCCCCGTCCCCGACTCCCCCATCAACAACACCCGCACGTCGCTCTTCGCCGCCAACGTCGCCTGATCCACCGTCCTCTGAAACGCCGCCGACCCGCCCATCATCCGCGGACTCCCCGCCTGCTCCTTCAGCCGCTTATTCTCCTCCCGCAGTACCAGATGGTCCAGTCCATTTCGCACCGCCAGCAACACCCGCTCCCGGTGCAGCGGCTTCTCCAGAAAATCGAACGCGCCCGCGTGAACCGCCTCCACCGCATCCGCGATCGTTCCATGCCCTGAAATCATAATCACCGGCGCCGTAACATTCGCCGCCCGCAACTCCCGCAGCAAATCCACTCCCGACGCATCCGGCAGCCGCACGTCCAACAGGAACAGCGCCACCTGCTCCCGTCCTGTCGCCCGCCGGTAATCCGACGCACTCGTAAACGTCGTCACCGCGAACCCCTCGCGCTCCAGGATCATCCGCAGCGAAAGGCCAATATTCGATTCATCGTCAACTATCCAGATTCTTCGCATTTTCTGCTTCCATTGCCGCCGCCGGCAGCATCACCACAAACGCCGCACCGCCCAATTCACTCACGCGATGCTCAATCTCGCCCCCGCACAACAACACGCTCCGCCGCGCAATCGACAACCCCAGCCCCATCCCGTTCTTCTTAAACGTAATCGACGGCTCAAACAGCGTTGACCGCGCCAAATCGCTCAATCCCGGCCCCGAGTCCGCCACCGCGATTCCCGTCCGCCCACCCTCTACGAAAGTCTTCGTAAGTATCTTCCCCGCCGGCCCCACCGCCTGCGCCGCGTTCTCCAACAGATTCGTCAGCACCCCGCGCAACAGGTCCGGATCCGCCGTCGCCGCTGCCCCCTCCGTCAAACTCAAATCGTAGTCAACCCCCGGATGTAACGGCCGCAGAAACGCCACCCGCTCTTCAACCAAAGCATTCAAATCCGTATATCGCAAATGCGCCGGCGGCTCCGCCGCAAAGTCCGAAAATGCCCGCACCCGTTTCTCCAATGTCGTCACTTCATCGGCCACAATCTGCGACGCCTGCCGCAAAAACACCGCATCCACCGACCCGTTCCGTGCCCCAATCTCCTCCATCGTCAACCGAATCGGCGTCAATGAATTTTTCACTTCATGCGCCATCTTGCGCGCCAAAGTCTGCCACGAAGCTACCCGCGTCAACTGCACCAATTCTTCCCGCGATTCCGCCAGTTGTCCCGCCGTCTCATTAAACGCCGCAATCGCCTGCCCCGCCTCATCCGGTCCGCCGCCCGCCAATCGCACCGTCAAATCGCCCGACGCCAGTGTCTGCAACCCCCGCGTCAAATCTCGCATCGGCCGGCTCACTCGAAAAGCAATCAACACCAGTATCGTCAACGCCACTAAATACACAGCCCCCGCCGTGGTAAACAGCGCCAGCGTCAGCCCCCGCCGCAAATCATACCCCTGAGACCGGTCCACCAATTCCCTGGCCCGCGTAATCTGATCCGTCAATCGGCTCATCCCTACGCCGCCAAACTTCCGCTCATACTGCCAAACGTCCCCATCCTTCTGCCGCACAAAGTAGTGCAGCAACTCTCCGTCCCCCCCGCTCGCCGCAAACCACTCCGCTTCCTCACTCGCCGCAAACTCCGTCACTGCCGCCGGCCATTGCGCCTGCCGCGTCCGCAGCCACTTCAAAGGCGCCGCCCGCCCCGCCTGCGCGTCCGCCTTCAACACTTCCCGTGCCGCCTGGTACATCTCTTTCCCCGTCGCCCGTAATGACAACGACACCTCGTCCAACTCCTTCGTCGTTGCCCGGCTCAGGCTCGCCTCGAATAAATGTGTTGTCACCCACACCAGCACCGCCATCGGCGCCAGTGTGGCCGCTAAGAATACGACGATCAATTTATTCCGCAGGCTCACGGTAGCAGTCTAGCGCTGTAGCTCAGCCGGGCGAAATGGCCCGTGCTCCAAGGTCCAGCGTTCCGTCTCGCCGCGCTGCGTACGCCCGAACCATTCCACCAGCCGTGTCAGTGTCACCGCCGGGTCCAGCAAAAATCCTCCCGTATCCCGCGGATCATCCGCCCGCAACTCCGCCCGTATCCAGTGCGCCCCGTCCGGCGTCAATCCATTCAGCGACACCGTGGAATGATCGAACAACCATCGTTCCGCCGCCTCCCGTGACAAATGCGAAGCCTGCTGCTTCGCCGCGCCCAACCGCACTATCGCGAACTTCTCCTCCCACAAATCAAAACTAACCACAAACCGCTCCACCTGCCGCCGCGAGACTGTTTGGAACTGATCTCTCGACAACGACAACTGCAGCGAAAACACCAGCCCCGCGCCATCCTGCAATCGCCGCAAAGTCCGCCCCTCCAGAAAACGCAAATTGGGCGCCGCTACCCGCAGCACCCCGTCGTCATTCCGCAGCGCAAGCGTCGTCGGCTCCCATCCGCGCAGGAATGGGATCGCCGTGAAGAGCGCCACCAGAAGTATGACCTTAGGGGAAATTCTCAGAAAGTCGCCCCCGTCATCACCATCGGTTCCATCCGTCCGTCACGCAGCGGAAACGCCACATACAGGAAGAACCCGTCCCGCGTCCGCAGCCCGCAACCCGCTGAAGTCCGCGCCACTGCCCTCGTTCCCCGGTTCCAAATCGAACCCGAATCCACAAACGCCGACGCTTCCAATTTCCCCTTCACCGATCGCCCATACTCCACGCTCGATGCCACCAGCCGGTTCGCCCCCAAAGGAGCAATCTCAAACTTGTTCCATCCGCGCAACAGCAGCGAATTCCCCGCCGCGAACCGCTCCGTAAACGGCGCGTTCCCGCGCAACGAACCACCCATAAAGTCCACCGTCAATCGCGACTCGCCCCGATGATACTCCCCGCCTCCCCGCGCCTCCTGCCGGTCAAAGGAATAATCGCCGCCCAATCCATTCGCCATTCCAACCAATCCCGTCAGCGTCGTCCGCCCATTCGCCACATCACCTCTCACGCGCCGGTATCGCAGAGTATTTACCAGCGCGTGCGAGGCAACATTGCGGTTCGCCTCAGGGGACAAGAGCGCGAACCGCTGTAACCGCATGCCGACCTCCACCGTGAGTTCCTCCCGGTCGTCACCACGCCATGGGACGAACGTCACAGTGGGTTGGAAACTGTCGGCATTGCGATACAACTCATTCATTCCCGCCGCCTGTAGCGTGCGGGCATCGTACTGCGCATGCGCAGTCGAAACAGAAAAACCTGGCCGTATCCGGCCTTGAAACAGACTCCGCGAATAACCCGCCTTGGCGCCGCTCAATCGTTCCGTCAGCGTATCGCCGTCGGAAAATACGCCCAGGTTCAGTCGCTGCCTGTCCCGTTCCTCAATCGTCAGTTGCAGACCGCCGGTCCATCCCTGCCGCGTATGCCAGGCTAATCGGGAATTGTCCGTCGAAACATTCACGCGCCGTCCCATTACGTCCAGAACAACCCGAACGCTCTCCGGAGCCGTACCCTTCATCAGCTTCGGCGACACCAGCCTGGCCTTCAGCTCTTCTCGAATCCGCCCCGACAATTTCGCGAACGCTTCCGGCGAAAACCGTTGCCCAACATAACGCCGCAACTCCTCCCGCAATCCCCGGGACAACCGCGCTTCACTCGCTCCTGTGATCTCCACGCTTTCCACGGTGTAACGGGAGTTGACGTTCGTTTCGTCCGCCGGGTTCCAAGAGAACGCCCGCGCCGAGAACAATCCGAATAGGAACCCAGCCAGAAAGACTGCGGCAACCATTCGGCCAAATAGTGTGTTGCGTCGCATGCCGGATGAATAGCATTTCCCTGACCAAACGCTAACTCATTTATTCTACATGCCATCAAGCCCCCAACGTGGCCACTCCCTGTGTCACCTGTGCCAACCGTGCACACCCTGCCATCCTGGCCCCCATGGATGCATCCACGCTGCGCGCCTGGTGGGCGCACAAACAGGGCCTCCACGGCCGACTCCGCGGCCAGTCTCCCTCCGCCGCGCTTGAACAGACAGGCTGGGCCCGCTCCGTCGCCGATGTCGAAATTCACGAACTCCCCTCCGCCCGCGATCGCTCCTACGTCGTTCCTGAATCGGACTTCGCCCTCGCCCTCCGCTGCGGTCGCGAAGCGGCGAACGTCCCCATCAAAATGGCCGTCAAACTCGGAATCACCGAAAATTAAATCGACACCCTCGGCACCGCAATCCTGAAAGCCCTGAAAACCGGCGCCCAGGACCCCACCACCATTCGCGAAGCGATCAGCGGAGCCAGTCGTAGCCTCGGTCCCGAGGGCATCAGGAAGGGAATGACAACCACCCTTCCTCTCGGTCTCGGCTTACTCCAGGCAACCGGCCAAATCCGCCGCGTCCCCGTCAATGGCCGTCTCGATCAGCAGCGCTACAAGTACACCCTTTGGAATCTTCCGCCCGTCAAACTTACTGATAGCGAAATCTACACCCAACTGGCCCGCAAATTCTTCAGTTGGATTGGCCCCGCCCAACTCTCCGAGTTCCAATGGTTTTCCGGCCTCG
>Ga0105046_10000506_pt1 | contig 54772 bp, 43 predicted proteins | sample MAT03_FD_78385 | JGI IMG/M metagenome (GOLD analysis project Ga0105046, IMG submission 78385) | Freshwater microbial communities from Lake Fryxell liftoff mats and glacier meltwater in Antarctica - MAT-03 (megahit assembly) | ecosystem: Environmental > Aquatic > Freshwater > Ice > Liftoff... | reverse complement strand
TTTTGCCGTCATCCGTCCCATCTTTTTCGTTAAATAGCGCGGCTATTCGCCTCAAAAGATAGTTGGCTGACGCCAAAATAATTGGCCTGAAATTGGAAACTTATTTTGACACCGTTCCTTAGCCATCCGGCTGACCAAATCCGTTTCACCCGTACATACGGTTTGTGAAATTTTCGGGCCGGTCTGCATAGCGATCCCGCCGCACAGGCCTGTAAACATTCGGGCATTCGGCCTGTTAACTTTATGCACTCCCAGCAATCTAGTGTTTTCATAATCAACTACATCTGCCATGAGACTTGAATTACCTGCCCGCGCCGAACGCTTCGGCGCCAATCTGTTTTACAACGTTCAGAAGATATACGAACTCGACGGCGGTCTGCATCTGGACGATGAGTTTTCCAGCCCTTTTCACGTTATTCAGCAAATCCCGCAACAGAAACTCTATGAAATAGAACAAGACCTGGCAATTGTCATTCCGGTTAAGGACGAGCGCCTGCGCGTACTGGAAGGCGTACTGTCCGGCATTCCCCATGCCTGCCTGCCGATTATCGTGTCCAACAGCAAACGGGACCCTGTCGACCGTTATAGTATGGAAAGCAGCATGATCGATACCTTTTGCCGCTATGCCAAAAAGAAATATGTGATCGCGCACCAGCGCTCGCCGGAACTGGCGCGCCTGTTCCAGGAAGGAAACTACCCGCAATTGCTGGACGAAGACGGCCTGATACGCAATGGAAAAGCCGAGGGCATGCTGGCCGGAATCGTGCTCGCAAAACTGCTCGGGAAAAAATACATCGGGTTTATCGATGCCGACAATTACTTCCCCGGCGCGGTATTCGAGTACGTTCGCCTGTTCGCCGCCGGGTTTGCGCAGAGCAAGACGCCATATTCGATGTCGCGTATCCAATGGCACAGCAAGCCGAAAATCGTCGGATCCGAACTGTTTTTCGCCAAATGGGGCCGCGTATCGCGCATTACGAACCAATACCTCAACCTCCTGCTCAGCCATTACACAGGTTATGAAACGGAGATATTGCGGACGGGGAACGCGGGCGAACATGCGCTTTCGATGCCGCTTGCGCTCCGGCTCGATTATACCACGGGATTCTCCATTGAAACCTACCATTTTGTAAACATGATGGAAAAATTCGGGGGCGTGTTGCCCGGTCCTTTTCCCGAAGTGATGAAAGCCGGCGTGGAAGTTTTCCAGATGGAATCGCGGAACCCGCACCTGCACGATGCCGCCAAAGGCGTCGAGCATATCCGGGAAATGATCGAATATTCGCTGGCCGCGATGTACCATTCCGTTATATGTCCGGAAAATACGAAAAAAGAGATCCTGTTTGAGTTGCGCCGCCAGAAAATCCTCCGCAAGGATGAAACGCCCGTGAAGGCACGCTGCTATCCGGCGCTGATCAACTTGGACTTCGATGCCGCCGCCCGTGTTGCCGACTGGGCGCAGCATGGCAATTTCATTCCTCAGTAATGTTGCTTCCCGTTCCTGCCAGCCGACCGCTGGTGCTGTTCACCGATCTGGACGGTACCCTGCTCGACCATCACACATACATGCCCGACGCTGCGCGCGACGCCCTTCGGCTGTTGTCCGAACGGGGGACGCCGCTTATATTTTGTTCTTCCAAAACCTTCGCCGAACAGGTTTTTCTGCAAAAGCAACTCGGTCTCTTTCAGCCTTTTATTTTTGAAAACGGCAGCGCGGTAGCCATACCCGGCGGCTATTTTCCGGCAAGCCTGTCGACGGAATATGATTTTATGTTCCATGACGGATATGAAATATTCCGCCTGGCGCATGCCGATGCCGGTGTTCTGCGCGCCCAACTCGCGCTTTTCGAAGGTGTGAAAGGGTTTTCCGAAGTCCCGGATGCCGAACTGTCGGCTGCAACGGGATTGAACGGAGCCGCTTTGCGTCGCGCTCGAGAACGCTGGTTTACGGAAACCCTGCTTGACGCGCCGGATGCGGAACAACCCCAAAAACTTCGGGAGCACCTGGCCGCGTCTGGATTCGAACATAGCCAGGGCGGGCGTTTCCTGACCGTTCAATCGGCGCAGGCCGGCAAGGGAAAAGCCCTAAGATGGCTGAGCGGGGTTTTCCGGCAAATCATGGATTATCCGCTCTTCGCGGCCATCGGAGACAGCCCGAACGACGCGCCGATGCTGGCTGCGGTGGATATTCCTTTCCTGGTGCAGAAACACGATGGAACTTGGACTAACCTGGAATTGCCCGGCCTGCAAAAGATCGAAGGTATCGGGCCCAAAGGTTTTTCAGCGGCCGTCCGTATGTTATTGGGTTGAAAACATCTCAGGCAGGGAGTTCCTCCAGTTCTACCGGCCGGTCGCGATACAGCAAAGAGCCGATCATCATAATTATGGTGGTCACGAGAATTACGAAGAACAATACGCCTTCCTCGAACGATTCCATGCGCTGCCACTCCGGAATTCTGTAAAAGAGCAGAACGGTGATGAGGCCTCGGGGGATGTAAAACAGCTCCGGGAACAGATCCGGAAAGCCGAACTTTGCCGCCTACGTAAATCACGATCAGCACCGCGAAAACGAGGAAAAACTTCACGTTGGCGCGGCTTTTTACCAACAGCCACATCAACCCGAAACACACGCCAACCGACAAGAGCAGCGCAAGCGGGATACTGCCTGCAAACCATCCGGCAGACTGCATGTCGATTACCCGTCACCCCTTCTTCCGATACACCATAAACACCCCAGGTACCTTCCCCATCTCTTTCTTTTCCATCTTTTTCCAGGCCCGCACCGGCAAAGCCCTGATCCACTCCTCCGCCCCGCTCAAATCCTGCGCCACGCCAAATTGTGTATCTGCCTGCAAGCTCTCCAGGGCCACTTCCAGCACCATCTGGCTGCGATACGGCGTTTCAATAAAAAGCTGGGTCTGATCGTGTTGTTGGGATAATTGTTCCAGCCGCCGCAGATCCCGGGCCAGTTCCAGGCGCTTGGGTGACAGGTAGCCGTGAAAAGCGAAGCGCTGCCCGTTCATACCCGAGGCCATCAGGGCGAGCAAGATCGAGGAAGGGCCTACCAACGGAACGACACGCACCCCCTCGCGGTGCGCCAGGGCTACCACCTCCGCGCCCGGGTCGGCAACGCCCGGGCAGCCGGCTTCGGATAGCAGACCAATGTTTTTTCCTGATGTAGCAGCCTCCTTGAAAGCGGCTTCTACCTCCCGTATATCCCCTTTTTCGTCGATTTCGATAAAAGTCATCTCCTGCAAGGGCTTCGACAATCCCAGGCTTTTGATAAAATGCCGGGCCGTCTTGGCGCGTTCCACGATGAAAAAATCGAGGCCTCGGGCGATCTCCACCGCATAAGGCGGGATCGTGTGCAGGGCGTTTTCGGCGATGGGAACGGGTATCAGATAAAGCGTCATAAGCTGAATAATAAATCACTACAAAGGGCACAAAGTAAACAGGATAACGTTGTGTCTTTGGTGTCCTTCATGGTGGTTCATGCAAAACTATTCGTTTTCACGCCCTTTCCCTATTTTTGTCGACCCAAACCGCCCCACACACACCTGAACTTTGTGACCTTTGTGGTGATTTTTTGCCGCACACACCCGCGCACCCGCATGTCTGAAACCTTTACCATAAAACTCCCGGCCTTCGAAGGTCCGTTCGATCTGCTTCTCTTCTTTATCGAGCGGGATGAGCTGGATATTTACAACATCCCCATCGCCAAGGTGACGGACGACTTTCTCCATTACCTGCACCAGGCGCAGCACATGAGCATCGACCTGGCCTCGGAATTCATTGTGGTGGCCGCCACGCTGATGCGCATCAAAGCCAAGATGTTGCTACCCCGCAAGCAGGTGGATGAGGAAGGCAACGAGATCGACCCGCGCCGGGAACTGGTGGATCGCCTGATGGAGTACAAGCGCTACAAAAGCGTGCTCGAAGACCTGCGTCGTATGGAAGAAATGCGGGCGTTTATGAATCCGCGCGGATACGCCGGCGTCGAACTCCGCAAACTCGCCGAACACGCCCTGGCCGATGCCGAAATGGAAAGCGTGACACTCTACAAACTGCTCCGCGTATTCGAGCGGCTCCTGACCCGTTTCGAGGACGACCAAAAAACGAAACTGGTCCATACGGTTTACAATTTCAACTATACCATCCAGCAGCAACGGGAATACCTGCAAGGGAAGTTGAAACCAGGCAAACGCAGCAATTTTGAAGACCTGTTCCTGTGTTTGGAAAATCGTTTCCACGCTATTGTGACCTTCCTGGCGTTGCTGGAATTGTTGAATGCCCAGGAAGTGGTGATCGTGCAAGGGGATGGATATAATAATTTTTGGCTGAGCTTGCCCGACGTTGAAGCGATAGGGGAACCTACATAGTCATGCGCACTTTCGGACTGTAGAATCTAAATCTCGAAACCGACAACTGCACCATTCCTATTCTTACATTTGCCCGCGCGCCTTCCAATTGGGCGGCCTTGTCCCGTATGAAAATTCACTTTTACCTCCGCTACGCCACCCAATACGGTCAGGCGCTTTTTGTACAACTCAACCAATCGGACACCCCGCTACCGATGGAGTATATCGACGAGCGGTTTTGGCATGCCGTCATCGATTTAGGAAAAACGGCGCCCGAAACACTCGGGTATGGCTATTTGATGCGGGACAAAAACGGCGAAAACAAACAGGAATGGGATAATACCCGCGCGCTCGATCTCCTTGATTTACAAGCCCATACCTTGCAGGTTATCGATCACTGGAACGAAACAGGCGCGGTAGAAAACGTATTTTTTACCCAGCCGTTTGAGGAGATTTATTTAAAAAAGGAAGGCGAACCGGCAGCGAAAAAACCGGCGCAGTACACCCACGTATTCAAGGTCAAGGCGCCGCGTCTGGAGCCCGGCGAAGTCGTCTGCCTGCTGGGCCACGGCGTCGGGCTGCGCAGCTGGGATTCGGCTGCGCCGCTTCTGCTTCGGCGCGAAGGCAGCTGGTGGGTTTGCCGCCTGGACCTGGAGAAAGAAGAATTCCCGCTGGGTTATAAATATGGCGTGTGGAATACGCGTACCAACAAATTCCGCAGGTTCGAAGCCGGTACCAATCGCTCCTTGTATGCCTTCCCCACCGGCGGTGCGGGAAAAGTGGTCTTGCACGATGGTTTCGTACACGTGCCCGTGCCGGCCTGGCGCGGCGCGGGCGTGGCCATCCCGGTATTCAGCCTGCGCAGCCAGAACAGTTTCGGCGTCGGCGAATTCAGCGACCTGCCCCTGCTGGCCGACTGGGCGGCCGCCACCGGTTTAAAACTCTTACAATTGCTGCCGGTAAATGACACTTCTGCGACCTGGGCCGGCGTACAAAATACGGGCCCGGATCGTCCCTTCTGGACGGATTCGTACCCTTACGCGGCCATTTCTGCGTTTGCCCTGCACCCCATATACCTGAACCTGGCGGAAGTAGCGGGCAAAAAACATGCGGCAGTCCTGAAACCGTACGCCAAACAACAAAAAAAATTAAACGCCCTGGATGTTGTTGATTATGAAGCGGTTGTGCGAGCAAAATGGGAAATGATCCATTTGTTGTTTCCCCTTTTAAAGGAGGAATGGCGTAAAGACCCGGCGTACCTGGCTTATTTTGAAGAGCATAAGCACTGGCTGGCGCCCTACGCCGCGTTCTGTTACCTCCGCGATACGTACGGCGGCACCGATTTTAATCAGTGGCCGGAACATCAAACGTTCGATGCCAGGGCGGTTGCGCAACGCTTTGCGCCTGAAACTGCCGGTCACGACGAAATGGCCGTTCATTGTTTCGTACAATGGCGCCTTCACCTTCAACTGAAAGCGGCCGTCGAATACGCCCACAGCCGGGGCCTGGGGTTAAAAGGCGATATTCCCATTGGTATTTACCGCTACAGTTGCGATGCCTGGGTGGCGCCCGAACTGTACAACATGGATGCCCAGGCAGGCGCTCCACCCGATGATTTTGCCGAAAAAGGCCAAAATTGGGGCTTCCCGACCTATAACTGGGCGCGTATGAAAGAAGACGGTTTCTCCTGGTGGAAACAGCGATTCAGCCAGATGAAACTTTACTTCGATGCCTTCCGCATAGACCATATCCTCGGCTTTTTCCGCATTTGGAGCATCCCGCTCAATGCGGTGGAGGGCATCATGGGGCATTTTGTGCCGGCCATTCCGGTGGCGGAGCATGAGTTTCTGGAGGCAGGCGTCGGGTTCAATGCCGGGCGCCTGTGCGAGCCTTTTATCATCGATCCTGTTTTGCAGGAGATGTTCAGGGAAGAGACCGCTGCGGTCAAAGCGCATTTTCTGGAGATTTTACCTGAAACCGGACAATACCGCTTTAAAGCCGCTTTTGATACGCAAAGGAAAGTGGAGGCGTATATCAGTTCGCCCGAAGGAGCGACCTGGGGAAGCGTTCTGGCCGGGCTGCTCAATCTCCTGTCCAACGTTATTCTGTTTAAAGATCCGGCTGGAAAAGGTTACCATTTCCGCTTTGGCATTGAAAAAACGAGTTCGTTCAACTACCTGCCTGAAGAGGCAAAAAGCAGGCTTAAAGACCTGTATGTCAACTACTTTTTCCGCCGCCAGGATGAGTTCTGGCAGCGTGAAGCCATGGAAAAACTCCCTGCTCTGAAACGTTCCACCAACATGTTGATCTGTGGCGAAGACCTGGGCATGGTGCCGCATTGCGTACCCGACGTGATGCGCGAATTAGGTATCCTCAGCCTGGAAATCCAACGTATGCCCAAAGCATCAGGAGCCACTTTTTTTCACCCAAAAGACGCGCCGTACCTGGCCGTGGTGACGCCTTCTACCCACGACATGAGCACAATTCGCGGCTGGTGGGAAGAAGACCGGCACCTGTCCCAGCGCTTTTTTAACGAAGTGCTGCACATTGAAGGCAATGCGCCCTATTTCTGCGAACCCTGGCTGAACCAGGCCATCCTGGCCCAGCATTTTCAGTCGCCCGCCATGTGGGCTATTTTCCAGATCCAGGATTTGATGGGTATGGATACGGCTTTGCGCGGAAAGCATCCGGAGGAGGAGCGGATTAACGTGCCTGCGAATCCGAAACATTATTGGCGTTACCGGATGCCTCTTTCTTTGGAAGACTTAATGCAGCAGGATGGATTTAATAAAGCCGTGCGGGATCTGGTGGAACAAAGCGGCCGGGTTTGATTTTATCTACAGGAAACGCTCACGCCGGCAACGCCAAACGCATAAAAACCGGGAAACGAACCATTTTAGGCCGGTATAAAAAATCGAAGAGCGCCGCAGGATATTTCGGACGGAATTGGGCGTACAAACCGGATTGGGTGGAAAAATTGTCTTTCATACAATGATTTTCACTGCATAAAAACGAACCCAATCCCAAACGACCACCATAGTTTGCCATGATATTCCCACTCGTTGCCGACATCACCCGCATAGTCTTTCCCAACCAGTAGGCCAAGGCTGTATTTTTCCAGTTGCAGGATGACTCCCGTGCTCCAGCTCAGTCCGGGCACCACCTCTGCCTGCTCCTCCAGGCGGCTGAGGGCCGTATTGTTGGTGTTCAGGTTGATGAAGGTCAGCCCGGCCGTCAAAGGAACCGTCAGGGAATAGTCTTTCGATTTAGACAAACGTTTGGTATAGCCCACATAACCGCCCAGGGTTACGTCGGTGGTCAGCCGGAACGTATGGTTTTCGCGATGTCGCCGGATCTTAAAAGGCAGGGTGATCTGGCCGCCGGTGATGCCGGCATCGCGTAAAAGCCAGGATTTAGTCCCGGCGCCTTCCTCCGCTGCTGGCCGGGCTTCTTTTGCCGCTGGGTCGCACTTGGCGGTGCTGTCGACTTTTTCCGGTACATCCTGACTTTGGAGCAGGGAACATACGCCGAACATCAAGAGGGCGATCGGGTAATGCATACGTTGAGGGTTCATAAATTCAGGCGTTCATGGGTGAAAAAGAAAAGTCGAACGCAGAAAGGGAGGAATATTAAGACAGGATTATTAGGCAATTTCTGTAAAATGCAAGATGGAAAACAGCAATTGTCGCATATAAGCAAAATTTACCTGGATTTATTATCTATGATGCGGGATTTAATTGTTTTGGCGTGCGACTGTAGGGATTTTCCACGCAGGCTCCAGGCCATGCCTCCCTACAGCAAGGTGTCACCGCATTAGAGTTGGCTTACTCCTAAACCAAAATTTCGCCATATTTTCAAGCCAGTAACATCTCCATATCTGCCCGGTCCAGCGCCGGCATCTCTTCCCCCGCCCCGAAAAGACCTTTGCCCAGAGCCCGTTTGTGCTCTTGCAAATCCCGGATTTTCTCCTCGATCGTACCCCTGGCGATGAAGCGCAGCGCCGTCACCGGGCGGGTCTGGCCGATGCGATGGGCCCGTGCAATGGCCTGCTCCTCCACAGCCGGGTTCCACCAGGGGTCGAGGATAAACACATAATCGGCTGCGGTGAGGTTGAGTCCCACTCCGCCAGCTTTGATGGTCATAAAAAAGGCCTGGACGGTCGGGTCCGTTTGAAATCGAGCCACTTCCTGTGCGCGCGCGGAAGTAGCGGTATCGCCGGTAAGCCAGGCAAATGCATGGCCGCTTTGTTCAAATATTTGCCGAAACAACTGCAAATGTTTTTCAAATGAACTGAAAAACAACACTTTATGCCCAGCTCGGCGAATTGTATCCCATTGGGCGAGCACGTCGTCGAACTTTCCGCTGGCGCCCTGGAAATCCGCATCGGCCAAGGTGGGGTGATTGGCCAGTTGGCGCAGCCGCGTGAGCGCTACCAGCGCCTGTATCCGCGTTTTGGGATCGTCGAACAGCGACAGGATTTCGTTGCGCATGGCCGATTTCATCTGTTCGTAGCGTTTGTTTTGCTCCGTAGCCATTTCGGAATAAAAAATCTGGGCACTCAGCTTCGGCAGATCGGGGGCTACCTCTTCTTTCGTGCGTCGCAGGAAAAATGGCCGCACCCGATTGAACAGGCGCTGCTTCGCCCGCTCGTCATTTTGTTTTTCAATGGGCCATAAAAATTGCTCCCGAAACGCTTTGAAACTACCCAATGTATCCGGATTGATGAATTCCATCTGCGCCCACAAATCGGCCAAAGAGTTCTCAATCGGCGTGCCGCTCAGCGATATTTTGTTTTGTGCCTCCAGCGCCCTGACCACTTTCGACACCTCCGATTCGCGGTTCTTAATCTGCTGGCTTTCGTCGAGTACGATATAATGCCAATCGGTTTTCGACAATAGGTCCAGGTCTTGCCGGGCTGTGTGATAAGTGGTCAACACCACGTCGAAGCCGGCCATTGCCCGGGCATCTTTCAAACGTTTCGGGCCACTGTGCGCATACACAAACAAGCTGGGGGCAAAACGGGTCAGTTCCTGCTGCCAGTTGAACACCAGAGAAGCGGGCAGAATAATCAGGGCATTGAGGGGTTTCAGGTCTTGCCGGTAATCCTGAAACAAATTCATCTGGAGGATAGGGCCGCTATTTTCGGCTGCTTCATTCGCTTCATTCTGTGTATTGGAATACGCCGGCGTATGGGTCCGCACGGATTTTGCATACAACAGGACCGCGATTGTTTGTAAGGTTTTACCCAAACCCATATCGTCGGCCAGGCAGGCGCCGAAACCGTGGCGATAATGCCCTACCAGCCATTTTACTCCCCGCAACTGATAGGGCCTCAAGGTCGCTTTTAAATCTCCGGAAGGCTGGTAATCAATCTGATCCGGATCAATAGCCGGCAATGCCCCGGCCTGTTCGCCTTCTGCCAGGCCGGCTTCCTGCACGATCGTAAACAGGGATTTGGGCAAACGGATCACCTCATCTTCTCCGTCTTTAGCCGCCATAGCGAGCTCGGCATAGCGCGTCATCCATTCTTCCGGGATCAAAAAAAAGGTCTCGTCAGGTAAAGGAAAATATCGATCCTGCCGGCGGATGTACGGCAAAAAATCCTTGAACGAAAAACTGTGCGGGCCTATGTTCACCCTGCCCTGTACATCGAACCAATCGCCCTGCGCTTCCGAGCGCAGGCTCAAGTTTCCAGGCAACAAGGCGATTGCGCGGCCGCCGTCCAGCGGTTGCCCGAGTATAAAACCGGCTGCTTCGAGCGCGGTCCGGTGGGAAGCAAGCCAGGAAACAAGCGCATCAAGGCTCCTGCCCGGCAAGGATGCATCGGCCGTAGGACTAAGCATGCTGCCCTCTTGTGCCAGTCCCATACCTTTCAGTATACCAAGTTGCTCCGCTTCCAGCCCTGCATTCCGGCATACCTGCCACACCGAGACGTCCTGTTCTGCTTCTCCGGAAAAATTGACCGTGGTGACGCGATCCCGGCGCTCTCCGCAAAAAAAATCGGCGCCATCGTACGTAAAGATGGGTTTTAGCAACCAAGTTTTGTCTAAAATATGCTCCGTTGGCTCGAGCCGGGTGCTTTGCAGAATGTCGGTCGTTTGCATGTCGAAGCCCTCCGCTTCGATGCGGGTGCGGCCGGCACTTTTCGCAATGAATTGTTTAAAATAGACGCGCATTTTATCCGGTGGAATATGGATCACGTCTTTTTGCCGGAAAGGCCGCACCATATTGCCATTGATGCCCGGTACACGGAACAAAGCGTTATCAACCAGTAGCCACGCCGGTTCGGTGTTGGTTAAGGGCAGTACCGTGTGTTGCTGAATCGTCCATTTTTCGTCTTCGACGCCCAATTGCAATCGATACTCCACGCCGTCGCCGGTTTTGCGGAAGGAAATATGCGGCAGTAATTCTTCCGTTGGCAATGCGATGAGCACGTCCAAGGCCATCGTTTTGCGCTCGGCATCGAGGGTGAGCGGCAAACGATTCTGAGCGATTTCACTTAAGAAGGCATCCATCTCCCGGTAGATGTAAGATTCCACCGCAATTTTAGTGGAAACATCGGCCAGCAACTGCGGCAACGCAGTTGGCAATTTGGCCTTGGGCGGCTTAAATTTAGCCTCGATTTTTTTGGGTGTCAGCCCATCGATGATACCCATCATACGTTCTACCAAAGGCGTCATTTCCAGGCTGTACGATGCCAGGGTGGCCGGTATGGCTTTCTGCAGGATATGCGACAGCTGACCCTGCCGATCCACCTGCACAATGTTGGCAGATGGCAGGTAGAGGTGCTCGTTAAAAGGGTATAAATTATATACGATTTGGTTCATCAGTGGTAAAAATAGGAAGATTGACCGAACCGCCGGCAGATCAATTCTTTAAACGTTTCTCGTCCTGCCCTTCAAAAAAGAACTGATACCCTCTAAAAATAGGACCGAAAACGAGTTCCTGGGTGAGTAGAAACGATTCCCCGTCATTCATGTCGGTAAAATACCGCACGATGTACCTTCTCCCGGTAACCGGGTCCTGCTCCACATCAACCGGCCAAAAGCGCACCTTTTTTACCGTTCCAGCCGTATTTTTTACGGTTACGGTGGCGAAAGGCACGAGCGACGTCACGGAGTCGCGGACAGGGTTATTTGTTTCAAATCCTTCAGACACGAGGCGCTCAAACTGTAGGAGGTAGGCTTCCGGAACACCTTTTCGCTGCGCCCCACGAGCCGGCGTCGTGGTGCTGAAAAACGGCGTTACGGTATACGCCGCTTCCCCAATTTTTTCCAGGCGGAAAGATTCGCTTTTTTGCTGGGAGTATTCCACGGCAACAGATTGAATATCTTCGGGTTTCTCCTTGAACACAGCCCGGTCCCGCCAATTGTCGTCGCCAAGGAAATACCGGACCCGCAACTGCCCGATAAAGGCTGGAATGTGCATGACGTATGGCTTTTCGGCGCCGTCCATGATCATGATCGTACCGCGTTCATCATTGGTTACGCCGCCTACATAATAACTTTTGATCTTATTGCCCCCAAGATTGTAAATCTCCACTTTGATGCCATTGGTTGCCAAGGTTTTCACCATAGATTCCTCCGACGATTCCGTTGGTATATATTGCACCTTCAATTGGCTGATGGTTTCCAGCAAGGATTGCACCGCGGTTGGTCGGGCAGGGTATTTGCCATTGTATTCCCAGTAGTCGTCCTTTCTTTCCAGCGTGGCTGAATTTCCTTTCCGGTCGGCGATAAATATCTTGCCAACCTCAGACACATCTTTTACGGCAAAATCCATATCGGGAGAGACATGGGTGCCACTTTGGTTTTTTTTCAAATGCAGGGCGTACCAGGCGCCGGCGCCCAATACCAGAAACAGGGCTGCCAAAAGCAGGGTTCTTTTCATGATAAAATTTTGTTGTAGTGGTTAATGCGCACGATTGCTATAGTAAGGCGCATTGGCTTGGCAGGAAAAATAGAAGGATTATATAGCCAGTTTAGAGTGGTTTAGAAAGTTTAGAGGGTTTAGAGGCTTCGCGCTCAGTCATTTGTAAATAACAGTTGTTCAAAACCACTTTGCGTTGACTATACCTGCAAAAGTCTCCATAAACTACCTAAATGCAAATTATTACCGGTAAAAAAAAGTCTGCCCCGCGTTACGCGGGACAGACACATCAAAACAAAACGAAAAACCAACTTTATCTTAACAAGGGGTTTAGGAAAGCTTAGAGGGTTTATAAACCCTCTAAACCTCTCCATAATCATTTCCTTTGGGCTACTTTTAAAGGCACCGGAATTTCTTTTTCTTTTCCGTTGCGCACAAGAGTAACCGATATAGTATCACCGACTTTAGAACGACCAACAATCTCCCGGAGTTCAGGAACGGTTGTCACACTTTTGCCATTTATTTTGGTGATGATATCTTTTGCTTCAATGCCGGCAGCTTCGGCGGAGCCGTTGGGCGTGGTATTTACTACAGCGATCCCCTTTACATAGTCCAGTTTGAGCGCTTCGGCAACCTCCTGGTCCATTGTGGCAATTTCTGCGCCGAGGTATGCGCGTTTGTATTCGCCATATTTGATCAGGTCGTCGGCAATTCGTTTGACCAAATTCACCGGAATCGCGAAGGAGTAACCTGCAAAAACGCCGGTGGGCGTCGCAATGGCGGAATTAATGCCGATAAGACGTCCGCTTACGTCTACCAAAGCGCCTCCGGAATTGCCCGGGTTTACGGCGGCGTCGGTTTGGATAAAAGACTCAATGGCTGTATTGCTTTTCAGTATGTGAATGTCCCGGCCTTTTGCGCTGACAATCCCCGCCGTTACCGTAGAGGTCAGGTCGAAGGGATTGCCAACTGCGAGCACCCATTCGCCTACCCGCACCTCATCGGAGTTGCCCAGCTCCGCCGCAGGAAGGTCATTTGCGTCAATTTTTATCACGGCCATATCCGTATTGGCGTCTCGCCCCACCAGACGGGCTTTAAATTCGCGGCTATCGTATAGCGTTACGGCAAATTCGTCTCCGAATTCAACCACGTGGTTGTTTGTGAGGATATAGCCGTCTGCCGAATAGATCACACCTGAACCAGTACCCGAGCGCGGCTGATCATACCCTTCGAAGGCATCGCCGAAGAAATAGCGGAAGGGACTATCGTTTTGCTTGCGGCGTTGGATTGCCGCTTCCCGGCTTTCGGAGGTTTTAATATGGACTACAATCGGCATGGCAACTTCTGCCGCTTTGATAAAATCAAACGGCGCAGGCGATCCGCCGTAATTCACCTGACGGGCGGGCTGCGTTGCCTGATTTACCATAACTGGTTGAGGGTGCTCAAGCAGTTTGTAAGATCCGAGTGCAATAGCGCCGCCAATTGCACCGGCAAACAGAGTTGACAATAATTTATTCATCGTTATACTGTTTGTTCGTTTAGAGGATTCACTGTTTTTGTTTTAGAAGCAGGATTAAAAACGAAAAAAGGGCAGAATTGCTGTTGGAATCCGGCACTTTAACGAAGTGTTAACCAACTCTACAGGTCATGGGACATGCATGATATTTTTGCCCAAACTTCGGATAAACGACTGTTTCCTGCCGTATGTTTGCCCGGCTCACTTTCTTCCCGACCAAATCCCGCACCTGACCGACAAACGTCTTCGATGAAACGCCTGCTGGACGAACCCAATACACTCGAACAACTGCTGATGCCTGAAACAGCTTTGGAAAAGCAGTTACTGAAGACACCGGAATTTCGCCATGGGCTGATCTGGGGGGAACCTCGTTTCGGGCATCCTGAGGGTAAAGTAGGCTTCCATGTCAAGGAAGTTCTCGAAAACATAGATCGTATCCCGAACTTATCCGAAACCATGCGGGCGCAATTGCGCCTGATCGCGTTCACCCACGATACCTTTAAATATGCGGAAGACCGTAGCCGCCCGCGCGACTGGTCTAAACACCATGGGATTCTCGCGCGCCGCTTCCTCGAACCATATACGACGGATACGGCGGTATTGGATGTTATAGAAACCCACGATGACGCATATTATGTTTGGCTTGCCTCGCGGCACGAGGAGCCATGGGCTGATAAAAAAATCAGATCACTGGAAAATCTGTTTGTACGGGTAGGGTATTGCCGGCAATTATATTACCTGTTTTTTAAATGCGACACACAAACCGGCGATAAAACCCAAGCCCCACTTAAATGGTTTGAAAAAACCGCCTGGGGTATAGAAAACGTGCCGATCGCCGAATTTTGACGAGATTAATCAGCCAAACTGCACTTCCAGATACTCCGGGTAGTGCCGGATAGGATAAACCCCCGGATGCAATACAAGCTCTTTTTTCGGGCATTGCAGCTTTCGAAGCAGGGCGTCAGGGAGATTATACGCATGTTGAATCAGGAAATAATCGGCCTTAAAAAACTCGCCGATCGAATCCGGGCGGACAAAATTTTTAAGAAACCGGAGGCAAATGGTGTCCAGGTCGGTAAAAGAGAGCCAGGCGAAGGTTTGGTGTTGGCAGGTACACGCCTCGTGGGCATTACCGGCTTCGTAAATGCGGCAGATACCGTGCTGGCTGCAATCCGGATTTTTGGGATTGCCTAAAACCACCATCACGGGTAGCATGGGCGAGATTGAATCGGGGAGCGTTTGAAGCGCCTCGTTTTGCTGTGCGAACATAATGTAGTGTTTGTTAAATCGATTTTATTAAAGACCTTCAAATATGGAGGCATGTGAAGTGGATTAGGATTAAAATAAAGCGATGTGTCTGCCTTTATTGCAAAAATGAATCTTGAACTTTTTCCGGCGTCAACTCCGTTGATACCACCGTACTTTTGCGCCGCCGTATCAAAATGAAACGGAAGGGCGTGCCGGTGCATACGGATCATGCCGGACTTAAGAACAGACTAAAGATGAAATGAGGCGTGTAAAACGAACAATCGAATGACAAAAAAACGATACCTGGTTACGGCGGCCTTGCCTTATGCAAACGGGCCGCTGCACATCGGACACCTTGCCGGCGCCTATTTGCCCGCCGATATTTATGTCCGCTACTTGCGCTTGATGGGGAAAGACGTCGTATTTGTTTGTGGCTCGGATGAACACGGCGCTGCGATTACCATTCGTGCTCGCAAAGATGGGGTAACGCCACAAGAAATAGTAGACAAATATCACGCCATGTTGAAGGATACCTTTGAAAAAATTGGCGTTTCCTTCGATATTTATCACCGAACCTCTGAGAAACTTCACCATGAAACTTCTCAGGATTTCTTTCGAACCCTGCTGGCAAACGATCAGTTTGAAGAAAAAGAAAGCGATCAATATTACGATGAAACTGCCCGGCAATTTCTGGCCGACCGTTATATCATCGGAACGTGTCCGAAATGCGGGAATCCAGACGCTTACGGAGATCAATGCGAACGCTGCGGCTCTACGCTTAGTCCGATCGAGTTGATAAACCCCCGTTCAACGCTTAGCGGCAGCGCACCGGTGCTCCGCCCAACCAAGCACTGGTACCTGAAATTAGACGAGCACGAAGCCTGGCTTCGCACCTGGATCAATACCGGGAAACTGGACGGAAAGACCCTGCACAACCCGGCGGACTGGAAAAACCACGTACTCGGGCAATGTAACTCCTGGCTCGACAGCGGTTTACAGCCCCGTGCCATGACCCGTGATCTGGAATGGGGCGTAGACGTACCGCCGGAAATTCCGGGCGCTGCGGGTAAAAAACTGTATGTCTGGCTGGATGCCCCAATCGGCTACATTTCGGCTACCAAGCAGTGGGCGATTGACCAGAACCAGAATTGGGAGCCGTATTGGAAAAGCCAGGAAACGGCCCTGATCCATTTTATCGGCAAAGACAATATTGTCTTCCATTGCCTGATTTTCCCGGCGATCTTGAAAGCGCATGGCGATTTTATTTTGCCGGTAAATGTACCCGCCAACCAGTTTTTAAACCTGGAAGGACGTAAGTTATCCACCTCCAAAAACTGGGCGGTGTGGGTGCATGAATATTGCGGAACGTTTAAAGGGCAGGAAGATGCGTTGCGCTACAACATGATAAAAAACATGCCGGAGCAACGCGATTCGGAGTTTACCTGGAAAGGCTTTCAGGAAACAAACAACACGGAACTGGTCAACAACCTGGCCAATTTTGTGAACCGGGTACTCGTCCTCACGCATAAATATTACGACGGGTTGGTGCCGGAGATCAACCCCGACGTCACGTTTCTTAGTGGTTGGGAGATGGACAAAACCGGCACTTATGACCAGGAATTGCTGTTTTTACACCGGAAATTAGTAGAAATGGGCGGGGAAATTGAGCATTTCAATTTTCGAGAAGCATTGCGCATTTTTATGGAAATTTCGAGTTCCGGCAACGCCCTGCTCCAGTTTAACGAACCCTGGAAAACGGTGAAAGATAATCCGGAGATGGTGAAGGTGGTCATTAACCTCAGCCTGCAGATCGTAGCGGCACTGTCTGTAGCCTGCCAGCCCTTTATGCCGTTTGCGTCCATCAAAATGCGCGCGATGATCAATCTCCGCTCGCTTGCCGAAAAAGGAGAGCTGCTGTTCATTCTCAACGACCTGGCGGAAGGCAATCCGGTGTTGACGGCCCATCATGCCATCAATCAGGCGGAACACCTTTTCTCCAGAATTCCGGACGAGGTAATTGCAGCACAAATTGAAAAACTCCGGGTGACGGATACTGAAAATCAGCCGGCCACACCTGCCGTAGACAAGCCGGAGGATAAAAAACAGGTATCATACCAGGACATGAAAGAAACAATTCAGTTCGAAGATTTTTCAAGGATGGACATTCGCACGGGTACCGTTCTAAGCGCAGAAAAAGTGGAGAAATCCAAAAAACTGCTCAAACTCCAGGTCGATCTGGGTTTTGAAGTACGCACTATATTATCCGGCATCGCCGAACATTTTCAACCCGAGCAGGTCATCGGCCAACAAGTGCTGGTTTTAGCCAACCTTGCTCCGCGTGTCATGATGGGCAGCGAATCGAAGGGGATGATCCTGATGGCCGAAGACGAGGAGGGTAAGTTGAGTTTTGTCAGCCCGGCTGCCGGCTGGCCGAACGGGTTTGGAGTGAAATAGTGTTTTCTTTTTTGCTCCTGAACAATTACCTTTGCGGTTGCTTTTTCGGAAGCGGTATATTTTTGTATCTAACATTCTGATTTTCAAATAATTACAGCAAAATGGCTTTAATCGGAACGATTCGGAAAAACGGGTGGATCCTCATAGCAATGATGACCCTGGCCCTCGGTGGTTTCATCCTGATGGAAATTATTTCCAATGCCCAGCGCAATAGTGCCGGCGACGTAAACACGCTTGGCAAGGTAAATGGCGAAGAAATTCAGCGGGCTGATTTTGAACGTTATCAGGCGCTTATCTATTCCAACGCCGATGCGAACTCCAGTTTTCAGGTGCGGGATCAGACCTGGAAATATTTTGTGGAAAAAAAGATCATCCAGCAGGAAGCCGAAAATCTCGGCCTCGGCGTGGGGCGCGACGAATTGCGTGACCTGGAGTTTGGCGCCAATATCAGCCCCCTGATCAAGGAACGCTATAAAGGCGAAGACGGGCAGGTCAATATGAACTATCTCAACAGTGTGAAAAACGCCATCGACGCCGGGCAGTTGGTTGACCAGGAACAGTATCCATTCCGCTCCTCATGGGTCGAACAGGAAGGTGAAGTCGTGAAGGAAAGACTGGAAGAAAAGATCGTCAACATGGTGTCAAAGGGGCTCTATACCCCTACCTGGCAGGCTGAAATGGTGTACAAGGAAAACAACGAACGCCTTGATTTCGCGTATGTGCGTATACCTTATGATAAAGTAAAAGAGGAAGAAGCGCCGGTGACGGATGCCGACTACAAGGCTTTCCTGGCTGAAAATCCGAAACTTTACGACCAAAAAGACGAAACCCGGGTACTATCCTATGTTGTGTACGATGTGGTTCCTACCGCTTCGGATACCTCCGACGCCCGTCAAACCGTTTCGAAATTACTCGAAGGCTTCCGCTCGACGAAAAGCGACTCGCTCTATGTTACGTCCAATAATGGCGTATGGGATGAAACGTATAAAGTAAAAAGCGCCCTGCCGGTGACGATCGCCGATACGTTGATGCGCCTTCCGGTGGGTTCTTACGTAGGCCCTTACCTCGACGGCGGCGTGTGGAACATTGCTAAGATTATGGATCGCAAAGTGCTTCCGGACTCCGTACGCGCCCGGCATATCCTGTTGAAAGGCGCCAATCCGGCACTTGAAAATACCATCGATAGCCTGCAAAACCTGATCACTACAGGCAAAGTGCGTTTCGATTCTTTAGCCATTCAGAACAGCCAGGACGGTTCGGCGCTTCAGGGTGGCGATTTGGGCTGGTTTGCTTCGGGCGCTATGGTAGCCGAATTTAACAACGTTTGTTTTTTCAAGGCAGAACAAGGCAAGACCTACAAGGTAAAAACCCAATTCGGCTGGCACTTAATTGAGGTGACCGGCAAAAAATTCATCAAAAATGAGCTGGGCGTACGGACTGTATTTCTCAGCCAGCGCGTTGAACCGAGTAAAAACACGCAGCAAGCCGTGAAAGATCGCGCTGTGGCCCTTGTACAACAGGTAAAAACAATCGACGATCTTATAGCAAAGACTGCCCCTGAAAACTTAAAGGTTGAGTCTACCAAGCCTTTGGTCGCCAGCGATTACAATTTGGACGCTTTGGGCACCGGCAGCGATGCCCGCGAGATCGTGCGTTGGGGCTTTGAAGAAAAATCAAAAGCCGGTATGGTGAGCAAGGAAATTTTTTCTTTCCGGGATGCAACCGGCGGTTATTTCGACAGCAAATACGTCGTAGCAGCCCTGAAAAGCATCGCGCCGGCAGGAAGTGCCTCGGTTGCAACATTGAAATCTATGCCGGATGCCGATCTGAAAGTAAAAAACCACAAAAAAGGCGAATTCCTTAAAGGTAAAATCCAGACGGTCACTGATCTGTCCGCACTGGCCCAACAATTTGAAACCAAAGTGGATACTGCCCGCGGTGCTGCCATGATGCAGGCCGGTGGTGAGCCGCGTGTGGTCGGCACTGTATTTTCCTTAGCCAAAGACGCCATCAGCAGCCCGATTATCGGCAACGGCGGCGTGTACGTGGTTAAGCCGATCAGCGACAAACCACAGTCCCAGGCTCCGGCCGATCTCACGCTGTTCCGCCGCCAAATGAGCTCTTCTACGGCCGGAAACGTGAAAATGAACCTTATCAATTCATTAAAGAAGACTTCGAATATCCGGGATAACCGAAGCAGGTTCTTTTAGGGAGGTTTAGGAACGGGTTAAAAAAAGAGTAGAGGGTTTAGAGCAGCGTTGCTCTAAACCCTCTACTCTTTTTTAAATCCTTCAAAACCATCTTTTTACCCCTTCCAGCATCCATTTTGCCAGGCGCGAGCCATACGGGGGGAGAAACAGGTTGGTATGCGGGAAAATGCGATTTTGGTAACTGATGCCGCGCGGATTGCTAAATTCTAAAAAACCGGCTTCTCCGTGGCACTTTCCGGCTCCACTGTTGCCGACGCCGCCGAAAGGCAGGTCGCTGTTATAAAAATGTATCCCGCAATCATTGACTGTGACGCCGCCGCTCCGGGTTTCGGCCAGCACCCGTTCGATGTTGCGCTTTCGGGCGCTAAACACGTACATAGCCAAAGGCTGCGGGCCGGCATTCACGTATGCAATGGCCTCCTCCAATGTTTTATAGGATCGTATGGGCAGCAAGGGACCGAATATTTCTTCCGTCCACACCTTGGCGGCATCCGGCACTTTCGTCAGCAAAGCCGGTTCGAGGTAACGTTTTGCAGCATCGGCGTGGCCGCCGAATGCCAGGATCGCGCCCTGGTCTGTCGCATCGTCCATCAGGCCCTTTAAGCGGCTAAACTGGCGATCGCTGACGATGCGGCAATAATCCGGTGATTGTTGTCGTGCCTCCGGGCTGTTTCCGTAAAATTGTTTGATTTTAGCGATCATTTTTTCCACCAGCGCGTCGTGTACGCTGCTGTGTACCAGTAAGTAATCGTTGGCAATGCATATCTGGCCGGCATTCATACATTTAAGCCATACGATCTTGGCCGCAGCCGTATCGAGGTCGGCCGTTTCGTCGACGATGACCGGGCTTTTACCGCCCAGTTCAAGCGTCACGGAGCTCAAATGTTCGGCTGCTGCCCGCATCACGATTTTGCCGACCGCCGGACTGCCGGTAAAGAAAATATGGTTGAAGGGCAGGGCCGTTAGTTCCTGCGCGATCGAGGCATCTCCTTCGAACAAAGCTACTTCTTCGGGCGGGAAACATTCGGCGACAATTTTCTTCATGAGCGCCGAACTGTGCGGCGTAAATTCCGAAGGCTTGATCATCACGCAGTTGCCGGCGGCTAAAGCGGAAACAAGGGGTGCAAATGTGAGATTGAATGGAAAATTCCAGGGCGAGAGGATCAGGCAAACGCCTTTCGGCTCGTACCGGATTTCCGAAGAGGTGCCGATCAGCATGAGCGGAGTGCCCACCCGTTTTGGCGTCATCCAGGAGCGCAGGTTGCGGATCGTATGGCGAATTTCATTGTTGATCACGCCAATTTCCGTAATGTCCACTTCCGTTGGGCTTTTTCGCAAGTCGGCCCATAAAGCGGCTTGTATATCCGCACTATAGCGCAACATTGCGTCATGTAGCCGCCACAATTTTTTGATGCGTTCGCCGGCCGTACTGCGGGCCATTGTGTAGCGATGTTCCTGTTGCCGTTGAAAAATTTGCTGAAGTTGGCTTTGCTGGAGGGTAGGTGATGGCGCGATGGCTGACATATTTCTTAAAAATTGAATACATGGACTACAGCCGAAAATTACGGAAAAAACATTTGGTAATGAGTTTTATCCTGCCTAAAATTGTACGGTATAATCTAATCACCTTTCAACATACAGAGTGCTTATGATGAAGATTAGTGTGAAATCCGTTCATTTCCATGCCGACGACAAATTAATAGCGTACGTCGAATCCAAATTAAGCCGGCTAAACCGCTATTACCAGCGGGCCATGGAAGCCGAAGTTCATTTAAAATTGCAGGACACCGGTGGTAAAATCAGGGAAAAAATTGCAGATATCCGCCTGCATGTGCCCGGTGGAGTACTTTATGATAAAAAAAGCGATAAAACCTTCGAGCTTGCCATCAATGAAGCCGTTGAAACCCTAAAGCGCCAACTGGTTCGGCACAAGGAGAAAATGAGCGAGCACGGCCACGAGGAGATTGAAAATTGAGATCGAATTTTAAAAATGGGAAGACCCGGATGCAACTTGTGTCTGGGTTTTCTTTTTAAAGCGTCTCATTTTTCTGTACCTTTGTGACCAATTTCGAACATCTTTTGAACAAACCACTCATACAACGGCGTACAGGAGCCATCCTTTTAGCCTTCTTGTTCACCGCAGCCTGGTCGCTGCGGGTAGCCCACGGTTTGTTTACGCACCATAAGCACCACGAACATCCCGTTTGTGCAATGGCCGCCGACCACGCTGGCAAACAGCATTTTCACGACGACCACTACGCCCCCGAAAACGAATGCCCACTCTGCGCGTTTTGGTTTTCGATCCCGGAATTGCAAATTGTCGCTATGTCGTTGCGGCCGTTGGCGTTGACCTCATCCGATACGGCCATACCGGTGGTGCAGATGCCCGGATTCCGCCAGGCATCTACCTCCATCCGCTTGCGGGGGCCTCCCAAGTGCTGATCTGAACCATCCTGTTTTTCTTTAGAAGGCAACGGCCCGCGGACCATTTATTTCCGACGGCGCTATGCCCTGTACGCTGTATTTCAGCTTACAGGTAAGCCCTTCTATCCACTTTTCTTTCAGACAGACTCAACACATGAAAAAATATATCTTCCTGCTCCTTTCGGGCATGGCCTTTCATACATTCGCCCAAAACAGCCTTCAGGGAACCATCACAGACAAGGCCACCGGGGCATCTCTTCCCGGCGTCACCATAATGCTGACCGATCTCAAACAAGGCGCCGCTTCGGATATTCAAGGCCGTTATGCATTTAAAAATCTCCCTGCCGGCAGTTTTTTGATAGAGATCCGCTACCTGGGCTACCAAACTCAAGCACAGCGGGCAGCCGTGAAGGGCGACACAGAACTCAATTTTCAGTTGGATTACGCGGTCACCGAGGTCAATGAAGTGGTGGTGACCGGCACGACGCGGGCAACGGAACTCCGGCAGCATCCGGTAGCCGTAGCGACCATCGACAACCTTTCACTGACCAAGGTCAATGCGACCAATCTGATCGACGCCATTGCGAAGAAGCCGGGTCTGGCGCAAATCACCACAGGCGCCGGTATATCTAAACCGGTGATCCGGGGCTTGGGTTACAACCGTATCATTACCCTTTACAACGGTCTTCGCCAGGAAGGTCAGCAATGGGGCGACGAGCATGGAATCGAAATAGATGAGTTCTCCGTTGACAGGGTGGAAATACTCAAGGGTCCGGGCAGCCTTTTATACGGCTCAGACGCCTTGGGCGGCGTGGTGAATTTCCTGACGTCTACCCCTTTGCCCAGTGGGGAAATCCGCTCCAACGCGACGCTAAATTACCAAAGCAACAACGGTTTATTGGGCGCTTCCGTCGTAAACGCAGGCAATATCCGGGGGCTTAGCTGGCAATTGCGCGCCAGTGCGAAAGAGGCGGGTAACTACCAAAACCGCTACGACGGGCGGGTCTGGAATTCTGGTTTTAACGAACGGGATATCAATGGCTATGTCGGTTTGAATAAAAAATGGGGGTATTCCCACCTTCATTTCAGCACATTCGGGCAAAATGTCGGTCTGGTAGAAGGCGAACGCGATGCGCAAGGCCATTTTCTTAAACTGGTTTCGGTAAACGACACGCTTGTGGAAACGCAGCCCGTTTCATCCGCCGATCTGAAAGGATACGGTTTGCATATCCCCCGGCAGACGATCAGGCACTCTCGCCTGTCGAACACCACGAGTTTGTATTTCGGCAAGTCAAACCTGATTTTTTCACTCGGGTTTCAGCAAAATATACGCAAAGAGTATGGCGATCCGCTGGACGAACAAGCAGCCGGATTATTTTTTCATCTGAACACGTGGAATTACGACGTCAAACTCCTGCTGCCCGAAGCGAATGGCTGGCGCAGCACCATCGGCTTGAACGGCATGGAACAGGGCAACCGCAACAAAGGCGAGGAAGCCCTGGTGCCGGCCTACGATCTGTTCGATATCGGCGGATACGCCGTATCGGAAAAGGCCTTTGGCAAACTCAATCTCAGCGGTGGATTGCGCTACGATCGCCGGCAGGTGCATGCCGACGCGCTTTATATCGATCCAGATGGCAAATTGACCGAGATTCCGGGCGACGACGTAAAATTCGCCGGGTTCCGGGCTGTTTATTCGGGCGTTTCGGGTAGTCTTGGCGCGGCCTACAATTTCAACGATCGCGTCAGCGCAAAATTTAACCTGGCGCGCGGCTTCAGGGCACCCAATATTTCCGAAGCGGGTTCCAATGGCCGGCATGAAGGGACTTTCCGATATGAAATCGGCGACAGTCGCCTGAAACCGGAAAACAGCCTGCAAGCCGACCTGGGTTTGTTTTTCAACAGCGACCACGTCACCACCGAAATCAGCTTGTTTTACAACAATATAGACCATTTTATATTTGCCGAAAAGATCAACAGCAGTTCCGGCGGCGACAGCATCCCAGACCCATCGGATCCTGCGCCGGCATTCAAGTTTGTGCAGGGAAACGCTTACCTCGCAGGTGGAGAAATCTCCTTCGATCTGCACCCGCACCCGCTCGATTGGCTGCATTTTGAAAATTCATTCTCCTGGGTAAAAGGCGTTCAGCGGAACCAGCCCGACAGCAGCCGTTATTTGCCTTTTATCCCTGCGGCAAGGCTGCGCTCGGAGCTGCGCGGCGATTTTAAAAAAATCGGGAAGCACATCGCCAACGGATTTGTGTACGCAGAAGCAAGTTACACGTTCGAACAGGACCGTTTTTACGGCGCGTTCGGTACGGAGACAAAAACGCCGGGGTATTTTCTGCTGAGTGCGGGGTTCGGCGGCCAGGTGATAAACGCTAAAAAACATAAGGTTTTTACCTTGTACGTTTTGGCGGACAACTTGCTGGACACGGCTTATCAGTCCCATCTGAGTCGCCTCAAATATGCGCCAGAGAACCTTGCAAGCGGCAGGGCAGGCGTGTTCAATATGGGACGAAATATTAGTTTGAAAATGCTCGTTCCCATTGGTGGTGGGTAGTAGCAATATGCAGCAACGTTATTAACCGTTACAATAAGCAACGTGTCATAAATAACTTTCCGTAATATGTTTTAGGCTTATAGTCAGAATTGCGAGAAGCGAGGCTGGCCCACTCGTTTGGGCCATATTAAAGAAAGTTATTTATGACACGCTGCTAAATCACCCGAACATGATTTTTGCTTCAAAACAAAATATGACCCGCTTGCTACTGCTGTTTCTTGCAGTTGGCGCCGTTTCCTGTGGGCAGGATTCCGACAACCCCAAAACCGCAAGCCCGGCCTCCGAAGCGCCGGTAACTGAAACGGCTCCGGCCGCAGAAACCCCAGAGCCGCCTTTTATGCAGGAAGGCGTGCTTGAATTCCGAACGCCAGAGAGCGGAAAACCCCTGGTACGGCTCGAGATCGAGATCGCGCCCAATTCCGACGAACGGGCGCAGGGACTGATGTGGCGCAAAAAAATGGCCGAGAAGCAGGCCATGCTTTTCGTGTTCGATCAAATGGAACCGCAATCGTTTTGGATGCACAATACTTACCTTCCGCTGGATATGATTTTTTTAAACGACCGGTTTGAAGTCGTAAAAATTCTTAAAAACATACCGGCGCTCAACGATGCCCCGCGCCAGTCGGGCGTACCCGCCCAATACGTCGTGGAAGTGAATGCCGGAATCGCCGACCGATTCGGCATTCGCGAAGGCTCGAAAGCAGCCTGGGCGGATTGGACGACGAATAAAAGCTTTGGCGGCGAGATTTCACTTTAGGAACGGTGTCAAAATAACTTCCCAATTTGATGCCATTCTTTTGCCGTCATCCGTTCCATCTTTTTCGTTAAATAGCGCTGCTATTCGCCTCAAAAGATAGTTGGCTGACGCCAAAATAATTGGCCTGAAATTGGGAAGTTATTTTGACGCCGTTCCTTGACTTGATTTTCCTTTTGCATTTTATTTTTATTTAAAGCATCTTTGTAATTAAATTTAGATTAGTCTAAAAATTTAATTACACGATGCGAAAAATATTCACTTTTTGTATACTCCTGCATGGCGCAAATCTGCTTTTCGCCCAGGCAAATCTGCTGAAAGTCCGGGTGAGCGACCTGGAAAGCGGCGAAGTACTGGCATTTGCCAGCGTTAAAGTGCTGCATGCGGGAACAGGTGCGCTAACGGACACAGCAGGGTTCGTTAGCCTCCCGTTACCCGCTGGCGTTTCCGAAGTACAACTTGAAATTTCCCTGGTCGGTTACAAAACGGCTTTGCTGCGGGTGAAAACCGGCAAGTCGCAGGTAAAAATAGCTTTGGAAGCCTTGAGCAGCAGCCTGGGGCAAGTGGTGATCAGCGGGACGCTCAAACCAATGACGCGCTCGGAAAGCCCCGTACCGATAGAGGTTTATACGCCCAAATTTTTTCGCGCGAACCCAACACCCAGCCTCTTCGACGGCCTTAATATTGTAAACGGCGTGCAGCCCCAACTCAACTGCAACGTGTGCAACACAGGCGATATCCATATCAACGGCCTCGAAGGGCCTTACACGATGGTGCTGATAGACGGTATGCCTATCGTGTCCGCTTTGTCTACCGTGTACGGTTTGCAAGGCATTCCCAACAGCCTGGTGGAACGCCTGGAAGTGGTCAAAGGCCCCGCATCCACCCTGTACGGCTCGGAAGCCGTGGCCGGTCTGATCAATGTCATTACCAAAGACCCGCGCCGCGCACCACGTGTGAGTTTCGATATCAATACGACGACATTCGGGGAGACGAATGCAGACCTTGCCGGGCGTTTTCAAACCGGCCGCTTCACCGGCTTGCTAGCGGGCAACCTCTTTAATTTTCAAAAACGTTGGGATGTAAACCACGACAATTTTACGGATGTGACCTTGCAACAGCGCCTATCCGGTTTTGCCAAAATAAGCGCCGAGCGACCCCAAAACAGGCAGGCCAACCTGGCCATGCGGTATGTTTGGGAAGAACGGGACGGTGGAGAAATGCAATGGACGCCGGCCTGGTACGGCTCCGACAGCATCTACGGCGAAGCCATTAAAACAAGGCGCGCCGAACTGATCGGAAATTGGCAATTGCCTGTTTCTGAGCGAATTATATTATCTTATTCTGCCAATATCCACGATCAGCGCTCGGCGTACGGCAAGACCATTTACGATGCCCGGCAGCACATCGCCTTCGCGCAACTGAACTGGGACAAAACCTTGTGGCAAAAACACGACGTATTGTTCGGACTGGCCACGCGTTATACGTGGTTCGATGACAACACGCCCATCACGAGCTCGCTGGAAAACGGCGCAAACAATCCTTCAGAAACCTGGTTGCCGGGTTTATTTGCCCAGGACGATGTCCGCATATCCAAACAACATCGATTGTTGCTGGGCCTGCGGTACGACTGGAATTCGATCCATGGCAGCGTACTTTCTCCCCGCGCCAACTGGAAATGGTCGCCCGATGACCTGAATACCTTCCGCTTATCCGCAGGCAACGGGTATCGCGTTGCGAACGTATTCAGCGAAGACCACGCTGCGCTCACCGGTTCGCGGGTGGTGGTGCTGGCCGACCGCTTGCAGCCGGAGCGCTCCTGGAACGGCAACCTGAATTATACCACCAAGTTTTTTCCGGATTTCGGCTTTATCGGCTTAGACGCATCCTTGTTTTACACCTATTTTTCCAACCGCATCCTGGCCGACTACGCAAGCGACCCGGACAAGGTTATTTTTGATAACCTCGACGGTTTCGCCGTGTCGCGCGGGCTGACGCTGAACACGGACTGGAATTTTAAAAAAGGCCCTAAAATGTTGATTGGCTTCACTTTGATGGATGTTTTTACCGAAGAAAGCGGTGTGCAAACCGCCCAGGTACACGCGCCGCCGTTCGCCGCAACCTGGTCTGTTTCATATACCCTGCCGACGCTGCAGATTTCGTTTGATTACACCGGTTCGATCACTTCGCCCATGCCCCTGCCGGTGGTACCCAACGATTTTCGACCCGGGCATTCACCCTGGTTCAGTTTGCAGAACCTGCAGGTTTCGCGGAAATTCAGGGGATTTGAATGTTATACCGGGATAAAAAACCTGCTCGGCTTTCTGCCGCGCGATCCCTTGTTGCGGCCATTCGACCCTTTCGATAAACAGGCGCAAGACCCGGTGAACAATCCATACGGATATACATTCGACACGACGTATAATTACGCGCCCATGCAGGGCCGGCGGGCATTTATCGGCTTGCGCTGGCAGTTAGATTAAGCGGGCCGGAATCTGGCCGGAAATGTGTTTACACTTCCATTACCTTGGATCACTAAATGAGAAATCCATGCGATTAAAGGTCTTTTCACCTGCTTTCTTATGCTTGTTGTTCAGCCATACGGTAGCGGCACAGGCGTCGGTTAATATGCGTACTGAAGCGGAAACCGTACTGGATTCATTTTATGGCGTGGCGATCGCCGATCCGTACCGTTTTTTAGAAAACCTGCATTCGCAACGGGTGGAAGAATGGGTAAACGACCAAAATTCGGCCACTCAAAAGCAATTGAAAAAACTGAAGGGCCGAAATGCGGCTTTTGAAGAAATCAAACAATACAGTTATACCCGGTTCAACCGCCCGCATCGGGAAGGCCCTTATTATTTCAAAAGGATTTCAACAGACGCCCGAAGCACGCCCGGATTGTATTACCAGGAATCTATCAACGGGCAACCCATTCTTTTGGTCAACCCTTCGTCGATTTCCCGAAAGGACAACATCCGAATCGGATCATACCAGTTGTCAAAAGATGCGAAATACCTGGCCTATCAGTTTAATCGGGACGGGTCCGACTGGGCCGAGATCAAAGTGGTTCGCATGAACGGTTCGCACACGAAAGACCATTTAAAAAAATCAAATTTTCAAACATTTCATGGCAGGGTGAAGGGTTTTACTATTCAACTTTCAATGTGAAAGACTCCCTGCAAACCCTCAAAAACGAAGAGGTGTATTATCACACCCTGGGGGCCCCGCAGGAAACAGACGAACGGGTTTTCAGCCGGCCGCAAAGGCCTTCCGCAAACATCAGGGTTCAGGTTACCTCCGATGAGCGTTTCCTGATCCTTCGCGAGGGCCTGAATTATTTTATCAGGGATGTCATGAAGCCAAAGGCCGGCCTTCAGCCATTTTTACAAGAGGAGAAGCGCCCCATGACCATCCTCGACAGCCATGCAGGCCGCCTGTACGCGCTGACCACGTCGGATGGAAATCAAAAAGTGCTGGTGACAATTGATCCGGTTGATCCGCCTAAGCGGGAGAAATTTGTACCGGAAGTAGATGGAATGATTATCCTCGACGCGGTTGTACTGGAAAAATACGTCGCCGTGGTTTACCAGAGGACGACGAGCCAAAGGATCGTTTTTTTTACGCATGAAGGCATTATCGGGCATATCGTATCGCTTCCGGCCCATTGCGCGCTGGGCGAACTGGAGGTAAACACATACGACCAGGAATTGATTTACCATCACCAGTCTTACCTCGTACCCCCTGTGGTTTTTAACCTGAACCTGGAAACGTTCGAAGAAAAACCCTTGCAAAAAACCGTGATTGGATTCAATATCAAGGATTTTGAAACCAAAGACGTGGAATATCCCTCCAAGGACGGCACGCTGGTGTATATGACCATTTTGTATAAAAAGGGACTTTCTTTAAACGGGGAAAACCCGACGCTTTTAAAAGCCTACGGAGGATTCGGCAAGGTAGAGAAACCGTCTTTTGAGCCCGGGTTGGTTTATTTTCTGCAAAAAGGTGGCGTATTTGTGTTCGCTCAAATCCGCGGCGGCGGGGAGAAAGGCGAACACTGGCATCGAATTGGCCAGGGTCAACATAAACACATTTATCATAACAGGGGAAAACGACGACCGGGTACCGCCCTTTCATTCCTTTAAATTTGCCGCCGCTTTGCAGAACAATCCCGGCCAAACCAACCCGGTGTTATTGCTGGTGGAAAAGAATGCCGGTCACTCCGGCGCAAATACTAAATACGACTGGGTAGACCGGCAGGCCGACATTTTTTCGTTCATTTTAGAGCACACACAAGCCAATTGATGGCGCCGGCAACTTAATTTCCCCCATCCGGCTGATCTCCAAACGACTCATCCGGTTTCTTTTTGACCCCTGATTTATTGCTTGGCGCACTCTCCTCGTCCGGAATTTCATCGTTGAAAATATCGGGTGAAAAATCATCTGAGCCGCCGGTCGGTGGCAGGCCGTCCTGGTACACCTGGCAATTAATTTCGATACCGAGATCGCCTGCCGGGCGTATAAAACGGGCATTGGAGTCGTAGCCGGAATTTTTATCTTTTTCCAAACGGCTCATAAAACCGGCGAAAATTGGGCGGGCCATACGCGCACCCTGTCCGTCGGCCAGGCTGAGAAAGCGAATCCAGCGGTCTTCTCCGCCCACCCAGGTACCTACCACGAGCCGGGGGCTGATACCCATAAACCATCCGTCGGTGAAGTCGTTGGTCGTACCGGTTTTGCCGCCCACCTCGCTTTTAAGCGAATTGATACCCGGGGCGCCAGCCACGTTGTATTTGAGCATGTCTACCATTACGTAATTGGCATTGGGCGGTAGCGCAACCTTTTCCTCCGGCAGCGATCGCCAGAGTATTTTACCATTTTTATCTTCTATTTTCTTGATAACGAAGGGTTTGCCATACATGCCTTTGTTGGCGAAGGTCGCATAAGCGCCAGTCATTTCGAACACGGTGAGGTCGGAAGCGCCCAGGCAAATGGATGGCGATTTGGGCACCCGATATTGTCCGTCGGAGCGGCGGGCGGCCGAGTCGATGCCCATATTGTTTATAAGGCCGCGCACCGGCTCGGTATCGCCCATTTGTTTCATCAGGAAGGCGCTGACGCAGTTAACCGAATTTTTGAGCGCTTCCTTAAGGGTCATTTTGGCGCCGGTATAGCCGTTAGAATTTTTGGGCGTCCAATCCACGATGTGCGTGAAATTCATGTATCGCGCCGGGATTGTCACCGGCTGGTCGTACACTGGGAAGCAGGGACTGATGCCTTGCTGGGCGATGGCGGTGGCGTACACGAAGGGTTTGAAGGTAGAGCCCACCTGCCGGTCGGTGCGAATATGGTCGTACTGGAAATGTTTGAAATTGATGCCACCCACCCAGGCCCTGATCTCGCTGGTGGTGGGGTCCACGGCCAGCATACCGGTTTGCAGGAACATACGGTGGTATTTCAGGCTGTCCATTGGCGACATCATGGTATCTTTTTCAAAACCCGGCGTATCCCAGGTAAAGACCTTCATTTTTTGTTTGGTCTCATATTGTTTCAGCACGGAGCCGCGAATCGCGCTGTATTGTTTTTGTATTTCGGCCCACTCGGCGCCCGACATGATCTTGCGGTATGCGGCGGCCTGTTGCAGGGAAATCTCCTGTGGTTTCCCGGCCAGCATTTTGGTCAGGGTGCCCGCTTTTTTCTGTTCCCGCATCATCCGTTCGACGTCGATGTCGCGCAGATCGAAATTATACCGTTTTTGGACCCGTTCGGTTAGGGCGTCCATGTATTTTGGCCAAAGGCCCTGGTAACGGTCGCCGTCGCGGATCAGTTTCCAAAGCGCATCTTTGCGCATCTGAATCTCATCGTCTGTGGTTTCCCGGCCGCGGTAGGTCCAGGGATCGCGGCCGCGCCACACGTCGAATAGCCGTTTCTGGATTTTTTTCATGTGCTCCTGCATGGCTGTTTCGGCGTGTTGCTGGTACACAGGATCGATGGTGGTATAAATTCTCAGACCGTCCTTATAAATGTTGTATTCGCTGCCGTCTGCTTTCCGGCATTCCGGCGCTTCCAGGATTTTTTTGACTTCTTTTTCTAACACGTCGCAGAGATACGGGGCTTTATCGTCGGAGAAAGAGACCTGTTTAAAATTCAGGCCGAGGGGAAGTACTTTGGTGCTGTCGAATTGCGCTTCGCTCAGGTGTCCGTTGCTGCGCATTTGCGACAATACGATCCAGCGGCGGCGGATGGTGCGCTCCGGGAAGCGGTTCGGGTTGAAGTAAGAGGGGTTTTGCAACATACCGACCAGGGTGGCCGATTCCTGAATATTCAAATCCTCCTGGTTTTTGCCGAAATAGACCTCCGCAGCTGCATGGATACCGTAGGCGTTGTTGATAAAATTAAACTGGTTGAGGTACATGGAAATGATCTCCTCCTTGGTGTACGCTTTTTCCAGTTTAACCGCTGTAATCCATTCACGCAGTTTGCGGTACACCAGGGTAACGAATTTCTCCAATTTGCCCATATCCTTGAAATTCCGGCCGGAATACAGGTTTTTAGCCAATTGCTGGGTAATCGTGGAGCCGCCGCCCGCACTTTGGTCGCTCAGCAGAATAGTACGCACCACCACCCGCGCGATGGCCCGGGCATCGATGCCGCAATGGTCGCGGAAGCGCTCGTCTTCCGTAGAAATCAGGGCATTCACCAGATGCGGGCTGAGTTGCTCGTAGGTCACCGGCACACGGTTTTCGATAAAATAACGGCCCAGCAATTCGTTGTTGTTGGCGATTACTTCGCTGGCCAGGGCAGAACTTGGGTCTTCCAGTTCGCGAAACGAAGGGATGTCCGTGAAATTGATCAATATGAAGAAAAAGAGCATGGCGGCCAGTCCGCCGCCGAGCAAGCGCCACATCCAGCGGACAAGCAGACGGTAACGCGGCATCCGCTGTTCTTGTAAGGCGGCTTTGAGGGAGATGAGGCGTTGCGGTTCGTACATAGATTGGAATGGTTTAAATGGTTTAGGGATATTTGAGCAACTAAATGCGCAATCATTGAAATCCAAATTTCCGGTGATCTACCGGTTTCGGGATTGTGTTAAAAGAATGATCGAAGCACTATAGCGCGGTTTTAAGCGATAAGCGCATGAACCCGCCTACGCGCTGCGCGCTTCGGCGGGTAAAGATAACGCAACAATTTGTCGTACATTCTGCCTTAAAACCGGAATTTCGCCTTTTGCCGCCATGTTTTTAGTATTCGTCTTTGTCTCGCTGGTATTTGCAGTCGCTTACGCCGCCATTATGTCGCTGTATTGGCTTGGCTGGCGGCGTTTGCCCGAAAGCCGGGTGTCAGAAACGCCCGAACCCGATACCCGTATTACCGTGATTATCCCGGCGCGCAACGAGGCCGCCACGATCGGCGCCTGCCTCGACGCCATACTGTCAGGCTCCTACCCGCTTGATTTACTGGACATTATTGTTGTGGATGATCATTCGGAAGATAATACGGCCGGAGTCGTTCGCCTACAGGCTGAAAAAGCCAACCGGAATAAGGAGATCATCCGGCTTATTCATTTGTGCGATTACCTCCAGCCCGGCGAAATGATCCGTAGTCACAAGAAAAAAGCCCTGGAGATAGCCATTGCGCAGGCCAAAGGCGACTGGATGGTGACGACGGATGCAGACTGTGTGGCGGAAAAGGATTGGCTGCGGTACCTGTCGCCTTCCAGTGGGGACGTATGCCGGGTGGCGCCGGTGCTTTTTTACCGGGAGCAGAACCTGTTCGAACGCTTCCAATCCCTTGATTTTCTGGGGCTGATGGGTATTACCGGCGCCGGTATTCATTTAGGTTTTCAGCGTATGGGAAACGGGGCCAATTTGGGCTATTCCAAGGCCGTTTTTGAGGAGTTGGGCGGTTTGGCCGGCTCGGAGCATATTGCCTCGGGCGACGATATATTCCTGATCCAGAAAATCGCGCGGCGATATCCGGAGGGTCTGTGTTTTGTAAAAAGTCGCCATGCGGTGGTTCGCACGCTGGCTAAGCCGGACTGGAGATCTTTTGTTCAGCAGCGCATCCGATGGGGCACAAAGAACGCGGCGTTGCCGGAGTGGAAGGTCAAAGCAATTTTGGCGGTGGTTTTTTTGTTTTGCTGGTGTATTTTGCTTAGTGTGTTTGTGCCCTGGCTACTGTTTATGCTATTGGCAATCAAGGCCTTGTTCGATTTTATTTTCCTGCGGGAACTATCCCGGTTTTTCGGGCGCAGGGACTTGCTTCGGGCGTTTTGGCCGGCGTTTTTTTTGCATATTGTTTATATCGCAGGCGTGGGTTTGTGGAGTATCCGGGGGGGTACATACGAATGGAAGGGAAGGCGGTTGAAATAGCCGCGCGAAACAAAACAGGCTGCCGGCGCGACCTTCACACCGCCGCTTTTATCCGCAGCAATGATATCCATGATAAAGGTCAGGAGCGGGGATGATCAAAGTCTTGTTATCGCAATTTAAATAGGTGGAATTTTGATATCATTTCAAAAACATTCCATCTATGAAAAAGATACATGCCAGCATTTGGCTCGACTTTAAAGATGCCTATATCATTTCGACGATCAACGAGGGAGCGGCTACCGTGAAACATATCCACTCGGACGTTCGACACCCCGCAACAAAGGGCGGATCCCATTCGAAATCGCCCTGGGGGCCGCAACTATCACCCTCCGACAACAAAGACGTGGAGCGTGAAAAACACGCCGAACATCACTATTTCCAACAAATTTTAGAACATATAAGCCCCAATATGGATGATCTGGTGATTTTCGGTCCGGCCCAGGCCAAAGTAGGTTTGAAAAAAGAAATCGAGCGACAAAAGAATTATCACTCTACGTTGCTGGCCGTATTGCCGGCTAATTATCTTACTCAAAACGAAATCGTGGGGGTGCATTGCAAATCTTCGCTTTCTTCCCTAAAGAGCGTGTAATGGTAGCGCGGCGTTTACGCCTCCGGTAAAAGGGCATTTATGGCCGTGTTTAGCGATATAAACGGCCATAAATGGCCTTGTACCGGCGGCGTAAACGTCGCGCTACCGGCAAATGACGACTTGTGAGACAGCCACTTTAAGGTGATACCGAAGCGAAAGTTTGCAATGCACCCAATCGTGGCGCTGGTCCGGGATTTTTATCAAAATCCCGACAAATACCTCAAACAGGACGCAGAAGAAGAATCCTGAGGCTGCCCGCAAAGATACTTATGCTTCGCACCGCCATGTTTTGTGCATGGAGCGCCGCCACGTTTACTAAACTTTCAAAGTTTAGTAAACGTAACAGGACGCAGAAGAAGAATCCTGAGGCTGCCCGCAAAGATACTTATGCTTTGCACCGCCATGTTTTGTGCATGGAGAGCCGCCACGTTTACTAAACTTTCAAAGTTTAGTAAACGTATTGCTCAATCGGTCGGATGGGTTGAGTAACCGCGACTTCAAAGCCACAGGTAGAACGCTTGTTTCAAACGATTTTAAAATCAAAAACCATGTGCTTTTCAACGGTTGCAAGTTTCGGAGCAGGAGTTCTTCTAACAGGGGTGGGCGTTGTTGCCGTCCGGAAAACAGATAGACCCGCTCAAATACCCTTCGCCCTCATTCCGGCGATTTTTGCAATTCAGCAATTTTCGGAGGGATTTGTGTGGCTGTCCTTGTCCAATGAGGCTTTCTCTGCCTGGCACCGACCGGCCACCTACCTGTTTTTAATATTTGCACAGGTCGTCTGGCCGGTTTGGATACCTTTAGCCATGATGTTGCTGGAAAAAGACCGCTGGCGACGGCAAATATTGTACACGTTGCTGGGTTTGGGCCTTCTGTTGTCCGCACAGACCATCTATTGCCTGACATTTTATTCTGTTGATTCCCGGATAGCGGCATACCACATTCAATACGCGCTTGATTTTCCCCCGACATGGATGGTCATACTTGCGATTACATACGGCATTGTGACGGTTTTTTCCACCTTTTTATCCACGGTCCGCTGGATGTGGGTGTTGGGTATTCCCATTGCGCTTTCGTACCTGGTCACGAGAATACTTTTCGCGGATTATGTCCTTTCCGTTTGGTGTTTTTTTGCAGCCATCATCAGTGTGGCGGTGGTTTATGTGCTGGCGGGAATGAGAAAAACATGAACCTGGATTTAAAAACCCGGTTTTTCTGCTATGTTAGGGAATGACACGCGTCGGGGAGGGTAGTAAAAAACGGGATGATTCATGTTTGTATGGTTTTTGGGCCTCAAAACTTCTCACTCTTTCTGGCAACAGATTATGACTTGAGTTCCGGATATAATTCGGAGTGTTTGCTCGCAAGAACTAGAACCGCAAGCCCACCCCGGCATACCAGGTCCGCGCTTCCCCCGGCAACAATCCCGGCCCCGGATATCCTCCGGCACGCCGGGTGGCGTATTGGGTATTGCCCAGGTTGTTGATACCGGCGCGCAAGGTGTACGCGCTGCGAAAAGTATAGGTTGCCGAAAGGTCCATTACCGTATAGGCTGCAATTTTGCCCACTTGCGCATTGGCGGAAGCTGCCTCGGTATTGTTGGCGTCGGTATACACATCGCTCACAGAACTCAATTGCCAGGTAGCCGAGAATCCGCTTTTCAAATACGTAGCGCCCACACGGTGCACGTAGCGGGGCGCATGCTCTACCCGCTTGCCCTTCAGGTTGCCGGAGATGATTTGGCCGTTGCTCACCGTGGTCACCGGGAAATCGGTATACCGTACGTCAATCCACGATAACGACGCGAAAAGATTAAGCGCGCCCAGTTTCTTGCGGTCAGAAACGACGGCCAAGGGGTTGAATTCGAGATACGTTTCCACGCCTTTGTGGACGCTGGTACCAAGGTTGGTGCGGAATTGATAGACCGTATTGTCGGCGTGCAGCCGGGCAATACTGCCAATCCGGTCGGCATAGCGCATATAGAATACGCTCGCATCAAAATTCAGGATATTTTTCCAGCGCCCCCGGTAGCCCAAGTCGCTTACCCAGCCGCGCGCACTGCGCAGGTTTTGATCAATTTCGTCCGTTGTGGCAGCGGGGGTCAAATCGCTGAAACCCACCGGGCGGTACGCTTGGGTGATGTTGGCGTAGATTTCAGAAGTAGGCGTCGCATGGAATTCTGCACCTACACCCGCCAAAAGAAAGCGGTGGAGTCTTTTTTGTGGCGTTATGTTTTGCGGCTCTCCCGCGCCATTCACGCTCAGGCGGCCTTCGCCGGCCTGTTGCAGGTTTTCAAGTCGCAGCCCTGGAACGAGTGCTATATATTTTCCTACGCGGAAAATATGTTCGGCAAACAAGGCAGCATTACGCGAGTCGAAGGCCAGTTCGCGGGGGTATTTTTCGGCCTGCAGGTTCATATTAAAATCTGATCCCGAATCGCCTTTGCCTTGCTGGCGGCGCTGGGTGTGGCCATCGAAGTACCGGAGGCCGGCAGTGAAGGTTTGTTGCCGGCCGCCAAGGGTGTAGTTGCTGAGGAAACGCAGTTCGCTGCCCCAGTTTCTGTATTCGTCCTGATCGAGTTGGCGCGGGTTGTATGCGCCGATGGCAAGATTGATCGTATCGTGGATATTAACGGCGCGTACGTAACCGATACTGTTGCGTTGGCCGATCAGACCAAAGGCTTGCATCTCCAGGTGCGTATTCGGGGAGAAATCGTACCGCAAGCGCATCGCGCCTACGTTCCAGGGCACATTGAACCAGTTGCGGGCACGGCTGGAGAAACGTGGATCGGCTGCGAATTGCAGGTCGGTCAGGCCGCCTGCTTGTTGGGATTCGTAATTCATCCGGGTGTATTCAATCTCGGCGCGTAGTTTGGGCGCAATGCGGTAACCTAAGCACACGTGACCATGGTTTACGGTAAACCGGCTGTTGCTGCGCCATCCCTCGCCCTCGCGGTGGTGGACATACCCGTAGTAGCTAAGTTTACCTGTGGTTCCGCCGATGGCATTAAAAGAACTGAACAAGCCGTAGGCGCCCACGGTCTGCTGACTTTCGATGCCGATCGTACGGTCTGTAGGCGCCGATTTCAGTTTATAGTTCAATAGTCCTCCGAATTGAGGCCCAAACTGTAGCGAGGCCGCACCGCGAATTATTTCAAGCCGTTCCACCGCTTCCAGTGGCGGGTTGTAGTAGGCTTCGGGATATCCGAGGGGGTCGGAGCTAACGTCGTAACCGTTTTGGCGCACGTTGTATTCCCAGGACCGGTTGGGACTGAGGCCCCGGGTGGCGATGTTTACCTGGATGCCGGAAGCGTCGTTTTCCCAGATATGCGTGCCGGGCACCTTGGCGAAAGCCTGCCGGGCATTATTGGTGGCTAAGTTAGCGTCGAGTGTACCGAGCGGCACCACCTCCATTTTTTTCCCGGCGTTGATTTGTACTTCGCCAGCTTCGGGCAAACGACCGATGCCACGAAAATCACTACTACCGTACACGGTCACCTCCTGCAGGGCAAGGCTGGTGGCTTGAGCGCTGAGGATCAATTCCAGGGTTTCCCCCGGATTCAACTCAATTTCACGACGTTGCGAGACGATCGTTATCGCCTCTATCTCCAGCCAATACATACCTGGGTTCAAATCTTCCAAACGAAATCGACCGTTCGCGTCGGTAAGCGTCTGAAAATTTCCGGGTGATAAGCGTATGGTCACGCCGGGCAAGGTATGTCCGGTCAATTCGACGCGGCCTTTTAGCGTGGATTGTGCGATTGTCCGCTGTGCCGACCCATACAGGCAAAGGAGCGTAAACAGGTAACAACTTAGGCGCATCTCTTGACTTATTTAGACTAATTTAAAAGAAGCGCAAAGTTGAGCATCCTGTTTGAAAAAGCACGCCTACATGGGGCCAAAAAGAATTTTTTTACACAAAACAAACAATCGCAGGCCGCATTCCTCCCGTGCAGGCCGTTTTGCCCTATATCTATTTGAACGATTAAACCTGCAAGCATGAATCACAAGAAAAATTTAGTCGCACTGTTGATCCTCTCGTTTTCCTTATCACTTTTTGGATTTATACTTGACCTGGGAGAGCGAGTTCAAAGTATTGCTACGAATGTGATGGAAATCGCGATTATGGCCGTCCTCATATTTTGCGTATTTTGTTTGTTGTATTCAATGGTCGTGTTGGGCAGCAGACTATTTGCGAAATAATCAATCAACTCCGCTGCCGCAGCGGAACAAGAAAACGGGCTGTGCCCGCACCGTTCCGGCGGGTCGGTGCTACAATTTCTCCTCCAAAAACCGCGTCAGCTTGGTAAACAAATGCATCGTCGCGTTATCCCCGTAAATCCCGTGATTCCGGTTTGGATAATAATACGTCTCGAACTGCTTGTTCGCTTTCACCAGCGCGTCGATCATCTCCACCGTTTGTTGCCAGTGTACGTTGTCGTCGGCGATGCCGTGGCAGACCAGGAAATTGTCGCCGCGCAGGCTGCCGGCAAAATTGACCGGCGAGTTTTCCTCATAACCCGCAGCATTATCTTTTGTGGTGTGCATATAGCGCTCCGTGTATGCCGAATCGCACCATTTCCAGTTGGTGACCGGCGCCACGGCCATGGCCATTTTAAACACCGTGTTGCCTTTCAGGATACAGGAAGAACTCAGGTAGCCGCCGAACGACCAGCCCCAGATGCCGATGCGGCCTGCGTCGACGTAAGGCAAAGTGCCCAGGTAGCGGGCGGCGGCGATCTGGTCTTCCGTTTCCAGTTTTCCGAGCTGGAGTTGGGTACATTTTTTAAACGCCTGCCCGCGCGCGCCGGTGCCTCGGTTATCCACGCTCACAACGATAATGCCTTTTTGGACGAGCATCTGATGCCAGCTGCCCAAATAGCCGTCGTATTGATCCAGCACCGTTTGGGAGCCGGGACCTCCGTAATTGTCGAACAAAACCGGGTATTTCCGGCCGGGTTCGAGGTTTTTCGGCCGGAGCATCCAGCCGTTCAGTTCGGTTCCATCGGCCAGCTGGAATTTCCAGAATCCTTTTTCAACAAAGCCGTATTCTGTTCGGAGCTTGCGCACGCGTTCGTTGTCGGTCAGTGTGCGCGCGATGGCGCCGTCTAATTTTCGGATCGTCACGACGGGCGGGGTATTGGCTTCCGACCAACTGAGCGTGTAGGTATCGAATGTTGGGCTGAAAGTCGCATCCGAAGTGCCGCGTTCGTGCGTCAGCAGGCGTGGGGCGGTGCCCTTTAGATCGCCTTCCCATATTTGTCGTTCGAGTGGGGTAGGGGTGGCGGCCTGGTAGTAGAATTTGCCGGTTTTTTCATTTACGCCGTAAAAGGCGGTGACGTCGAAATTGCCGCTCGTCAATTGCAACGGTGGGGTCGCCGGGATCAGGGGATACAGCCAGACGTGGTTGAAGCCGCTTTTTTCGCTGGTCCAGATATATTGCGGACTGTTTTTCAGGAAAATCAGGTTGTCGTGGATGTCCACATAGGCATCGTTGGTTTCCTGCATCAGAAGGCGCGCAGGAATCCAGTTTACGCCTTCTTCGGCGTCATACATAACGCGTTCGGGCATGGCGCGGAGCAATTCCAGGGTGTCCTGCCGGCGGTTAAGGCGCGATACGATCAATTGATTTTCATTGGCCCAGTTAATGCGGGGTACGTAATCGTTTGCTTCAAGACCCATAATCTGGCCCTGCATACGACCTTCCTCAAGGTCGTACAGATGTACGCTCACGATCGAATTGGCTTCACCCACTTTGGGGTATTTGAAGGTCGTGCGGCCCGGATACTGGTCGTTGGTGTACCAGCTCAGTGGAAATTCTTTCACTTTGCTTTCATCGAAGCGGATAAACGCGATTTTCGATCCGTCGGGACTCCAGCGGGTTGCCACCATACTTTCGCCGGTAACAGGGCTGAATTCTTCTTCGTACACCCAGTCCGGCAGCCCGTTGATTATGCGGTTTTGGGCGCCATCTGTGGTAATCTGGGTGATTTGGCCTTTTACCAAATCCTTGTAAAAGAGGTTATTACCCGACACGAAAGCTACGGCGTCGCCGTCCGGGGAAAAAGCCGTGAACTGAACCGCTCCGCTTTCGTAGAGCAGCGAGGCCTTACGCGTTTTCAAGTCGAACACCCAATAATCGGCCAGCACGGAATGCCGGTACACGGGTTTGGTGTTGGTGCGAAGCAATACTTTCGACAAGTCGCTGCTGAACGTGAATTCGTCCCATTCGCTCACATCGCCCAGCTCGCTTTTTTCAAGGACCACCCGGCTTTGTTCGCCTGTGGCCAAAACGAATTCGAGGATGCGCCCGTCGTCTTTTTCAAAATAATGCTGGCCATCGGGGGCTAAATCGAAGCCGCCGCCGGATTCCGGGTAAAATTTAAAATAAGTAAAACAGTCTTCCAGCGTGATGGGGCGCTGGGCAATCGCCGAAGAAAAGGCGGCTAAAAGAAAAAAAACGAGTATTTTTCGCATAAAAATAAAGGATCGGTATGACTTGCCGAAAGATACGCGTCCGATGGGAAAACGGGTAAAAATCAAGACGAAGGTGAGTGACTTAATAAAAATGATGCCTGTGAAAATTATCCTGTTTGCACTGGCCGGCGCCTTGTTTGCCGGCGTTTATGTACACTTGAACATGGAACCTGTAGCAGTTTCAAGCCTTGTCCCGGTTTCCTCCGTGGAGGGCGCTGTTCCGCAACCGTCCGCTGTTGGGTCCCCGGATAACCCCGAAGAACTCGGCGCGGTACACTGGCTGCGCGAGTTGGCAGTTGGCAAAGCCCAGGCAAAAGCAAGCGGCAAACCTTTGCTGATCCTGTTCCAGGAGGTTCCCGGCTGCTCCAATTGTACCCGATACGGCAACAGCACCCTCAGCCATCCGCTGATCGTGGAAGCCATAGAGTCTTTGTTTATTCCGGTGTGCATTTACAACAACAAAAGCGGGCAGGACGCCGCCGCCCTGAAACGCTTTGGCGAAGCGGCCTGGAACAATCCGGTCGTACGCATCGTCTGCGACGACGACCGCGACGTGGTGCCGCGCCTGGCCGATTTTGGCTCCTCCTACCAGTTGGTCAACGGCATGCGCCGGGCCCTGGAAGCGAGCGGGACCGCAGTTCCTCCTTATATGGAACTATTGGAAGCAGAGTTGATGGCCCGCGAATCCGGCTTGGAAACCGCTACGTTTTCCATGTACTGTTTCTGGAGCGGCGAAGGTACTTTCGGCGCGATCCCCGGGGTTATCGAAACAGCGCCGGGGTTTCAGAACGGCAAGGAGGTCGTGCAGGTTATGTTTAACCCTGCCGTGGTACAAAAAGCGGCGCTGGAAGAACGAACCCATCCCAAGGGCATCACGGCCTGTTCGAAAAACGAGGGTTTTCGCAGCGATAAAGAGCCGAAGTACTACCTGGCCCAAACGGATTACCGTTTCGTACCGATGACCACGCTACAGGCCTGCCGGGCCAATAGTTTGGCCGGCAACAGCAAAAAGCCTGATGAAGTGTTGTCGCCCCGGCAATTGGCGTTGGTCAAAAAAATAAGAGAACAACCGGAGAAAAAATGGAAAAACATGATCGGGCGGAATGATTTGGCTAAAGCCTGGGGGGAAACTGGTGGCACGTCCAACAAATAGTCTTCCATTTTTTTTAAACACATAGGACACATTAGAACACATAGCCGTTCCTATGTGTTCTAATGTGTCCTATGTGTTTATTTATTAGACACGGCACCAAAAAAACAGTAGACTTGATTTTATTTTCCGATGAACCCGATCCCGTCGGGATGCACGAATTTCGGTTTCCAAACCTCGGCAATAGAAAAAGCGCGAAACTTGGCGTCTTCGGCTTTTGGGCCCTCGAACAGATCGTCTACCGCCGTGTTGAACAAGGCTATCCAGCGGTCGAAATGGGCCGTTTGCAGAGGTTCTATACGATGTAAAGCAATGTGTTTTTCGATCGGATTGCCCCGGTAGGTATTGGAGCCGAGCAGCAAAAACTCCCAGAACGCATACATTTTTGGCAGGTGCTCCGGCCAGTTCACTTTTACCACATCGTTAAAAATATAGCCGATCACCTCGTCTTGCGTCACCCGGGCATAAAACGTGTCGATCAATAACTTGATGTCTTGAGGAAAAAGGATATCGTGTTTCATGGCTAAAAATCACATTTTGCCCGGTTGGTTTTCAACCAGCCCTCTTTCTCTTCAAAATCGGGCATGTGCTGTGCCACCAGGGCCCAAAAACGGTGGGAATGATTGAGTTCCACGAGGTGGGCCAGTTCGTGGAGGATGACGTAATCCTGCACCTCGTCGGGGGCGAACAGCAAGCGTGTGGAAAGGTTCACGTTGCTGTGGGCCGAGCAGCTTCCCCAGTTGGAATGGTTGTATTTCAGGTTGATACTTTTGATACCCTGGCGGAAAGTGCGGTCGTTCCAATCCAGGACCCGCCGGGATATTTCGGGATGAAAGTCGCCGGCTACCACCCGGGATAACAGGGTCTTGACGCTTTTCGTCAACTGCATCGGTGTGGATTTGTTACTGAGTTGCAGGCTGATGGTATTGCCGATCAGGCGGGCGGTATGGGTTGCGCGTTCTTCGAGGCTAACGTCGAGCACGTATTGGCGTTTTCCCACGGTCAGCACATGGCCGGTATTGTAGGTTTTTCCTTCAAAAGGCTCCAGCAAGGCTGGTTTTAGTTCGAATTGTTTCTGCGCCCAGACCTGCAAACCGCTCAGTTGCTGCCGGATAAAATCGGCCGATACCCCCAGCGGCATGCGCAGGGTGACGCGTTTCCCGGTGATGCCGAAACGGGTGTCGTAACGGCGTTCCAGGGTGATATCAACCGGTACCTCCAGGCCACCAGCGTTGATGTGTGTGCGGTATTTTTTCATTCGTGTGTCTCCTTAAAATCACTACAAAGTTCACAAAGTTACATAAAGTGTTGGTTAAGAATGCTTTGTGAGATTTGTGGTGAATTTTTTAACCTTTTCGCCGCGCAAAATCACGCATCAAATCTACCAGAGCCTGCACGCTTTGTTTCGGCATGGCATTGTAAATACTGGCCCGGAAACCGCCCACCGAGCGGTGGCCTTTGAGGCCGACCATCCCGTTGGCTTCGGTTTCTTTCAGGAATTCCTTTTCCAGCGCGGCGTATTTTTCTTCCATCACGAAACACAAGTTCATCAGCGAGCGGTCTTCTTTAGCCACGGTACCTTTGAACAGCGGATTCGCGTCGATTTCGGCGTATAACAACCCCGCTTTGATCTTGTTTTTGCGCTGCATCGCTTTCAGTCCGCCGCCTTTTTTCAACCAGCGCAAGGTCAGCATCGACACATAGATCGGGTAAACCGGCGGTGTGTTGTACAGCGAATTTTCCTTGATGAAGGTATCGTACAGCAGCATGGTCGGGATATGGCGATTCGGCTTGTTGACCAGCATGTCTTCCCGCACGATGACCACGGTAACGCCGGCCGGGCCGAGGTTTTTTTGCGCGCCAGCGTAGATCAAGCCGAAGGGCGAAACGTCGATGGGACGGCTCAAAAAATCGGACGACATATCGCAAACGATGGGCACGGGCGACTTCGGAAATCTGTGCAGCTGGCTTCCGTAGATGGTATTGTTGCTGGTCAGGTGCAGGTACCGGGCTTCTTTCGGGATCATGTATGCCTTGGGAATGAACGTGTAGTTCTGTTCTTTCGAGGAGGCGATCACCTGAATATTGCCGAATGCTTTTGCTTCCTTGATCGCTTTATCGGCCCATACGCCCGTATTGACGTACGCGGCCGTTTGATCGCTGTCTAACACGTTCAACGGTATCTGGTAAAACTGCGTACTTGCCCCGCCGGAGAGCCATAACACCTGGTATCCGTCCGGGATTTGAAGCAATTCTTTTATCAGCGCGCAGGCTTCTTCGATGATGGCGGTGAATTCGGGTCCGCGGTGCGAGAGCTCGAGCAGGCTAAGGCCGATGCCTTCGTAGTTGGCGACGGCTTTGGCGGCTTCTTTGATCACCGGCGCCGGGAGAATGGCCGGGCCGGCGGAGAAATTGTGTTTTTTCATGTTTGCGGTAGAGGCAACCTGGAGGTTGCGCAGGTATCAAGTGGAAAATTGACAAGCGAAGGTTTGGGGAAAGGAACCGCAAAAGTAGGGGATTTTACAAACATGTGGTTTTCGGGATAAATTGAAAAAAAGTTACTCCACTACGATCCGCATTTCGCTCACGCTGCATGCCGAAAAATAGCCCAAAGCGCCACCCGTAATATTGCTGACCGGATTAGCAGGTGTCGTATCGCTGCTCCCCGTGCTGGCGGCTGCGCTATAGAAATAATTATAGACTCCGCTGTCAATGCACTGCATCTGAAAATCGAGTGTGTCGCCTTTATACATATCCATACCGGAACTGATCACAGGCTCTACGGATGGTTTCCCGTCAGAAAAGTTATCATTATGCACTAAAAAAGCAGGGTCGGGTTTACCGTTGATCTTTTGCAGAAAACGGTAATAGTTTCTTAATCCGGCCGGATCGATGAAAAACGGAATGGCGAAATAAGGTTTTTTTGAATTGCCGATTGGTCCATCGCTCCCGAAAATGCTTTCTTCTGTTGTGAGCTTTAATAGCGGTACCGGATCCGGCATTTTGCTCACGGAAGTAAACGTTTTCCCATCGTGCAGAACGCTCAGGATATAGGTGCGGCCAGGGGCGCCCTGAATGGTTTTGGTTTCATATAAACCGGGAAGTATTTCCCTGAGCGTTTCTGTATTTCCCGCGTCGTCTGAAAGGGTAACGACTGCATCTGATACCGCCGGGAAATTATTTTTTTCACTGAAATTCACTGTTTTGGTGATCCTGACCTGATAAGCCCTCGCCTCGTTGGTTATTTCGCCTTCAATGACATATTGGGGATCTACGTTGTTTAAATCAATGTCTATGATCTTGGTGCAACTTGTGACTGTCAGAAGGGAAACGAAAATAAAAAGAATGTTTTTCATAAAAAGAATGGGTTAGAATTTGAAATTGTAGGTGACACTGGGGACGAACTTAAAGAGCGATGTTTTTACGGCTTCGGTTTTGGCCGGTTCATCCTTATTGTTCCTGAAAGTGATCGAGTAAGCATTTGAATGGGCGTAGGCATTGTAGGCGCTGAAGTTCCAGGAACTCTGATAGCGGCCCTTTCTTTTACTTTCGTACGTTGCGCCAATGTCCAAACGGTGATAAGCGGGCATTCGATAGCCATTTCGCTCCGTGTACACGTAAAAAGTATTGTCTCCTACATTGTATTTTCCACTGGGGAAGGTCACGGCATTGCCGGTGCTATAAACCCAGGTGGCGGAAATGTTCCACTTCGGGGTGAGTTGATACATGCCTACGATGCTGATATCGTGTGTAATATCCTGTTTGGCGTTGTACCAATTTCCATCATTAATTCCATCTATTTTGCGCTGTGTACGGGACAGGGTGTAGCTCAACCAACCGGTAAAACGCCCCGTATTCTTTTTGATATAGAGCTCTGCGCCGTAAGCCCGGCCAATCCCGTATAACAGTTCGCTTTCTACGTCAGGTACCGAGATGATATCCGCACCATCCTTATAATCCACCTGATTTTGCATGGATTTATAATAGGTTTCAAAACTGCACTCGAATTTATTGTCCGATAAATTGCGGAAATAGCCGAGGCTTATTTGATCTGCTAATTCAGGTTTGATGTTGTAACTGTTGCCAATCCATTGATCGGTCGGATTATTACTGGTTGAGTTACTGAGCAAATGTACGTTTTGGGAATTGCGCGCATAGGCCGCTTTGACGCTGCCGGCATCGTTGATCTTGTAGCTCAGCGTCAGGCGTGGTTCAAGGTTCACATAGGTTTTGCCCAATTCATCTTTTGCTAATTTTACAACACCTTTAAAAGTGCCTTTATCGTATGTATTATACGTGCCTTCACCCAATAAACTATAGATGGAAACACGCAGTCCATAGTCGATATTCAAGCGTGAAGTGGCTGAAAATGTATTATTTGCAAACACCGCGTTCTCCAAAGCATAATGCGTATCTTTATTTTGATCCGTGACGGAACCGGCGATGTCGCTCGAAAAACGGGTGGGCGAAATCGTATGATATATGCTGTTAAATCCAAAACGCCAAGAGTTCCGTGTATTGGGAAACCATTGGAATTCTTCCTTCAGATTCCAGTCTTTAATGGCGGAATTGAGGTTAAATTTATTCCCGTTTGCGTCGAATTCAATGTTGTAATTGTAATCGCTGAAAATGAGCGAGGTATTGGAGAACATCTTATTGTTTATCAAATGATTCCACCGCAAGGTTCCTGTTTTGTTGCCCCAGTCTATGCCGAACTGCTCGCCAAATCCCAGCACATCTCTGCCAAAATAGCCGGACAAAAACAGTCGGTCTTTTGCGCTTAACCGGTAATTCATTTTCACATTGAAATCATAGAAATACAGGGAATTGTTTTTGAATTTGTCTGTCAATCCCAGAAACACGTCCGCGTAGGTCCTGCGCGCTGCGATCAAAAACGAACTCTTTTCTTTCTGCAGCGGCCCTTCCACGCTCAAACGACTGGAAATCAATCCGATACCGCCATTTACGTGGTACGTTTTATCGTTGCCTTCATTCATTTTCAGATCCAGCACAGAGGCCAGGCGCCCGCCGTACTGTGCCGGTGCATTGCCTTTGAACAGGGTCGCATCTTTGATTGCGTCGCCATTGAAGGTAGAGAAAAAGCCCAGCAGGTGGGAGGCGTTGTACACCGGCGCCTCGTCCAAAAGAATGAGGTTTTGGTCGCTGGATCCGCCGCGCACATAAAATCCCGAACTGCCTTCGCCGGCCGATTTCACACCGGGTAACAATTGAATGGTCTTCAACACGTCTCGTTCTCCAAAAAGCATGGGGATGCTGCGCACGTCCTTCATTTCAATTTTGTTCATACCCATTTGTGCCTGGGTAACATTTTCGTTTTTCTTTTTGGCCTGGATGACGATTTCCTTTATTTCCATGGCCTGCCCCAGCTGGATGTCCATTTTCAGGTCTTCCCGCAGGTTAATCGTTTCCTGAAGGCTTTGATAGCCTACGTAAGAAGATTTAATGGTGTAGGTTCCATCGGGAATTGTGATGGAATAGAACCCGTATTCATTGCTTCGGGCTCCCACACCGGGAAGTTCCAGGATCTGGATAGAAGCTCCGATCAGTTCCTCCCCCGAGGATTTGTCCCTGATGCTGCCGCTTAAGGTAAATTTAGCCTGAGCAAATGCCCCGAATGTGGCTAAAGCCAGCAGAAAAGTTAATAATCGTTTCTTTTGCATGTGAAAAGTTGGTTGTTTTTATAAAAATAAAGTTGGCGGTTATTGTCAGTTTAGAAGGGTTTAGAAGGGTTTAGAAGGGTTTAGAATATTGATTGTGAATAACTTGAGATTCCGTTTCTTTCAAAACCACTTTGTGTCGACTATAGAATCGTTTGGATAAAGGCAATACGTATCCAGCTTCGTCGGGTCAACGGCGAAAGCGAATCGGGCTTCTTTAAAAGAAGATTCTTACGTAAGCGGTGATTGTATTTCCCTGCAAAGGTATTTTCAGAAATACCCCGGGTAATAGGACGAAGTTAAAGTTGGAGAGGACTTATTGGAAGTTCGTATCATCTTTATTGCGTTTTTTTGATGGTACAAAAGTCCTACAAAGATCAATTTCGTGCAATACTGATATATCAGTAGTGTAGTCGGTTTAGCGTGGTTTAGAAGGGTTTAGATGGTTTAGAAGGGTTTAGAAGGGTTTAGATGGTTTAGAATATTGATTGTGAATATCTTACAATTCTGATTCCTTGCCACTTTGCGTCGAGTTTATCATTCGAGCAGGCCGAATCTTGAAGCAAACATGACCGCTTCGACTGAATTGTTGGCGCCCAGTTTTTCTAAAAACCTTTGCCGGTGTGTATTTACAGTATGTAAACTGATAGATAGTATACTCGAAATTTCCTTACTTAAAAAACCGCCTTTCACAAGTTTTAAAACTTCCGTTTCTCTTTTTGTTAATTCAACCTGTGCTTTTTCAGGCACTTCCAGAGGGATGAACTGTCCGGTTCTGAAATTCAATAATTGTCCTTTAATGGCACTATTCTCATCCTGATTCGGGGATACGTCCACTACACCCATCATCAGCCAGAGCTGACCTTTTTTATCCAACTCGATCATTTGATATTGCTCGATAAGCCGGACATATTTGTTCTGGACATTTAATATTCTATATTCACTGATGGTCTTGTGGCTCAATTTTTCTTCACTTGAAAAAGCGTTGAATATTTTAAAAACGGAAATACTTTTTAAACTTAATTGCAACGCATCCTCCGGATGAATTTTACTGACAAAAAATTGCTGCCCGGTTTTTTCATAATCGGATTGTACATAACCTAATAACTGCCCAAAGTTCGAAGAATAAAATAAAACCTCGCGTTTGGATATATCAAATAAGCTAAATCCTGAATTACCGATACTGGACAAAGTTTGTAATGCAGTGATATGTTTCTGTACTAATGAATAGTCTAAATCCTTTTCATCAAATTTATATTCCATTAAAAATTTAAAAAAGATTTCCTCAACACTGTTTTGTTCTGGCATTGGATTGGATAGTTGCTTCTTTGGGCTTTTGCGGCCCGGAATGTAAGTGCGAATACGAAAATTTGCTTTGTCATGCTACGCTTGCAGTCGACTCGTAAATATACGCACTTTCTTCCACCTCGTCGTAGGCCTACTAAAAACTCCATCTTTCCCATGTTACCATATCTCACATCTTTGGCCAGGTGGGCAAGATGGGGTTCGTCGGAGGCTTACGTTGGTATATCTTTTTTTGCGCCCATGATCAAAAGCCACAACATAAACGCAAGTTCCCCGAAAAGGGCGGGGAAGGTGAAATTATACCTCGCACCGCCATGTTTTTTGCATCGCGAAAAGTGGGAAATACGTTTACTAAACTTTCAAAGTTTAGTAAACGTGGCCTCTAAGATGGGTTCGTCGGAGCACTACTGCCTACCCTGAGTTTGCCCTGGAAGGTTATGAGTTGCACGTGGTAGATTATTTGCTGAAGCCGATCCGTATGCCCCGTTTTCTGACAGCCATACAAAAGGCCGTGGAACAGGTTGCCATCTCCAAAGAAGCCCAGCAAGACGTATCCGAAAACAATTATATTTTTGTAAAGACCGAATCAAAAGGGAAACTGCTCAAAATCGAACTGGCAGATATAGAATTTATTGAAGGCATGAAGAACGGGTGCATTGCAAATCTTCGCTTTCTTCCCTAAAGAGCGTGTAATGGTAGCGCGGCGTTTACGCCGCCGGTAAAAGGCCATTTATGGCCGTGTTTAACGATATAAACGGCCATAAATGGCCTTGTACCGGCGGCGTAAACGCCGCGCTACCGGCAAATGACGACTTGTGAGACAGCCACTTTAAGGTGAGACCGATGCTAATATTTGCAATGCACCCGATTGTGCGATGTTTCTATTATATTGAGCGGTCTATTGCTTTTAACCCTCTTCTATACCAATGGTCCACCAACTCCTCCCCGTTGCCTTACTGCTCCTGGCAATACCAAATACCCCGCTCATCGCCCAAACCGCCACGCCGAATCAAATTCCGGGTCTGGAACAAAAATTAAGCATTACGGAAGCATCCGCCGACAAGGCGGTATTGGGCAATGAACTGAGTTTTGCCTGGCAGAAAAAAGACCCTGCCAAAGCCGTTCAATATGCCGGAGAAGCCTATAAATGGGCTATGGAAAGCGGCAGTAACCGCGAGGCGATGATCGCCCTCAACCTGTTGGGCGATGCGGTCTTACGCCAAAACAATTACCCGAATGCCGAAAAAGCGTACCGGGATGCGCTCGAACAAGCCAAAAAAACCGCCGACCGGGAAATGGAAGCCCGGGCCCTGCACAATATGGGCAAGCTGGCCCAGAGAAATGAAAACCCGGATCAAGCGGTGGTTTTATATGAACAGGCTTTCCAAATCCGGGAGCAGATCGGTGACCAGGCGGGCCTTTCTTCGACGACCCAAAACCTGGCCGTGCTCTATAAGCAGCGCAATGATTATGAAAAATCAAACCTGTACTATCACCGGGCCTTACAGTTGAAATAGGCCGTCGGCGACCGCGCCGGTATCGCCACGGTAAATACGGGGTTAGCCAACAATTATATTGCGCTTGGCCGCTATCCGGAGGCCGAGTTGCTGCTTCGGTCTGCCATTCAAATTAATACCGAGATCGGCAACAATGCGGGAGCGGCCGGTGCACACCTCAGTTTAGGAACTGTGCTGGAAAAAACGAACTCGACGGACGCCGCTATAGAGAGTTTTGAAAAAGCTTTTTCCATGTACCAGACCCTGGGCGATCAGGCGGCTGCCTGTGGCGCCCAGGCCAATATCGCTCAATGTCTCATTGGTCGCGCCGAATATCCCCAAGCCCAACAGCGTCTCCTGGAAGCGCTGAAAATCGCCGAAGGGCCCCCACAGTCCTCCGGTCTGTTGTACGTTATTTATCAGGGATTGGGGCGGATCAAAGGGCACCAGGCGCTGATTAAGGAAGAGCCGGGGTATTATGCCCTGGCCATGCCTCATGCTGCCGACGACTATAAACGGGTCACCTTGCTGCAAGTCATGGCGGCGGCTTACATCGGCGACTCGCAATATGAAAAAGCACTTTCCGTAGCGCAGGAGGGTCTTGAAATCTCCCGTAAAAAGGGGTTTTCCGAACGGGCTGCCGATTGTCTCCACCAGTCGGCTGCCGCGCTGCTCCACCTCGACCGGCTGCCGGAGGCGCTGCAGGCCGCCGATGCGGCTATTGCGGTAGCCAAAAAAATGAAATACCAATCATTTTTACCGGGCGTCATGGTGGTGCGCAGCCGAATCCTTACCCGCCTGGATCAGGACCGCCAGGCGGCCCTTACGTCTGCCCGGCAAACACTGGCGCTGGCTCAGAAAATGGGTAAGCCGATGGAAACCGTACAGGCATGGGAAGAACTGGCCGAAGCCTACCGCGCCCTGAATGAAGCGGATAACGCCATGGACGCGCTGCGAAACAGTCAGCGCCTAAGCGACAGTATTTTCAATAAAACCAATATCCGTGAAATGGCGGTACAGGAGAAGGAATACGAATTCGATAAAGAACGCGCGGTCCGAAGCCAGGAAAAAAAGCAAATGGAAGATTGGACGGCTGCCGAATTGCAACAACAACGCGCCCAGCGTAATATGTGGATAATCGGCCTGCTCGGTCTGCTGGGAATTGGCCTGTTATCTTTTTTTCTTTGGCGCAACCGCCAGCGTAACCTCGTCCAACTGCGCGAAGCCGAAACCCGCCAGCGCATCGCCCGCGACCTGCACGACGAAGTCGGGTCCACCCTCTCCTCCATTTCCATTTTGTCGGAAACCGCCGGGACCAATATCGAAAAAGGGCTGGAAAAAGCCCGGCTCGACGGCATCGGCCAGCAAGCCCGCGAGGCCCTGGATTCGATGTCGGACATTGTTTGGGCCATCAACCCGGACAATGATTCGATGGAGCGGGTCATTGCCCGCATGGCTGCTTTTTCGGCTTCACTGTTTGAAAATGCCGGCATGGAGCTGCAATTCGACAGCGAAAAAGGCCTCGAATCGCTGCGTTTGCCCATGGAGCGGCGGCGCGATTTTTACTTGTTTTTCAAAGAAGCCGTCACGAATGCCGCCCGGCACAGCCGCGCAAAAACGGTGTCCGTCTACTTAAAAAAGGAGGAGGGAAATCTGGTGCTGAAAGTGCGCGACGACGGGCGCGGGTTTGATCTGGATCGGATCGGACAAAAGAAGAGTCTTGGGGGGAACGGGTTGCGGAATTTGAAGAGCCGGGCAGCGGCGTTCGGAGCGGAGATGCAAATTGAATCGGCGCTTCACTGTGAAACGTCTGTTTTACTTAAAATTCCGCTGAAATGACTGGCTGGATCATGAAAACCAATCGGTTCCGTTTTTTCAAAACAGCGCTGTTGTTCGGCTTGCTGGCGACTACAGGGCTTTTGCCTGCCCAGAACAAAGGCTGGCATTTTTCACACCTGACCGAGGCAGATGGACTCTTCAGCCAATTGGGTACGAGCGTGGTGGAAGACAAAAAAAACGGGTTTCTCTGGTTTGGTTCCAAGTATGCCGTGCAGCGTTTTGATGGCGAGGAGTTCGTGCAGGTCTACCCCAAAAAAGGCGAAAAACGTCTGCCAGTGCTCACCCAATGGCAGACCGAAGTGCTTCTGCTTGATTCGAAAGGAGAGGTCTGGTTTTGGGAAGCAGGCAAAATCATGCGGTTTTCGCCTCAAACGCAGGCGCTCGACACTTTTTCATTTTTCCAAAGCGGGATTGATACGCTGTTAGATTACTATCCTTCATTTTATTCGCTGGGTATGTTCGAGGACAGCAAGGGCCGTATCTGGATGAATTCCAACTCAAAGGGGCTACAGATTTTCAGCCGTTCAGACGGCAGTTTCAGGCCTGTATTGCCACAAAATGCTCGAAAAATGAGGAGCATAGGGCACATGGTCGAGGACAAAGAAGGCCGGCTCTGATTTAGCCTGAATGAAAAACCCTGCCGATACGACCCGGAAACGGGCGAATTGATTTTTTCTGAAAACAACCCGGATCGCAACCCGCTTTTCGACCGCATTGTGAGTACCGTCTTCCTGGATTCGAACGAAAATCTTTGGTGGGGCGGCTGGAGGCCCTTGTTGAGATACTCGCTTCGAACCGGGAAAATCGACTCGTTTCCGAACCAATCTAATGTGTCCAGCATGGCGGAAGATAAACACGGTCGCATTTGGTTCACCATTCATAACAACCATTCCATAGATTTTCCGCCTCGGCAGGTGTTCCATTCTCCGTCCGACCCAGCGCCACGGCATGTGTTTTCACATGCCGTCCACCCCAACCGCTATGCTGTCATTGCTCCCAGAGCACTTCTGACCGGCATGCGACCACCTTTAATGATTCTAATGCCTTGACTTTTAAATTGCTATCACCATCTATCATCATTTGGTGGTCTTCCGCTGCTTTTATGCCGGTAGACAACCAAGTTGGCCGTTTCTGACGCGTTTTTTCTATGGAGCGGATTGGCCGCCGCAGAAAATCATGGAAGTCAGCGGAACTTTAAATATCGGGGGAAAGGGAGATAGTAGGGTACTTTGCAGCATGTGAAAACACATGCTGCGGCGGAAAATAGGCATGGCCGAGTCGTCCGAAATCGTAGAGCGAACCCAACTTGGCTTTCAGCTTCTGGTGGCGCTCGGTCTGGTTAGGCAGGTTATCAATGACCTGATACAGCAGTGCCTGATCCTCTGCGGAAAAATGCAGCAGGTCTTTTAACTGCCGGTGCGGCTTGTCCAGCACGAAGGCATAGCGGAATTTTCCATCGGGTTTGAGACAAAAACCCGCCGATTCGATGGCCTGAAAATCGCCGGTAATGGTGTCTTTGATTACGCCGTGACGCTCGGCAAGATCACGCTTGGTGAAGCGGTTCGGATATTCGATGAGCGTCCGTATCAGATGCGCGATTCGCGCACGAGGGGTGTATTCGGATTCATTAGGCATACGATTTTTTTTTGGGAAAGAATGCGACAAGATAAAGAACTTAATTATATTTCCGAACAATCACGGTTTTATTTATGGATCCGTTTTCCCATCCTCTGAAATCGCCCTTCCCCACCTTCATCTTAAAAAAAACCCAAACCGCCGCGACCATTCCAAATCCTTATAAAAGTCTAATTATCAATTATTTAATCCAATAAAAACCACTCTTTCCCTTAAAAATCACCCCCCAAAACCGTGTTCAACTTTCGAAACAAACCCCAAACAGCCCCCCTACTTTTGTCTTGTCAATCAAAACACGTTTTAATCCGCTTCACGTTTCATTTAATCCATTTTCACGTTTCATTTAATCCATTTTCACCATGAAAACACCCAAGTACTCCTTCATCCTGCTGTTCCTCACCACCTGGATGGGTTCCAAAAACAGTTCGCCCGGTGACCGGTTTTTTCATTTAATCCCCCTCCCCTGCTGACCACCCCTCGGCCGGATGAAAACGGGAGGCCCCCGGAAAATCCTTCCCAAGAGTACGGGCGCGAAGGCCGAAAAGCGTATAGAGTAGGCAAACAAACACTTGCGAATGCTGCCCCTAAGGCGCCAAGGGCAGCGGACGCAGGAACGGAGTTACCCGGAAAATCCTCGAACAGAGTACGGGCGCGGAGGCCGAAAAGCGCAGAGAGTAGGCAATGCAATTTTAATACCATCAAGTCATGAAAATCCTACTGCACGCTTTATTGATGTTGTGCTTTTGCCTGCCCGCTTATTCTGGACAGGCGATGAACACCGAACCGGGGACAAGCAAATCTGCCGACAGTGCAATTGAACCGATTACCGACGGAGA
>Ga0105046_10000505_pt1 | contig 54805 bp, 40 predicted proteins | sample MAT03_FD_78385 | JGI IMG/M metagenome (GOLD analysis project Ga0105046, IMG submission 78385) | Freshwater microbial communities from Lake Fryxell liftoff mats and glacier meltwater in Antarctica - MAT-03 (megahit assembly) | ecosystem: Environmental > Aquatic > Freshwater > Ice > Liftoff... | reverse complement strand
TCGCCCTTTCGCCCTTTCGCCCTTTCGCCCTTTCGCCCTTTCGCCCTTTCGCCCTTTCGCCCTTTCGCCCTTTCGCCCTTTCGCCCCCCCCTACGCTTGCTTACGCACTCCTATCACGTTATATCGGTTGGTTACAAAAGACCAATCGGCAAACGTAGCATTGCCGGCAGGGTTTGCACCTGTTCCGTGGAAATCGCTGAATGCTGCTGACTGATTAACCCATACAAAGCTGTTGAAGTTGAAGGCCACAGGTGCACCTGCGTTAACAATGGCGTCTTCTGCTTTCTGCATATGTGATGGGTTGGTAGTATATACTAGTGAACTAAGAGCCCCATGCTCACGAACACTGCGCACTACTTCATCTACCGAAGTGTTGAACCCATCTGTAGTAATGAGAAACGATACAGGGCCAAACCACTCTTTGGTATATACATCTGCCTGTGTTGTATCAGTGCCCATGATAAGGGGCGAGAATGTTCGAGAATCGTCGAATCCTGGTTGTTCAACTGCAGCACTCTGGCGAATGATGGAGAGTCCGAGGGCACGTGCATCATCGATGCGCTTTGCTGTTGCAGAATTCTGAATTGCTCCAAGCGTTGTTGGGCCTGACTTTTCGTTAAATACTAATGCATCAACTTTTTCACGGAGTTTGCTTGCTACCTCATCAACAGAAACGTGTTCTGCGTTAACGAGCATTCCGCTCTTGGCAATGAAGATGTTCTGAGGAGCAGTACACATCTGACCCGAATAAAGTGTCAGTGAGAAGGCAACGTTCTCGAGTGCTTTGTCTAGGTCATCGGTAGAGTCGAGTATTATACAGTTCACGCCAGCTTTTTCTGTGAACACCGTTTTTCCATAGGCGGCCGCTTCTTGTTCGATTACGGCACCAAAGGATGGACCACCCGTGTAGTCAATCACGGATACAGACGGATGTTTAACCAGCTCAAGCGTGATTGGATGTTCTATTGAATCAACACCAAGTTGAATGATGTTGGCGTCGAGACCCAAAGATGTTAACGTATCGCGCAACTCAGCAACAACAATGGCAATTGGATACACTGCGCCAGGATGGGGCTTAACGATAACGCTATTCCCAGTTGCAAGCCCAGCGAACATCCCAGGAACGGTATTCCAAACTGGAAACGTTGAACAACCAACTACGAGGTTAATACCCTTTGGTACAATGCGATATGTTTTGTCGATGGTTACACTGATCTTCCCCATCGGCTTAGTCCACGTTACCTGCGATGCAAACGAGGTTTGTGCGGCAAGGGCCATTGCAACGGCTTCAAGAGCGCGATCGAATGCATGCGGACCAGATGCCTGAAAGGCCATCACGAAGCCCTGACCCGTGGTATGCTGCGTGGCATAGCCAATCTCAAAGAATCGTTTTGCGCCGCGTTCAAGAGCTTCTACAAGGATGGCTGCACGGTCTGCTGCGCTGAGACTTTTCCATACAATCTGAGCATCGGATGCCCTAGCAATGAGGTCATCAGTGCTGATTTTTGGATACGCGATTCCTAACGGAAATCCGTAGGGTGATTGTTCTTCACCAATCCATTCAGTAGATCCAGACAGGCGATCGAAGTGCTTGTTGAGCTGACCCTGGAACGCCGCAAGTCCGTCGTCATTTGCGGTCTCACCATAGATCCTTCCGCTGGGTGGCTCTGGCCAATGCGCATGAAATGTGCGCTCAGCGTTGGCCTTCATGGCTGCGTCAAGAGTTTCGTGATGAGCTGTGTTGAGATCTGCTAACGTCATGAGTGGTCCTCGTTTTTCGTGAAGACCACAAAACTACTCAGCCCCGTCGAGCTTTGCACGTTCAACGGACGCCTTCCCTACGTTATACCCCTGCGTGAGGCCCACTTCACAGTCAGTACGCACATGGATACGCGAATACACTCGGCTATCGGCAGCTTCTTTTGCCATTGAGCGGAATTCACCCTCACTTGCGGGGAAGAAGTGCGACAAAATTTCAGCAGCTGCACCGCTGAAACTACTGTGTCCACTTGTATATCCTGGGAAGTTTGGCAATCCAGCGCTCATCGGGATATCCGTATCAATGGTACATGGTCTGGCACTGAGGTACTTGTACTTGGTGTACCAACAAGCAACGGCAGCATCATGCAGTGCACATGCTGTATACGCGATGATACGTGCAGATCTAATGGCGCTCATACCTGAAGAACGTGCGCGGTCCTCTGCCATTTTCATCCATAGCCCGGGTGGCCCTTGAGTGCCGCTGCCTGCTTCCCAATACACTGAGATGCGAACTTGTTCGCGTGTGCGGTTTTTAGTGAGTTCGCGCATCTCATTGATATCAGCTTGGAATAGCGGGTCTGATTCTAGTGGGGGCGGACCTGGATCAACAGATGCTGCGCTTGTAATATTCCATGGCGTTACATCTCCGCCAAATGGATGAAGCGGCGGACGTATTGGTGCTTCTGCACAACGCCAGCGAGGCCACGGCGTAACGATTGTTGGCTCTAGCGCCTTCCATGCAACCTGATTGTCTGCGCCCAACCATTTGTCTGATGCAGCGCGTTCCTTGATCTTCGTCACGATGAACTTCGCCAACGAGTCACCAGCACCAAGATCACTTGGCCTTGCTACGCCTGCCCACACACGAGACTGCGTTGCTTCTGTGTAGAGTGCTTCCATTGCCGAGCGTTCGCCTGGGTACAGCATCACGATAACTTCAACGGCAATTCTCGCAATAACTGCGTCTTCGTTTGGATACGATGGAAGCCCCGTCTCGGGCGCCATTGTAGATATCAACGGATCTACCACGTATGGTGCTGGACGCCTCGTGGTATACTTTGCGCGCCAAGCGTGGATCAGCCCGTCATACGCACCAACGTCAATAAGCGCCATCATACGTGCTCCAAACGGTGGGCTTGCAAGGGGCTTAGCCGGGTCAGGTAAAAACCTCCCTGTAAACGTGCCGTCAGCGTTACGCTCGGCCGCCGGCGTGATGTTGTATTTCGCAATGAGGTTCCGGGTAATAGCGCTCCACTCTTGTACCGCCCCCTGATTCCACCTTCGAATACTACGGTATTGCGCCTCAGTTCTACCTGCAACGGCGGCTCTAACGGCATCCATTCCTTCATCGTTTGATGGTACTGGCAGTAGCACCGAAGCCGGTACATCTACTACAAGAATCGGCTTCCATGCAATAGCAGTGCTGTCATTAGATGTGGGAATGAGCTCCGGAACAATTGGCGCTTCAACTGGGCCATCGCACGAAGACGCAACCAATGCGGTCAGGCAAATCGCGAATGTTTTTACAACAAGTTGGGTAGTTTTCATCGTGTGTGTTCTTGATTAAATGGATTACATCGAAACGCCGTTCCACATCGGCAGGTCATACGCCACGCCAAAGGAGAAACGAGTAGAATGGCCAACATTTCGGCCTGTGAGCATACCTGCTGTGCCCCCTATCAAGCTTAATTCATTGATCACACGATAGGCAAGTGTTGCGCCAACCTTTGTTAATCCCTGTGCGTTTGATGGGAACGGCACTCCTGGTCCGATGTTTGTGCCCGACTGTGGTACAACATGATGAAGCCATACGTCTACATACCACGATGAGCTTCCCCACCCAATACGGCCAACGGCATCAATGGCATCTGGCACGTCTACTTCAAACCCCCGGTCGAGCATCACTTTGCCCCGCGCCGAATACCCCATTTGAGCCATCGCAAAAACACCGGCCGGAGTCATGAGCTGCGCTGCAATGCGGCCATCAATCCCAGATGCCTGATGTCCGATTGTAACGGGTGCATCATTTGGATAGTTCAACATCGGCGTAGAGAAGATTCCGGCTACAATCACATTGAGGTGCGACTCTTCGATATCAATTGATAGGGGGAGAATCTTTATCCCAACTTGCAGATCCTGCATGCCGCTAATCGTCTCCCAAAAGCCCGCATTTGATGATGCCGACACATACGGGATGTTTGCAACAATGTCTAACCAATCCGTTATCCCTGCACCCAGATACAAGGAAATACCGCTGGTAGTAATCGTGCCCAACTGTGGATTGTACGTTTGTTGCTTGTCTACGTAATACCTGTTGTAGGACTCGGTGAAACCCGTGAGCGCAACAGCGCTGCGCCCCTTGCCTTGCATCCAACCACTGACCAAACCCTGCGCAGAGGAGGATTGTGCACCCAGAATAAGAACGAGAACATGTGCGAAGAGAATTTTCATAGGGCTCAACATACTAGCTACCTAGTTCTTGGTGGTATGTAAGGAACATATGTTCCTTACATTTGCTCATTATGCCAAACTCAATACAACGTTCTCTCCTAGAACAACGTAGGATGCGTGCAGCACAGCTCCGCCAGAAAGGGTGGCGCGTTACCGATATTGCCCGCGCACTTAACGTTAGCTCGGCTGCCGTGAGCCAATGGCTAACAATCCTTTATACCACAGGTAGCGAGGGATTGAAGGCGAGGGTAAGTACAGGGGCTCCCAGCCGACTTTCCGCGCGACACGTGCTCATGCTTCAGGTTTTACTGCGGCAGAAGCCCCGTGCTCACAACATTGCGGCAGATGTGTGGGACAGGCGCTTGATACAAAAGGTAATCAAACGATTCTTTGGAGTCACGTATTCCCTGCAACATTGTGGCCGGCTCTTGAAATCGGCAACCGATTCAAGAACTCCAATGCCTCGGGTTGTACGCCTAGAACTTAGCGATCTGATGAAGAAAGCAGATATTGCACGCATACGAACACGATTGGACTCCCGCCATGGCCGACGCACCACTTGATCAATCAGCTCTTATAGCCAAACTTGAAGAAACACTTCGCATGGCTACCGAGGCGCATAAGGCCGTTGCAGATAATGAGCGCCGGCTTGCTCAATCGCAAGAGATCCTTTCGGAGAATCAGCGATTCATGAGTGACACTCAGTCGATAATCGCTACAAGGCTAACAGACATCGTTGGCAATCAACACACGATTATCGGCAATCAGCAGACGATTGTGGAGAATCAAAACACAATCATTACGTTCCTCAAGTTACTCGTAGATGGAGACCAGTAACATGCGTGGTCTTCGGTTCTACCTTCCGTATGCCGTGTTCGTTCTTGTTGGCCTACTTATCGTGTTTCTAACAACAGATGTATTGGCGCCGGTTCTTGCCTCGTGGCCGGCGGCAGTAACAATGGTTTTTGGTTCGTTCATCGGCGGTGCCAGTGCGGAAGGGGGCGGAGCAATTGCCTTCCCTGTGTTTACGTTGATCTTAAAAATTCCGCCAGACGCGGCCCGTAATTTTTCGTTTGCTATTCAAAGCGTAGGCATGGTGTCGGCATCGTTGCTGATTATTGGCAGAGGGATTCCAATCGAGATACGTGCGGTGTATTATCCAGCAATAGGAGGGGTTGTTGGATTACTTCTTGGCACCTACGCTCTGGTTCCACTTCTTGAACCCGTTACCACAAAACTATTCTTTGTTTCACTCTGGATGGCCTTTGGCATAGGGCTCTGGCGTGCAAACCGTAATGCTGCCCGCATTGTTGCAACGGGGCTTCCAGATATTCTCTCGAGTAGGGACATCTTCAATCTTGTAAGTATTGGTTTAGTAGGTGGCATCGTAACATCAATCTTTGGAAACGGTATAGACCTCGTAACGTTTTGTGTGCTGACGCTTTGGTATGGGATTGATGAAAAGATTGCAACCCCAACGTCTGTTGTCCTCATGAGTGTGATGAGCGTATGTGGCTTTGGCCTTCACGCTGGAGTGATACAAGACTTTGGTCCTATCGAATTTCATGCGTGGCTTGCTGCCGCACCTGTGGTAGTATTCTTTAGTCCACTCGGAGCACTTGCTATATCTTATTGGAAAAGACTTTCCATAGCACGGTTACTCTATACCATCATCTCCGTGCAACTCGTTGGCGCGCTGTATGTATTGGGCTTCACGTTTGAACATCTCATGTTTTGCGCCGTTGTGATCATCATCGGCACATGGCTGATGATCAGAATCGATAGGTTAGCGAACCTACCGGAAGCGGCACGGTAGACCGTGCTCCGAGTACGAGACTCAGAGGGTTAAAATCAAACTTTAATGAACCAGTAGACCTACCCTCTACGCTAGGTTTTGCCATTGCAAGACCCGTTACAAATCCTCCGGCTGCACCCAACCACGTTGTAATGATTGCCACACGGGTGTCTTCAGCAAGAACACCTATACCAACACCAATGAGGGCCCCAGCAAGCGTACCTAGCACGATACCGGTACCATCAGACCCACGGTAATTGAGCCCCTTAACAAGCTCATTGCCAGCAATGAGGCCCCCGGCTACACCAACGATTCCTAATCCGGAAACGAGTCTACCATCAATCTCACCCTCACGTGCGGCAAGCAGAATTGCATATGGGAGTGTTAGGCCAAGTAAGCCGGCAGTGCCGTACACTGTTGCATCGGTAGGCGAAAAATATTGCTCGTTGCCCAGCAAATTTCCTAGGACAATACCGCCTGCTGCTCCTGCAAGAGCTAGTCCAGAACCTAGACGAACAGTTGCATCTGAATTTGTCTCAAACCCAAGGATTGTAATTCCTAGTAGTCCACCAACAACTGAACCATAAAATTCAGTGGTGTTTATCACACTGGCTTTACCTTCTGTGATCTTCGTATCAGAACCTACTACATATCCACCCACAGTTTCAGCAATACCAGTAGCGATAGATAAACCAAAACCAACCTTGGCATCTACGTTATCGCCTTGGATAAGTCCAGCCAATAGCCATCCATGAATAGCACCCTGAAACATTCCACCGAGGGCAAGTGATGCCGCGCCTTCAGTTACGTTGGCATTTCGTGTAAGAAGAGCCGGAAGGAGATAGCCCAAACCGCCAGCAATGAGGTACGTAGCTGCACTCGGCTCGTAATCTCGTCCATTCCCAAACACATAGGATGCCGCACTGCCGTAATAGAAGAGAGACCACAAGGTGCTTCCCCAAAGTAGTGCACCTCTCCCACGTTGGTCTAACTCGCCAGCCCCAACAGCCCGTTCTTCACCATCGCTACCAACGGCAGACACTATGCCAACACGGATGCGAAGAGCTTTTACGTCGGCACTTGTAAGGGGCTTCCGTTCGCGTTGCAGTTCGCCGGAATTCATGCGTGAAATTTCGAGAACGTACGTTGAGTCTGATGTTCTAAACAATCGTGCTTCCATAAACGATTGAGGAGCATCAAAAATCGACAGCTTGTTGTTCAGACTCTTCGTGATCATCATCACGTTACCGTCAGTGTCAAACGGTACCTGAGTCTCAACCTGAGAAACAGCAACAATGGTCAACAAGCAGAAGCCAATTGCTAAGATGGTAAGGCGGAGTAGTTTCATAATTGCAACCTGCAAAAAAAAGAAAGGCCCCGATGAGGGGCCTTATACGGTTTTGTGTAACTATCCTCGTGCGATGCCTTTACAGGACGCTCTCAACAGGGGTAAATGGCATACCGAAGGCCTCAGCAACGGCCTCATATACAACCTTGCCCTCAACAACGTTTAGTCCAAGCGCTAGTTCCTTGCTTGCCCTACATGCATCTTTCCAACCCTTGCTGGCTAATTGAACGGCATATGGCAGGGTAGCATTCGTTAGAGCGATGGTAGATGTATAGGGCACAGCACCAGGCATGTTTGCTACGCCGTAGTGAACCACGCCGTCAACAACATAGGTTGGGTTCTCGTGTGTAGTTGCCTTACAGGTTTCAACGCAACCACCTTGGTCAACCGAAACGTCAACGATAACGGAACCTTCACGCATGGTCCTTAGCATGTCCCGTGTTACAAGATGTGGCGCCTTAGCACCAACAACAAGTACGGCACCAATCACAAGGTCGGCATCTTTAACGGCTTCGCGGATATTGGCTTGGGTGGACATTTGCGTGATGATATTTTTTGGCATCACATCATCGAGGTAACGTAGACGGTAGAGGTTGTTGTCGAAGATCGTAACACGAGCACCAAAACCCGCTGCAATTTTTGCAGCATTTGTACCTACAATTCCACCACCGAGTACGATTACGTTAGCTGGCTTTGTACCTGGTACACCGCCGAGGAGCACACCCCTGCCACCCATAGGGTGCTCAAGGTACTTGGCGCCTTCTTGTGGTGCCATACGTCCAGCTACTTCCGACATCGGAATGAGAAGTGGAAGGGAACCATCTGCCTTCTGCACTGTTTCATACGTAAGGCAAACAGATCCGTTCTTCACCATTGCTTCGGTCAATTCTCGTGACGCTGCAAAGTGAAAATACGTGAAGAGTGTTTGGCCCTTACGGATAAGAGGATACTCTTGAGCAATTGGCTCCTTAACCTTCATGATCATATCGGCCTTGCCAAACACGTCGGCTGCCGTATCAATAATCTTTGCACCCGCTGCGATATAGTCATCATTAGAGAAACCACTGCCAACACCGGCATTGGTTTCAACAATAACGTCGTGACCATGCAGGCGAAGTGCTTCTACACCACCAGGTGTAAGCGCAATACGCTTTTCGTTTGGCTTGATCTCTTTAGGAACGCCGATCAACATAAAACTCCTCGTTTGGCAATGATGTGGCAATGATGTGTTAGGCACAGAAAACAAAAATACGGAACAACTGAGAGACCAGAACGTCATTAGCGAATTCGGCGAGGAAGCGCCAAAACAAATAGCCCCAGTACCACGGCAATAACGAGATATCCAGCCAGCTCGGCGCCAAACCACCCCACAAGCGCGTGCAAGGGGCTAACAACCCACCACGGATCCGCATGAGCAGAACCATCAAGCCCCCTAACAGCATCCCGCAATGGCCCCAATTCTGGCCCAACTACAGCAGAAACCCCCGAGACCACTACCACAAAGGCTATTGCATAGGCCAGGCCCCGCCTTGCCCTGTAACCCCAAACCAATGCCACAAGACCTGCACCCATCAAAACGTGCATAAAGAATGTTCTGGAGAGGTGCACATCGTCCGGTGAGATGCCAAATACCGACGCGATAAATGTTCCGAAAGGAGCTTCTTGGAGCTGATGCCCTACAATACGTCTGGAAATTTCGGCGTAGACATCGTCGGGTAATATCCTGCCCGACCAAGCACTTGCCACCACAAGAATCAAAACAAAAATGGAAACAACCCATATGCGCATTCCCGTTGTATACGCCCGTCCAACAACGAGCAATACAAACCACAACAGGCAAGCAGCATAAAGCCAGCCGGTGTTTGTGTGATGGATATTGCGAATGAATCCGCCTAGTGGCGCCTCTGGAATTGATACGGCAACACTGGAAGCCGCCTCACTGAGAACTATGTCTTGGGGTCCCGCTGGCCCAAGCACGGGTCTGCCCCTAGCGCCCACAGTGTCAGCAAATGGACCCATCTGAACAACTCGTTCTGAGGTCATTACTGTTGCATACCTACCATCTACCCACCGCGCTGGTGCTTGGGACGGCCGATACAACAGCCCCAACAAAACCCCGGTTATCGCCTGCATTAGAACAAGCACCACAACAATCCAACCAACGGCGGATGTGGCACTACTAACGTTTGCTGCAACACTCTTCTTCATACGGAACCCCTTGCAGGCATACGCACAAAAAGTTTGCCATCTTCCACTCTAGTAACAAAGCGTCTAAGTGGCCTGCTTGGAGGCGCCTGCACAACATTGCCTTCTAAGTCAAATGCTCCACCATGGCAGGCACACTGTATCCTGCTGATATTCAAGGCCACATGGAGGGGGCAGGCAGCATGAGTGCATGTAAGATCGAGCGCCACAACTGCAGTGCCCGTGCGACTCAACAGCACGTTTGTTCCGTCAATATCTACCGTTATCCGGCCACCATCGGCAACAACGGCATCAAGCCGGCCCATGCCCACCGTTCTACTATGCACATCGGATGCTGGACGTAGATATAACTCTACTGCGCGCACCACCCCCGCAACGCCAATTGCAGCCCCAATTGATAGGAGCCACGTGCGTCTGCTGGTTCTGCCTAATTTTGTTGCTTCCATGTTGCTTTCTGAGAACCTGCATGCCCGTTCCACTTCTTGACCTCAAATTACAGTACCACGCGCTCAAGGCCGACATCGATGCAGCGCTCATTGGTGTTGCCGAGTCACAAATCAGCATTCTTGGTCCAGAAGTAGACGCTTTAGAACGCCAACTAGAGAGCTATCTGGGCGTAAAACATGCCATTGGCGTTTCTAGCGGTACAGACGCACTGTTGATGGCCATGATGGCATATGATATTGGTCCGGGTGACGAAGTGATCATGCCGAGTTTTTCATTCTTCGCAACTGCCGGCTGCGTCTCACGTGTGGGCGCAACGCCCGTGTTTGTAGACGTAGAACATGTTTCGTTCAACGTATCTCCAGATCTCATACGCAAGGCCATCACCCCTCGAACGAAAGCCATCATACCTGTTCACCTGTTTGGTCAGGCGGCCGACATAGACGCCATCGCCGCCATTGGAAAAGAATTCGGCATTCCCGTGATAGAAGATGCCGCGCAGGCCATTGGAACGCAGACGGCAGACGGACGCCGTGTTGGTTCTATCACCGAGATTGGATGTTTCTCCTTCTACCCCACCAAGAACCTCGGCGCAATGGGCGATGGCGGTCTGGTAACTACCAACGATGATGCACTCAATATCAAACTCCGGCAGATCCGTAATCATGGGATGGAGCCCCGTTATCATCACAAGATCATGGGCGGCAACTTCCGCCTCGATGCCATGCAAGGGGCTATTCTGAGAGTTAAGTTGCCCTACTTGGAATCATGGCATGCTGCACGGCGTACAAATGCCGACCTCTACACGGAACTCTTCATCGAGTTAGGCGTGAGCACTGCTCCCGGCGTTACAACGTTTGGCAAGCAAGACATGATCCTCCTGCCCAAGATGGTTAACCGTGGCACCAGTCCAGACAACCACATCTTTAACCAGTACACCATCAGAACAGCGCATCGCAACGAATTGCGGGCTCATCTTCAGTCAAAAGGTATTGGCGCCGAAATCTATTATCCCGTTCCGTTTCACCGCCAAGAGTGTTTTGCTTCCTTTGGCCTACACGATGCAGACTACCCTATATCGAACTGTTTGGCAGCAACCGTATTAGCCCTTCCAATATTTCCCGAGCTTAAGCCAGATCAAATTCGCGAGGTTGTAGCAACCATTGTGGAATTTGAGCGTACCATGCTCGCGTCGCCCTCAGAATGTGCTGATTGCGCAGAGTGCGGCACCCATGTTTGATCAATGTTAACGGAGCCGATAATGGAACAAGACGGTAACAAGTTTTCGAAGTCTTTTGAAATGAACATTGGACGCAACCGTAGCTCACTTGGCGGTCAAGTGATTATGGGGCTCATCTTTGTAATCGTTGGTGGCGGACTCCTTCTCGATACCTTTGGTGTTATCGAATTCTGGCCGCTCCTCCAAATTTGGTGGCCGTCTGCACTGATGATTGTTGCGCTGGTAAAACTCGCAACTCGTTCTGGTTCGTTGTTCGGTTCAGGAATGCTTTTTACGGTAGGCGCCCTGTTGCAACTTGGCAATCTGGACCTCATAAGCGGTTTCTGGAGCGCATTCTGGCCGATCATTCTGATACTCATCGGGGTATCAATGTTGTTTGACAGAAAAAAAAAGTACAATCCGTTCGTAAAGAATCAGGCGACGTCTGGCGAGGGTAACGGGCTTCCATACGAAGACAACCGCGTAGATGCCAATGCCGTGTTCTCTGGCAGCGAGATTCGTGTAACGAGCAAGAAGTTCACAGGGGGCTCAGCAAATGCGGTCTTCGGTGGTTTGGAACTTGACCTCAGAAGTGCAGAAATAGAAGGTAATCTTGCCGTTCTTGCGTGTTCCGCAATTTTCGGTGGTATTGAACTTAAAGTTCCCCCGCATTGGACGGTGCATGTTAAGGGCACGCCAATTTTTGGTGGCATTGATGACAATACAAATCGTTTCCGAGACACGAACGTAGTTGGGCCAACGCTTGTTCTTGATGCTACGGTAATTTTTGGTGGCATCGAGATTGGTTCGTGAGTCCAAAAATTCAACAAGAACGAATTCGCATCCTAACGCCTTCGCTTGCCACTTTGGCAGGCGAAGGCGCTGTGGTGTATTGGATGAACCGAGACCGGCGTGTTCAAGACAACTGGGCACTTCTCTACGCCCAACACATTGCGTTGCAACGCAGAGTAGCTCTTAACGTTGTGCATTGTCACACTCCAAACGATCTCGGTGCTTCAGACCATACCGACCAGTTCATGCTGAGTGCACTCAACGTTGTTGCTGAACAATGCGTAGAACACAATATCTCGTTTGAGCTGTTATTTGGCGATCCGCGCAACGTTTTTACACAGTGGATTACAGAACACCAGCCTTCATTGATTGTTACGGACTTCGAACCACTGCGCCTTACCCAGCAACGCTTGGACGCAGTGGTACAACTAGCCCCCTGCCCCGTCCATCAAGTGGATGCGCACAACATCGTACCGTGCTGGACAGCTTCGCCAAAGCAAGAGTTTGGAGCCTATACTCTCCGACCAAAACTAACTCGGCTGCTACCACAATTTCTAGACGAGTTCCCTAGCGTTGTTCGCCATCCGTTTGGCATTGCCCACGGCGCTGCAATTGAAAAGGCAAACGGAGCCACACATGATGGCGCGACATCGATCATACAGGCGTTTGTATCGCGCATTAACACATATGTTGATAGAAACGACCCTACAAAATTGGGGCAATCAAATCTGTCGCCGTATCTCCACTTTGGTTTTATCGCACCACAACGCGTGGCTATGGTAGTGAGCCAACTTCCGCAACCAACCGAATCCGGCGGCCCATTTGCATCGTTTCTAGAAGAACTCATCATACGTCGTGAGCTGAGCGACAATTTTACTTTCTACAACAGCAACTACGATACATTCGAGGGATTCCCCAATTGGGCCCGAGAGTCGCTTAACGAGCACCGCAACGATCCCAGAGACTACATCTACAGCTATGAAGATTGGGAGGGGGCTAGCACGCACTGCCCATTGTGGAACGCTGCGCAACGCGAGTTGCTCGGCACGGGCAAGATGCACGGCTATATGCGGATGTATTGGGCTAAAAAGTTGCTTGAGTGGAGCGCCTCACCAGAAGAGGCCCTGGCTGTTGGCATTGCGTTGAACGACACGTATGAGCTAGATGGAAGAGACCCCAACGGATATGCTGGGTTGGCCTGGAGTATTGGCGGAGTTCATGACCGTGCTTGGTTTGGCCGGCCGGTGTATGGCAAGGTTAGATACATGAATGCAAATGGTTGCGCAAAAAAGTTCGATGTGAAGGAGTACATTCGTAGAAATGAAACACGCTAAACACTTACGTCTTGCAAAGGTAGCGCTTGCGGCACTTGGTATGATGATGGTTGTATCCATCACAACATCTGCTCAACAGTCCTACCAACTCAAACTCGGCAGAGGCCTCCGTTCATTTGACCGGTACTTGCTGAAGTCCACCTTTGAAACGAGCACACGCACTAAACTCTTCATTAGCGACGTGTTGCGTGGAGATAGTTTAGACGCACGAAGTGTGATCATAGCAGCGCAGTGCGAAGTTGTTAGCACCACTACGGACGGTCAGGAAAAAGAAAAACGCTTAGTTATACGCCACTTCCGAATGATCACATCAACGGATACATCCGAACTTCTTCCTACGGGCACCAAGGTGCGTTGTTGGTTTTCAGATTCTGGTAGCGCCTTTACCATCAACGATGCTCCTGCATCAGGCGAAGTATCGGGCATTCTTAGTGAAGTGGTAAAGGGTGAAGGGGGCTCTCTCACCGGAAACATTCTTGATGCAAAGAAGCCCGTATCCGTTGGCCAAAGATGGCCCATGAATATTGCAGCCTTAAAGAAGGTGATGGGCAAACAAACAAGCGGTCCAATGAAAAAGCTCAAAGGCACAGTTACCTTTGTTTCTATTGATTCAACCGGCTCGATGAAATCGGCCCTCATCCAAGCCCGTGCAGAAGACCCTCGCTACACCTTAACATTTGGCGAGGCGCCGTCTACAGCATCTATAGTTGCCGAGTTTTCTGTGACTGTTCCGCTCGACACGAGATTCCCAGCCGATGCCGTTTCGTCTTCCACGGTGCAGCGCATAGTTACCTCTAGCGGTGTTGCTCGCATGGAGTTTGTTGTGTCAACAAAACGTCAGTCTATATTCCTTCGATGACCATTACACAGCACACCAGGGCCATTATCGCTCTCGTAATATGTGCGTTATTGTGGAGCAGTGGTGGTTTGCTTATCAAGACCTTGCCATTGGAGCCCCTTACCATTGCAGGCGCGCGCAGTGCAATAGCGGCGCTCGTCATTTATGTGTGGCAGCGGCGCAATATTAGTCCCACATGGCAGAAGGCACAATTCGGTAGCATCATCAGTTACATGTTAACCGTGATACTTTTTGTTTTTGCTACAAAGAACACCACCGCTGCAAATGCAATTCTGTTGCAATACACCGCACCTATTTGGGTTGCCTTGTTTAGCGTATTTGTAACCAAGGAAAAACTTACGCGCACAGACGCTCTAGCTGTGCTTGTTGTGATGTCTGGCATGACCGTCTTTTTTCTCGACGCGATTTCTCCTGGGCAAATGTTGGGCAATTCGCTTGCCGTACTCAGCGGCATTGCTTTTGCGGGCCTTGCACTTTGTATGCGTGCGCAAGGGGGCAAGTCAACCACCGAAAGCATCCTCTTTGGCAACATCCTTACGGCACTGGTGTGTATGCCGTTTATTGAGCCATTTGCAGCCAGTGCCGACACTTTTATCCGTCTTAGCATACTTGGTGTACTCCAGCTAGGCGTGTCCTACATCCTCTATGCCTGGGCAATCAGGCACGTAACGGCACTGGAGGCAATCCTCATTACCGTACTGGAGCCCCTTCTCAATCCATTGTGGGTTGGGCTGTTTTATGGCGAGATTCCATCCAACACGGCCATCGTTGGAGGATTCATCGTTGTTGCGGCCGTTGTGACTCGTAATTTAGTGCATGCACGTACCCTTCAACGAGAATCAAATAGCAGACGTAATCGCTGAGTCTATCTCAACAAAGCAACGTCTAGCCGAAACATGTATCGCCGACGTATTGCGCTGTGGTGAGATTCTATCTCAGTGCGCAGTTGAAAGACGCCTCATCATGTTCTGTGGTAACGGCGGCAGTGCTGCAGACAGTCAGCATCTTGCTGCAGAACTTGTTGTGCGATTGCGAGGGAACGTAGAGCGCAGAGCTATTGCTGCTCTTGCGTTAACGGTTGACAGCAGCATCCTTACAGCAGGTGGAAATGATTACGGATTCGATAATATCTTTAAGCGTCAAGTAGAAGCATTTGGTGGCACTGGCGATGTACTTGTTGCAATTACCACAAGCGGCACATCACCAAACGTTGTGAAGGCCGTAGAAGAAGCAAACACACGTGGCGTAAGAACTATTGGTTTACTCGGCGGCACTGGTGGAATCCTCAAAGACCTTTGTACCGCCAGCGTTGTTGTGCCGTCCACCATTACGGCACGCATCCAAGAGTCGCACATCTTGATTGGACACATCTGGTGCGAGATGATTGAGGAAAGTGTGCTGGCGCAGTAGCAGGGGCGTGTCCCTTGGTTAACTACACCAAGTTCGTATCTTTGTGGCCCTATGAGCGCCAACTTAGCTCAGCTGGTAGAGCAGCTGATTTGTAATCAGCAGGTCATCGGTTCAAGTCCGATAGTTGGCTCCCCTGCAAACAAGCCCTTAGCCCCGTGGTTGAGGGCTTGCTGTTTTTTGGAGGGCACTACCGCATCACGGCTACAACTGCCGACTTCCCGTTTGCCTGAATAACATACATCCCTACAGGGAGTGCACTGATGGGAACTGTTGCGTCCTCGTTGTGCCATTGTTCATAGAACACTCTTCCACATGCGTCTACAAGTAGGACTACCGATGGTTGTAGGACTGTTACGTGTATGATGTCTGATGCGGGGTTTGGTGCTGGAAGCGTTGATCCGTCTGCTACATCATCTACATCGGTGGGCGCAACATAGTCATACGCACCAACGTCTTTAAGGCCGCTGCGTTGCTCGCTACTGCAAACATGTTTATACGTTAGCGAAACAACTATTGGAATGGTGCGGAGTATTCCTTGGTCGTCTTTTACAGTATACACCCCATCTGAACCGGCCTTGGAACGGGCAATGGACGTGGACGTTAATCCGTAGTCATAAGCGGCAGCGTCAACAAAACCCGCCTGCGAGGCTTGCTTCAAGAAGATGTTCATTGCAGTGTCGATCGTTGCTGCCTTGCCCGTCAAAAAGGTTGTTGTGCCAACGATGATGTTGTTCACGGCGCGGAGCGTGATAGTGTTGGTGTCTAGGCGTAGAAGTGTTGATGCCGATCTCTCGCTCACAATAGTATTACGCGCCAGATACAGGGCATTGTAATACGTAGAGTCCGTCATGCCTTCCAACCCATATCCGATCACATTCCCATTCTCTGCATTCGCCCCTTTGTGAATGATGTTCCCTACGATATAGGCCGTGCCACCATTTGGTAGGTCGATATTCCTGCTGCCAGTTCCTTGTTCATTTGTGATGCGGTTGTAGAGGATGTAGTTGAGGCGCGCCCGAGATTTATACTCGTGCCCAACCTTGGTTCCGTGTGAGTAGTTGCCAATAAAATAGAACCTACTCACATGATTGATGTAAATGGCATGTGAAAGTCCGTCACCTGCGCCACTGCCATCAAACTCACAATTATGTACCCGAATGGTACTCTTCATGTTATCGCCAGCTAGAATTCCGTTCTGGTTATTCCGGAACGTACATCTCGTAATCGTGATGTTTGTTCCCTCTGCTCTAATCCCAGCACCATTTCTGTCGGGCACCGCACAATTCAAAAATGTCACATTGTCTACCGTGCAGGAATCGCCCTTGATTACCCAAATAGCTTTTTGTTCTGCGGCTTTGCCATCTGCAAATAGATTCACCACGCCCTTGCCACGAATGACACACGTATTTGTTACCCACGAACACACGTCGCCATGATAGTCTCCTGAGTCTATCTCTACAGTGTCTCCATCACGAATAAGTTTACTCACTGCACTTGGCGTTGCGTGGGTGCGCGTTGGACCCACTGGCCACGTTGTAGCAAGACATGGAATGGCGGCAATGAGAAAGAGTACAACTCGTAGCATAATGCACCTTTGGCTAAATCCGCTATTTCACTTTAACACACGGCGTTGTTACCACGCCATCTTCTGTTTGAAACACTACAGCATAGACTCCAGCAGACATCACACCTTCTGCAACAGTGATTGTGCCAGTTGTTGAAGAGCTAACATCACGGTGCCACTTCTGTCTGTATACGAGTGTGCCATCCGATGCATAGATCTGCACAGTGTGGCTACCTATGGATGGACTAGACCATCCAACAGTTGCCCCTTGCATAATGGGAAGGGGCACAACAGAAACGCTCATTGCTGCAGCTGCACCAAGCGCCACGCTTCTTGCATCACCGCCACACTTTGTTGTCTCTACAATTATTGAAGCTGTATCTGGTATAGCGCAATTCTCGGAAGACACGGAATAATCAATTACGAGAGTAGACGAACTCGAGAGAAGCGGAACAATGTTGATGGAAAATATCTCAGGCAGGTTTGGAACCGCGGTTACTTCAAACGCAATACTCGTGATTGAACCAACAACGGTCCTCGAAATCTCACGGACAAATGGACTTGCCACAGCAACTACATCGAGACTCGATACTGGGTACGTCACTTGAATATTTAGCGGAACTAAGGTTGCAACAATGATTGTAGAAGTGATAGGTGTTGGGATACTACTGCCAATTGGGCCAGAAATGTTTGACGATGTAAGCGCAATTTTGTCGGGCAGACGCACCGTAATGGTTACCGTGCTAACGGCAACACATCCTTGATTGTTGATTGTTGCCGTGTATGTTGTGGTCTGAAATGGATACGCAACAACTGTAGATGCCGTGGAATTGGAAAGCCCCGTTGTGGGAAACCATATAACGTTGCCTGTGGTGCCTACACTCAACAGAACACTATCACCTTCGCAAATGGTTGTGTCGGGTATTATACTAGCGGTTGGCGCTTTCACTACCGTTACATAAACACTATCACGTCCGGTGCAGCCCCCTGCCAGAACATCTATCACATACCATGTACTTGAAACAGGAGAGACGGTAATGGCAGCACCCGTTTGTGTTGACCCGTCTGATCGGTCTGTCCAGGTAGTAGTTCCTGGAGTGAAACACCGCAATGTTGCCGATGAACCCTCGCAGACAGCAGTGTCGGCCGTATGATTCACGCTGATGTTGCCGCCAATTGTTACTGTGACGCTTGCACTGTCCAGACAGCCCTCGGCCGACCAGCCGCGTACAACATACGGTGTTGTAGTTATAGGACTAACAATTATGGATGGTGATGTAGGATCGGCAATGCCAGCTTGTGGCGTCCACACATATCGCACAGCACCGCTCGCAGTAAGCACTGATTCCGTACCAGCACACACCGTTACATCACCAGACGTTGTAACAACAGGTAGTTTGTTTACCGTAACTGTTACGTAGGCCGTATCAATACACGTGGTTCGTGTGCCAATAACGCGATACCTTGTGGTAGATGTAAGACTAGCAAGGGGCGATGCACTTGTGGTGTCAGTGAGTCCGGCAGATGGTGACCATACATATGACGATGCTCCAATAGCTCGCAGTTGTGCAACACCACCAATACAGAATGCAGTGTCGGGACTTGCTGTAACAGACCCTGATGTTACGAATACCGTTATGGTATCATACGATTTACAGCCTTCTGGCCCCTTCCCCGTTAAGATGAACGTTGTGGTGCGGGTAACCGTTGTACGTGTGTTCCACGCCGTTGAATCTTGAACAAGATTCCCGGGAGACCAGTGGAACGTGGCCGCGCCTAGTGCCTTTAGTTGGACAGTTTGACCAGCGCACGTTGTTTGATCTGGTCCGGCACTAATCTGAGGTCGTGTTCCGATAGTGATTGTTATTACACGTTCAACGCTCGGACCAGTGGCAGTGCGATACGTCACTTTGATGGTGTATGGCCCTGCGGTTAGGTAGATATGTGAAACGTCGTTTCCAATGGCACGGTTTGCCGTGCCACTTGATGGATCCCCAAAGTCCCATTGAAGTTGGGAAACTGAGTCTCGAGGTTCCACGCTAAAACGTGAAGTGTCACCCTCACATCCGTCTTTAGCCATGATTGAATACACCGTCTCTTGTAAGAAAACGGCGGGGAACATATTCGGCAGTCCAAGTCCCGATCTTTTACCACCAAGACTAATCGCTTTGTCACGAAACTGACATCCCACACCACGTACATTAGGTTGAGCAATCTCACCAATAAAAAGCTCACCTTCTTCTGCCAAATAGATCTTTCCGTTGGGTCCGAGTTGCAAAGTTCCATTTGTTGTATTCATTGTAGTGCCCACCTCAATCCGCGAGGCGGCAACTGCAGCATCAGCTAGAGATACATCGTATTGATAGATGGAGGAGCTTAGGTAAGACGTCGAATATAGGTACCTTCCGTCGGGCGAAAACTCCACACCGTAGTTGATACCAATTGATATCTGAACTGGGTCCGAGATTATGCCAGTTACGCGATCGAACCGAAAAACACTCAAGCGCCCTGGTGATGTAGTTGCCATTGCAAGACGCGTCCCTTGAACACTCGAGCGTAGATAACCTATATCACCACTTGTGACTGCAACTCCAACGCGATGCCGAGATGGCACTGTGTTAACGCCATTGCGTGTAACACTATACACGAGAAACTCATTACTACCAATGCTATGAGTAACAACCCACGCGTCCTCGCCATTTGCGTGACGAATGGCAGTAACTTTCTCTGAAGTACCTGGCTGAAGGACTTGGTTAGGAATCCAGACGTCGCCGTTACCACCAGCAAGCCGCATATCAACGATGGAGTAATTCAGCCCAAAGATATAAGTATCCTCAAGCGCATCAACAGTGAATAAGAAATATCTTGCTTCCATGCCGGGCCACGGTACAACAATGCACGACTGTGTTGAAGAAGCATCACCACGCAGATTAGCACCACTCGGCATTCTTGTGTGTTTTTTGTTCCACACGCTTGTTCCATCGGAGTAGAACAATAGGTTGCCCGATGTATCAGACACCGTAATACAACCTTCTCGCGTAATCATCGCTCCATCCACCTGTGCTATTGGCGTGCCCGACTTGAAGCTTAGTCCAGCATAATCACCGAAGTACCAATTCTCTGCCTGCCGCTGTGCATATAGATCGCTTGCAACAAGCCACACAAACAGGAACAATATGGTACGGATCCACATGGAGAGGAAGTTACGGAGTTACGGTCGTCATCCCCGCGTGCGGTTGTCATCCCCGCGTGCGCGACCATATATGGTCGCGCAACACAATCGCTATCACCATCCAGACGGTGGTAGCCGGTTGCCCGCAGAAGTTGCCCTGTACGCCGTTGTACGTAGCGAAAGGAAAGCTTGGAGAGTTACTGTTAACAAACTCTCTCTAATGAGGACCACCCCAATCAGGCAAATAGTAGAGGACTGTAAGTATACTAACGGCTAAGTCAACTATGACGAGCGCTGTCCAGTAGTTGCGTTTCTGCTTTATTATTGCCACTAAGAGTGAAACGCCGCACCCAATGTTGAAGCCTAACGATAACGCATAAGATTGTAGCGGTTCCCTACGTGCTAAGCTGTCGAATAGCATTGGATTCTTGATCATAAACTGAATCGAGTCAAGGTGAGTGATCACAAGAACCAGAGCAATAACAACAGCCAGTATTCTGTAAACAAGTCTCATTTGTATCTCACACTGAGAGGAATCGAGGACTTCTTCCTTGAAAGCATCATGCCGAAGAATGAGTCTGCATTCTTATGTAGATCAATGCAACCATTGCTGCCAGGAACGGATCCACCATGAATGCTAAAGCCTCCTCGTCCATTGGGAAGGATACCAGATTGGATGTTGACGAAATAGTTTCCCCAGGAAGCTTGGGGGTATGCAATCTGCTTTCGAACTATATCAAGCTCTGATCTTTTGACCGTCTTGTCGAAATCAACACCATACTCGCCTTCAGGGATTGGTCCTATATCAGCAACATCTTGCAAATCTGGCTGAGTCTTTCCATCCATCAGTTCACCTGCCACCGCCTCCCATACCATTTTGCTCCCATCTTCAGCCATCCACGTGAGTGACGCGCCGTTGAATGACAACAGCTCCTTTTGTCCAGCAACTTCGGTTAGTACTTCTTCACCTTCATCGTTGGTCCTTGCTACAAACCGAGTTGGGGTATCTTTGGTGTACTCCCACGAACCCTTGCTATCAATATCGTACCATTCTAGTCCACTTTGGATCTGACAGAATCACCGGGCTATTCCCCGCATATTGATACGGCTGCATGCCTGCATACTTCCCCCACAACGAATCTACGCTCATGAACCTGCCGTACCCTGGTTCGTACATTCTAACTCTCCTTCGCAAAGCCTCAGGACAGGCTCCAAAACCAAGGTCGCTTTCGTTGTCTTTCTCACGTCCAGTGTACGATGTTCTTGCCCCTTGACCTGCTTCGTTGATTTCTTTTCCGAATGGTTGGTAGTCTGTGCGTTGGAGAATGTCTCCGTCTTGGTTGAGTCCGAGTAATTTGTCATTCGTCATTCGTAATTCGATATTCTGCATCCTTTGCGCCGTTGGAGCGGGTGATGACCGTAACTCCGTAACTGCCTAACTTGCATCATGCTAACACTTACAATGAGACCGCGCGAAGAGAAGCGCAACAAAGAAGGTCACCTCTGGGTGAATAAAAAGGATCTATCACAGGACGTTGACGTCCCGCCGGGAACACTTGTCCGCGTAAGTACGTTCGACGGTGCATCTTTGGGCATGGGTTTCTACAACCCACTGTCGAAAATTGCTGTTCGTTTGTTAGCAACGGAAGAAGAGAACATCGACGTGGAGTTCTTTGTACGGCGCATCCAACAGGCAGAAGATCTACGGCAAAGATTACTGCCACGTGAGGGCGGCTATAGAGTGATTTTTGGGGAGGCCGACCTGTTGTCGGGCTTGGTGGTGGACAGATATGGCCAATACCTGGTAATCCAAATGCAGTCCGCCGGCATGGACATTCGTAAGCCCCTTATTATCGAAGCTCTCAGAACGGTATTTCCCACGGTACTCGGCATCATCGAAAAGAACACCTCGCAATCTCGTGTTAAAGAAGGTCTTGCGCTGGTTGATGGCGTTGTATGGGGCGAAGTACCAGACAGAGTAACGTTTTTTGAGAATGGACTTACGATTGAAATTGACCTGAGCACTGGACAGAAGACCGGCTATTTCCTAGATCAAAAGATTAACCGGAAAATGGTAGCTACGCTTGCTAAGGGGCGAACCCTGCTGGACTGTTTCTGCAACGTTGGGGGGTTTGCTCTCAATGCTGCTGCCGCCGGTGCATCGCATGTAGTAGGTGTTGATAGCTCTGCGTTGGCAATCGAAGCCGCAACGCGCAACGCTGAAATTAACGGCCTAACAAACTGCGTGTTTGAAAAAGCAAATGTGTTTGATTTGCTTCGCGATCACCTTGCAGAAGGACGTACGTGGGATATCATTGTGTTAGACCCGCCGTCGTTTGCCAAACATCGTGGCGCGCTTCGTGGTGCGCTTGCTGGATATGCAGAACTTAATCGTACTGCACTCAAACTTCTAAAGCCGGGCGGGATACTCGTAACTTCTTCTTGCACACAGCCCGTAACGGAGCACGACCTCATGGATATTCTATACCGTGAGTCGGCACGTGTCCATCGTAGACTTCGCCTTGTGTTTCGTGGCTCCCAAGCACCAGATCATCCTGTGTTTCTTGCAATGCCGGAAACACAATATTTGAAATTCTTGGTTTTCGAAGTTGCCGATGCATCAGCGATATAAAACGAAATCCATTACCGTTGAACCACGCGCTGTAGTCACAACCGCATAATACGTTCCCGAAGATTCGTGAGGTACAGAGATGCGCACGGTTTCGCCAACGTTGATCGTTGATGTGTGATCGTATATGATTCGCCCGTCAACGCTATGGATGGAAACGTGGTATGAACTTGATGCCTGTGCGTAGACCAAGATGGTCTCGCGCTCTGCCCACACCAGTGGCGCCGTGCCAGCCTGCACAAGCCGCTCATCCTTTGCACAATATGAAGCGATGAGGAGTCCAGGACCAACGCGTACATCATAAAAACCATCTACAAGATCTTGAACGGTAATTCCAAGTGTACTGCGAGAAGCAGCACTCAGCATCACGTCTGCAGGCACAGTGAGGAAGTCTGCGGATGATACAACTGCACCGGTCTGACGTATCGTTGCCTCTCCCGGAGCAGATACTGCAGAGCCCCCTAACAAACTGCCCCCAATGGTTGTACCAAATAAAAGCAGTGATGGGTCTGCCCGTAACGTTATTGTTCTATTGCCGCCATACGTATTGATGAGGTCTGTAAGGGGGCTCGTGATTCCTGCGGTGCGTTCGTCACGCTCAAGCCGAACTCTGATGATTGCACGTGTTCCCACGTCAGCTATCATAGTGTCTATAAACATTGTACCACACACAACACCAGGAACACTGAGATATACAAGCGTATCACTCGGCGTTAGCCAGTCGCCATCAATTGTCATGGTTAACGTTGCAGCATTCACCCCAACAGCAGGCGGAATAACGCGCACTGCTATTGCTGTAGTTCCGCCACTGTCAATCGTAAATGGACTGAACATGTTGGTAGGTACTACCCACGGTTGCGACCATGTTTGACTGGTAACTGTGAGGCGAGCGTTACCAACGTTTCGGAGAACAATGGTGGTGTCATACGCAACATCAGCACATCGCCTGTCGCTCACCAATTCTCGCGACGTTACGTCAAGAAGTGGCTGTATGCCTCGGGTGATAAGTGCAATTGGCTGGACTGTTGTGCAAAGTGGCTGAAGTGTTGCAACACTCAAAGTTGCTCGCCTTGCCTCAATGGCAATTGGCGCAGACGTTACATCTACTTCTAGTGCCACGCCCGGAGGTACGGAAACTGGCAGAGGTCCACCAATAACTACAACACTATATTCACGAGCGTTTACACCAGTGATTGACGTTCCAGTGATGGTTACTGGTGCTGTGCCTGAATTCAGGATGGATATTCTGTTCTTAACTGAAACACCAACACGAACGTCTCCAAAGTCAAGAACTGGGACTACGGACAATGAACGTGTAGCAGCAATACCTCTAACAACAACATCACGATTACCCGCAACGGCGGAATATATGCGAAGGGTTGATGTGAAGGGCCCAACTACTCGAGGGAATGCAGAAATAGCAACGCTCACTCTTCCACGAGCTGTAACGGCAAACCCACTCGTTGGTGAGCTCGTGAGACTGTCTGGGCCACGCAATTCTATAGAATCAATTTCTACAGCACACGCCGTAGCGTTTACAACTCCAAGACCATCTGAAACATCCGCGCCAGGACATATGGTATCTAAGTCAATCGTGTCTGCGGTGGTTGTGTATGCTGGTACATCAACGCGGAGCCGCACCGGCACAAGCATTATTCCAGGCAGCGCAGGTGTGATGATTTCCAACATTCCAACGGCAAGGCCAGCGCGAAGCCCCGTGCCTTCAATTGCGAGCACGCCGCGTTGCGCACGGGCAACAGTTTGGGGAACAACTGCAGTTGCACTAACCGAGAATGTGCCCGCTGCATTGTTTACAAAACGGGCCGAGGTAACTGCTGCATCACATCCACCGATATTCTGTATCAATACATCATCAAAGGCAGTATCGCCAATACAGATTGCACCAAGGTCTAGCGTGTCAGCAGGCAGCACAGGTTTAAGCTCCGCAAGTTTACCAATTACGGTTACGGTAAGAGTGTCTGCAAGCAACACCCACGTGGTATCTGCCAGACGCAACGTTTCTTCATCACGTACAACAACGCGCACGTTTACGGCGAACGAGCCTTGCGACGTTGGTGCAATTTCGCATAGGAGAAGTCCACGTCCATCTGCTGGTAACACAGGGAGTGGTTGAAGCACGCGAACAATGCCCCCTGGCGTAAGCACAAACGCAGAGTCTACCCGCCTACAGCGAAGCCCCTTCATGTCTATAGGAATACCAATGGTGTCTAACGTTGATGGGCAGATTGGCGGTGTTGTTATATCTCTCGCAATAATCGATGCAAGCAATCCAGGTACGGTGATACACACAATTTGTTTGATGATGGTATCGCTTGTACCACTCACAAAAGCAATTGGCACTTGATAGGTTGTTGTAACAAGCCGAGCTGCACAGGCAAACGATAACACAGCCACGCCTGTAGTTGTGCGTGGTAGTACAGCCGGAATTACTGATGAAGGGGCAGTAACTACGGAGATTCCTGCCGGCACTGCTCCAACTTCGACGCGAACATTTGAGAGATCTGTTGTGCCTGTATTGGTAACAAGGTAGAGTGCTTGCAACGTGTCGGGGTCATACGGACGATATCCAGCTCTACCACATGTGTCTTCTTTTACTGCTTCGATGGAAAGACAAGAGCCAGCACCAGCTACACCAAGACCGCCACCTCCACCGCCACCACCTCCACCGCCACCAGTGCCGTTGGTAACGATGAGTGAATCAACGATGCCAATTTCTGTTGCTCCTACAAGTTTTCGCTGACCGCGTGTTAGTGGACTCTGATCCCAGATCAACAAGATTGCACTATCTGTATAGCTCAACCCTGATGCAATACGCTCTTTCCATTGAACACGATATAGTCCGGGTACATTGTTTACTGGATCGTCTACCCAATTGCCAAAGAGAAAAACGTCTGGCTCTACAAGATCACTCGCTCTGAGATTTCCGCGAGCGGCAAGCCCTGGAGCAATCGGAGTTCCTTCAAGCGCTAACCAGAACTCCGGCATCCCAGGCGCAGTGCGTTTTTCATACGAAGTTTCAACACCACTAAAACCAAAAGCCGTAGCAATTGGAGCACGGTCATTATCACCAATCTTGGTGTCAATCAACATCAACACACCAACGTCGTGGTTTGATGCGCCTCTGTTCCACACCGATGCAGACATACGGATGAATGCACCACTAGGCCTCTTTACCGCTTCCATGCTAAACGTCACTCGTAGTGAATCGCCAGAGCCCGGCATGATGGCCGCCATTTCATAATTAATGCGTGGTCTGCGTTCTACCGTATCTCGAAACATCCTAATCAGTCGCATAGGATTTGGAGGAGGCGGTGCATCAGTAATAGGATCCACTTCAAACGGCAATTGGAATAACACGTTGTCTACGCGTAGGTGAATGTGCGACGTGTAGTTCACTGGACGGTTTCCTGTGCCGTCTTCGCGATAGATCACCGTTTTGGGCTGACCTGTATACGACGTGGAAATAGCAAAATGTCCATTGCTTAGTAAGACAGCCGATAGCAGATACGGCGGAAGCTGATCTGCTAACGTGAGCGACGTTTGCGCATACAATCCTGTAACAGCAAACAATGCCGTTACAACTACTACACATGTTTTAATAGTGTTCATCACTCGGAGTCTACCGGTGTTGCTACTTCTATGAGCACGGTTCGATTATACAGTCTACCTTCTGGAAGATCATTGTTGTAAATGAGCTCCGGTCCTGCCCCCTTTACCGACACACGCTCTGGAACAATACGCTGCTTGATAGAGGCATCGATAGACTGGGCACGTGCGAGGGAAAGACCTTGGTTGCGTTCTACTGGTCCGAGGCGATCTGTAAGGCCTGTAATGCGAACCGATGATGTAGTCCGAATTCTGCTGCGCACGAGATCTACCATCGACGAATTGAATGCACTTACGGTAGGAGCATCAAAGTCGAAGAAGATCAAACGGAAACGTTCGATGATAGAATCGTTGACCACTTCATTGGAATAGCGTACTGACCGTACATCACGTCGGATGGTAAGGGGCGCCTGCCCCACTCGCGACTGTCCGTTGGCAGTATTGATTGTTACATGTGCAGTTGCACGTGCGCTGCGGCGCATACCAAGAAGATTTTGCATAGACGTTGCATTAGGCGTCCACTCAAAGCCCCGTTCACCATCTGCCACGTCGCTAAGTTTAGAGCCATCATCACCAACGATACTACCCGATATAGATGTTACTTGATCTCGGTCCGTGATGGTAGAGATCAATCGAACTTTTTGTGGATCAATAGTACTTTCGCGACTGCTATTGTTAACAGGTGCAAGAATACGTGGATCGTTTGATGAAAGTTCTGCTCTTCTATTTTCTGTTCTACCGTCCGCAATTCCTCTATTTGAAACTACACTCGGAAGTGTACCAGATCGCGTATCAATCCGTGAAGCATCAATGCCCCACGTTGATACGAGGTAGTCCTTAACGGCATCTGCTCGGGCAGCCGATAGAGACGCATTGTTTTCATTATCGCCGGGTTCCCTATAGCCCCCTATCGTTAGGCGTGCAGCAGTATAGGTATTCATCCGGCTCCCAACGATGTTGAGAAGCTCATGATAGATTCCAAGAACCGTGTCGTGCAAATCTGCCTCAGTTTGTCCCGTCCACTTACCCTTAGCATATCGTGCTGGGATCTCAGAACGTTGTACGTCAAAAAACACAAATGGTAAAAGGGGCACCACGTCGCTCGAACGTAGTTCTGTAATCAAGACATCTCCACCTGCAACAGTGGTTCCATTGGCAGGCGAACTCTCTAGGTCTACAACAATGGTTGGCATTGGGCGCGCTGCAATAACTGGGGCTACCTCTGCTGCAGCCACTGGTGCAATGGCTGCAACTGCCGGCGCTGCCTCCGGAAGTCCAAACGAATAGGCTACGTGTACACCTGCGCGTAAAGAGTTCACAGCCCATAACGATGATGAGAGTACATTCGTAAATGAATATGTGTAACTCACTTCAGGAGAGATTACAAATCTTTCGGCCAGGTGTACATCAATTCCGATGCCCACCATTGCGGCTACACGTAAGGTAGAAGACACATTATTTGTGGCAAAGTCTGCCGCATAGATTGTGCGTTGTGTTCCACCATTTACGAACTCCATAAATGCGGGCGACACGATTTCTTCACCTTGGGAAAATGATGTACGCATTGGAAATCCCACCTGCGGTCCAAGCGCTACATAGATGTTGGGCAGAGGATACCACTGAGCAACAAGGTCCAACGTGAGATAGTCTAACGATGTTGCAAGTGAGTAGTTAGTCTGTAGGGGCAGGGTTGTTCCGTTACTAAGTGCTACAAGGGGCTGCACCGGATTTGCTGCCGTAAAGTCGCCATCGGCCTTCCAATACTGGAGGCGTGCACTAAGTGCAAAGTTCGGCGATAGCCGATACCAAAACATATTCCCAGCAGTCCAACCCAGCGTGTTGGTCTCGGTGAAGGTTCCGCACTCTTGCAAACCATCGTACGTTGTTAGCGGGCCGGTATGCATGTTGAGTGCAGCAGAACCGGATATTCCAAAGCGCCAAGCCTCAAGCGTGCTGATTTGCGAAGAAGCCCCTTGACCACACATACACAATGTGATCGCGAGCAGGAGACTCAAGATCGTAATGTTACGGTGCAATAACAACGGGAATCGCATGGTGTAGTCCTCGGTCCGAAACAAGGCGGGCAATTACCAGTCCGCGTGGAAGAGATGAGCAGTCAACAACAACCGACGTGGAGGTGGTATTGAGCAACTCTGTTGCCACCACATTCCCATGCACGTCTACTAACTCCAGCCGCATTGAATTTTCAGGAAGATGCACCAGCACGTGCATTTGTTCACGCACTGGTATGGGCATAACGGCGATGGAAGGCTGAGAAGAAAGCCTGATGCCGGAGCGTTCTCCGCCACATCCAGTGTCTATACGAACAATTGCAGTGTCGCTTAGAATACAGTCTGACGTGTTGCCCGCACGTATTGCATAGATACCAGCGTATGCTTCATCACCACGCAGAACGTCCACGTCGAGAGCAATTTCTGCCATACCACCTGGTGGCACTTGTGCCCAGTCTATTGCGACACTAGAGCCATTGACCGTAGTTGTAACCGTTGATGTTGGAAGCGCCTGCGTACTTCCTGCTGCACTCGTGATTGCTAGTATGGAAAACATTCTGACGGAATGAACCAGAGTAAATACCGTGCGAGTTGTGACTACACCCTCACATACAACTCGGATCTTACGCCGGTCCCCTGGCACAGCGTCCATGCCCGACGGACGAATTGTTACAGCTGGTAGGACAGTGCCTGTGATTGGTACAACGGAGGAGCCCAATGCGGTTGCAACTGACACTCTGCCCGAGACCGTACCAACTACTGCTGGACCAATAAATACTTCAACAGACACAGACGAGCGCGGCGGTACAGAGAACGGTGCAACTCGTGAGATTCTGCCCCCTACATTTTCTAGGTCTATAGACGTAACAAAAATGGTGTCGGCAACCGACACGTTGGTATACGCAAACCTCCGCACTACCGTATCTCCAAGACAAACGGTTCCAATATCAAAACTTCCAACAGACGGAACGAGTGTACGAGATCGAGTTACTACACATGCAACGTTTTCCATAGCGCTATCACTGTTTGACACACATCTAACTGCATAGTTTTCGAGACCTTCACGTTGAACTTCAACGAGGATGTCCAGCGGAACAGCAATGCCTGGGTTGATGGTAAGAGGAAGGATAGTTGGGTCTGCAATCCATGCCGAGCCTGCAACTGCGGCGCCGATGGAGATCGCGGTGATGACAATAGGGCGGTCTGCAACGTTTTCGAGCGTAACGGTAAACCCTACCGTATCACCTCGTGTTGCGGAGACGGTATCACACGTTACACCAACAAGCACAACACCCGTTGTGCGAATTCCCCTTCCGATGATTGCAAATGGATAACGGCGAGCACCAATGGAAATGAGTCCCGACGTTGAAAGTGTGGATCGTGAACCCGGTGAATAAAGAACACAAACAACAAGCGTATCACCCGGGGCAACCTTCGTTCGGCCCCTTGGAGAGTCTATCACAACGCCAGCTCCGGCCGGAACAACTATTGAATCAACAATAGCTGTATCGCTACCGTTGTTCACCAGTATTGGTAGACAAAGCCGCGATGAACTTCCTACTACCACGTCGGCATGGTCTACAACATCCGTGATGAGAGCAATGGTAGAAGCTAGTCCATTGCCTTGAAGTAAAATCGTGTCGGCAACAGGTCCCATATCTAGTGCAAGCCGTGCAACACGAAGTCCTTGTTGTGTAGGCCTAAACCAACCGAGTATTTTACGTGACTGGCCTGGAGCCAGAATGATGGTGCTTGTATCTGAGGCAACAAGGAAATCCGGCGCACCCACGGCGCGAATATTTTTGATTGTAATCGGAAGCAACCACGTGTTGGTGATTGTGATGTTCACACTATCGCTGCGAGCACCTACTTCTGTGTTGGGAAACGTTACATCAGGGGCGGTAAGGGGCTGTAATATTTCAACAACGTCACTCGGTCCACCACCAATCACAAATGGAAGGTTAACGCCAGACATTGCAACACCACGGAATGAAGCCGCTTGTTGTGTTGGATAGAACACGTCAAACGATCCCGCTGGAGCAGAAGTGGACGGCATCATAAACAGTTCCGTTGTGGCTGTTGGTAAACCAGTCCCAATCCCGGCAACAACGAGATATGCAGATGCCGTGTCTGTAGGCCCAGCAACGAGCGTAACACCCATGCGAGACCGTGCCTGGTTCATACGGGGCGCCTGCCGCCACCCACTCTTAGGATCGTACCATTCTGTGGTTGCAATTGATGCACCAGCATCTTCGCCACCGAATGCGCGAGCCGTTCCAGAAATGTCGCTCACATCAGCCATAAACCGTCGAGCAATGCGAGGTGGGTTTGCACGGCCGTCCCAGGACGTACCTGCTAATAGTTCGGCTGACACGGGTGGCACGGCTTCTCCGCCAGCTACGAGCACTCGCCAAACATTTGTTGGATCAAGAAAACGATACGTCCCGTGTGCCCATCTAGCGGCAATATGATCGCCGAGCCGGCGAATACTACCTGTGCTCGATGTTATCGAAGAACTCACTAGCGATGCCGCGCCAGATCCCAAGGCGCCTGTTGCCTGTACGATACCGCCCGAGACAACAATGTTTGAGAGTCCATCATACACTGCGCGTGCATCACCAACCGCTACTGGCAACGTACCTGACGGTGAACATCTCCAGTTGTTCTGTCCAGCGTCATAGCGAATAACATCCACTACATCCAACGATGCATACGCGCCACTACGTCCCGTATAGCCCCCTATCACATAGACAAGAGACTCAGAGCCATTGATAACGGTGACGATTGCAAATCTCGAACGAGCAACCGACAAGTTTGAAAGCGCCTGCACACGCTGCCCCGTTGCACCGCGGATTACCCACACATCTGCAACTGAGGATCCGGAGGCATCAGTGCCCCCTACAACGAGAACATCACCTGTGTGGACCATCGTTACGCCGTGTCCGGTCAATGGTGTTGAAAGACGTTGCAGCGCGCGCCATCCAGGCACTCCCGCGAAGAGAGTGCCAGACAGAAATAGGGTACAGACAATTGTTGCGATACGCATCACATTGCGCTACCTCATCACGAGAAACTGTCGAGTAACCGAAGCCGTTGGTGATGATAGAATAATCGTGTAGGCACCTTGCGCTAACGAAGAGGCAGGCACTTCAACAACGGATGCACTAGATCCATCGATTGCTACCGACGTGGAGAAAACTTCAATACCACGAATGTCCACAACACGGATGTTTACCGTTTCATTTGCAGCGCCGCTAACAAAGATCCGTGCACGGTCATACACCGGGTTAGGAGCAACACCAATTGCATAGCCATGGTCACCAGCAAACACTGCATCGTCATCCACATCTGTGGTGATTGATAGTGGGGCTGATGAACAAGACCTACGTCCACGATGATCATACGTTACAAGACGGAGCTGAGCTGTTTGGTGCGAGGGGATGTTGACCGTGACACTATTGTCAAAACGATACGCCGATGTGATGAGTGAATCAGACGTAGCATCGAGAACACCAATCGATGCGATACGTGCATCATCAATAGGGGCCCATGTGATTGTTGTGTTACCTGAAACATTCGATTCGGCAGTAACATTTGTTGGAACCGGCAGCGTGGCGCGTGGATTAGAGTGTTGGTCGGACGAATAGTCTGCGAGTCCAACCGTTGGACCATTCACGATGGCATAGACCCGGAACGTACATGCAATGGTGGAGTCTTGCAGGGCAACGCTAAGCGTCCCTGCACCTGCTTGGGCGAGTCCAACAAACGTACCGTCGAATCCTGTATCATCGGTGTCTACAAAGAGGCGGACGTTTGTTGATGGAGGGACATTCATTCCTGTCCACGTTGCAACGAGGTTATTCCCAACAACAGCAGTAGTGAGTTCAAACGTTGGTGGTGGAACGGAGGTAAGGATCGCAATGGTATCTGTTGGTCCGATGTTTGGGCTAGTTACCTTCCATGCACCAACCGGCGGGGCTGCTACAACCCAGAGCGTGCTCTTGCCATCGGCAGAGATCACGCGATGAATGCCATTGGTTGGATCAGGTGATGTGATGATTGTTGCATCCGGACGTGTGAGTGTTGATGTAACACCTGCTGCATTGGCCTCGAGGATCACGATCAATGATGTTTGGCCGCCGGCAACAGATACTGTTCGTTCCGTTGCCTGTACGGACTCTCCGCCCTTGGATGTCTGTTTGATGCCACCTAACGTTGCTATCAGTTTCAAGAAACCTGCATCGAGGTCCCATGCGGATGGCGACGGGAGAAGATTGAAGTCAACAGACAACGTGCCATTGCCCATGGCGCGCAACGCTGCAGCGAGACTTTCTGTGTCAGGGTTTGGAGCAATGAGTCCACGGAAGTCGTACGATATTGTTGCCTTGCGTTCCCCTTCTTCTTGGAGACTGATTGTGCCCGAGGCCTTCCCAAGTGGGAACGGTGCAAATTTATTGATGAACCGACCCAATGTGCCGAGCTTCGGAAGAAGGTCATCACCCACTTTTGGCAACGTTAAGCTGCCCTCTAACGAACCCGATACGCCTATGGGTTTAAGAGCCAGTGCGGCCTGGTATGAGCCGCTATAGAAGTAGTCACCACCGAGGTGTAGAAGCTTTATATCAACTTTAAGCGAGCCCTTTATGGAAGCTGGCTCGAGTGTGCCGGTGCCCTTCACTTCGGCCTGCCATGGCTTTGATGAAGATACAGCATCAACACGTAGGAGATTGCCCGTGACTTCTCCGTAGATCTTTGCGGGAGGGTCTTCAAAGCCTCCCTTAATCGTTAGGAGGTAGATGTTCTTCAATGGATCGTATGGGCCGAAACTTGCTTCCACCGAGCCCTTCAGTGGATTACCGATAAAGAGATTTTCTACAGAAAATCCTCCACCACGCCAGCAGACGGATGGTATATCTGGAATTGGTATACACTTATCCAATTCAAATTTGAGAGCCAATGCGTTGAGTGTTCCGTCCTTAAACGTCACGCTCCCAGAGGCCTCGGATACAAGTGGGTTCTTAATCTTTGCGCTCAGTTTGAATTCCGAGGCAGCCCCATTGTATTCGATCTTGGCCTCTTTTACGCACCATGAAGCAACTGGTGTAAAATTCTTTACCGTGCCCGAGCCTGCAAAATTCCAGATAGAACCGGTCTTCAGAACGCTCAATTCAAGTTCTGCGGAAGACGTCTTGTTGGGTTTCCATACTGTTCCGAAGGGCAGGTCGTCATTACAACCTTCATACGTTGCCTTACCAAGCTCCATCCCAGCAGTAATCTTCAGACCCAATGACGCTACGCCATCGCCGAGGATTTCGAACTTAGGATCCTTAATTTTCCCGCCGGAGATCTTCGATACGAGCTCACCAATCGCAAAGTCTACTAGCATGTCGCACGATGGCGCAATAAATGCAAACGCACCACTACCTAGTTGCAGATCCTGCGTTGTGCCGTCATAACTCGTGTTCGGAATTTTGATCCCATTGGCTACATAGACCTTGGCTCCACCATTGGACGTATCGATGCGCGTCTTCCCTGGGAATTCAATCATCCCTGCCATGAGTGTTGTATTGCCAGAACACAAAATGAAAGGGGCTCCATCATCTTCCCAGGTATTGTCAGCTCCAGCATCAAACTCAATAAACGAAACACCCTTGCACTTGGAATAGTAGTATCGCCCTGTTGGATCAACCTTAAACTTTAGGACATTTTCTTTGCTATCGATAAACCCTACTTTTTTTGCAGTTGTTTTTAACGAGTAATCTCCATCAACGAGTTCGCTATGAGACATAAGATCAAACTGCGCAAAGCCTTCGGCATTTGTTGTTGCCGTTACTGTTTTTGCTCCTTCAAACACAGTACCGTCATGCGTCAAAGTTATAGTAGCACCCGCAACATTTTTCTCGGGCGCTAATACGCGATTAGCATACACTTTGAACTTGGTTGATTCTTTCTTTTTAACCTTAACACCTTCTGCTGGACGGATCACAGTACCAAGCTCTGGCTTGATATAGATGTTGCACTTTCCCTCAGTGATTCTAATCGTAAGCTCGATATCATTTTGAAGTTTCACGTAGCCAAACCAGTTAAAGTCGAGCGACACAACGTTGGTGTTCTCATCCAACGCCGTAACAATGGCCTGCCCGCCAGTATTCTTGAACTTCATATCTGAACGAGCGCCGTATTGGTACGCCGTTGCCGTGCCAAGATCATACGTGCCTGGCTTGGTCTTGAACGCCTTTACCTCAAGTTTCATGTAGAGGTAGTTCGAGAGATCCGTAGAGTCGATCACGGCCCAGATTGTGAGGCCTGTTGGTGCGAGCTCATACCAAAGTCTCTGGGCCGACTTGTCTACAACCGGGCCCGTGTTTGTGCGCTGTTTCCACGTAAAGCTCTCGGGTTGTGCATAGGTGCCAGTTACACCAAACACAAAAAGCACTACAGCAAATAAAAGGGTTGCTCGAATTAGCATGGTTGTATTCCCCATTTTTGATTGCGACGGAGTATCTAACACCGCAACATGCACTAAAGGATGTTACCATAACATGGAGATTTTTTGACCATTTTAGCACCTATGGCCACAATCCGTGAACCCAAGGTAGTACAACTACTCTCTGTAGTTTCTGAAGATGGATAGATATGGGGCACCATGAGCCCCACTGATCACTTTACACACTCGGCGCTATGCAATTGATATGTTGGCCTACGTCAGCTTGTAGTGAAGTTTTTAGCCACTGAGCTGGATTGGTTAAGACCGATTAGCCCGACTTACGGTATCTGCGCATCCTGGCGTAAAGAACGCTCGATACGCCACAACTCAACACGCTCTCTTCAATGAAGGACGCTTGAGCAAAGGTCCGTATATGAGACCTATGATGGACTTGAACCTACACCTTGCAACAGAAATTATTGAGTTCTTACCTAAGAACCCGCACTACAGAAACAATGCCAGCATCGACGTGCACGCGGCAGTGCTCGAACTTTCCACAACACCAAGCGCCCAGACCTTTGCTACGTTGGCCGCTTACGGCACATCCTCGCCCGTCATCTATGATTAGCCACCCACAGTAGTCTGCCGGGAGAGAAAGAGTCTGCTGGAAGAAAATTCTGCCGGGAGAAAAGATTGGTTCCGTAAATTTGCACTATGATGAACTTCGACTACGACGACGAGCCCGAAGAACCCAACCGTCAGGAGCTCGACGAAACGCTTCGCCGGTTCCGTGAATCCGTACGTAGCGGTAATTGGCAAAATGGAACCCCGTGCGCCGAGGCATTGGAAGCCATCGTTATTCACTGCCTCGAAACAGTTGCATTTGATGATGCCCTCATCTTTGCAAAAATGTGGACGGAAAAAGCCCCCTACGCTACTGACGCGTGGCACAAGCTTGGCATCACGCATGGCAGTCTTGGGCAGTGGCAGTTGGCACTTGATGCCTATGAACATGCTGCAACGCTCGACCCTATAGACACAGAGATCACGGTAAACCGCGGCATTGCCTTAGAACAACTCGGCCGCCTAGCAGAAGCGCATGAACTTATTGAGACGGCACTAAAGAACGACCCCGACAATTTAGATGCGATGTTCACAAAGGCGCTCATCCTAGAACGTCGCGAACGCTACGATGAGGCCTTGCGGATATTCATGTACCTCGCAAAACAAGAGACGTTCCACCGCGATTCAATGTTCGAAATCGCCATCTGTCACGAAGCACTCGAGCAATACAACGAAGCACTTTCCATCTATGAAATACTCATAGATCTGGAGCCCTACGAACCAAACGCATGGTTCAACAAGGGTGTAATCTTTGGCAAGAAAGGGGCTCACCGTCACGCACTACAGTGTTACGACATGGCCATCGTTGTAAAGCCAGACTTTGTAAATGCTTGGTATAACATGGGCAATACGTACGCAACCTTGGGCAGACTAGACGAGTCCATCGCTGCCTACCGCGAAGCACACCGGCTAGATCCCAAAGACGTACCCGTGATGCACAACCTAGCATCGTCCCTCGAAGAACATGGGAATTTCCAGGAAGCTGCGGACGTCTTTACCAAGGTTCTAGAAATCGAAGGCCGTCACGCACAGGCATTGTATGGAAGGGGCACCTGTTATGATGCGCTTGAGCAATATGGCAAGGCCGTTGATGATTATGACGCAGCCCTGGCACTTGAACCGGAATATTCCGACCTTTGGTATGCAAAGGCAGATGCACTTTTCAATCTGAAACGTGTAGACGAATCACTGGCTTCCTACCGTAAGGCACTTGAACTAGAACCCACCGACGTAGAATGTTGGTATGACTATAGCACAACAGTGCTAGAAACCGGTGATGTTCTCGAGGCGTTACGCGGGTATACCGAGTGTATGCGCCTCATGCCCGATTGGGCCGAAGGCTACTATGCAACAGCCAAAACCTTGTGCGCGGCTGGTCAGCCCCTTACCGCCGTTCCGTATCTCGTGAAATCTTTTGCGCTTGATCCGTCTAAGCGCGAGGACTTTGAATCCGAATTCCCTTTGATTGCCGGACCGCTCGGCATGGAATACCTGAACAACGTTATTCATGATCACCAAACTGGAGAATAATTATGGCATATGACCCAATGCTCGTGCAACCAATGCGAGAAGAACTCACGTCGCTCGGAATCCAAGAGCTGCGCACAGCAGAAGCTGTTGATGCCGCACTGGCAAAGCCGGGAACAACGATGGTTGTAGTTAATTCTGTGTGTGGATGTGCCGCAGGCGGAGCTCGCCCAGGCGTTGCCCTTGCCATGAAACACGGCACGTTGCCAGACAACATCGTAACGGTTTTTGCTGGACAAGACACCGATGCTACGGAACGCGCTCGCTCTTTCTTTACAGGCGTACCTCCATCATCACCTTCCGTTGCAATTATGCGCGATGGTCAGTTGGTTGCGTTTCTTCCTCGGCACCACATCGAAGGTAGATCACCAGAAATGATAGCAGCGTCTCTTACATCGGCGTTTGACGAGATCTGCGCTGCGGCGGCGTAACACCTAACGTTATCGAAGGATTCGACGCTCGACAAGGCCCTGTGCCATGTTGGGCGTTGTTGCTTCTTCAGCATACAGCACCGACGTCCAAACATCAAGCACGGTATCGGCGATTAGATGATCCGGAAACACATCGGCCACAAGGGCATGAAATGCTGGGCCATGATGAAGGTGGGCAAGGTGGCATATCTCGTGCACAATCACCGAACGAATACATGCCTCAGGCACCCGTATGAGGTGCTCGTTGAGTGTAACAACCCCGGTTGACGTGCAGGAGCCCCATCGCCGGCGCATCCGTCGAAGCTTGAGACCTTGGTAGCGTAGGGCGTGCAGTCCGATCTTGGGCAGGTTTGCGTTGATGTGTTGCGTAAATAGAGAAACGGCCTCTGAGCGTTGCCATCGCTCCACCCATCTCAAGGCCGCCTGATGGGTGCTATGTCTTTGTGGGACAACAACATCCGCGTTTTTCCAGCCCCATGAAAGAACCTCACCACGATGGTAAACATTGTGGGGTTCCGTACGTTGCGGAATCGAGTCTCTACGCGCCTTGGCATCGCGAACCCGTTTTGCGATCCACGGCCCTTTGAGGCGGAGAAAATGCTCGATTTCGTGTATTGGAGTTCGGCGTGGAGCGCGTACAACCACGTGTGACGTAGGCTGGACTTCTACCGACATCGTGTGGCGTGCACTTCGCAGGAGTATGTATGGCAACTCGTCTGTCACAGTAACCTTTTGACCTGTCTATTGTTAGTAAGATTTATGCGGCGTCATCTCACCGAATATACAGACACCGAGGTCTACGCAATGCTCAGGACTGGGCAGCGCGAAGAAGCTTTTGGCGAACTGTATTCGAGACTGTCGTCCAATGTATTCTCGTATTGTATGCGTGTCCTTGGTAATCGAGATAAAGCATACGATGTCTTTCAAGAGACGTTTATGAGGCTTTATCAGAGTGCGGAACGTATTGAGCATCTGGAAAACGTGCGTGCATATGCTCTTACGATTTGCCGCAATCTGTGTCTGAACGAGAAAAAGCGCGCTCAGTCTCAGCTTGTTGAATTTGATGAGACGATGTACAATCCTGGTATGTCACGAGAGGCCGATCGCTCGGAGATGATGAATCTTATTGCAATGGCTCTTGAGCTTTTGCCGCATGATATGCGAGAAGCTTTTGTCCTACGTGAATACGATGGGCTGTCCTACAATGAGGTAGGCGCATTGTTGAATATCAAAGTAGAAACTGCCAAGGTTAGAGTGTTCCGCGCACGCCAGCGAATCAGGGAAATCTTGGAACCCTATTTAAACGAATTCTCGAAAGAATGAATATGTCTACCCATACTGAATGGATCAACAACCTGCTCGACGGAGATCTGGAGGCCATGCATGAGTCTTCACTCTTTGGTGAGCTGGCTGTTAACTCAGACCTGCGTGCGGAGCTAAAACAACAGCTTGCCATCCGTTCTGCAGTGCAGAACGATCGTGTTGGCCTTGTGCCCCCTATCGCTTTAACAAACACGTTATTCAGCGGCATGGGATTTGCTGCACCACTTGCAGGAGCTGCTGCCGGGGCGGCGGGCGGAGGGCTTCTCATACAATGGCTCACGCGTATGGGGCTCCCACTTCTTACTTCCATTGCTGCTGCAGGTATATCGTATGGCGTGTATAGCTCGGCTGATAACTCAAACAAACCAGCAACCGTGGTATTGCAAAACAACACGTCTGTTGCAGGTAACGCCACGCCTGAACCTCGTGTGACTTCTGCTTCAGATCAAACGCTGATCAACAACCTGCGTAAAGAAAACACAACGTTGCGCGCATCATTGCGGGCAACATTGCGTGCACAAGAAACATCTCAACCAGAGGAGATAACCTCTGTTGTTGAAAGTAGACAAGAACCAACGGTGGACAGAATCGAACTCACAAACAGTCAGAACCTAACGTACTCTAACGAACCACGAATGCTTCAAGCAACGGCTATCACTCCTATCAATATTCGCACGGTTCAATATCCGTCGTTCTTGGTTCAGCTACGAGGAATTTCTGGAACGTCCGTGACAAACGTGAACGTACCGGTGCAAACATCGTGGTATGATAACATGAGCATTGGTTTGTTGTATCAGCTATCAGACCGTAACGCAGTAGGATTAGAATTTGGCACCGAGTCCTACGCTATGTCTTTTGAAGGTCAACAAAACGGTCAAACGATTCAATACGAACAACAACCACTTTCAGCATGGGCAGGTGTCACATACCGGCACACATTACCCACTATCGGTAAGACTGCATTTGCGCCGTTTGGGCAAGCACTTCTCGGCGGTACAAAGTTTGGTCCACTCGGACGCCTCACAGCCGGCGTAACCTACGCCCCTAGTGGCCCCTTATCCTTCATCTTCGGTCTTGAGGGCTCTACCATGGCCTACCAGTTTCAGAATTCCTGGTATGCCACCTCAAAGATTGGATTCACGTACGGCCTGGCCGTCCGCTTCTAAACGCATATGAAAAATCTTATGACATACTTCCGATTTGCACATCACATACTTGCGATGGTTTCCGTCCTTGTGATGTGTTCGTGCACGTCTCCGCTGGACACCGACGCTCCGCGCAAGATTACCCCTATCACACCCGCTTTAAAGATTACCCCGCAAAAAGTTAATGTCGATTTCAAAACGGCCTCTGGGGCGTATACCTTTAAGGGGCTCCCTAGTATCAACATCGACACTACGGTGTCTCCCATGCGGTTCTGGCTGGATCTGCCCTTGGTGTCTGTTCCAGACACAGGCACCGGCCCGATGCTCCATGAATTCCGCATTCGGCTTGATTCATTTCCGGGCAACGGTTTGATTTTTGACCTCGTTAAGGGAGAAGCTCAACTTGTAGCAGACTTTGGCACCGGTGAGCAGACGTATCCAAGCGAGACCAAAACCAACACAGTCTCCATCCTTGTTGCCGAGCACCAGCGAGTGCCTGGCCAGCCCCGTGAAGTAACGATTACCGTATACATCATCCTCAACAAAGACGGCTTCTTTAAGGGTGCCCCCCAAGAACAGGCACTCGGAACCATACATTTGGTAATCTAAGCTGTAACGTCTGGGGTGGATAAGGTTTATTCCCTACAATTCGTAAATAGATCATTTTTCATGTAAACAGGAGGCAACAATGCCCACTACCAAGACTCTTTCACGGTTGTTGATGACGTTTGCCGTTATCGCTACCGGTTTCCTCGGGCTCACGGCACAAGAACGCCCAGCTCCGATGGAGTTCAATGCCAAATTAATCTCGTCACCAAACACCGTATCATACGTGCTGCTTTCGTGGATCGGGATTAAGGGCGAAGACCTACCACAGGCGTACAACATTTATCAGGCATCTGGCCAAACGGAAGACGTAACAAAGTTTGATAAGGTGGGATCCGTTGCAGTTGATCCAAAAACTCCGCCTCGCGAGAACATCTACACGTTTAGCGTAAAAAATCTCAAAGCAGGCGTTTATACGTTCTTTGTAAAGGGTGTATGGGGCAAAGATGAAGGCCCACGCACAAGAGTCAAAGTTGTTGTTATTGATGGTAAAGTAGAAGCCAAGATTTGGTTTGTTTCCAAGCCGGTTACAACTGGCAAAGTTGGCGTTGGATATGAATATGCGGCAAAGGCCGAGTCTGGCCTAGACGGTAGGATTCGTTATGGTCTTGTTAACGGGCCAGACGGAATGACTGTAAATGCAGAGACAGGTGCCGTCATCTGGAAAGAGCCTCGTGCAGGTCGGTATGAAATTACGATCAAAGCATACATCGAGATAAATGGCGTTATTGAGATGGCAAAACAAAGTTTTGTTCTCGAAATTGGTAAGACAGAAGAGCCTGAGCACGAAGGTTGCGCGACCATCTTTGGCAAAGTGAAGATAGACGGCGTAGCAAATTCATTGGCGAGCGGTGTTGTAACAGCATGGCGTCTTGATGTAATCAAGAAAGAAAATGGCGACACAACAACAGTCTTCAAGCCGGTATATAAGGCAGCAATCAAGCAAGGATCGTACGTTTTCTACCTTCCCAAGGGAGTATACAAGCTTCGCGTAGAAGGTAGCAACTTCCTCGCAGAATGGTTCGAGAACTCTACGGAACTTGCCGATGCCATAGATGTTGAAGTTGCATGTGACACGCGTACGGAGGCAAACTTTGTTGTTGCTGGCCGCCCAGAGCCAACACTCGTTGTTGTTAGTGGACGCGTCTTTGATGCGATTACTGAAGGTGGACTCAAGGCACTGGTAGTGTTTGAAGCCCGCTCAAAGGAAGACAACGGCGTTGACGCACGCTACCACCGTGTTTTAGCAGAAACGAATGCCGATGGCGTTTACGAAATAAAACTTCAGTCGGGCGTGAACTACATCGCGTATGTAAAGGTTATTGGTTCCGACAAAAAGGAGAGCCAATACCTTGCTGAGTTCTGGGAGAACACGCATGATGGCTCAGCCGCAACTCTTCTAAACGTAACGGAAAACAAGGACGGCGTTAACTTCTCGATGGACAAACGGCCAGTATTCGAGAACGGCTTTGGTGGCATGATGCGTAATGCATACACAGAAGCAGGCGTCAAGGGCAAAGTTATTGCCTACCAACTCATTCGCAAAACGAAGGACGGCGCAGAACCTGTTTTCGAAAAACGTAATGTTCAAACTGTTGAAACAGACGCGAACTTTGGCTATGAGTTCTCAAACCTTGAGCCGGGTGTATACATTGTGTTTGGTATTCCTGCAGACCGACCAAACGTTCCGGGCTGGATGCTTCTAGGTGCTAAGGCCGCTACGGAATGGCGCGAAGCAACCCGTGTAGAAGTTGGAGAAGTAATGATTGCCGTTCGTTACGATATCAACCTAGACACAGCTAAAGGCGAGCGTGGTAAGGGGCGTGTCCGTGGCTTTGTATATGACAAGCGCGGCGGCATCGTGAACAATGGCAAGGATCAAGACCAAGTTCAAGGCGCTCCGGCAATCGTAGGTTCGCTTGTTGTTGCACGTGACGAAAGTGGTGCAATTGTAGACTTCTCCATTACTGAGAACGAAGGCGCCTTTGACCTAACCGAACTCAACATTGGTGACGTAACAATCACTGCAGACCGCGTTGACTTTGAGCCAACAACTAGCGTTGTTACTATTGACGCTGTTAACGCAGATCAACAGATCTCTTTGGGCCTCATCCAAAGTGTATCGAGTGTTGAAGTTCCTGTTGATGCCGTTGGCACAACAGTTAATCTCTTCCCGAACCCAGCATCTGCTAACGCATCTGTTCGTTTTATGTCAAACGCCGGTACTGCCGATGTCCGCATCCTTTCGATGACGGGTATTGTACTTGCAACCCAAAACGTATCGGTTAACGGTGGCGAAACAACGGTTGTACTTAACACGGCTTCAATGCCAGTAGGCATGGTCATGGTTCAAGTAACAAACGGGTCTTCTACCTTCGCACTGCCATTGCAAATCGTTCGCTAAGACATAGTCGAGAAACGTAAATTCATAAAAGCGCAACACGAAAGTGTTGCGCTTTTTTTTGTGCGTCATCTCGGCATCCCCGCAACAGGTGAACGGGCGTGGCGTGGCCTCCATGATAATCGTGCTTGCGCCATATGAACACCTCGTTTGTGGTAATTTTACAAAGCTGATGTTGCATTCACCTATTGAGACCACCAGTAGATCTTCAATGCCAGCTCGCATTACATACATCACGGGAGGCGGTGCTTCCATTCGCATATGGAAGATCGTAGGATTGTTCGGGTTAATGGGCACCCATATGGACTTAGACGGCAACAAAGAAACTTTTTGAAGAGCATCTACTGAGTGACAGATTTCACACGGTATTGATGTTGACTCAAGGTCAAATCGGCTCCCTGTTCTGAAACTTCTTGATTTGGAAACTCTAAGTCCAGTAGGAGCCGTAATACTTAAATCGAAAACTTAAGTATCGTCAAACGATTCAATACTCATCGTGTGAATGGTATCTTCTACCCGTGAATACCAAGCTATATTGAATGAAATGGGTGAGCTGCACCTGTTGTCGATAACAATAAATCGTCTTGAATCGTCTAGAGTCACTATCCAACCCCGAAGGCATTTAAATATTCTATCTCCACTAGATATGGAACCACACGCCAACGTGACGAACGACAATAAGGCCAAGCATAATAGAGCCAGGTTGCCGCTTAGGCGCGCACCGAGGCTGCGTAGCAGTGCTGAAGCGATGTACCTCAATTGGGGTCTCAATTTACGGTGGAGTTGGGTTAGTGTTTGTATTGCCACCTCCTTGCCCTCGTGTGCTGCCACCCACACCCGTTGACGCCGGAGTGCTTGGGGTGGGAGTTGAAACTCTTGTAGAACTAGGCATTGGTCCAACAGGCGTGTAATTAGGAACGTCGTTTGGCTTGCTATGACCGAGTACACCAGATCGCCTACCCTGGATTCTAACATTATTCAGCGCGTCACTATGGCGCTTAACCAGATCTGATGTATTACTTGAATTTGGTTGGTCCGGTGATCTATAACCTGACTCAATCCATGGCACAACGTGGTCCAGTAGTTCGTGGATGGTGTTGAATTCACCTGCCGCTGAGGCTACTGGGTCCTGAAAGACTACTGCCAGCGATGGACTAGTGATTGTTATAGCTTCCTCTTGAAACCCTATTAGACTAGCACCAAATTCGCGACCACTATTAAATCCAAGAATCTGAAACGGATAACGAGTATTGTCTGTGTGAACGGCATCACCAACGTAGATGACGGGTTTCTCTGATCTTATTACTGTAAACAATCCTGTATACAGGTCATGTTTCAAGGGGCTGATTACGCTCGGTATACTCCCATTAAAAACCAATCTTCCATCTGATTCAGCCCAGCTGAACCCGCTAGTGGATCCCAATTGCTCTGATATCACATTCATGATCCTATCACGAGAGATTTGATTAGCCGCATAAAACTCCAACCCATCCAAATCAACTCCATCAATACATCTGTTCATCGCAAACGGATACGAACTCCATGATGGATAATCTTTAGCCAACGGATCCACACTCAAGAACCTAGCCACCCTCGGATCATAAATGCGGAATCCATAATCCTGCTGATTGCCTGTTCCCTTTACATCGTTGTCGTTCTCTTTGCCGTTAAACCCATACCTATATCCTGCCGTTCCATCGGACATTGTGTCCATGATCATGCCGAATGGGTAATAGTCGGTTTGTGCGAGCACCACGGGTAGGTATTCGTTGTTCGTTGTCCGTGTTACTTCGTAGGAGACAACCACGCGGATATTGCCTTGTGGAGCGCGCAGGTACCATCTCGTCATCCCGTCATCTCGCGCTATACACAGGTGAACGGGCTCAGCCGAGAAACCAATGAATCTTTTTGTGCGGCAGTGAGACTCGAAATTGATAGGTCAGAAGCGTTGGCATCAAGCGAAGTACGTCCAAAGGTATATCGATTCTTAGCTCCACCGAGGTGAAACGATACAACGAGATAGGACTTGCTTACGCAGTTCGTGAAACACTTGGTACATATTGAATCGTTTCGCTACTCTTTTTTGTTTGCGATTTCACGCTGGAAATCGCAAACACTAAAAAGATTAGTAGCAGTATTGCTCTAGACATGGACTGCCCCCCCCATTTGTTTCAAGGTTCAACTCAACGGTTACTAGCGATTGCGTACAATTCTCATTCCCCTACTCCTGTCGCCTAGCAGCACCGATACGTCAATTTTGATGCGAGAGCTACATGTAGCCTCATCTGTGGTACTTGTGAAATTGCCCCCGCGTATGATTGCCACATACGTCATATAAGCCCCACGGGTTTGGCAAAAGAAGCCCAACATCGTGTGCTTCCACCGTACTAAACTCGCCTGGCACTCTACGGGAACTCCATCCATTCCAGGATATGAGATTGCTTATAGATTCGGGCTGGGTCCTTCCTACTATACCAGCATAAGTGTTCTCTGTTGTGCCGGCGCGTGCTGCGTATTCCCACTCAGCTTCAGTTGGCAGACGATATCCATTTGCGCTTTTGTTCCTCGTGATTGACGTGCCGTCAACCGAATATGCCGGCTCTAGTCCCTCGCGAGCCGCAAGTGCATTGCAGTAGGCAACAGCCGTCTGCATCGATAGATTAGAAACTGGCCGATTTGGGGACTTTACTTCAGAAGGATTATCACCCACAACGCTTTCATATTGCTTCTGCGTAACCTCGTATTTCCCTATCCAATAACCCTTGGTCAGCGTTACTTGAAACTGTGGATTGGCACTTGCAGCACCCGGCTCTCCCTTTACATCACCCATCATAAACGTCCCTGGGTCCATAGAAATCATCACTGGCACCTCGTATGTGGGAACGGCCTTGGCCTTGAAGTCAGCTGCAGTAACGTCTGCCGTATTCACCCGCACCGACTGTGTTGCTGGCGTCATCGTCAAACCAGACTTTACCGCCGTAAGAACGTACAAGTCTGTGTCAAGATCTGTTAGCATACGAACCAGTAGCGTCCGTTGTGGCCGTCTTGCCCGTTGTAGTGATGCTTACTCCAGATACATTCTCTGTAGTGGTTGCAACAACCTTGTCCCTGATTGCGAATTTGTTTGTTGGCTCAGACGGCGTGGTGCTTGAGCACGCGCACAATGCAGATGTCAACAGCAGTGCCCCGAGGGCGATAACTGCGCACATTGTGTTGTTCATTTTTTAGTTCATGTCTATAATCTTAAAATTTGGAACATTTTGAAATTCTACTTTGTGATAATGCGTAGGTCAGCAACCGCATAAGCTCCAGTGGCATCAGTTGTGGCGGTCTTGCCTGGTGTACTTATGGTAACGCTAGATACGTTTTCTGTTGTTGCTACAACCTTGCCCTTGATGGCAAACTTTTTTGTTGACTCCTTACACCGTTAGCACATCAATTGGCGGACCCATGAGGGTACCTGCTCAAAGATCGATAATTCCGCATTGCCGCCCATGCGCCGCAGAGGGCCGCTATCACGAGCCAAGCCGGCCCCGCCGAAAGAGAGATCGAGGGACCCTGATTCCGTAACTTCCCCAATGTTCTTCTTCCTCCTTCTTCTGGCTTGCTGCACGGCATCGGCGCAGGTATCTGGTCCAACGCAGTTCCGACCGCAGATATTTGATGTGCAGCATTATGATGCACGCATTACGTTCCCAGACCCTGCACAACGGACGATTGTTGCAGACGTGTCGATCATCGTAAAGTGGACGGCAAGTGCATCGAATACAACGTTCCCGTTTCATCTGCGGGATTTGATCATCGACTCTGTGTTCGTTAATGATGTTGCTACTACCATCGCAACAAAAGGCGCACCAACGTCCGACACGTTACATCATGCAACGGCAATTCCTCATGCCGTTACCAACAACCGTGTAGATACTATTCGTGTTTTATACCACGGCACGATGACGAATGAAGGGGGCGATTCACCGTGGGGTGGCGCTCAGTATCAGGACAGTGTTCTCTATTGTCTAGGCGTTGGATTCAAAAATTCGTACGTGAGCGCAACTCAACATTGGCTTGCGTGTTACGATCACCCTTCCGATAAGGCAACTTTCGTTGCACGGTTTACCGTCCCGGAATCCCCATGGAAAGTTGCCTCTAATGGCATAGAAATCTTCACACGCCCACCTTGGCCCGATGGCATGGCCATCTACACATGGAGCGAGAGTCACGCAACCTCTACCTACCTCCTTACGTTTGCAGTAGCCCCGTACAGGAAAATCGAGATGGATGGAGTGGTGCCCCACGTGTTCTACACACTAGCTCGAGACAGCGTTAAGAGTGCACGTTCCTACGCAAAAGTCCCGCGTATGACATCATATTTTGCAGGCCTGTATGGAGCTTATCCGTTTGATAAGGTGGGATACTGCAATACCACAAAGGGTGCGATGGAGCATCAGACCATGATCTCGTTTCCGGTTTCAAAGGTCCAGCAAAACGATACGATCAATGCTACCGCGGCACATGAGTTGGCACATCAGTGGTTTGGCGACAACGTAAGCCCGCTCGACTTCCGGTATGCATGGCTAACAGAAAGTTTTGCAACGTATAGCGAGTGCGCGTGGGTTGAAGAACTACGTGGCGCCTCGGTTTACCTTGTTGCTGTTGCCCAAAAGGCTAAAGACTATATCAAGAACATCTCGGTCAAGGAAAAAGTATTCTCCCTAGAAGACTTCCCACGCTTAGCCCCCTCATCAAACTATCCGCAAACGATTTATCAAAAAGGGGCAGTTGTTGTTGCCATGATGCGTGCTATTGCGGGAGACAAACCATTTTATTCTGCGATGAAGAAGTATCAATCTTCGCATCAATACAGCACTGCAACTACGCAAGACATGAAGGAAGCGCTGTTGCTGGCCCTAGGCACAAAAACCGATGCCTTCTTTGATGAATGGGTAACGGGGATCGGCTGGGCGCAACTAAACGTTGACCAATTCTCCAGTGGCTCCGACGTTCTTGTAACCATCAACCAAGTACAAAGGAATCTCCATCCAACGTGGCCAATCTTTACAACCCTGCCACTGAACGTTGTGTACACGCGGAATGGGTTTGCTGGTATTGATACGATTGACACCATAATGTATCCCGACTCAGCCGGACACATTGAGTTTATCTGCACGCAGTTCCTCAGCGTGAATGAAGGTAACAATGGCAGAGCATTAGTTGAGGTGTTGGAGAATACACATTCGTTCAATGATAATCGTGCTGCCACCGAGCCCGCCCCATATACCATTGCCCCAAATCCTGCTAACGATACCGTTCAGCTATTGCGTGTAAGTACATCTCGAGCAATCACTATTCACATTGTTGATCTGTTAGGCAAAACAGTTCTTACGCAAACTTGTCTCGAAGGCGCAACACAATGCCCCCTTGATGTTTCACATCTTCCTGCAGGACGGTATCAGGTTGTTGTGGAAGGAGAAGATGGTGTTCAACTTCCGCTCGTGATTACACGCGGACAGTGATCCAACGGATAATCTCGCGAATGGTGGGTTTCTTTCCGTACGAAAGAATGCCGATACGATATATTCGTGATGCCAGCCAGATAGCTGCGAAGAAGCCGGCTATGCTCAACGTCATAGATGTTATCAGTTGCCACACAGGCACGTCAGTTGCTGCAACACGCACCGTCATAAGAATCGGTGAGAACAACGGAATCATCGATGCAACTACAGCAAACGTTCCGTTGGGAGCCGCAATTACATTGCCTATGAACAACATCGTAAGGATTACAGGAAACGTGATCGGGAATGTAAGTGAGTTAGCGTCCGACTCTTGATCAACAGCTGAGCCCACGGCAGCAAATAGTGATGCATACAGGAAATATCCAGCAAAGAAATTGAACACAAACATCAGAATCGTAACCACAGAGATGCTAGGCAATACAATGCCGCTTGATGCCAGTGCTCCTGCCATACCCATGCTCTGTTGCGGCATGCCCCCTTGCATGTTCTGAACGTTCTGCATTGTTTCTGGAGTGATAGACGGCGCCAACAATGCACCAACACCCATCGTTACCAACGAGCCAAGTGCACACCACAGAACAATTTGTGTAAGCCCCACCAGCCCGATGCCAACCACCTTGCCCATCATAATTTCAAACGGCCTCACAGACGATGCAATAACCTCGATGATGCGATTAGCTTTTTCTTCCACCACGCCGCGCATCACCATTGAGCCGTACAAAAAGATCAATATGTAGATGAAGAACCCGGCCATATAACCCAGCATTGCCGATGCCTTGGATGCGTCTGCCTCTATCCCCTTATCCGTTACCTTGAGCGAAACAACATCTATTCCTCGCTCTACCAGCCCAATAACTGCCGTATCAGTTCCTACTTTTTGCAGTCGGGCCTTTACGATAAGGGGCTCCAATGCCTCCTGTATCGAAGACTCAAACGCTATGCCGGAGCCCCCTCGTGAATACATCGTAACCTTGCCACTATCGAGCACATCACTTGGTATCACCACGTAGGCCTGAATCTGCTCAGACTTAACGGCTTCGGCAAGTTGTTCCTCCGTGCGCGTGCCCGCTAGCTCGTACGAACCCGTGTCACGAGCCACAACCGAAGCCGCCAGGGCGCCCGTTTTATCGAGAACCGCCACCTTCCCTACAGAGCCGTCGCCGGCAAGAATGGCTGCCAATACTGGCACGGCGATGATCAATGCCAGCCCAAATGGGGCCAACAATGTGGAAACGATAAACCACTTTGCACGCACCCGTGTACGGTACTCGTGGGCGATAATTACGGTGATCTTGCTCATAGGGGGCTCAGAAACGAACTCATTGGGGCAAAGTTACGTTCTGCCTAAACAAAACGCTTCGTAGTTTTGTGATCTATACCCACGGAGACAACCCTGATGAGCATCTTACATGACAAACTCACTATTCAAGCCGAAGCCCTGCGCGTAACCCGCACAGCCCTCCTCAAGGAGCACGGCGAAACGGTTCTTGGCAGTGTTACCATTGAACAAGTGCTTGGTGGTATGCGCGGCGTTCCGGCGCTTGTGTGCGACACATCGAGTGTATCTGCCGACGAAGGGTTGCGCATTCGCAACATTCCTATCCTTGAGCTAACAAACATCTCACCAGAGGAAACGTTTTGGCTACTTGTAACAGGTGAGCGCGCATCAGCAACTGAACTTGACGAGCTCGGCAAAGTGTTTGCTAAATATTATGCTATCCCGCAGTATGTGATAGACACGCTCAAGGCCATGCCAAAAGATTCTCATCCGATGGCGATGCTTAGCGTTGGACTTCTTGCAATGGAACGCGAAAGCGAATTCCGCGTTGCGTACGATGGTGGCGCGGGTAAAGACAAACTGTGGCAGTCCATGGTGAACGACTCTGTTAGACTCATCGCCTCTATGCCCGGCATTGCTGCTGCTATCTATCGCATCCGTTTTAAAGATGGAAAAGTTATTGCTCCGTTAGAGAACGACAACGACCTATCAAATAATTTTGCGCACATGCTTGGTGTGAGCGATGATGCATCGTGGAAAGAACTTGTCCGCCTCTATCTCGTGCTCCACTCAGACCACGAAGGTGGCAATGTAAGTGCCATGACGTCATACGTTGTGAGCTCTGCGTTGAGCGACCCGTATTATAGCGTGTCAGCGGCGTTGTGCGGTCTTGCAGGCCCCCTACACGGACTTGCCAACCAAGAGTGTTTGCGCTTTATCATGGACGTACGCGAGCAATTTGGCGGCGTGCCAACGGATGAGCAGCTTACTGAATACACATGGAACCGACTCAAAAACGGTCAAGTAATTCCAGGCTACGGTCACGCCGTCCTCCGCGTTACCGACCCACGTTTTACAGCGTTTCATGACTTTGGTGTAAAGCATGGTTTAGCGGACGACAACGTTCAGATTGTGCACAAGATTTTCAAGCTCGTTCCTGGAATTCTTAAGGAACACGGCAAGGCAAAAAATCCGTGGCCAAACGTTGATGCCGGATCTGGCTCGTTGCTCTATGCGTATGGCATGACCGAGTTTGACTTCTATACCGTAATGTTTGGTGTGTCTCGCGCTATTGGCCTCTGCTCGCAGATGGTAGTCAACCGCATGATGGCTTCACCTATAGTACGTCCAAAGTCGCTCACACTTGCTGAGTTAAGCAAATAGGCCTACGCTCTGTCTTCTTGGCTCATCCCCCCAGCCTCCTTCTCATCCTGAGAAGGGGAGATTATAGCGTGTAGAGGGATTTACACTCCGAATTGTTGGAAGTGATGGTCCATATGTTTCCAATATAGATTGCTCCACTCGGTTGTTGAGAGCCTTCCTAGGGTTACCTGGTTGCGTCCGTCCCAAGCAGCTTGTCCTTCATCACCATTCCCGGGGCCGTGCGTGTGTTTTTAGCTGCGCAGGAATATTTTCAGGAGCAGGCGCATAAGAAACGGCGGTGTATCCGTGCGTTGGCCAAACGTGTATTGGTAGGACACGTTAATGTGTGCCAGAATTTGTGCCGGATTCATAGAGCCCCATACCGCCTTTGTGCTAGGGGTTAGTTTGTCCAACCGCTCAAGCATTACTGCATGGGTGGGTTGGTGGAATATTGAGGGGTAGGGCATTGGAGCAATTCCTTGTATGAAAAAGCCCATCACACAGTGACGGGCTTTGTATCTTTGCCCTTTCTGGGGCTTTGGTGGACACTACTGGATTCGAACCAGTGACCTCTACGATGTCAACGTAGCGCTCTAACCAACTGAGCTAAGCGTCCAGAGGGGGTGGTAAAAATAGCACAAATCGTTCATACTCGATGTTTCATGGGAAAGGGACTGCATGTCAATCATAACAATGATTCTCGGCCTAGGCGTTTTAGCCTTGATCGTATCTGTTTTCTTCCGTCAGCGTGTTCTTGCCGTCAAAGTAGAAGACGGCGCCGCATCGCCCGAAGAACTTTCAAAACTTCTCGAGATCTCGGGTGCAATAGCTGAAGGTGCAATGGCCTTCCTCAGCCGCGAGTATCGCGTGATGAGCATCTTTATGGCGCTATTTGCTGTGCTAATAGTTGCAACTGTAGACCACGGATTATACACTGCTGCTGCATTCATGATTGGTGCCGCAACATCTGTTGCCGCTGGATTTATTGGTATGCGTATAGCAACGAAGGGAAATGTACGCACTGCCTCCGCAGCGCGCGTGTCTCTTCAAAAGTCGTTCTCGGTTGCGTTTGAAACCGGCACTGTAATGGGATTTGGTCTTACCGGTTTAGCCGTTCTTGGACTCATTCTTGTTTGGCTTGGCATAGATCTCTTCCTTCCTGTAGGGGGCGATATTACACGTGAATTGCAGATGGAAATTCTGTCTGGTTTTGGACTAGGTGGATCTGCCGTTGCATTGTTTGCGCGTGTTGGTGGTGGCATTTACACCAAAGCAGCAGACGTAGGAGCAGACCTTGTGGGCAAAGTTGAGAAGGGAATTCCCGAGGACGATCCGCGCAACCCTGCCGTGATTGCTGATAATGTTGGCGACAACGTTGGAGACATTGCAGGCATGGGTGCAGATCTCTTCGGTTCTGTTGCTGAGTCTACGTGTGCCGCACTTGTTATAGGAGCTGCCAGTTATTCTGTAATGCCAGAGAGTGCGCAGAACCTTGGTGTTCTCCTCTTTCCTATGCTTGTAAATGGTGTAGGAATTGCGGCCTCCATTATTGCGTTACCATTTGTTCGTGCAAAAACAGAAGCCAAGGTTGAGGGCGCCCTTAAACTGGCACTTGTGCTTTCCACATTCGTAATGTTGGCGGCATTGTATCCAGTTACGATGTGGGCATTTGGGTCTACCACCTTTATGGTTGGCACTGTAAACGTAACAGCCCTTGGAGTATACACAGCACTTGCTACTGGTCTTCTTGCTGGACTCCTTATTGGTCTGGTTACAGAATTCTACACATCGCATCGTTACAAGCCCGTACGCGAAGTTGCAGATGCCTCAAAGACTGGTGCTGGAACAGGTATCATATATGGTCTAGCGCTTGGATATAATTCCGCAGTTATCCCAATGCTTCTCATCGCCGTGAGTGTTGTAGTTGGCTACGTAAGTGCAGGCATGTATGGTATAGCTCTCACAGCTATTGGCATGTTGGGTACCATCGCTGTTGGTTTAACGATTGATGCATACGGACCAACGTCGGACAACGCGGGTGGCATTGCAGAGATGGCCGGCATGGGCAAGGACATCCGCACGCGCACAGACGCACTTGATGCGGCGGGCAACACAACCGCAGCCATAGGTAAAGGATTTGCCATTGGTTCTGCTGCACTTACTTCGCTTGCACTTACTAGTGCATTCCTTACGCGTTCCCAGGGAGTGTTAGCAAAAGAAGGCAGAGTATTGGATTTAACCATTACGGATCCGCATGTATTGGCTGGACTCCTTGTAGGGGGCGCCTTGCCATTTGCATTTAGCGCCATGACCATGAAGAGTGTTGGCAAGGCCGCATTTGACATGATAGAAGAAGTGCGCCGCCAGTTCCGCACCATCCCTGGTTTGATGGAGGGTACTGGTAGACCAGACTATGCAAAGTGCGTTGATATTTCAACAAAGGCATCCATCCGTGAGATGATAGCACCTGGACTCCTTGTAATTCTAACACCACTTCTAGTTGGATTCTTATTTGGTCCACAGATGCTTGCCGGCCTACTCATTGGCGCGCTGGTTGTTGGAGTGATGTTAGCTATTAGCATGGCAAACTCTGGTGGTGCGTGGGACAATGCCAAGAAATACATCGAGACAGGCGTTCATGGTGGCAAAGGTAGCGAGACACACAAGGCAGCAGTTATTGGGGACACCGTTGGAGATCCCTTCAAGGACACATCTGGTCCATCTCTCAACATCCTGATTAAGCTCATGGCAATCATCTCATTGGTGTTTGCAGCTGCATTCGCAACAAATGGCGGAATTCTCCTTCGTTAAAATGAAGAGAGTTCATCCGTAACTCCGCAACTCCGCAACTCCGTAATTCCGTATGTTTGTGGGCTTCCTTAGCTCAGCTGGTTAGAGCATCTGACTCTTAATCAGAGGGCCCGGGGTTCGAGTCCCCGAGGGAGCACATAGAACTATAGCGCCGTGCCACAACCTAACCAGGTGGCACGGCGTCTGTGTTTTAGCATGACGTTATCTAGAAAACAGCCGAGAGCCAAGGCCGTCATCCCCGCGAAGGCCGGGATCCATATCCCGCATGGGCTCCCGTGCGTAATTCGTAATTGGCCTCGCCCCCCTACCTCTTCACCACTCCCACAGTCCGCACTTGCGTAGGCGTCGTGACCACAATTCGATACACGCCAACAGCAATTCCCTGCATGTCCAATCGCAGGTCATCAATGAGTCTGTCTGATGTCTGTCTTTGCAGGGTCTGCCTTGTGATGCTCTGACCGATGGCATCTATAAGCTCAACAGTTGTGGCACCAGAGATGCCCATGTCAATGGTGATGTTGAGAACATCATCTGTAGGGTTTGGGTAGACGTTTATGGAAAGGGGCGAGCCAACGCGCAGTCCACTAACGTATCCTCTGCCGCAACCCGTAATTGTGAGCTGGCCATCATGCGACGCGGTGTCTGTGCAAAGTCCTAGTCCAACGATACCCACAATTGCTGCGGTAACTGTGGACGTTGAATCGTCATCAACAAGTGGTAGGCCACTCATGTATAAC
>Ga0105046_10000504_pt1 | contig 54825 bp, 50 predicted proteins | sample MAT03_FD_78385 | JGI IMG/M metagenome (GOLD analysis project Ga0105046, IMG submission 78385) | Freshwater microbial communities from Lake Fryxell liftoff mats and glacier meltwater in Antarctica - MAT-03 (megahit assembly) | ecosystem: Environmental > Aquatic > Freshwater > Ice > Liftoff... | reverse complement strand
TAATCCGGTAAATCTAAACGTCCACGAAGCCTAGCCAGTGGATAAGAGTAAATGGGGATACTCAAGGGTTGAAGAACTCTTAAAAAATTTATATACTTTTATATAGATTTACTACCCAGATATTTTTGACATCGTCACCAAAATGGGGATATTATTTGTACAAAATAATGGACCTTTTTATAAATTATTTATCAATTTTTATAAAAATTGATAAATAAAATTCCTATGATATTATTTAATATCATTTTGAATAATAAAAAACACAGTATGTCAACAAAAAAAAGACCCCATTGCGCTGGTATTATTGTTTTTGATAAAAATAGAACTGTTTTGGTTAGTACTGAACGCGGACATTTTTCTTTTCCAAAAGGAAAAAGAAACAAAGATGAAACAGAAATTGATGCGGCATGGCGCGAATTAGAAGAGGAAACTGGTTTAACAAAAAACAACGTTGAATTAATTTATTTAGATGCCGAAAAAATGGAATCATATTGTTTGGATGAATATTCCGATAAGGGGAATTTATCTATTAGATATTTTGTTGGAAAACTAGTAAATCCAATAAAAAAATTCAAATTTGATCCGACAGAATTAGCTAATGTCCAATGGTATACCATAGAAGATGCAATGAATTTGGATAAATTTAAACAAAGTAGAAAAAATATTCTACAAGAAGCATACAAAAATTTTGCAGCGTAAAATTTTTTAATAAAAAATTGATATATTTATTGTTAAACAAGTACATTAATTTTATTCATAACTCAAGAAGACAATTGCCAAAAAATGCAACTTCGCAAATTAGGCAAAATTAATTTCCCTAAATCTAATGATATTAATATTAATATGATGCCATTCATTATTGGTGATAAAATGTCAATTCCAAAAGAATATCAGCATTATTATCCATTGATTGAAACTTGTTTAGTTGACTCAGATGAAAATGGCAAAGTGGGTTATTTATCTATTAGTGAAAGTTTTGTTAAAAAAAATACTTCACAGCGAAGATCAGGTATCCATACTGAAAAACCATCTATTTCGACTCCATTGGTTTGGATAACTGATAGTTGTCCACACGAATCAATGATATTATCAAACGAATCGTATCGACAATGGTTCAGATTTGTCACAAGCAAAGTTTCTATTTGGTATTCAAAGCATTCTACACCAAATAGACTTGGTGTTTTACCGACTTGCGAAATAATTGGTCAATCAAAATTCGCTTAATAACCCAGCGGGATATTATTATTTTTATTATAGCAAATAACACTATTTGTCATAATAAAAAAATTAATCATCACTGTTTTTATTGTCAGCATGATTTTTCATAGATGAAATGACAGAACGTTTTTTGGCCAGCGGTTTGGACCTCTTTAAAACATATTCTTTGTCATTATTATCGTCGTTCTCGATATTTCTTTCCTCGATGGTAATATTTATTGGCCTAATTGGTGGAAAGAAAACAATGAATTCTTTTTTGACCATGATGAGACTCCTTCTGAAAACATCAATTGACATATCTCCACCAAAATCTTCAAGAATTTCTTTTGGTGGTGCTTCTTTAATTTCAATATCATCGTCTTCCAATGATGATCCATACATTTCTCGATACAATTTATAAATTAAAGATTTACGTTGGTATATTTTTGAGTCTTTTAAATAGTACAAATTATATGCCAAAGCACAATTAAAACTACAAAAACATCCAGTAACATGATAAACATTATTATGGAATAATTCTGGCAAAAAACAAGGTAGTGTGGTAAAAGTATGACAATCCCACCAACATTTTATATTTGTTTTTTTGATGGTTAATTTTTTACCACTGGAGTGCGAAATAAAGTTAAGTTTGTTACTATAAATTTTATTGGATTTATCAAATTGTTCTTTTTTTTCATATCTTTCTAATTTAGATTTTAGTACACTTACTATTTTTTCATTTTTTGCGCATTTATGACAAGTATCATCTCCAGGTATATCATTTTTAAACATACCATCCGATAATTCATCATCATCCATGTATGCAATTTTTTTATGTGGTTGTTGTGGTTTTATTTTTTTAACCGGTTGTGGTTTTTTAATATTTTTCAATTTGGAAGGATCAATATTTAATCTCAAAATTACTGCCGAATTATTTTTTTGTTGTGTACCATCATCAGATAGATTATCCGAATTGGTAGTAATATTTTCTAATATTTTTTTTGGTCTACGCCCGCGACGTTTTGGTGCGGGGCGATCAGCAATATCTTGATCTTTCATTTTGGGTTTTGAAGTTTTTGATCCAAATATTTGTTTTGGATTTTTTCCCATATCACTAGTTCTATTTTTAGTATTTATGGCACCATTTTTATTATCTTTGTTAAAAAAATCAATTTTTTTTGGCATTGGTAAACCGAATAATATATTAGATATTTAAATCTTTAAGCTGTATACATACAATAACTTAAAAAGTTATTGGGTAATAATAGGACAAATAAAAATACTATTCGTTACTATCGAATCAAATTATCTCATTTAGTAATATTAATGGATACATATAACGTACACAAAAACAATGATTTTTATTATCTAGTAAAAATAATAATCAATGACAAAGACGCTAGAAAAATTATTTATCAATTATCAGAACAAGAAATTTATAGCATCGGCTCTTATTTAGACAACAAAATGTATTATCTTTTACTATCAACGATTGACCAGAAAAATAAATCAGACCCATTGTGGGTCCCAGAAAAATTTATGCTTAAAAATGATGAAATTAGTCGAAAACTAATAGGATACCATGAATTATGTTTGGACAAAAATTTAGATTTAGTTAATATTTTGTTAACATGTAAATATATATTAATAAAAGCCGGAGGAAAAAATAAAAAAATAAAAAATTCAAAAAATATTATCATGAGTGGTATTACTTTAACATTACGATCAATTTTAGATCAAAAAATTAATACTGAACTTATTGATAATAATTTAAGACTGGGTGCATTGGAGAGAAAAAGATATATAGCCAAAAAATATCATTTAAAAACAAAAGTCTTTAGTGAATCTGAACCAATATTTGATAAAAATACTCCAGTCGAATCAACTACCAAACAAAATATAATATCTGAAGTAAGTATCAATCCAAATAATAAAGGAAAACATATGATCCATAACCAAACACAAACTAAACATATGTCATCTGATACCACAATAAAAAATTATGATGCTGGTGCAGAAATAATTAAGAATTTGGATCCAGTAGATCCTCTTGATAAGCCATTATCAGTTCCACTAGATGAACCTCCAGTTGGTAAATCAGGAGCAACATTGATTATTGACGAAGAACAAAGTGTATTGAAAAAAATGGAAGAAAAACCAACTGTTAAAAATAATATGATTAAAATTTAAATTAAAGTTTATTCATGTTTTATTTTTTAAAGATTAATGACTTTGTTATTGCGTTTATTTGATGCACTATTGGTTGCCGAGTCAGTTTTGTTTCTTTTGGATACGCTACGTGTTGCACTATTATTTTTAGGTTTTCGTGTGCTCATTATTGGTTTAGTTTTTTTTTTGTTTGATGTTTCTATGATATCATCTATATCGATATCAGTTGATTCCTCCAATGTTTCTAATAATTCATCAAAATTTTGTTTAGATGGTTTTTTTGTTGCTGATGTTCGTTTAGTAGATCGGTTGGTTGGTCTAATAGTATCTTTTATTTCACTATCAAAAATATCAAATTGATCATCTAAATTTATTCCATTATTAAATATACCAGATCTGGGAAAATCAGAATTATTTTGTTCCGATTTAGTGGATGTTCCTGTTATTAAAGGATTTTCTTGGAAACGTGGTTTTTTGCTGGCATCAGATAGTATTTGGTTTATGGGACCAGTGGAATAGTTATTGTTTGGTTGTGTAAATTGCATATTTTGAACTTCCTTAGGCACTGTTTGTATTGTATTTAATACATGTTGTGATGGAGTATTTGTTTTGTTTCTCAATTCCTCAAGTTGTGCATTGTACATTTCATTTTGTTTTCGAAGTTGAGCTTCAAAATTGGCTCTTTGTTCTGCAAGCACTCGACGTTCCCTTTCTAATGCCAAAGCTTCTGTGGTTGCCGATATTTTATCACTGGATTCGCTTCTTCCTTCTGTTGTGGTTATTTGACTTTCCGATTTTATATCTGATTTTACGTCTGAATTTTTATTTTTGTTCATTTGACGAATTGAATTTAATAAATTTTTATTATTAGTGGATGTTTCTTTTGCTTCGGCGGGTTCACTTTCATTTTTATTACCACCCAATACTCCGCCTTTCATTAATCCTCCCAATAATTTATTGAGAATATTCGGATTATTTTGAACAGCGTCAGTTATTCCACTGGATCCAAACAATGCCTGACTTAAATGGAATGTAACACCACTCATAATTATCATAAACAATAATTTAACTTCTGGTGCCATTTTACCTCCTTTGTCTTTGTATTTTTCATAAATTTCTTCTAAAACTTCCGTGTAATCATCCATATCTGATGCCATGTGTTTGGACCAATCTTTTAGTTTAAACTCGAATGGATTGTATTTTTCATTAATAAATTCAGCACCGCAAACAATATTTAGCATTATTTGTTTGTAAAATTTAACTTGATTATTTTTATTTCGACGATCTTTGTGCATTTTATATTCGGCTTCCATTTCATCGGGATCACTATCAATGGAATATGGTTTGTTTAGTTTAATTTTATATTTGTCAACCAAATCTTGTAAATTAGAATAAGCATCCCTGGCTCTGGCTCGGCGTTCTTCTGCTGTTTCGATATATTTTGGAATATCTTCAATTAAATTTTCCCCTAATAATTGTCGATCGTTTGCAACATAATGTGATTTATCCCCATGGTAATTTTTTGTATCGGAATGTTTGGATTGGTATTGTGGATAATTTGTGGGCGCAGCTGCAATTTTTTGTTGAAATGGACTTCTGACTGAACTTTGACTCGATTCAGAAATAGATCGATCGTTATAATCTGATTCTTCATCATTGAAATCGACATCGGCTCGTTTATAATTCGGTTCGCTGTGATTTGATGGTAATTCTTCTTCTTGTGAACTTGAAGTAAATTTTGGCGATAATTTACCATCTGTTATAATTCTGCTATCCAGTTTTGGTTCATGATTTTCAAATTTTTTTGTTAACTCTTCATCCCATTGCCCTTTGAGTTGTTCATTAAATTTGTCCTCGTTCATAAAATAGTCGTACAAATAGTCAGTCTCCAAATCGGTTTTGAGTTTTCCATGATGTTTTTTTGTCGACATAATTATCTATGTTATAATCTTAGAAAGTTATATCCTATATATTACGCAAGCATTACAATATGTTGTGAGGTATTATTTACCAATCAGACAAATATTTTTACATTTATAAACACGATGCGCGAGAATATTAAGGCAATGCTGGAAACGAAGTTTCATTATATTTTTATCGTCACAATAAAAATATGATTTATTAATAACTATAATAATGTTTTCGAATATAACCGAAGCATGGGGTAATGACCCGGTAAAAGAAATGACTAATAAATTATCAAATGGTGTATTCAAAACAGATACAGAACAAAGCGAAATTTTTAATTTTAATAAGAGAAAAAATACTAACCAAAAAAAATCTATTAGTTCACTTAGCCTATCGGATGCGAATAGTCTAAATCTTTTATCGGACAATAATACTTTGTCATTAAACAATATTAGTTCTGATTTTAGCCCCTACGCACGGGTCAATTTTAATAAAAATCGCAACAAATCTAAACACAAAAAAAAAATTTATCAAAATGTTAATTATTCGGAATCTGATGAATTTTCTGATTCAATGCGTCATTCCAAATGTGATTACAGTATCAAGCATTTAAAAAATTGCGATAATTGTTATAATAAATTGAAACATTTAGTCAATTCAAAAGTAAACAAAAAATTTGATGAAATTATTTTAGAAAATAAAATGAAACAATTACAAAACATATCAGTATTACCGGCTGGTCAAGCAGTAGTACAACAACCAACACCATATGTGCAAAATAGTGGTTCGAATTCGGATTCGTGGAAAGAAGTATTAATTATTATGGTAGGTGCGGTTATAGCTATATTTATTATATTCCTAATTGTTAAATCTCTACACAAATAATAAAAAAACTTCTTTTTTTATTATTTCATATGCATATTTTTTTTAGACTGCCATTTAGTTCTATCGGAAATTGTTCTATCGGAAATTATTCTGTCTGATTTTGGATTGGATTCTGAATTGGATTTAGAAATATTACTTTTTATTAATTTTTCCATTTTGTCCATATCATGTTTTCTTCTCCAATCGATAAAAATAATATTTGGTTCGATAAAAGTAGTTTTAATGTGACGATTTGCTCTTTTGAGTTTATTATTAATATAATTGTAACATGATTCGACATTAATAATTGGATAACCACTACCAAAAACAAATTTAGGTATAATAAACAAACAAATAAGTTCACCAGCATCGGATGTTAATTTAATAGTATTTTTACATCTATTGTACAATTTTTCATATGTTTCTCGCTTTAATTCGATTAATTGATCATGTTTTTTGTACAAATCATCATTATCTAAATCCATCTATTATATTATGTTAGATTTAAGTATACTACTAGATTTACGCAAACACATTAACACATTAACACATTAACAAAATATAATATATTGAAAAAAAAATGATTGTGCACAAATAGCGTATATAAATTTCCACCCATAATATATTATTATGGACAAAAACGATCAAAAACAAAATAATAAAGAAGATACAATCGTTGTTTCATCGAGTGAGAATGATATAACTAGTGTACCATCAGACAAAACCAATAAATTTGATGATGAAATTATTGACACCGAAATAAAAAAACCAAACGATGAAAATAGTAAACCACAATATCGAAATTTAGTTTTAAGTGGTGGTAGCATTAAAGCAATATCTCAAATTGGCGCAATTAAAAAATTAATAGATGCTAAAATATTAAATCTAAAAAAATTAAATTCTGTTGCCGGATCATCTGCCGGATCATTAGTCGGGCTATTAGTAATATTGGGTTTTGGCATTGATGAGATATGGGATTTTATTTATTGTTTGGATATGAAAAAATTAGTTGATCCCGATTTTTTAATGTTTGTTAAGAAATGTGGCATCGAAACAGGGAGAACTATTCATAATTTATTTGAAGAAATATTAACTAAACGAACCGGAATTAAACATATTAATTTTAAACAATTGTACGAAATAACAAAAATACGTTTTATAGTTGTCGGTTCATGTTTAACAACCAAGGAAGCCATTTATTATGACTATATTAATACTCCAACATTTAAGGTTTCAATGGCGATTCGAATTTCAATAAGTATGCCCGGTATATTTACACCTATTACAATTAATAATAAAACGTATGTTGATGGTGGATTACTCGATAATTATCCGATGCACTTATTCAAAGATGAAATGAATGATACAATTGGAATATTTATTTGTAATGACTACGATACTGATTATAAATATCCAGAAGAATATTTTGTAGCAATTATGAATCTTTTTTTGTATCACTATTACAATAAACATACTATTCAATATTCAAACAATACAGTACGTATCAAAGAAATACCATCCAATGTTTTTGTTTTTAATTTTGATATTGATAATGAAACCAAAATTAAATTGTATAATTGTGGTGTACTCGCAGCAGAAGAGTTTATTAAAAATTTAACACCAATTGTGAATAATGATACTAATTGTGAATAATGATACTAATTTTATAAATAACAATTAAAAAATATATCAATTTTGTTAATATATTTTTTAAAATACGCTAATTATTTTTGTTTATCTTCCACCTTTAGGAATTCGATTTGCTTGTTTTCGTGGTTGTTGTGGCATTGTTGTCGCTTTATTTGGTGTACCAGTACCAGGTAATAAATCTTTTTGTCGTTCGGCCATTAATCTTTCATATTTTTTAGAAATATCATCTTCATCTATATCAAATGTAAGACGATCATCGATTTTATAACCAAGCTGGTCAAAAATACCGTATCCGGCTGTATCATCCCTTTTAAAGTCACCATATTTCATTCCTTTAAACTGGTCTGCTTGTGAATCTCTTTCTCTTAATTTGGTTTTCATACTACGATAGTAATCATCGTCTAAAACATTGTGGCTATCAACATAATCAGCACCATTTAGATTTTGTACCTCTTCCTTTGTTATTTTTCTTGTTGGTGTTGCAAAATCTGCACTACCGTAAATTTGTCTGCCAGTATCAAAGCGGTTATTATCATCGACATACAAATTATCTAAATTATCAAAATTACTGTAATTAGTCGTTGCACCAAAATCATTCCATGCCGATGGTACACCATTATGTTGGATCATCGCATTATCATTTCGGTTATGTGTTTTATCAAAAGCTTCATTAAATTTTTTTAGACTAAATCTACCATCATCAAATAATTTTTCTGGTTTTAGATTTATATCTTGTTCGGTTCTCGATTTCGTTAATTCATTCAATTTCTTTTTTGCGTCTTGTTGCGATATAGGATCCGCAACAGCAGAATCAAAACCATGTTTAGCATCTAATACACGCATTTGTTCCTTAAATGAAATTTTTTGGCCATCTGATGGTGGTTTATATTCACCGATAGTCCCAGCATAATCAGTAGCGCTTTTTTTAAGTTTTAAGAAATCACTGGAACTTTGTTTATTGAGAACTAATTTGTGATTGTATGCCAATCTTTTTTTCTCCTCTTTCAAAATATCATATGTATCTATTAATAGTATAAAAATTTCCAGAATTTCTTTTCTTTTTTCAGCTGAATATTTTTCAGGAGGAAATTTATCTGGATGACACAGTTTTGCCTTTTTTTTATACGCTTTTTCTATTAATTCATCACATTTTGGATCTTGGCAAACATCAATTGTTAATCCGAGTATGTTATAGAGATCAGGTAAATCATTTTTTTGTTTATATTCTAATGAATCAGATTCTGTAGACATTTTACTATATAATTTATAAGTCAGCATTTTTTTAAACCATTGAACCCATTATTTCTTCTTATATAATTAATATCAATATATTGTAATTATAGAGTGATTATAGCCTAATATGTCGAAAAAGCAATATAAGAAATCGACCCATACAAATTTGGTTGATCTGGCCGAGGAATATTTACTAAAATCAAGTAAAGAAATAGTAACCATACTAAAAAACAAATACAAATTTAATAATAAAACAATACTAGAATTGAGAGATGAAATAAATACATCTACACTATCCGAAATGAGACAATTATACGCATTCAAAAAAAATTTTACTGCTGTGGACGAATATGGTAAAATTAAAAAAAGTTATGGATCATTAAATGATTATTTGGATTTCGTGGATTGGTCATTAACAGCATTAACCGTACCATTTTATCAATCATTGGGAGATACTATTGGATACTATAATGGAAATTGGGAATTTAATAGAGGAGATATAAATGTTGGTCCAGATTATGTAAATGAACTCATATATGAATTTATTTACTTGGGTGGTGTTAATGATTTAAGTATAAAAAATTGGAGAGCATCCGACGATACTATTTTATATATGGCAACATTGGATGTTTTAACCAAAAAATTTACCAATATTAATGATTTTGGGGAAAAAATAAGAAATGCTTATTTATCTGCTAAGCCAAAAATACAAGATAGGCATCCTGGTCAAACTACCAACGATGGACTAGAAGTCCAACAAAATATTAAGTGGAATATGTTACCATACAATAGTCGTTCCATTGGTGCGGGTTCAGCGATGAGATCTGGATGTATCGGCATTTTTTATCCAGGGAGGCACAATAGAAGAATTTTAATTGAATTATCGGTTGAAAGTAGTCGTATTACACATAATTCAACTACTGCGATTCTTGGTAGTGTTGTGGCATCATTATTTACTGCATATGGGCTTGAACGTGTACCAATAAATCTTTGGCCACATAAACTTTTAAAATTATTGAGATCAAATATGATTGACGATTACATGAAAAAATCCCGGTCAAAAAATGAATATGAATCGTACGAACGCGAAAAAATTATTTATATTGGTCAATGGGATAAGTATGTTACTCTGATGTTTTCCGGAATTAATATTCGTTCCAACAATGAGAGATTAATGAGAAATCCGGTTTTGCGATATAAATATTTATCGGAAAATTTCAGCAAAGGATGTGGTATGCCTGGTGCATGTGGTGATGATTCAGTAATTATGGCGTATGATGCATTGCTTCGTTCTGATGGAATTTTTGAAAAATTAATTGTGTATTCTATTTTACATCCTGGAGATTCTGATACTGTTGGATCAATCGCATTTAGTTGGTTTGGTGCATTTTATCATTCGCCACGCAACGAAAATTTAGTTGACGATAAATTTAAAGAACTGGAATTTTATGATCAACTTTACGATTATTTAGATATAAATATTCCAACTATGGTCGGCGTGTATTATTACGATATTTATATGAATATTGCCAGAAAATACATAAAACAATTTGCTGAAAAAAAAAAATGAAATTATTGACGATATTGGGATAAATTTGTAGCAGCAAAATTATAGAGATCATCCGGGCTTCTATTTCCGGTATACTCCATATTTTTATCGGGTGTGACTAAAATAACTGTTGGGAACGCGGTAATATTGTAATAGAAAGTTAAATTTTCATTTTCTGCTTTGGTACTGTCAACTGTTCGAAGTGAAAGTCCTTTAATTGCTTTTAATTTTTCAGAAGCTTGTTGCCAGTTCGGTGTGAAGCGTTTACAATGACTGCACGATGGACTGAAAAAATAATAGAGAATAAAAGGTGCATCTTCTTGGTGGATTTCTGGTCCAATTGGTGTGGTTATTGGGTGCATTTGGTGCATTTGGTGCATTTGGCGCATTGCTTGCATCGGTTGCATATGTTCCATTTGTGGAAGATTAGCAGGATATGGAGTTATGTTTACAATTGTTGTTTTTTTCCTACTAAAAAATAGCCAATTGATAAACCATAATAAAAGAATAACGGCAATGACAATTATTGCGATTTGCTTTCCAGTTAGATTACCAATCATTTATATATTATAGATTGAGATATTTTTTACATGGGGTTCTTTGGTAAAAATTTATTGGATTTATTTTCATATTTATTTTCATATTTTTCATGGGGCGAGTTTGAAATTGATGTGCTATAGTAATTATATTTGGCTTGATAAGCATTAGCTTCGATCGGCTCTCTAAAAATACATGTGTTTTTTCATATTTTTTAAAGATGCGTATGATAATCGCAAGAGCAGTGAATATTTTATCCGGCAAGGTAGAATAATAGTACTTAATGTAACATTTGATATAGAAATAATGATTTTTTTTGAAATTTAGTTTAATTATTTTTTCTTTTTTATAAGTATATTCTAGTCATGCGCAGAACAGAATTACGAGGAGGTGCAAACGAGTATAAGATTAATGAAGTACTTGGGGAAAATTTTAGAATTTTTATGGAAGCATTAAAAACAAGTACCCTCGAAGACTATACATGGGGCAAAATTGAACCATCAGAAGTAGGCACAACTTCAGATGCTCCAAAAGCAAACGATGTTCATTATTATATACCAGAGTATGTCATGGCAATTGCGGCAGCTTTTCGGAGAATCGAAACACCAGATGCAGCCAAAGCAGAGGTTATTGGCAAATATGGAGATGCAACATCATCCATATACAAACAACTTATTTCGAGTGGAGCTGTTACTGGAGTAGGTGCACCGGAAAAACAAAATTTTTATTTCATACAGTTACCTTATAAACATAAATACAGTAATATTACGCACCTTGTACCTGGATTCCATTTGTTACCATATCTTAAAAATATATATAATGTTGGAACAACTGCTTCCCAAAATAGTTTGATTAATACCATCCGATATTTGTACCATTTTATTGCCATTCTTGATCCAACCAATCTTAATGCAAGGAATGTAATTACTTTTTTGAGACAGGACAAATTACAATTCATGAAATATGTTGATGGTGTTGTTGATCTACTTATGTCCCAACAATATTTTCAATCAGGTACTAACCTTCCATCCGAGTCTAAAAATGTAGTTCGTGAAGGTGTCCTACAAGGATTGACTGGTATAGCTCAACAAATTATTAGCGAGTTACCTACATCTGCACCTGGTGGTGGTAAATATTTACCAATTGATAATATTAATGCTGATTCTAAAAACAGTTTGGAAAAATTTTTCCAAAAAATTGGTATACGAGATGCAGACGTATTAGCTACCGCATTTAATAGATTAACTGAACAACCACTCGACCAAGGAGAAAATGCTAAAAATATTAAAGATTTATCGGAAGAAAGGCGAAAAATGTATGCTATTGATTCATTACTTAATCCTTTTTTCATTTTAAATGGCGCTAAAACAATTGATTCAAAACAAATTCAAAATTTACAACAAAATGGTGGAGATGATAGACGCCAAAAAAGAATGTATGGTGGCGAAGATACTCCTGCACTTTCATATTTGTATGGACCGATATTAACTGCCGATAATAATCCATTCCAAGTTACAGCTGAAAATGATAAACAAAATCTCACAACCGAAGGCGCACAAGGCAATCAAGGAAGAGATGCGGAATTAGTTAATAAAGATTTGGTTGAAAAAATTGGTACATATCCTTTTAAATCGGGTGACATACTTTCTGAAATTATTAAAATTAGTGGAAGCCCTGATGATAATCCGAAAAGAGTTGTTCTACTTTCGTTATTGTATACGGGAATTGTGAAGGACGGTAAAACAGATTTATCAAAATTATCTGAACAAATCGAAAAAACATTAGCCGCTTATCGTTTAGTTGATGCTAGAATTAAAAAAATCCCAACTGAAAATTTTGAAACTGTTTTCTCGAAATTCGAAAATGCTTTCGTGGATGAATTTGTTCTTTACACACAAAGATATTTCCAGGCAGACCAAGGAAAATTAGTTCAGCCAACCGGTCCTGTGCTACAAGGACAAATCGGTGTAACTCGTGCAGCAGCTACCAAACAAAGCAATCTTACCGATCCCATTATTTGGAATTTTTATGAAAAAACCGTTGTCCCCAAAAAAGATTGGTACAATACCTATTTTAATTTGGTTAAGATTGATGAACCGAATTCGCAAAATATTGCATTGGACAAAGCTGCGATGATATCGGAATCCGAGCGCCCGAAATACCGTTTGAATATTAAACGAGAATCAGGATACTCGAGATTAAATGGTGAACAACGTGGTGGAGCATATGGTGACTATATATTTATTTCGTATTTACCACCATACCCATCCAATTTAGGTGATTTATGGTTTTCCAGGGATTCATCTTACCGGGTACCAAAAAATCTTTTGTCAGAAGATGCTATTCGTACAATTGCCAGAGAAGTTGATAGACAGGGTACTGATGGTAATGTTACAATTTTCAATTTGTCATTAAAACCATCTGAATTTTTAACAGTTTCCAATAGAGTGGCTTCTCGTGGATTTGGTGTATTCGGTACCAAGGATTTCATTGATAGAATATTGCGAGCTGTTAAACCCCTTGATATATCAAATATTACTCCAGCATGGGAAAATTATGAAGCCAGATTGTCCGAACACATGTTGAGGGAACAATCTAAATGGGAACGAGATGGGGATAATTTCGTATTGAAGAATGATAAAGGTGATACTGAAACTACTATGGCAGGGGATAATTGTAAATTTATTGGTCAGAGTGTGGCCGAATGTCTGGATGTATTTAGCAGATGTTTAGGTGATAGTAGTAGTGAATTTACTCCAGCATGCCAAGAAATTCTCGAATTTAACTTTGATATAAATCCCGCTATTACCAAACTAAAAGAGGATGTAATGAAAATTAATCCAGTTGTTGCATTTGCTATTCTCAGGAAATTGAAATTCGGATCCTATCTTGCCGAAGAAGAAAATGATCCATTCCATGGATTCCGTAGATACAAAGTCCAAAGTGTTGGTAGCTGGATTGAAGAATTAGCATCTGGTGCTGATCGTTGTGGACCTGGTACATCAGCCGCCCCAATTGTAGGTTGTGATGATACTAGACCACTCAGACAACAATTAGGTGAAGATGTTGCTAGGAAAATTTTGGACATGTTAAAGGATCCATCAAAACATAATTTCTTTAAATATTTGGATATATTGGTACAATGGGTCAATGCCAATCCACAAGTTCTTAACCCAGAAGAAGTAAAAAGAGTTCATAAACGCACTGGTTATCCACCAGTCAATGATAGTTTTAATATTTATTCGCACCTTAATCCTTATAAACCAGCGGAAGTAAGACTCCGTAGTCTCAGCTGTGAATTAGAAAGATTGAAGAGCAGTGTTGTTAATGATTTATCGGGATCAAATACTGCTGCAGTTATTTCTGCTATTTCATCTGTTCCTTTTGGAACTTCAATGCCTTTGGGAAGACCCGGTTTCGTTAATCCAGTACCGTTAGCAAATATTTTACCAATGTATGGTGGTGGTCTTTTTGAAACAGCAGACGAACTCCAAAGTTTGGGAAATCCATACGGTCATGAATTATTTTCCCAGTTATACAAAAGTTTAGTTGGTAGCATGGACAGTCTTCTCGGTGATAGTAAAGACAAGAGAATGCGATTAAGTAATACCACAACTCAAAACATCGAATCTAAATTAGACAAATTGAAACGAACTGAAGAGGAATTAAGAAGACAAATTACCGGTTTCATTAAAAAGAACCAGCTATTCCAAGCATCACACGGATATGTTAATCCATTCCCACTCGAAAATGGTAATTTTGCTGCAGTCTTATCTAAACATTCCAATTTATTAAATTTGGGTTCAGCATACAATAGAAGAGCTGTTAATTTAATAGATATGTACCAAACTATCGCCAGGGCTATTTTGACCAAATTAGACGATGGTAAAGTATCCACATCCATGTCAACTTCGGAATATGAAAGACCTCTTACCATGGGATTCCATCCTATTAACAAAAAAAACTAGATTATTCCACCAATTCTCACGCTTGGGGACAACGTAATCAGGGTTTTTTATACAATGAAGATGATGCACTATTTAACAAATCAAAATATACAGATATTCATGATCCGTCAAGTATCAAATTTTATGATAAGGATCAACCATATTATATATTTACCAATTTTTATGAATATGCACCAATTACAGTTAATAACATTGAATTTAAAACTGCCGAGCATTATTATCAATGGCAAAAATTTAGTGATCCAATTATTAAAAATAGAATTATTAATGCTGAAACAGCTGGGTTAGCATCAGAAATAGCGAATCGTTACAAATATTTGGCCAATAAAAATTTCGATAAAAATAATTCTATGTTAATTGCACTTAGGGCAAAATTTACTAAACATCCAAAACTCGGAAAAGAACTCGTCGAAACCGGGAATAGACAATTGATTGAACATTATATGTACGATGATTATTGGGCGGATGGTGGCAATGGAAATGGATTAAATATGTTTGGTAAACTTTTAATGCAAATTAGGCAAGAATTAGCTCCAAATTATAATAATATTGCGCCTTCCAAACCGTGCAATGATTAAAGTATGAAATATGAAATATGAATAATTTTTGATACAATATTTATCAAAAATTATCGATATTTATATGTGTTATAAATAATGATTCCCAATAATAATATTATTAAATAAAATGCACATACTTAAAATAAAAATTTTAGATGATTGTCCCAACAAAGAATTTGTCAAAAAATTTTATCAAGATCGTATGAATATGGCACTACAAAGAAAAGATTTTGGTGTTGATATTATTTTTCCAGATGATGAACTTTTTCTTACAAACAAAGTCATTAAATGTGGCATGGGTATTATATGCAATTTTTTTCCTAATGGCGGCACAGAATCCGGACCATTTGATTTAATACCAAAAAGTTCTATGGCCAATACCCCTTTAATGTTAACAAATTCAGTTGAAATATTAGATCCTGAACCTTATGATGAATTGGTAGCAGCATTTAGATGCAATATTGATCGTGACCATAAATCGACAATTGATGATTTTAAATATATTGTAGAAAAAGGAACCAATTTATTACAAATAGTCGCACCAGATCGAAAAATAATTCGTGTTGAAGTTGTTGAAACGATATACGGCGAATAAATTAAATAGTTAAATTTTGTCCAAATGTTAGACCAGCAAGATTGAAACATATTTTTAGAACATTATAATTGATTGTATACGATCTAACTTTGGCGGTATTTTGTGGTGAAATAATATTTTTTAACCGCATTTCCATACTAATAGAATCGATTTTACTCATATTAATAGCGGACGATGGTTGGTGCTTTTCTGGATAAAATGCTGGAGAATAAACATTAATCCCAACACTTGGTCCCCGATAATGATGCTCATATGGTTCAACCAAATTGGAATATTCTGGTCCCCTCTCACCAAACCTATTTCTACCATTTAGTACCAACTTTGCTTCTGTCAGTATATTGCTCCCATAATATTTTTCTTGTTTGTCTAATTTATTATCGGCTTCGGGACAATAATCTAAATGATAATTTGGAACTGTTGCTTGGTGATTCCGTGGATAATGTATATGTGATGTGGTATAATTAAATAAATCATTAATTGTTCCAGGACCAACTAAACTATCCAATTGAATAATCCAATAATGTGCTTTACATGGATGGTTTAGTCCCAAATTATGTTTGATGCTAGTAGATGCAATTCTGGGATCTTCATTGTACTGTATTTGTTCAATCAAATATTCATGATTTGTTCTGGCAAATTTATTTCTTTCGTCATTGTCCAAATAAATATAATCGACATACAAAAATGAATTTACAAAACGTGGTTTATGTGATAATAAATTTGATTCTATTATTTCACGGGATTGTGGTTTCGGAGTACAATATGTTTTGGTAATACTATTATAAATGCGATACGGTATATTTTCATAAAAATTAGGATTGTCCATATTTTTTGTTTGGCATATTGGACCGTATTTTTCAGATTCATGCAAATCTTCGAATAACGTCTTTCGACTATCATTTATTCTACCTTGTCCGCAAAGCGGCAGGTTAAGTTCATCAGCTTTGCTGTGGACTTTACTAATTGAATATGATTCAAAATATTTTTTATTAGCTGTTGGACTTTGAATTTTTATGTAGTACAGTTTTTTTTGTAAAAAATCATAATCTATAACATATCCATATATGGTTTGTTTATTAACTGTTTGTTCAATATAATCTCCTAATTGAAATGGAACAATATCTTCTAATATTTCTATTGAATGTGTTGGACCGATACGATAACATTCTTCTAATTTACGGAAAGTAATTGTTATCTTGACATCTGCAGATGCCAGTGCTACTAATGGTAATGACAAACCGGTATTTCTGCAAAACCAAAATTCTAACGGTATATAAAGTTTATAGCCAGGTTTACCATTAGTAAATTCATACATAGTAGGCACATTACCAACCATTTTATTTAATGCATGATCCATTTTACAACTAACCTGTGACCAAATATATAACCATTCACCATACTGTTTATCTATTTGTTTTCCTCCAATTTCAATAAATAATTCTTTAACTAGAGCATATCCTAAATAATTTACCCATGCTATTTTTTTACTCATATCTTCTTCTCCTGTTACTGAATTAATAAATTTAGGAAGAGATGGTATTTCCACATACAAAAATATTTTTCCAACCAAATCTCCTGATCGTGATATGGTACAACTAACAGTTTCTCCAAAATTGGCTGTTGATGAAAAATTTTGAACAAGTGATTCAACAGAAAAATTAGTATGTCTCCGATAAAGTATTTTAAAAAATGTTATTTGTGGATCACCAGTTAAATAAATATCCTGGATTCCATATGCAACTAATTGGACTAATCCCGCTGCCATACTATACCACTATGCCACAATTAATATTTGTTAATTGTAGCATAATAATCATAAATATTTTTATAAAGGGAAAAATTTTTAATTATTATCTGTCCCATTTTCTTCTATTATTTTTTTTAAACCGGCTCCAAGAACAAAAGCATTTTTTGGTTCACGAATTGCTGTAATATAAAATGATGGCCATAATAACGAAAAATAACCACTCTTTGACAATAACATTATAAAATAAAGTTGTGGATGATCGAATAAAAAGGTTCTACGACTATTATCATTATTGTTATTTCCAAAATCGCACAATGTTGTTAAAAAATTACTGGTACCAACTAAACAAAAAGTAATACCACACATTCTAGCATAATATTTGAATGGATTTGAAATTAATCGTTTAAACAACGGCTCCTGTACTATTTTGACTTTTATTATTTTATCCATATTATTTATTATTTAATTTTATTGATACATTCAATTATTGGATTATAATTCAATTTTTTGTTGTTACCAAAGGAGCGAGTTAAGTTATTTAACTTTGTTAAAAACTTTACCTTGTCTCCAAGGAGCAGGCTAAGTTATTCAACTTTGTTAAAAACTTTGCCTTGTCTCCAAGGAGCAGGCTAAGTTATTCAACTTTGTTAAAAACTTTGCCACACATACCAGATAAATATCTTGTGATATTAGTATTTGTCACACTCGTAATAATAACTGCTGGATAAGAATCGCTTATCAATGGATGCACATAATATACTGACATAAATTCGTCTATTTTGCTTAAATTTGCTGAACCTTGTGGTTGATTGGATAATGGATTTAATGACCATGAATGAAGATTAATACCAGTACTAGGTGTATGGGGCATATATTGGTATGCTTTGGCTTCTGACCACATTATTGAATTAGAATTTTCGGGCATAATATTATAACCATTGAATTTAAGATATCCGGATATTAGCGGATTAATACTTGGATTGAGTACCATATTTTTTTGATAATTTATTAATTTCACTGGATATTCGTTGATTGTTTCATTTAATTTTTGGTTCATTTTGGCACTGATTATTTTAATAACTGAGTGTTGCACTATATTAATATAATTACTCATTACTGAATCATTATTTTGTGTTAAAATTTGGTGCGTAACATCCTTAAAAGTTAAATTTTTGACTGGTCGACAATTAATTTCATGACCCGGTATTTCTATTATTTTATTATTTATTTGTATAATGGTGCCGATTATATCTTTGTTTGTATTTGTTGCCGAATAAATATTGTTAAAATATGATACTATCGTTTTAAAATTGTATTCTGTACCATCAATAACAAAAAATTTATTCATTGCGTTAATTAGAGAATTAATTTTTGCTTCATTGTAATTTTGGTAAAAATAATTTATTGATTGTATAACCATTTGATTTGGCATAGTGTATTTAATTTCTTTTGATAATAGTTTTGTAATACCAATGATAAACGTTTCTTTACCCATGTTCATATTTTTTGCGGAAAAATTTGGCAATATTTTTTTGAATATTTTTTTAATATATTTTATTTTGGGTGATGGTAGACCAAGTTTATCATAAATATCATTTATCATAAGAAAAAAAATGTGTTTGTCGATAATATCATAATCAATATTTAATGACAATAAATTTTCTTTCATTTTAATCATATTTTTTCCATATACAATCATTTGATCATAGTTATTGTACGCATCTTTTATTTGTTGTATTTTTTCGAGAAAATATTCATAATTATTTTTAATCCATGTATCCATATTAATATTTGTTAAATTATCCGACGATTCTGGTATCACTGGTTTATTATTATTGATGGGTATATCAGTAAAGTCCACAGCAAAGCTGATGAACTTAACCTGCTCCTTTGGAGACAAGGTATAATCTAATAAAACTTGATTAATAACACCAATAAAACCAAACGTCGGATGTTCTAAATTATTTAAATGGTCTAACATCAATTCACAATGCAATTTTTTGGCATCGTTAATTTTGCTTAGGTCGTAATAAGAATACAAACTATAATTGTCCCATTGTTTTTCCCCAAAAAAATAATTTTTTTCATTCGTTCGATATGATAAATCTGTGTGTGCTAATGGTTTAATCATAACAATCATTAGTTTTGTTGGATGGTTGAAATAATTTTTCAGTTCAATTCTTTTTTGGTGTATATATGGATCAATACCATGAATTGGTTTATGAATCATCATCATTTTTTCAATTCCATTACGATCTGTATATTTTGTCGGTATATAATCATTTCTTGGTAGTAAATCAGTATTGTATTTTCCGGTATCCAATGTATTTTTATCAGTTAAAATAGCGTGATATGAATCATAATATATTTCCTTTTTTTTAACACCATTTTTGATTCTTGTGACGGATTTTTTATTGTTACCTACTTTATAAATAGGTACTAAATTATGATCAGAAATGTTAAAATTATTGTCATACTGTAATTCATCCACTAAATATTCTAATATGTTACTAGCAAAAATTTTTCTTTCTTCGGATGATAAATATATATATTCTACCATTAAATGTGCTTTATTTATTTTCGGGATAGATGGTTTTAAATCATTCATTTTTGGGTTGACAAAATCGGAAAATTCTTCTTTGTATGTAACCTCATCCAAATTTCTTAATCGAATATTAATTTCATATTTAGTATTAATACTCGCATTTAATGGTACAGATAACGAAATATTACGATTAAAATAAAAAATAAAAGGCATGATAACCGTATATGATTTTTTTGGCTCATCATTAAAAATTATAAGATCTTCACGGTGACCAATCATTTTATTATATCCTGGATCAGTTCCATCTTTTTTTGATAATTCATGATAGGATTCAAACCAATCCGAAATATGGTTATCTCCAACTTCATCACCACAACTAAAAGTCACTTCTTTTACCAAAAAATGTGCTAATTTTCTGACCCATGCCGTTTTTGCTTTTTTATTTCTGTATAAAATATTATGAATTTGGTTTTGGAAATATTCTAATTCGTTACGATATTGGTTAATAACAACAATTCCTCTTTTCACCATTATTTTAGAAAGCTCAGTAATATTATTTTTTTCCGTTAATCCATCAAAATAATTATTCTTTAGTGGTATTGGTTGATTTTCTATTAAATTTATTAAAGGTAAAGTCTTCTGTTTTTGGTTCAAAATTTTAATAATATTTTCTATTTTATCACTGTGCGCAGAAGTTGAACAATGATTTATTGGATGGTCTATCGTATCCATTTTTTTATTATCATAATGTAATTCATTAATTACAGAACTAAAGCGCATTCCATATTCCAATTGATTTGTATTTAAAAATGGATCATATCCGCATAATGAAATAGAATAATCCCAAATCAAATCCATGAAATATTGTATTACATCAGAAATATGCGAAAATGAGTGATATTGTTTTGATATGTATTGATGGTCGTCTAACATATTTTGTTCTGTGTAAAGTAGCAATGGATTTTTAATATCGATCGGACCAATATTATTTTTTTCAGCGTAATTCATTAAAAAATAAATAAATGCATAGTATTCATTATCAATATACTTGAAATATGTTTGCAATATCGGATGCTGTTTTTGGTATGATGGTTTTAAAATATTTTTTAAAAAATATTTTTTAAAAGTAATACCGGGATAAATATTTGAATTTGTATGATATTTCAGAAAAAAATAATCCAAGTCACTATTTAATGTAATATTTATTGGAATATTATGTCCACCGGAGTTACCAAATTGTGACATTGTATTATATTGTGGTTTAATAATGCTATCAATATAATTATAAAAAATAGAGTAATCTATTCCATATTTTTGCGCCATCAGGGAAATATTAACAATATCCTGTTCTTGCATGAATTTACAACTGGAAATATCGGTAAGATAAACATGTATTTCGTTAAATAATAACAATTTATTTAATAGCAGTGGTTGGAAAATTTCTAATTTTTGTTGGACATTTTCAAAAAGTTTATTTTCCAAAGAATATCGGTATATTTCTTTGACCGCCCAAAAAGTTGTATTAATAATATCATGAACATCTTTAAAAGTTAATCTGGCAACAGAATTTGGATTCAAAAAAGTAGCTAACATTTTTAAAATATTCGCACTAAAATCATCCAATGTGTGTTCCAAAGAAACTAATTTTTGTATTTGTTTAATAAACATATCCGGATACAAAAAAACATTAGTGGATAAATTTTTTATCCATGACAAATCAATATTATTTTTGTTGATTGAACTCATTACCATTTTTAAAATTTGACTAATATTTTTAAATTTGAATTGATCACTATTACAACTGTAATAATTAATTTTAGCAATCGAATCTTGGTGTTTAACATAATAAAAATATTGTGATAAATAGTTATTTCGCGCTATTGTTAATTTATCAATAATATTTTTATTTGTTTGTGGATTAATGTTTAGTATTTGATTGTATGTATAAATATTATTTGTTACCATGTCATTGTATGTGTATAAATTTTGATAATTAGTAAATATATTGACGGCTATATCATACATTTGTTCAGAAATCATACGCGATAATAAAGTTTTATCGCAGGTTGAAATATGGTTCATAAATAAATACAATTTGTCTAACAATATTTGTTCTGATGAAATATGATTTGCTAAAAAAAATGCTGTATCAAATAACAAATCAAATAATTTTTTGTCATGCAAAGGATGGGTATCATTTAATCGTTTTGTTAATTTGATAAATTTTAAAAGATTGAATTGGTATTCATCAATAAATTTAATATTGTTGGGGATTGTAATATGGTTCTTAAAAAAAATTTCATGTTTAATTCGTAAATAGTCAATATTAAATAATTCAAATTTTTTACTTTTATCAAAAGACAATGTGGAAATAATTTCAGTTTTTGATTCAACATTGATCCAATAAACTGGTATTTTTGTTTCTAAAAACTCCTGACACCTTGTGAAAGATTTTAGTGTATGTTGCATATGATTATAATATGTTGAATTGATTCCGTACGGATTTATTGGTGGTAATGGAATCGGAGGTAATAATGGAAAATCATTGGCTATTTTGGGAACACAATCATAATTTCTAGACTGATATGGTGTATAAAGATAGGCTTCGCCGGAAAATCGATTTATATCGAATGTGTTATAATATAAATTATCAGGATCATTTTTTTTGGCATTATGTTGATACATTTCATCCCAGTAGTTTCTAACTGAATCATATGAATTATCGAATTTAGAAATATCTGGTTGATAATTTTTATCTGTTACAATAATAGTTTTATTAATTGTGTCTACTAACTCGGAACATGTTGATCCAATATTTTCCAAAATATACTGTTTATTGAACAAACAATTATGATATAATTTTTGAAGTTCCCTTGTTACCATCATTTCAGAAACAAAATAAAATTCCATCTGTGAGATAGTATCAATTAATGATATTTGTTCATAGGTTGTTGGAACTGAAATCATCGGTTTCGATCCTACCTGCCCTTCAGGGAAAAAGGTTGGAACTGAAATCATCGGTCCAGTTTGAATTGGAATACCTTTTAAAAATAATTGTACATATTTATTAATTGCAATGTTATCATTAACATCATACTCTTCTGTGGAAAAATTGGCTGCCGCTTCAAAATGAAAACTATCATAAACATCCATAAAATATTTAAAAATATGATAGTACAATAATTTTGTTATATTTCTGATTTGTGTTCGTTCTGATGGTTTAATTTCATCAAGATGCGTATCCAAATAAATATTAATTTTATTAATTTCAATAGTGGAAATGAAATGATATATAAATTGGAACATTTCCAGTATAGTTGGAACGTGGTTTCTATGAAAAATTAGTGTTACAGCGAGTAAATCATGGTGAATATTTACTCCATCAATTTCTTCCCCGTGAGCACTTGGAACATAATTTTTCATATTATCGCTTGGATGGATAGAAGGACTAGTTGCATACAAATCATTTAATAGATAGGATATTTCATTCATATAATATTCGATATTGATTTTAAGAATTGTCAATAAATGTTTAATAAAACTAACACCGTTAGGAGAAATATTACGAATAATATTATTTTTAACATATTCTGCAAAACTGGATACATTCAGTGCATCCAAATACTTAAAAAAATAAAAAAACCAAATATTGGCATTGAAGACATTTTTAATTCTCAAATTTTCATCGTCAATAAAATTAGTAGTTGGAACAATGTATCCATATATATTTGTTATTGGTGGTGAATTATTATAAAAAAGTTTATCCGTCGAACTAAAAAGTTTATTCCAATATGATTCGTACAATAATTCAGAATAAATTTGAATACGATCAAACATTTCATTAGATTGTTTATTAAAAATTTTTAAATATGCATTTGGTAATGTTCCGCATTGTTGCCAAGTGTCTTGTTCAATTAGTGTAGTTGGTGATAAAAATTTAGCTTTAAAATTCGGATCAATAATAGTTGGTAAATGATTATTGATGGTAGATATACCAATAGGATTGTGATAAATATTACACGGTTCGGGATTCGACATGATATCATATTTCTTATGAAATGTAAATGCTTTAGCGATAACTATTGGAACAGTTGTTGCTAATTTTTTTACGGAGTCAATAATACTATTATATAACCCAAGAGATTCATTAAAATTTGGTCCGAAATCATAAAAATAATTTTCCAATAAATTTGTTTTATTTTCAGAATTTTTTAAACAATTGTATGTATTCGAAAATATTGGATTATTCAAAAAATTTGGATTATTTATTTGAATACAATTTTCTGTTAAATTATACAAATGATTGATGTTGTTGTAAAAATGTTTTTTTGGGTATGTGATTTGATGTTGTTCCAATAAATATGATTCAACGGATCCAATTATGTTCCCAGTATTTTTATTTTCGCGAATATTAAAAACAGGACTATTTGTTAAATAAAATAAACACTGAATTTCAGGATTCGGAATCAAATCATACAAAATATTACCATGTAATAATGAATCAAATAGTTGATTTGTATCAACCAATGGCACATTTTCAATTACATTTTTTTCTGACAAATAAATAAATTTTAGTAATTCATAAATCAAAAAATATTCCTTTTTTTGACCTATCCATTTATTGGTCAATTGCATTTTAAATTTGTTAAAATCATAGTCATGCTTTTGATTATTGGCATGATATTTTGTTTCCATACTTTTTAATACTTGTATGTACGAATCACTTTCCAAACGAACATCATAAATTGGTAATTTTGGTACGTATGTTTCCGGAATTTCCTCAGGTTCAATTTTATCAATATATTGTTCAATCATGTTTAAAATATTTAAGCGTTGTTGTTCTTCTACGTCGTAATTTTTTATTGTGTCATCGATTAAATTTAAAATTCTGTCAAATTCTATTTTATCATTGTCCATAACAAATTCTTTTAATAGTTGTAATAAATAATTATCAGATATAGATAATTCATTTATTATTGTTGCAATATCCTTTGATTTTGTATTCAAAAATACAGCAGATAATTCTGGTATATCAAATACAAAAAACATTCTATGAACAAGATCGCCGTATGGCAATATATCAGATGTACCCGATTTACCAAAATCAATCGGTGTTTTAAACTGTAATGGTATTAGTTCTGTTGCGAATGGTGTATATCGCCGATATATCTTTTTAAAAAAGGTAATTTGTGGATCATGATCGATCCATAAATTTTGTACTGCTCCTGAATTTGCGACTAATTGCAAAATTGCTCCAGGCATAATTAGTGTATTATTTGATAATAATACATTAATTATTTATACATGGATTTTTACTTTACAAATTCCACTTTCAAAAAATATTTCGGATCAATTATACCATTGATACCACTTGATAATATTACACCATTTGAACTTTTATAAAATTTAATACCATTAATCATTGCTTCATCAACATTAATATATATCATGACTTCGGAACTGTGCCTCATACCAGAAACAACGGTTGGATCATCTGGCGTACCATGCGCAAAATGGATATGATTTCGTTGCATACGACTCAGACCATTATTTTTGATGGATTGATATGCTTTGCGATTAGTACCATGTACTACTACTGGTATTTCTGATGGATCTGTTACCAAATATAGATCCGGATTAATAGTAGGTATTGAATGTCCTTGGACAGCACGAATATACCAACCGTTTAATCTCTTTTCCAATTCAAACCTCTTTTTATCATTGGTATCAACAATTTCCTGGATTTTTTCAAATGTAATGTCATTGCGTTTTTTAATAATTTCATCTATGGGAACATAACCCGATGCATCAATATTGTATCCCATTTTGGTTGCGCGGTGTCTCAAAATTTGTGTTAAATATTTGGAAATTTTAACATTCTCACTATCTGGTACTCTTTGGTTCATATTTTTATTGCTTTAATGTATTTACGTTTATATCGAAAAGCAATAAAAATATCAATTTTTATTAAATAGTATTTTGAAAAGCAAGACCAGCCATACCACCAATTACTCGAAATATATTGTACGACATGACATATGATGTCATATAAATTCCAATTTCAACATCATCTACATTTCCATTATTCACAAGATCAATGAAATCATTACCGAACATCAAAATAATAGTTAGATCATCTATCCTACTTAAATTAATTGTGGATGATGGTTGGTGTTCCATTGGTTTAATAGCAAAAGAATATACATTAAAACCATCAGTTGGAGAACTATTAAAATGTAAATATGGTTGCAAATAATTAAAATATTTAATATCAATATGTGGATCCGTTCTATTGCACGAATTTAATCTTATGTATGATGATTCAATTGGATAACCCGTTTTATCATGATTAGTACCAAAATTATTCCACTGACATTTATTACGTCCAGTTGGATTTTCTCGATAATGTTTTGGTTGAACAAACCAAACAATAAATTTAGTTGGATGCGCGAAATTGAGATGCGCACTATATTGTTTTCCAGTAATATTATCAAATTCATTCTGTTGTATTGTTTCTATTAAATATTCGTGGGTTGATTGTGCGAATCTTCTACGTTCATCAGTATCCAAAAATATATAATCGACATATAATTTAGCATTAATAATATTAATATTGAATTGTGATTGTACATTAGCAATGTCCATTAAATTAGGATCATCTTCGATATAACATAATTTTGACAAATCTTTTAATTTAATATTAAAAACAACATCATGGTATCTTAGAGCCACTAATGGTAATGATAAACCAGTATGACGACAAAACCAAAATTGTAATGGTATAATTAGTTTATAAGCACTTTTTACCCTATCATCAAAATTTGTTAATTCTGATACATTTCCAATCATTTTATAATAATTTTCGCATTGGTATTCATGTAGAAATATTTTGTTGAATAATATTAACCAGTCTCCTGTATGTTTATCTATTATTTGGTTTCCAATTCTAATTTCAATTTGATCTATTATTGCGTGCCCGATTTCCTCAACCCATGCAAATTTATAGTGTTCAGAATATGTTCCATCCAAAAAAGATTGGTACAGTTTTTGTTCGGTCAAATACAAATTATACACATCCATGTAAAAATTCTTCATGGATTGATACAACATGGTGGTAATAAAATTTTTGATTCGATTTCTTTTGATTACTGCTAGTTCTTGTGGAATAACATTTTTCAGATGATTCGTATCATTAATTATCGAATTGAATACCATTTGTATATCTATTTGGTTAATTTGTTGTTCGGTATCATATTTATTTTTTTGGAATTCATCAATACTATTAAAATTATTATTATTTTTAATATAATCTTTTAATTCGCACCGAAGCGTAATTAAACAGTTAATAAAATTTGGATTATTTACGATTTTCTCAATATCGTCCATTGATACATTATTTATTTTTAAAAGAGTATCTATTTTTCTGATTAAATTCGAATTTACTGATATATAATTGTAGACCATTTGGTAATATTTCTGAATTTGTTCAAATCTATTTTTTGCATCAGTTTGGTTTATTTTCCAATTAGATGGATTTTTTAATAAATCAACATTTGGTAAATCGATTTCCAAGTAAACCCGATTCATTAAATCACCCAATTTGTCAACAACACACGTCATTTCTTGATCGAAATTAGTAGCACCAATAAAATGTTGAGCAATTGGTTCTGTTGCAAAATTAGTATGTCTACGATAAACTATTTTAAAAAAAGTTATCTGTGGTGTACTTGTTAAAAAAATATCTTGTGTTCCATACACGGCCAATTGGACTAATCCGCCCGCCATTTGTTATAATATAAAAAGTTTATATCTTTATTACAACCAGCGATTTAAACAAAATTTTTACAAATCACTCACCAAACTTGAGCAAATCTAATATTTCTATAACCTATAATTTATAGAAACAACGTATTTTTCTTTAAAAAATTAATAATCTGGGTTTCATAAATAAAAAAATTGATAAATATTTTGTTAAAAAGTTCTATTTTATTATCAACAATACTAATATAAACATCAGGTTTATCATTCAATTTTTTCTGATACAATCAATATGAACGGACGTTTAGCAAATTTATTTGTGACACCGATGGGTATTGGATCGGGTATTTTGCTTTATTTGTCCGCTTATAGTGATGATAGTACATTTTCATTGTTTACCGATAATGAAACATACTATAAAGAAATTGCATTGTTACTTTTATTTAGTTTTGCCTATTTTATTATTGATTTGATATGCATGATAATATATTACAATCCAAAAGATAAAGTATATTTTTTGCACCATGGAATCGGTATTGTAGCGATACCAATTATTTATTTTGAATATTATTATTTGGTGAAATTTTTATTGTCGTATTTAACATACGAATTATCGACGCCATTTCTAAATGAAGCTAAAATCAATCATCACAAGGGTATTGACAATCTGTACAGCAAAACTATAACGTATTTATTTGTAATAACGTACACTATTATTAGAATTTGTTTTGGCACATTTTTATTATTCAAAACTATTCATTTGATGATACCAGTAGAATATCCCACTAAATGTTTGATAATTTTACCAATACTTTTGCAGTTGCTAAATTATAAATGGTTTACCAAAATTATATCAATGCTTAAAACTGGACCAAAAAAATCAAAAACTAATTGATTTTTGTTTATTGTTTGTATACATATAAATATATATACACAAACAAAAAATATAGACACGTGCGCATAATAATTAGATTAACTCTTTTAAATTATCAACTGCACTGACTAAATAAGCATAAGTTTTGGGAGCGCATTGTGGTAGGTGTGCTAATCCGGTACCAAAGCCATCTTTTGGCAGTACAACATATTTATAAGATTTGGACATTCTCTTTATTTTATCAATAGCATAATTAATTTTTTGGATATTTAATTTATATTCATTATCCGTATAAAATGAGGTGCTATCATTGGTAGGATATTTTTTGGTGGGAATTCCAACGGTATTTTTTAAACCACGAATTATTGCTTGTCCTCCTTTGCCAAAACCAACATCATTATCACCATAAACAAAAAGTGCATGTGGATACCGATTAACATCTTCTATTGTCCAAAAACCATCGAATATCACTATTTTACTAGTTCTTTTGTTCATAATAGTATAATATTATTATGGTATAAATCTTATATCATAACGTATCGACAAATCAAATTTTTCATAAACATTTATGCAATTTTGGCTTCATTGTTACCATGATTTTCGTTTAGGCATTTAGGACAATACTCTGTTTTTTCGCCAACACTAATAACTGCACAACCACAAACACAAGAACATTTCGATACTACACAGCTCATAGAATCACCGATGACACAGTCGCCTGCATGTGTGGCATGATTTCCTTTTAGGCATTGAAAACAAAATTCATTCATGTAATTAACGTAACCATTACAATCACATTTGCAATAACATTAAAATGGCATGCGATGTATAATAGGTTCGAGTTTTTGCATATGATGTGTTTCGCTTAGACATTCATCACAACATTCGTCATCATTATCAACATAACCATTACAATCACATTTGCAGGCACATTTAAAAGGCATACAATGTACAGTTTCAGAATTCATTTTTGATATTTAGAATAAATTTATAATTTGACCACTAAACTATTTATTTATCAATTTTTTTAATTATTGGCATTAACAGAATATAGTTAAAAATGTGTGCGTATTTTTATTCAAAAAATATTATTATATGGTAAGAATAATTATGGATTACAATAAATTCCAAATTTTAGAATTTCCGCTTGCCAGTATGGTTGAAAATCCATCAATTGTTATGATAGCAAAACGTGGTTCCGGTAAAAGTTTTGTAACCCGTGATATTATTTATCATTATCGACATATACCAGGTGGTGTGGTTATTGCACCAACTGATCGGATGAACTCATTTTATAAATTTTTCTTTCCTGATCTTTATATTCATTATGATATCAAAGAAACAATTCTTAAAAAAATTTTATTGCGGCAAATGATGATGATAGAAAAAGCGAGTGTTAAAAAAAAACTGGGTAAAAAAGTGGATCCTTCTGGAATATTAATTATGGATGATTGTCTTTCCAAAAAGAAATCGTGGGCCAAAGATGAAAATATTATGGAAATTTTGATGAATGGTCGACATTATTTTTTAACATATATTTTAACAATGCAAACACCATTGGGTATCACACCAGATTTACGTTTAAATTTTGATTATGTATTTCTTTTGAAAGAAAGTTCCACGATCAACAAAAAAAAATTATGGGACAATTACGCCAGTATGTTTCCATCATTACCAGCATTCGAGAAAGTTTTTGCAAAATGTACTGAAGATTACCGATCAATGGTAATAGATAATCGAAAACCATCCGATAATATTCAAGAACAAGTATTTTGGTTCAAAGCAAAAGATCGTAAATTTAGTTTTGGATCAAAAACTTTTAAAAATTTGCACAAAAGATATTATGATCCTGCTTACAAAAGAAAAAGCCAAGCCAATCAAATCGCAGCTGATGCATTATTTGGCAAAAAAAAGAGAGGCGATATTGATATTAAGGTTGATCTGAAATAATTAATTTTTTTAAACAAATTTTTATTTCGCTTATTGTTGGACGTTTTAATTGATTTTTATCAATAGTTGTCATGATTAATTTGTCTATAACTTCAATGCCACTATTTGAAGGTATTGGTTGATTATTAATAATATTATTAATAATTTGGGAAATTGATACTCCATCATATGGTACTTTTTTTCTGTTAAAAATAAAATACATAATAATACCAAAAGAATATATATCAGTTAACGGATAACAAATATTATTTTCCCTATTAATTATTTCTGGTGCAATATAATCGATCGTTCCAATAAGTCCTTTTCGTAATGGATATTTTGGATCATTAATGACATGCGCTAAATCAAAATCAATGATAATCACTGACAGGTTTTGATTAGTTTCATTATTATCGTGATATACAATAATATTATCAGGTTTAATATCACGATGTATTATTGATTGGGAATGCATGTATTCGATAGCATCAGCTATTTGGCATAATATATTAATCATTGAAACTAAATTTTTGTGATTTTTAAAATTTAATTCTGAATGTTTAAATTTTGATAATGGTTTACTACCTGTGTTGTACGGGTAAATAATATATGCATATTTATCATCTTCCATAAAATCAATAATTTTTATAATATTTTTATGGTTGAGCAGTTTTGGTATTTCAGCATCTCTTTGAATTTTACTTTTGATGTGCGTTATTTTTTTTGAAATTATTTTTACCACAACAATATTTTGACCATCAATGCATTTTGCTAAATGTACAGTACCGCATGATCCTTTTGAAATCTTTTTTATTAACTTGTATTTGGACAATAAAATATTTGATTTTTTGTTCGAAATGTTATTATTTTTAAACATTTATTTAACAAACAAATTGATTAACTACTACAAATGAATATTTTATCAATTTTTGATAAAATGATATATAAAATTGATATAAAAACATATTATTATATATAATTGTGGAACTACAAAATAGCCATTGATTATTACTAGTCAATGAATATGTGGTAGATAAAAATGATATAAAAATATAATATTATGTATAATTGTAGAGATGAAATAAAGTAGCTATTGGTTATTTATGAATAACAAATAGGCGCTGTGGCAGAATGGTTATTGCACTGATCTTGAAAATCAGATCCTTTGGATGTGTGTGTTCGATTCACACCGGCGCCTTGGCACGTCGTGTCGTAAATTGCTATTTTTGTTTTTATTTAAACAAAAATAGGAAACGTGACTGAGTAGTAAGGTACCGGACTACTAATCCGAGGTCGCCCACTGGGTGCCCAGGTGCAATTCCTGGCGTTTCCGAGATCCCATAGTATAATGGTTAGTACATTTGGCTTTGAACCAAAAAATTCCTGTTCGAATCAGGATGGGATCACAATGTTCTATTTGTGACTTAATTTGTTAAACTAACAAATTAAGGCTTTGTGGCAGAAAGGTTATTGCACTGGTTTCGAAAGCCAGCATCCATTGGATATCTAGGTTCAATTCCTAGCAGAGCCGATAAAATTTATTACAACGAATAATAATAGTCATTTATAAATGACTATTATTAGTTAATTTCCAGTAGCACATATTCATGATTTTTATATGTACTAAAACCCAAAATTGTGAGTGCACACCAATATAATATAGTACCAAAGATATCAAAATAAATATTCGTATATTGAATAATATAAAGTGCCATCATAATATCAGAAACGGCCAACAATAAAATTCCAATAAATGAAAACCATGCTTCCCGATTATTGTATATTAATAGATAGATATAATTGCTGATAACAGAAAATATCGCAAATAATGAATAAATAATTACCGATATCATCAATACAATATTGTTATATTGATGATTATAATATGCTAGATAGGCAATGCATGCCAATACTAATATTCCGATTAACGAAATAATGGAAACACCTATTATTGTTTTACATTTATGTTCAGAACGAAAATATTTATTGATGGATTTGAGTCTTGATATACCAAATAACGCATGAGCTATAATAAATAGTATCATTCCCATAACGAATATACCTAATTGCGAATAAATTAGACACGAATCACCACCCGCACAAAATATAAATGCACACATTAATATTAAACAATATTCGGTTGTCATTGGATCATTTTTTATTTTATAATATGACACTAAACAACAAGTCTGGATAAATAATAAAAATGCTGGAATCCATTTAATAAATATTTTAACATTATCCACTCCACTAAATAAAATATATATTATTGTATTAATAAAAATTAATAATGCAATTAATAAAAAAAATATCTTTCTGTTCATTTTTTTTATTAATTATACTGATAATATTCTCCATCAAAGCAATTAAATATCAATTTTAATATGTATGCCGTTAGCACCGATTGGTTAGCCATGGAGTTGGTTTGTTAAACATACCATGAAATATGTTTTTTAATTGGCCCGAATTAGAATTAGAACCAGATTTTTCTTGTGAATCCATTTCATGTTGGGGAATTGTTTGATATATGACTACTGGTTTAGATTGTTTAGAAATAGTGTATGCCTTTGTAATACCAATTGTTATTAAGACTAAACCAATAATAAAAATAATATTCATAATAATCGATATAGCTCCCATTATACTATAAGGTATTATTTTCGTAAATATTTTGAAATTGCTTACATTTAAACTTCTTCTTTGTTTGTCATAACAAAATATTTTTGTCTATAAAAACAGGGTAATAAACAATGAAAAAAGTTACCAATTTCTTTTCCAACAATTAAAATTTCATTTTCATAAATTTTTACACAATATTCATACTGCGTATTTTGTAAAGTACACGTGTCATAATTGATATATGCATCAGTTATGGCATCACCAATAAATAAATCCGTTATGTATGGTATTGGAATAGTTGTATCTAAATATAATCTTATTTTTGTTTCCCAACCATTATTATTTATAATACCATTAAAAACAGACATTTTATGTTTTAATATATATTATTAGACATATAATTTTATAACGTATCAATTATTTTTCATTATTAAACATCCACTTCCATTCTTTCTAATGTTGATTTATCCATAACAAATTTATTGCGTAATTCAGGATCATCCAAATAATCCAAAATTTTCTGGATAGCGTCATCGTCTTCAGGATTTCCAATTGATGCAATGCTATCTGTGGGCATAGTAGATGAATCAGTAGGTACTGGTGTTGGATTTGTTTGATTTGTTTGATTTGTTTGATTTGTTTGACTGTTATGGATATTTTCGCTTTGGCTTGTGGTTGTTTTCTTTTTGGCTGCTTCCCGTTTGGCTCTTCTTTTCTCTCTACGATTATTTGTTTGGGTAACTTTAGATTCTTTTTCGGTTTTATCCATTAATGATGCTTTTCTTTTTTCGAATTCTTCATTTTCATTTTGTAAATTATCCAAATAAATCTTCATACCGTAATTTAATTGTTTAAGTTGAACTAATGGATCAACCCCATCTTTTTCGGAGAATGCACACCATTTACCAACTTCGAATGTATAAATTCTATCATTTGGATAAAGATCTTGTAATTTTTTAACTCTTCTGGTTAGTTCAGAAGGTGTTTGGAATAAACCTCGAATTTTAAAACATAATGTTTTTAGTCCACCAATATTTTTAGGAGAAAATATCGTGATACATCCATACTTTAGACAAACTGAATCATTTTCATCCAAATAATCAGTACTATAACATTCATTAATCTCCTTATCCATTTGTTCCAAATTTGTTGCGATTTCTTTTATTTCAGCAACTGGTTTGTTTTCTTCCAACATTAATTCATATTCTTTTTTGGAAATTAAACCTTTTGCATATAATTGTTTGTGCATACGTTTTTTTTGCACATCAACTCTGTCCTTATTAATATTCGCGAATTTAGTTTTATACTCGGCCTTGAACTGTTCACTCATCATTTGGATCTTGACTATACTTTCCTTTCTGGTTTTTTCGAGTTCATTTAATTTATCATCACCATATTCTATTGTATCTGTTTTGGTAGCGTCATCCCAACCATATATTTTACCAAGTTGTGATATGTAAACATCATGATTTTTATTTTTCTCTTTTATCATTTTAGCATCGTTGTTAGCTAATTCTCCGGAATTATAACCATTATGAATTTTAAAACCTTTTATATCCAAAAATTTTGTTTTTTCTATTTTTTGTGGCGTTAAAAAACTAATGCTGCACCAATTTATATCTCCGTATGGAGCATCATCCTCGATTGATGTTATTATTTTATATTTTTTATTATTATTATCATTCTTTGGCATTAAATATACTATAATTAGTTTTATACTTTTATATGTTACTGTGTGGCGCAAACATAGTATCGCGTTAATCTTAATACAAGATTATGTTTTTAGAATATATAATATGTCAAACAATTTATCAGAACCAATACAATTGGAAAATGATAAAAGTACAAAAGAATTACGTATTGCAAAAAGAGAAATAGCAAAAATAGTTAAGGAAAATCAAAAATTACAATTAGGACTCAAAAGTAAAAACGAAACTATTAATTCCCTAATAAACCAAAATTTTACCGAGTTAAAAAATTTGCAAGAAAAACATGACAAAATAATTAATTCTTTGGCAGAAAGTTACGAATTAAATGTCGGAAAGCTGGAATCCAAATATAAACTTTTCCGAGTTAGCATGCAAAATAAATTTAAAGATAATATTAGTACTCATTACAGACTTAATAATGAAAAAGTAGCATTAATTCTTGAACAAAACAAAAATTTAACAAACAAAATGGATGCGTCACAAAAAGAAATTGAACAAAAAGAATCAAAATTGCTAAAAGAAACAGGAGAATTAGAAACAAAATTGAAAAAAGAAATTGAACAAAAAGAAATAAAAAACAAGCAAATTGCGGAACAATATATTCAATCCAGTCGTAAACAAAGCGAAATGGAAATTAAAACAAAAGAATTAATTCAAATAAATAAAATAATGGAACAACAATTAGCGGAAGTAACTTCACGATGCGAAAAACAAACATCAATACAAATTGAATTAGATAAAAAAATAAGTGAACTAACCATCAAAAATGGAAAATTAGAAACTGATTTGCACTCAACAAAAATAGAATTATCCAAAAATAGTGAGCTGGTAAAAAATCTAACTATTGATACTGACCAGGTCAAAAATGCCTATTTGGATATCCATAATAAATATGTTCTACTGTTAAATGATAATGCTTCTAAACAAAATAGTATTGATGAAAAAACATTAGATATTATCAGTTTTAATTCTAAATTAGGAGAAACCGAAAAGAAAAATATTTTATTGGAAACAAATAGAAAAGAATTAAACGTCAAATTAACAGAATATATACACCAAGTCGATAATTTACAAACAGAATTATTATCAACACAAAAAATAATATTACAATTAAAAATGGAAAAAGATGTAATACAAGACGAGAAATATCATCACATTAAAGAAGCTAACGAATATAAAGAAAAATTAAGGGAAATCGAAACGGGCATTTTAGAAAAAATCAAACAAATCCAAGACATTAATAACAATGAAAGAGAAACGTATCTGACGGATCAAGGAAATAAATTTAAAGATTTACAAATTAAATATGATAAACAAATTGAACAAATGCGAAGTGAATTTAATAGTGAAATTTTAGCCAAGGAAAAACAGATCGATGGATTAATTAATTATTTAAAATCTTTAACAGATAATCAATATCTTGTATTACATGAAATGGACAAACTTAAATCATCAAATGAAAAATTAAAATTAGATAATACGGACGTGGATCAAAAAATTAATATGGTTCATCAACAAAATAAAAAAGAATTTGATGAATTTAAAATGATATGCAAAAAAGAAAAAGATTCATTGATGGATTCGTACAATGATACCATTAAAAAATCACAAGAACTAAATGATGCATTACAAAATAGATTGAGTCAAACAATTGAAGCATTGGGTCTATCCAAAAATGCTATATCTAATCTAAAAGAAACTAATCAATCTTTGGAAAAACAATTACAAGATAAAGAATCAGATGATGGCGCATACCAAGAAAAATATGGCCAAATTAGAAGTGAAAATATTTCTTTGAGGGAAAAATTAGAAAGGTCAATCGAAATGAATAATTCATTTAGTAACAAAGAAAAACATTATGAATTACAAATCAAACAACTCCAAACAAAATACAGCCAACTTATTGCCTTAACCAAAAAAAGTATTAATAGCATAAGCCAATAATTAGCTTTACAAAAAAAATGTGTTGTCCTTAATATATATTACTTGGTTAAATTATAATATTTTTTAGATATATATAATGGAAGATTATTATACGAATCTGAGTGAACAATCTCCGGTTATGGCCAATCACTCTGAACAATCACTCATATTATCTCCACGAACACAAGTACAGGCCCAAACTGAAGCCCATGCACGTTCTCAAGCTCAATCCCGTGATATGATTTATATCTCTGCGCCTGTAGAAACTGAAGCTCACGCACGTTCCCAGGAGCATGCCCGTAATATGGAAAAGCAGTACAAATACAACACAAAACCTTTTAATACTGATTTCAAAGATGTCATGAAAAGAATTGTCAAATATTTGATTGTAGGTTTAGCCGTTGCATTTGTAGCATACTATTTTATTGGTAGGGATAAACTTACTATTAAGGATGTTGTGTATCTTGGTATAACTGCTGCATTCGTTTTTGCAATTGTAGATACATTAGCACCAACTGTTTCATTGTGTAACTGATTCAGAGCCGGTATATTAATGTTTTTACTAATAAATTGAAAATAAAATTTATTAATAAAACCTTTTTAATACAAATATTATAATATATTTGATAATAATAATAATAATAATGGAATCTTACGAAACAGTTATTAATGATATTATTTCTCTTTTTGAAAAATATGGATCATCTGATTATATTGGTGAACCAATTACCCAAACAGAACATATGATTCAAGCAGCCATGTTCGCCGAAGAAAATAAGGAAGATTTGCATTCAATTTTAGCTGCGTTTTTACACGATATTGGCCATCTTTTGGAAATAAACGATTCGGCAAAATATATGGGAAAATTAGGAATTATGAATCATGAAGTTATTGGCAAAGAATATTTATTATCCAAAGGATTTAGCCATAAGACAGCATCACTTGTCGAAAATCATGTCAAAGCAAAAAGATATTTGGTAACAAAATTCCCTGATTACTTAGAAAAATTATCACCAGCTAGTCGTGAAACATTATTGCACCAAAAAGGTTTGATGAACAACCAAGAAATAATAGAATTTGAAGCTGATCCATTATTTCAGGAATCATTAAGAATTAGGGGATATGATGACAAAGCAAAAATAATCGGATACAAAATTAAACCATTGGATTATTATCGCGAATTAATGACAGAATATTTTGCGCAAATAGAACAAAATTAATTTTATTTTTGAGTAAAAATAAAGTTAATTAATTTTTTTAACTAGCGCAACATATTTTGATGGTTCTTCCCCACGGGATTCCGAAATAATACCAGAATTTGCTTGCGCGATTCCCTTTATGAATTTGTGCGTATGACTTCGATAAAAAGAATTCATTGGTCCAAATACTAATTCAACAGATTCTTCATCTTTTAACCATTTTTTAATACGACGCTCAATATCCGCGATTTTCCTTGTTTGGTCTTGTTTATTTATTTCTTTTTTATCAACTTTCTTTTTTGGAATAATCTCAACAATTGTATGCACTGTTGTTGAAACAGATTGAATTATTCCATTAAAAAAATCCAATCCATTTTCATTGGATAATTTATTACATATTTCAATGGCCAAATATGAATCAATAAATGCGTATTCGAGTTGTTCTTGGGATAGATTTAAATTATCCCAATCAGTTTTTTTCACATTAGATAATCCCTTATTATCAATAAACATATTGAGAACAATCGCGGCCAAATCTCGAAGACTATACGATTTATCATCGCTTCCACATGATAATATTGGGATCTTTTCTCCCAATATATTTTTTACCATAACGGATAAATCCACAACACCATTTACTGTACATAAATCTTTAAAATCTTGCATAATTTTGTGCATATCTTGCGCAATAGCAACACCAATTTTTAATTTCGATGCATCCAATAAAAGATCTACTAATTTTTTAGGCATGGTCTCCATATTGGATAACTGGATAATCAAATTATTTTGGCCGGTAGATAATTGTGCAATAGATGTATATTTTTTGGAAGTATTTGATGACCAACTGATTGTAGTTTCAGTATCAAAACCAATAAGATTATTATTTGCTGAATATATGTGTTCGTCAATCCATTTGTTACACTGATCATCATACGATGTTACCAAAAAATCCAATCCTGATGGAAGTTTGAATAATTCCAATTTTTTATCCAATTTTTGTTCCAATATTTCCATATCTGTTTTGATAATTTTCCATGATTCTAAAATATATTCAGAATCAATCACGTCATCTAATAAACTAACAATAGTTGTTTGTTGATCTAAAGCGAAAATATTTGGAAATTTAACAATAAAATCAGAAAATGATATTTTTGATCTTTTCCATAGCGGATGAACTGATGTATTGGAACTAATATGTGTGCTGATGATCGAAAGTTTAGATGGACCATTTATCAATAAAAAATCCACTATTATTTCGACCAATCCGATTAATTCTTTTGATTGAGGATCTTCTATTTTCTCACACAAACTTTCATGGAAAATCCATCCCAAATGGTTACAAATATTTTTCCAAATGCTATCATGTTGCAAAAGTTTAATTTTATTTTTAAGCAAGGGAAAATAACAAAGAGCTTCATTTAAACCCAAAAGTTCACAAATTTTATGTAGTACATAAAAATAATTCAAGAAATTTTTTCTATTTTCTGGACAACATATGACAAAGCATTCTTGAACTCGTTCAAACATTTTTATTATCCTGATTTGGTTTTCATCGCTAAAACTTAGAGGTTCTTTTCCACTAATAATTTGTAATATATGTGGTGCCTGATCATAATATTTACGATAGGATAATTTTTTTAGAATTCGGCATAAATAAAAAATATCCAAATCATATTTGTCGATTTTTCTATTTTCGAGTTCATGAAGAATATTTTCTAATACTTCAGGTGGTATATATACTGGTTTTTTTGCTTGTTGTCGATTTAAAAAATCAATAAAATGATCAATTCGTTTATATGTATATGTAGCGTATTTTTGTTTTGGTTCGGTATTTGTTTCCATAATAATTTATTAATGTTGTCATATTATTTATATAGTTTTATACAAATAATAGAATAATATTTGGGATTAGATGTTAGCATTAGCTATGTCTTCCTGTGTTATGACAAAAATATCCTCGTCAATATTATTATTGGTTAAAAATTGCCATCTGTAGCCATGAAATATTTTTGATTTATTTTTCATACATGTTTTTATATTCTCATTTTTTTTGCATAATCCTAAAAATATATTTGCGTCCGCAACACATTCAAATTTTTTGAGTATTTTATTTTTTGTGGGGTGGATCATAGTAACTTTAATACCAGAACCATGAATATTATTTTTCCGCCTTGTTGTCCATTCTAAATTTTCAATATTATTATTTTTTCTATTTGAATCCAAATGATTAATAATATTTTTATTAACTGGATCATCATTTTTTATAAATGCGTATGCAATTAATCTGTGCACTTGGTACAAATGTTTCTTTTTGCCATTTTTTTTGTTTGTTAAAAGTATTACGCTATAACCATTTGCATTTATTTTATTTTTCATAATCAAGCCTTTAGAATTTTTGATATGTCCTTTATTTGATGCATAATAATGTTGTGATGTATCATTTATAATGCTATGCATTGTAAATGATGCCCTCACAAGCATTTGGGTTGATATGCACATTTTTGCAAAGCAAAAATGATGCATTATCAAACCCCAAATGTGTCAAATCATGTTTTCCAAATTTTGGTATTTTTTTAAATATTTCATCAGGTTCTGCTTCTTTTATAATTTTTTTGGTTCTTGGAGTTTTATAAACCCAAATATAACCATAGGCATTTTTTCTATGGCCGCAAAGATTATTCACCAATGTACTTTCTTTGTAATTTTCATTTTTGTTTAATATTTCTCTCACTGAATTCCATTCTTTTATTAATTTTTTATTTTTATCATATTGTAAAACAAAACGTTTTGCATCAGGTCTAGCATGATATGCTTGCATGTTTTGTTTTTGTGTGACCCATCGTAAATTTGAAATATGATTATTATGTTTGTTATTATCGATATGATCAACGTATGGCAATTTATCAGGATTTGGTATAAATGCTCTAGCCACTAATCTATGTACCAAACATGATTTGCTAGTATGATTATGTGTTAAATATACTGCATAATAACCAGAAAGATGTCTATTTTCCATTTTATAACCATTATGAATCCTTTCAACTTTACCATGTTCAGAAATTTTATAATTAGGATATTCTTTAATAATTTTCCATTTTATTTTTTTTACATTACTGCGTTTTGACATTTATTAATTATTTTTAACCGATTAGTTTTTATATAATAATATTATATATATCAATTTTTATGATAATTGATATTATAGATATTCGAACTATTTCTACATTAATAATATTATTTAATTTATACACAAGTTTTTAATACAACCCTCTCATAGTGAACGTATAAATTCCCACTTCATGTACTCGCATATTTTCTTCCAAATTCTGTCGTGTTGTAATAGTTTGGTATTATTTTTGAGCAAAGGAAAATAACTAATATAATCATCTAAATCTAATAATTCACAAAATTTATGTAATACATATGAATAATTTAAAAAGTTTTTCCTGTTCTTGGGACAATAAATGGAAAAAGGTTTTTGAATTTGTTTGAACATTTTTTTGATCATCATTTCGTTGGTTCTACTAAAATTTGGTGGTTCTTTTCCATTAATAATTTGTAAAATATGTGGTACATGTTCATAATATTTGCGATAATTTAATTTTTTTAGAATACGTCGCAAACGAAAAATATCTAAATCATATTTATCAATTTTTCTTTTTTTGAGTTCACGAAGAATACTCTCAAATACTTTTGGTGGAATATCAGTAGATTCTTTGGCTTGTAACTGACTCAATATTTCTGTTAAATGATTGATACGTTTATAAGCATACGTTCCTGAATCTTGTGTTGGTTCTTTATAATTTGGTTTTTCGGTTGTTGATAATATCTTTTCCGATAATCCACATTTTTTGCAAACTATACTACCATCATTTTGGCTGAAAATTTTTTCACCATCACAATCGGGTCTAGTACAAACATTGTTTTTTATACGTAATGGTTTACGATGATTTACATCCGTAACATTTAAATAACTGTCGTATAATTTAGCACGACTAAGTTGTTGATTTGGTTGATTTGGTTTATCTGTTTTGCTACCTGATGATTTTTTAGTACTAGCATCTGCGCTTTTTTTCCTCTTTTTTGAACTGACAATATCATCATTGGATTTGTCAGTGTTTTTAGTAGTTTCTGTCATAAAATAGGTTAAAATATTTTTCTTTCCATTTTCGCATGGTTCATTAACAAATTCTTCTTCCATTCCATCATCTATTATTTCTTTATTATCGTAATAGTTTACCAATATTGGAAGTGTTTTTACAATATAATTAAGAGATTCAGTGCAATTTTCAATAGAATTAATTTCACATCGTAATTTACCAACAGTATCCATTATATACGATTTTCTACGAATATCATCGTGGGTATGTTTATTAGGACTTAAACCCATCAGATCGTTTAATTCACTTTCTAATCTCCTTAATTTTTGTTTTTTTGAGGGTAATGACTTACTTAATTTTTCAAATGCTCCAAGTCTTTCGGTGTGTTTTTGGTCAAGGGTTCCTTTTTTGTGAGTAGCAGCGCTATTTTTTCTTGTTTTAATTTTTGTCATTTAGTATGGTATTATTATTATATCAATGGAACTTTATATAATTTAGTTTAAAGACTTGACAATCGATGATTGGCCGAATTTTTATTTTATGGTGGGGAAATAAAAATAATAAATGTTCGTGCTGGTACTATTATTATTTTTCTAATTAATGTTCCAATATTAATATTAATTAAAAAAAATGAAATTATATTTGATAATATGGTTACATTAAATAATTATTAACAATTAATAATTATTCAATGGAATCAATCATCCCACGTGAATTTCACCATCAAGCAATTAATGACTTTGAAAAAAAATTATTAAAAGAAAAAAAACAGTATCAAGATAAAAGAAAAAAATATCAAAATTTATTAATACAATATTTTAATGATGTATGTGATCTATTATTATCATCAAATACTGAAACAAATGAAAATATTTGGGACCAAATAGTAAATAATACTGCACAAACAATTCTTGAACATCCTTATTCGGGGACCCATCGTATTTTCGGAATTATTATTCATAAAAAACATAAAAGCGAAAAATATCCCAAATTTATTTACCACATCAATAATGCTCCTCTAAAATTTCCATTTTCGAACAAGGAACACAATATAATTTGTGCTTTAAAATTTATTGATAAGAATAAATTAATGAAAAAAATAGAAAACACTAATACCATATTTGATGGATGTACTATTAAATTGAGAACGTTAATTTTTATCGGTAATAGAGTTGGTATCCAATTTTTAATTGATACGCACAAAGATTCTAAACAAATAAAAAGTAAAAAAAATAATTGTTGCATTTATTAAAATAATTGATTTTTTTAATTATTACTCCATATTGAGCCAGCCGCTAGAAATTATAAAATATTTTTGTGAATTTATTGTTGATGAAAAGGATTTTGTATTTTTAACAATGATATGTAAATCATTAGCATCAGTGAGCGATTTCAAACTACTGACAAAATCTTATACTTTTAGTAAAATTATACGATCGGTTGATGCATATAATTTTATTAATATTGTTTATAATTTAGAAAGTATTAGAATCCAATTAATGCCTAAAAATTTGGAATCAATTATATTATCTAATGATTTTAATTATGATTGGCCACAATATTATTACTATGGTGCGATATATACTGAAGAAGATGACGCTATGTATCATGTATTCTAATCAATATCATTTATATTCTACCAATAATGATACATTGGGTAATTTTGCGCGTTTGTTTTTTGGGATGAATTTGATATTTGTGTATATAATTAAATAAATGATCAAATATATTTTTAATATTGTATTAATGTATTATCCTTCCATACTATGCCCTTTTTGGTAGCATAATTTTTCCAAGTATCATAACTTTCAGCGATGACATACAAATTATTTATTAATATTGGTATTCTTTTTTCTGTGCAGATAGAATAGACTGTTTCCGGTTTAACTTTGGCCCTTTTAGCTTCTGGTATTCGGCCTGCTTTGGTTTCTACTCCATTAATAATAATTTTATGACCGGATGTTACATAAAAATCCTCAGATGGCTGATTTTCGCCGAGACATCCTTTTTCTAGTTTCATATACCTTTTTGTCAAACCAGTAGTAATATTACATTTAACCGGAACAAATTCTTTACTATTAATATCATAAACTTGATGGATGCCAGCATAAACTTCCGAGGCTTTAGTATTATCAATTATACCTGTTTTGGTATCTTTAGTGTAAACTAAAGAATTTCCGGAATAACATACGATAACAAGTGTGATATTTATATCATCAAGAAATAGCGAGTTGCTATTTAATGAATTAAGGAAAAAAAGATCTAATGATGTGACATTCGCAATAAATGTTATTTGATAAAATACATAATCGGAAGGTAGTGGACCGGTAGGAGGTACACTGGTGGGAACGGCATTACCCATAATAGGAGTAGCTGGTGAGGGTCCGACAGGATTCGTAGCGGTTGCTGCAGTGATGGTCACCTCTCCCGGATCACCAATTGTTACAGTAAGAAAGTTTAGAGTAACTAATGCATTAGCATAAAAAGTTAGAATATATGTTTCTCCAATTGTAAATCCGGAAACCGTTTGCACAAGGGTCGAGTTGGTTGAAAAAAATGCCGCAAATGGTGCAGTATGTGCTTGGTAAGGGGGAGATGAAGCCTGGGCCGTTATCGGATTACCTATGAAAAACCAGGGCGCTAAACTTCCGGTACTAAAAGAAGGATTTAGAACTGACATTGTATACTCCAATATATAAACAATTTATTATAAAAATTGGGCGATATTTATCCATTAAATTTAGAAAATCATTTTTTATCCAAAAAAATTGAACTTGGATATTTTTATTTTTTATATAAAAATAAAATTTTTTTAATTAAAATAATTGATTAATTTAATAATTGCTCCAGTATTAATACCAATGTAATTATTAATAATGGAATCCATATTGAGCCAGCCGCTTGAGATTATAAAACACATTTGTGAATTTATTATTGATGAAAAGGATTTCGTATTTTTTACCATGACATGTAAATCATTAGCATCGGTAAGTGATTTTAAACCACTAACAAAATATTATACTTTTAGTAAAATTATACGATCAGTTGATACATATAATTTTATTAATATTTTTTACGATTTGGAGAGTATTCGAATCCAATTGATGCCTAAGAATTTGGAATCGATAACATTATCCGATGATTTTAATGGCGATATTCAGGAATTATATACACTGCCGAAACTAAAAGTAATTAATACTGGTATGAATTTTTCTAATATTGAATCTCTTGAATTGATGCCTGATTCTATTATTAATAAACGAATGATAATTTTAACAACAACTGCTAATTTTAGTGCAAAAGAAGAATACATAAATATAATTGGCGAGTTATTTAGTCCCGACTATCCTTCTTATTTTAACAAAAAATCGATCTACATAATACATAAAAAAATAATTCAGCAAATTATTAAAGGATTAAATTCATTGGATATCAATGTTGAAACATGCGAACAAATATTAACAGAAATTAACAGATGCAAAAGAATGTATAATAAAAAAAAAACTATTAAAGATTTGTTTATAATGGCTGGTGGAAAAAAATCACCAAATATTTATGATAAATACAAAATAATATTCGAACAAAATCCTTGTGTACCATTATCCACTTTACCAAAAGTTTTAACCAATTTTGTTGAACCAAATAAAAATTTAATAAAAGAATTTATTGAAGATTTACAAATAATTTTTGACAAACGACAATTATTTATAAATAATTATTATGATAAAATTTTGAAACAATATAACTTGCAAAATATAAATGAATATTATGAACTTTGGAAATTGATAAAAACAAAATTACAACAATGATATATATTATTATTTTTCAACATAATATCTTTTACCATACCATTTAATTTCGTCTTCGATAATTGGATTAAATGACGATGTCAATTGTGTTCCTGGATTTTTGGTAAGCCATGGAATTTTACTGTGATCTTTTTCCAATAATTTTTTTAGTTTTCCGATAGCGAATTTTTTTTGTTTTTCAATTAATTCATCAAAATATTCTTTAGTATCAATATTTTTATCAAACATTTTTATTACAATTTTATTTATTGGTTCGACAGTAATATATTTTTTAATAAGATTCACATCAATATTTTTTTTACTTAATTTACTTCGAATAGTATCATAAAAAGTAACAATACTACCTTGATTAATTCTAGGTGGTTTAGTGAGTATATCTATATTTTCTGCATCAATATGTGAAGAAACATAATAAAAATAATCAATATCATTTATTAAATTGATGATATTAATTTTTAAACTTTGATAATAAACATTAACTGGATCCATTGGTTCCAAATCATAATCGGAATTGCTACCAAATTTATTGTAAAATTCTGTCACGATTATTTTATTACCAACAATATTACTGTATCCAAATATAAAGTGCGGCAATTCACAAATCTCAGTTTCACCGTATTTAAAATAAGTTGTTCTCAATTTATTAATATCCAATCTTGGCAAAACAATATTAAAACCTCTTTGGAAATATTTATTCAAGCGATATTCATAAGTGGTACTTCTTCGTGTTGTATCAATAATATTACAACTGTGTTCATGGCAAAATTTACCAAGAGTTGTAAAATAAACATTTTCGCCATCGTATCCAATAGCTGAACTTCCTAAATCAAAACCATGCAAAACTTCACTAATGCTTGTGTATAAACGGAATATTAATTGTATTTTTGATTCATCATCTATCAAAATAGCGATACTATTTTTATTACGTATGATTTTATAATCGCGAACGACATATTTTTTTTTATTTTTAGAATCATCGTCTGAATCTGAATCTGAACAGTCATCATCTGAATCCGAACCTGAACAGTCATCATCCGAATTATATTTTTTTCGTTTGGAATTTGCTTTTTTATTACGCTTATTTTTTCCCTCGTCTTCTTTTGTTACCAAAATATCTAACAACCATTCTTTAATACGATTAGTAGCTTTTTTGGGTGTCAAACCGTAAATAAAAAAATCAATATCACTATTTTTATTTTTTTTATTTCTGACAATATTACTCACTGATCCACCAGCAACCAATAAATTTTTCATATTAATATCTTTTAAAAATGGATACATTTCATTAAATTTTTTTTTAAAATCTGTTTTGGAATTTAGTAAAATATTAGGTTTACCAGCACTATCTTTATCGCATAATGTAGGCATATCATAATCCAAAGTTAAATCTGAAACTAATTTATCAATTGTATGAAGATCCTCAGTTACCCCAACCGTACGATATTTTTTATCAACAGCTAAAACTTTTCTAACCGATGCCATAATGTGTTATTTTATTCTTAGATCCAAAATTTTTTATACAGATAAATTTTTGAGTCAATTTTTTCGATTGAAAATTTTTTCATAACAAAAATATTGGTTTAATAAAAAATTCAACCAATATTTTTTTGTAATAAATACATTAATTTATTACTCGTTAATATTGGCAATTATTTCGAATTTTTTAAAAATTCAACAATGTCCGAATGCCCGCGTAGGGATGCCATAAATATGGCCGAATTATTACGGGCATGAATATCCGTTCCATGTTCAACTAAAACTTTTACAATTTCCAAATGTCCATTTTCTGATGCACGTTGCAATGCATAATCATTATCGGCATGAATATCCGCTCCATGTTGAATCAAATATTGTACTATTTTAAAATGTCCATTTTCTGATGCAATCAGCAATGCAGAATCATTATTAGCATGAATATCAGCTCCATAACCACATTCAATCAAATATTTTACAACTTCCAAATGTCCTTTTTCTGATGCATGTATTAGCGCAGATTCATTTTCAGCATGAATATTAGCGCCATGCTCAATTAAAACTTTTACCACTTCCAAATTCCCATTTTTTGATGCATATATCAATGCATAATTTTTATCGTCATACTTGTCATCGATATATTCTGAAATTAAAAAATGAAGAACATCCAAATGTCCTTTTTCTGATGCATATCTAATAGAATAATCATTATCGGCATGAATATCAGCACCTTTGGAAATTAAATATTTAACAATTTCCAAATGTCCTTTTTTGGATGCATATCTTACAGCATAATCATCAATGGCATGAATATCAGCACCTTTGGAAATTAAATATTTAACTACTTCCAAATGTCCATTTTTTGATGCAAATATTAGGGAACTATCGTTATCAGCATGAATATCAGCACCTTTGGAAATTAAATATTTAACTACTTCCAAATGTCCATTTTTTGATGCAAATCTTAGGGAACTATCGTTATCAGCATGAATATCAGCACCTTTGGAAATTAAAAATTGAACAATTTCTAAATATCCTTTTTTCGATGCTAATATTAAAGCGTTGTTATTTATAGTATGAATATTGGCTCCCTGGTCTAACAAATATTTAAATGTAGAAACATCACTTAAATTATGTCTTTTTCCTAAGATAATTTTATTTGCTCTCCATTTATTATTTTCATCTTGAACAATTTTAAATTCTGGATCATCAATTGGTAATGTAATTTCTCTTAAATAAACTCCATAATCTAAAAATTCAAAAATATGTTCAGCATCCGTGAAATAAAACCCGCCCTTAACACAAGAAGCTTTAGGATTATCATTAAATTTTTCTTTTAATACATTTAAACCATCATAATATTGGAATCCATGATGATTTTCTTCTTTATTTGTAATTTTGAAATACAATTTATTGCAATTCATATTGATTAATTATTTATCTGATTTATTTAAGTCAGATAAACAATTAATTGATCAATTTTTTTAATTGAAAGTAGTTTCGTGTTCAAATAAAACTTTCACAATATGTAAATGATCATCAAATATACTTGCCTCATTTATTTAGTGCGCAAAATAATTTTTAATCAAAAAATATATTGTTAAAAAATTTCCCCCCGCTAGCTCCGCCAACTCCGCCAGTTGTATGCTTATACTTCTTTTCTAATTATTTTTCTCCGCCAGCGCCGCCAGTAGTACACTTATACTATTTTTTTGGTTGAATAAACTCCGCCAATTCAATAAAACTCCGCCATCAAATATAAAAAATAAGATCATATCATTAGATAATGAGTATTATTTGTCATAGTTGTAAAAAAGTTTTTTCAAATAAATACAATTTAAATAGACACAAAACAAATTCCCTAAATTGCAAAAATGCCGGAAGTAAAACTAATAAAATTGATTATTATTCGTGTAAAAATTGTTCTAGAAAATTTACTAGAAAAGACTCTCTTAATAAACATAATAGTTTGGGCAGATGTAAAAATCTAAAACAAAAAAATAAAATTAAAGGTAATAATAATATTCCAATAAATAATAATATTGAAGGTGATAATAATAATATTTTGAATACGATATTTAAAAATCCTGTTACTCTTAATTTGGTTTTTTTTGGTGAAGATGGTATTAAAAATTTGACATATGATGAGATTAATAATTTAATGAAATCAAATGAAAATATTGTTCAATTTTTAATTGAGTCAGTTAATCTCAATCCAAAAAAACCACAACATCATAACATACTTTATAAAAATTTAAGTTCAGCATATGGTACATCATACCAAAAAGGTGGCTGGGTAGAAAAAAAAATTAGTGAATTGATTGACAAATTAATTGATGCTAAACTTGAAGATTTAAATGATATTTTAAATGAAATGGATTTTTTAAGTGATAAAACTAAACTGAGAATAAAAGACACCATTATTTCATTAGATCATACCAAACCAAATGCTAGAAAAAAATTGGCATCGTATATTAAACCTATTTTGTATAATCATCGCGAAATGATTGAGAAAACTAAATTAACCAGTGAACAAGAAAAAAAATTAATTAAAAAAGAACAAGAAGAAGCAGAATTAGCAGCTCGGGAAGAAGAAAAACAATTCAAAAAATCAAAGAAAAAAAAATCAACAAATAATAAAAATCGATAAATAATAGTTATTATTAATAATTACAATTATATTTTGTTTGATTAATTATTTATTTAATGATACATTAAATAAATATAATTAATACTATTAATGTTCATATTTTTCAGCAGTTGTTTGATCCAAGAAAAAATGTATTCCACTTTCACATATATGATCATATTGGGATGATACTTGGTCACCATCAAAAATTTTACGGCCATGAAATTTATCTATTTGTAACATCATATCTTTTCGGTAACGAAAAGATGCGTCGAATAACGAAGATGTTGTCATAGGTTGTTTTTCTGCAGATAATTTTACATCTAATTTTTCGACATAGGCTTTTTGGGCTCGACATTTAAATTCATGCAGTTCATCAAAGGACAGAACACCTTGTTTAGATTTGAAATTTTGATATGGATACTTTAATTCTTGCATTTTATTATTATCGCTCCAGCATTTTGGACCCAAATGAACATGTGTCCCAGCTGGTATTATTAATGATGTTACGCATTGTTTGTTGGTGAATTCGTTATCAAAGAAATCCCTCATACATGTTTTTTTATATACGCGAATTGATTTTTTTGTTAGGGCATAATTTTGACTAAATTTTTCAAAATATAAATCCATATTTTTTAAACATTCTGAACCATCAATAATATCATTTTTATTATTATCATATGACCATTTTGTATCATCCTTTTTTAATACTATATCAAAATAATTATCGTATGTCAAAATTATGTTGTCCGATGAACTAAAATAATTATCGTGTGACCATTTAATACTGTCCACATATCTTGATTTGCGCATGTTTAATACCAAAAAATCAAACAAATACACATGATTTTGATAATTATATTTTCAATTTTTTGATAAATGTTTACTAAAAAATTGAAAATATAATTATCAAAACTGCCCACTAAATTAACATTTATTACATAGTTCCATTGTTTCAAATGGAACTTTTATTGAGCGATTTGCAAGAAATATCTAAAGAACGCATTCAAGAAATTTTATTACAAGTAAAATTTAATTTGGACAACAAAAAAAATGAGAAAAATAAAAAACCATTCATACTTTTAGAAGATGTTCCTTTGGAATTTAGGAAAGCGATCCAGAGAAAAATCGAATTTAATTTTTTTTATGGATTTTTCCGAAAATATTTTGGTAAATTAAATTATTATGTTAGATTCCCGCATTTTTCTACTGAAAAAGAATTGGAATTATTGGAATATATTATCCACGAGATCTTTAAAGTGGCATACCAAAATAATTTCACTAAAATTATTGACGAAATGGGTCAAATAGAACAATTTCATGTTGAAAGACCGGAAATGGTTTTGGAAAATCATTTGATTGACGAAAAAATTATAAAACAAATTCCAGTGGACGTTCAAAAAGAAATCGAATGCAATTTTTTTTATGATTTTTTTTGTATGTATCTTTCACAATGGAAAAATGACAATAATAATGAAAATCAAAAATTGTTTCTGGATTATATTCTTTTCGAAATATTGGATGTAGCATGTTGGAATAGTTTTTTTAAAATCGTGTATGATCTTGTAGAATGCAATTTTCCCATCAAAAGAAAAAATTCAAATTTTTTATTATTGGTAAGTAGTAGTAATGGTTGTCATCAAATAGTAAAATCATTAATAGATATCGGATTTAATGTTAATCGCTGTTTTTCTGGCGCCTTCCAGTTCGCTGTTGGTAACTGTCATACTGAGGTTATTAAATTACTTCTCAAAACGGAAAAATTTGATATTCACAATAATTATGAGTGGAGTTTGAAAATTTGTATTGAATACGGGTATATTGATATATTTAACTTGTTGATTGAATATGGCAAATTAAAACACTACATAATCGATTATAATGATTTGATTGAGTATGCAAATACTATGCATGGAAATTAGAAATAATTATTATTTATGTCAATAAATAATAATTATTAGTCACCTCATAATTTTTTATTTTCAATCAAATATTTTTTGAATTTATCGCGGATCCATTGATAATCCGATTTGGGAAAACGGAGAGAAATTGATACCAATATATCCGTAATATTTTCGTTATTATTTGTCCAAATATCCGTATCATATATCCAAGCATTTTTTTGGTAATAACAATCCAAAATTGCCCTGACAAAATCAGGATCATTATTTAATGATTGATCAAATAAAATTTTCAAAAAATTCTCAATATCAAATGTTGAGGAAAATCGTATCCAAATATAATCTTTTGGTATGTCATTTTCAGAAGTTCTTAATGTATTAATCTTGCACATCCATAAATATTTTATTAATTTAGCGATACTTCTATCGATTTTTATTTCCACGCCAACAAAATGCATCATTTTTTTAGTCAAATGTTTTTTAGATTTTTCCGAAGATTTAACTTGTTCTTTTTGGGTCAGCGTAAGATCTTTTTCAATTTCATGCTCCAATATATGAACTAATTTTATAGGTATCTTACCTTTGGGGTAATTTTTCTTTAAAATATTTTGTATTTGATTTATATTAACAGTAGCCATTTCTGTTTGTTTTAATTGATAATAATAATAACCAATTATGAGAAATTTGCGATCAATTTTTTAATGATATACTCGCTAAAAAATTGATATTTAGAGAAATTAATAATGCCAATGCCATCATGAATTAATATTAATTATTATCAAAAATGATAAAAATTGTTGGTGAACAAATTCCAAGTTTGTTTACTTTGGCAATATTATCTATTTTTAAAAATAATTTATATGACACAATCGAAATACCACCAACAATAAAACATTTTGTTGATAAAATTGGATTTTTTCATGGTGCAGAATTATTAATTACTAGCGAAAAACTTTTGATTATTACATGATCAATAGAAAAATTACTGAAACAAATGATGCATGGATTTTGCATTTTGATCATGAATCGCCGATCGATATGACTACTGGACATACTATAAAGACTACCCGGAGCATTGTTACATATGTTCCATGCAATGATGAGTATATAGACGATTGTCGGATAATTCGATTATATTTAACATCAGATACTAATAATGTAACCTATTGCAATGATTATTTATTTGAATTAACTTACAAAGATTTTTGTTCATCCAATTATATTAATGAATTGAAAAAATTGGGTACATTTTTGTATGGAGATAGCGAAAAGAAAAAAAATAAATTAGTTAAATCATTAAAAATAGATTGTGGGCAGTTTCCCGAATTAAAATTGAAACATAATAAATATTTACCAAATGATGTTGAAAATATCAACCAACGAATACTTATAAAGAAAAATTTTTATAAGTATTCCGACAGTACTACTTTTTATACAACTACTGTCATTTATTGGGAAAGCGAAAATAATTGGCATGATAAATATATTAAAGATGTTGTGATAATTATTTGGAAATATGAACCGGTTGATTATACATATGAAATTATAGTGGGATAAAATAATTTGTAACAATTTAATTTATATTTATTTTATTTTTAATAATAAAATAAACATACTTAATTTTTTTCTTTTAATTTTCCAATTTTTATCAAATATTTTTTCATTCTATTACAAATCCAATCATAATCTGTTTTGGGAAATCGGACAGAGATTGATGTTGATATATCAGCAACTTCACCTCCATCTTTTGTTTCTATATAATCATCCCAAACAGTAGTATCATAAATCCAAGCACATTTTTCAAAACATTCACTTAAAATTGCACGTTCAAATATTGGATTATCATCTTGTTTTTTGATAAACAAATTTTTTAAAAATTTTTCTACGTCGGATGATGATACGAACTGTCTTGAGGTATCATTTATAATTTTTGGGTACATTATTTTCACAAGAATTTAAGGTATCAATTTTACACATCCATATGTATTCGACTAGTTTGGCAATATTTTTGTCAATATCTATTACATGTCCATCAAATGGGTTAATTTTTTGGTTTGATGTTGAGAATTAATGCGGGCCGAATTATCTTTTATTATTTCATGTTCCAAAATATTAATTAATCTTCTGGGAATTTTACCATCAGGATAATTTTTGGTTAATATATTTATAATTTGTTGCATAGGGTTTGTTGTATTTTTATTGGTTGTGACATTTAGTATTAGTTTTAATAAATCAATTTTTATTGGGCATAAAGATTGTATATTTATAAGATGTCATTTTCTTTACTGTATCTAATATTAATTATATTTGATAAGTAAAAAATATCTTATAAAAATTTGGATATTCACAGTTTTCGGAATATTAATTCCTTGCGAACATT
>Ga0105046_10000501_pt1 | contig 54928 bp, 52 predicted proteins | sample MAT03_FD_78385 | JGI IMG/M metagenome (GOLD analysis project Ga0105046, IMG submission 78385) | Freshwater microbial communities from Lake Fryxell liftoff mats and glacier meltwater in Antarctica - MAT-03 (megahit assembly) | ecosystem: Environmental > Aquatic > Freshwater > Ice > Liftoff... | reverse complement strand
TTATATTTTAAATCTTGTGTTTATAGATTGATTTTTGGATATCAACTGAATTTTTTTTTTTTTTTAGTTTTATTATTTGCGGGGTTTTTTTTTTTTTTTAGAGCAACATGTAATCTAAAGTTTAAAACCGAAATTATTGGTTTGGCTTTATTGTCTGTATCGGTTTACGCCTGCTCTGTTTATTCTGTAGTTGAAGCTTTTTATTATTTTGCAGGAGCACTTTGCTATCAACCCGCAAATGCACTTTTGCTCATCATCTGCGCATTTTGGTTTAATAAACTACCGATTGCAAGTGTTAAGGATAATTCATTTTCATCTATTCTAATTCTTGGAATACAGGGCTTTATACTTGTTTTGATCTCAGGAAGCAATGAAATGGTTATGTTTTTTTCGCTTGCAATTGTTGGCTGTTTTTGGCTTTTCAAATGCATTGAGCAAAAATCAATTCACTTTGGTCTTACTTTTCTGCTCTCATGCTCCTTGTTTTCAACTTTGATAGTTCTAATTGCCCCAGCCACAAAATACCGGATGGAGGCAAATGGAGCCTTCAAACGTACATGGAGCGATGTGATCGACAATTCTATTTTATCTTATATTGATAATATGTATGCTTGGTTTACTACAGCTTCATTCCTGTTTCTTATCTTAACTATAATTTGGATTCCTGTTTCAAATAAACTTCGAATACTCACTTTTTCTCAATTACTATTGTTAAGTTTTTTATCCATTCTACTCACTTTTTTGTGTTTTGTTCCTTCGTTTTTAGGGGAAGGCATTCTACAAAATAGAACCGCCAATGCCCTTTTATTTAATGTTCTATTCCTTTTTATGATCAATGTGGTTTTCTGGAAGCGATACATTTTTCAAATTCAGACTCAATATGAACACCAAAATTTCTCAATAGGATTGAAAATTCTGATGATCGGTACTGCCATTTCGCTCTTCTTTTCTGGTAATTTTCAACAAGCATTTGCCGATTTATACACTGGAGATGCTGCCGCTTTTAATCAGGAAAGATTAGATAGAATTAGAATATTACAACTTACCAAAGGTGATAGCGTTTGGGTTCCTCCGTTGCGGCACAAGCCGAAAACAATCAATTATGGCGACATTGGCATGTTTCCAGATCCTTGGTATGACAATGTTTATGCCCAATATTATGGTAAAAAATTTATCCATCTCGATACCGGAATCTATAAAAATCACAAAATGCCGCAGACAAAATAGCTTTATTTCTTTTGGATTATCTGTATTTTGATGAAGGATTCCTCTTGCTTTTTCCGTATTATTAATCCCACAAATGCAGAAAGTACCGTACTTTTGAATTGATTTTTTAGAACAACTTTTTTATGCTTCCAATTTATATAGGTGCAGATCATGCAGGTTTTATCTTAAAAGAGTACTTGAAAACCAGGCTAAATGATCATGCCTACGTCTTTGAGGATGTGGGCTGCTTTAGTCATGAATCAGTGGACTACCCCAACTTTGCCGAAAAAGTGAGCGTGGCCATTCAGGAAAAAAAAGCTGAATTAGGCATATTGGTTTGCGGTAGTGGCGAAGGAATGGTGATTGCTGCCAATAAATTTTCCGGAATAAGAGCTGGCTTGGCTTGGAACACTGAAGTAGCTGCGTTGCTTAAAGCGCACAACGATGCACAAATTATTTGTCTGGGTTCGAGATTTACGGCTCCAGATTATGCCTGGAAAATGGTCGATGCCTTTCTAAATGCAAAATTCGAAGGGGGCAACCATGCTCGCCGAATAGAATTGGTTAACCATTTTTGTTAAAAAATGAAAGTAGTTATCGCAGGTGCTACTGGTTTGGTTGGTGGAAAGATTCTTGAGATTCTTCTCCAAGAACCAAAAGTGGAAAAGGTTTACGCTTTATCGAGAAGAACTCAAAATATCTCAGATCCAAAATTGGAATGGATTATAGGGCCACTTCCACCCGAAAAAATCCCCCAGGCAGAGGCTTTGATACTTGCTATCGGGACAACTATGGCAAAAGCGGGAAGCCAGGATTCCTTTAAGAAAACGGATGTTGAAATTCCTTATAAAATAGCGCAGCTTGCCAAAATGGATGGTTATCAACAGGTTTTAAGTGTTTCTGCAAAAGGTGCTTCACAAAAGTCCTTCCTTTTCTATAATAGGGCAAAAGCTGATTTGGAAAATAGGCTCATCAATCTTGCCTTTGAAAAAACAGTGTTTGTCAGGCCAGGGCTTCTTTTGGGAGAGCGAAAAGAAAATCGACCAGGCGAGAAAATAAGTCAGTTCTTGTTTAGGAATTTGAATTTTATGCTTCCAAAATCATTAAAGGCAGTTAAGGCTGAAGCTGTTGCAATGGCCTTAATAGCAGGTTTACTTTCAGCACAAAATGGTGTTCAGATCATTGAAAATCATAAAATTGTAGAAGGATCCTGATTTTATATCAATCCAAAACGAGGATCGATTTTCTTTTCCACTACTTTTGCGGACTTTTTGAACCGCTTATGAACACCTACGGGAGAATATGCCTCCAAATTCTGGTTGTTTTTATAACAACATTTCTTCAATTCTGCTCTTCCAGGAAACCTTTTTTTGCAGTTGCCCCAACAGCCAGTTATCAGAATAGTACACAAAGAATTAAGGAAATATCAACACTTAATATTCCAATTGAAATTTCTTTAAATGATGTTGAAAGAAAGATTAATGAACAGCTAGGCTCTGTTCTTTTTGAAGATAACTCATTGGATAACAATGGAGGAGACAATTTAATTATTAAAGTAAATAAACGACTCCCTTTAACAATCGAAGCCAAAGGAGGAAACCTGTTTAACATAAAGGTTCCAGTCAATATTTACGCAAAAGCCGGTTGGAAGGTTGAGAAATTTGGGCTTTCCGTTGCCAAATATGAAGACACCCAATTTGATTTGGATCTCAGTTTTCTTACCCGGCTGAGCATTGATCAGTTCTGGAAAATCAACACTTCAACCACGCCAAATGGATACAAATGGATAAGTGAGCCAAAGGTGAAAATCGGGTTTTTTGAGCTTCCGATTACTTCTATTATTGAAAAATTAATGGACCGCGAGCTTCCCAATGTGGTGAAAATTGTGGATAACGAAGTAGGAAAAATTAACCTGAAACCTCAGGTAGAAACAGCATGGAAAGCAGTTCAGGAGCCATTTTTGATCAATGATGCCTTTCAAGCTTGGCTTAAAGTGACGCCACAGGATATTTTGATGACGCCAATTTCTAGCAAAGGAAGAAATGTAAGAGTAGGCATTGGGATGACTGCCATTACAGAAACATTTTTAGGCAATAAACCATCCGCTGCCATCATGGCTACTCTTCCTCCTCTAAAAATTCAGGAAAAGTTGGAAGAAAAATTTGAAGTCGGGATGATCGCTGAAATTCCATATCAAAGCCTAAAAAAAATAGCGATGGATCAGGCTGGCGGAAAAACTTATGAGTTTAATGAAGGCAAGCAGAAAATTACTGTTTTAGATATTGATATTTATGGCCAAGGCGAAGAAATTATAGTGGCAACCAATCTTGCTGGTGCGCTGAACGGCAAAGTTTATTTGAAGGGAAAGCCATTTTACGATGCGCCTTCTTCCAGTATAAAAGTTAAAGATCTTGATTTTGAACTGGATACGAGAAGTAAATTGGCAAAAACGGCCAATTGGCTTGCGCACGGAAAATTCTTGAAAATGATGGAACCCTATTTTTCTGTCTCGGTGGCTTCTCAATTGGAAGAAGGGAAGAAGTTGATTCAGGATAATTTGGCGGGCAATAAAATGAACAAAAACATCAACCTGAATGGCAAATTGAATGAATTAACTCCTCAGACAATACATGTAACGCCATTGGGCATTCAGGCCATTATTCAAGCAAAAGGCAAAATAGAAGTATTGGTTTCTGGCTTTTAAGAACTCGCTTTGATTGGAGAAGAAACATCGATGGTTAGATATTTCTTAATCCGTTGAAATGCCTGGAGTTCTTCCTTTTTTATAATACCATCGGCTTCCATGATTTCTTCCAAGTCATGAATTACGGATATACGTTCACTATCATTCAATTTGACCTCTGAGATATAGTTTTCCAAATACATCAAAACAGAATCGAAGGGCAATCGCATAAAGTTTTGATACACATCCTGTATAAATTCTTTGGTATTTATACCCTTATAGGCTGGATTTTTCATCAGTTTTTGAAGAATCAAATCCACCTCTGTTTGGGAAAAATCTCTGTCTGACAAAGCCACGTAGAGATATAAATAAAGGATTGCTGGATTTTCCATAGCTGTTTTTAATCTTTGATCAAAATTAGAGCTGTAAAGCAGAATTATTCTATTCAATTGAGAAATCATTCTCCCTTGTAATATTTGCTGGCAAAGGCTATCTAAGCCTATCATTCTGAGTTTGAAATTGGGGATGATTTTAAGTCTTCGTTTGCATACATAAATGTGATTTACGCCCCAATCAAAAATATTTTCAAAAGCATCTGGCAATCCTTCCCAGTTCAGTTATTGCTCATGAATCTGAAGAAAAATCAGATCATAGTTCTGTTCTGGATCTTGCTTTTTGGTTTCATTTTGTTGGATTGGGGAAAGCTTTTTGGAATTCCATATTTATTTCTGGATCCTGAATATCAAGGGAAGGTAAATGCCAGAAGTTTATTTATTCTTGGTTTGGGCTTTGGAATATTCAATGCATCATTTCAAATTACATGCTATATTCTTGATTCTGAACGTTTCAGATTTTTGGCGGGAACTAGAAATGCAATTTTTCGGTTTCTATTTAACAATAGTGCTTTACCCATAGCCTATGTGGCTGTTTTCTTTTGGCAGTTTTGGCATTTTCAGGTAGAAAGAGGCCTGGAAACACCTTTTGAAGCAGCTTTGGAAGGAACTTCGTTTGTAGGAGGATTTCTTTGGATTCAGCTGTTCGCCATCTTTTACTTTCGGATCGTTCAAAGTAAGCATATGCTTTCCCTCTCAAAATTTGTGGACGGAAAGCTTAGGAATCTTAGTTTTTACCGCCTTTCACTTTGGAAACGTATGAGAACCTCACGAGGCTCCGGAAATCGAGTCGGACATTTTTTCTCTCATAATTTTTCTATACAACAGGCTAAAAATCAGATAACTCCAGTTAGACTTCAAATTAGCCAGGAAGCGTTTAGTTCAAATCATTTATCGGCAGTTATGTTGGAACTGTTCACCATAATTTTGCTTTTGGTGTTTGGTCTTTTTAGCGGCAATGCTATTTTCCAAATCCCGGCTGGAGCAAGCATTTTTCTGTTTTTCGGATTCATCCTAATGATTATTGGAGCAATTAGCTTCTGGTTAAGGGGTTGGAGCATTTCTATATTTTTAGGAATCGCATTTCTGGTCAACATCCTTTTCTCATTTGGTATTTTAAATAGAACCTATCAGGCCTTTGGAATTGATTACAGTAAAGTAGTTTCCTACAACAACGAAAAAATAAGAGCCCTGGCAGATGACCAGAAATATACTGCAGATTCGCTTTTAACCATAAATGTGCTCAATCGATGGAAGCTAAAAACGACTAAGGCCAAACCTAAAATGCTGTTTATCTGCACAAGTGGGGGAGGAATAAGATCGGCCACCTGGACTATGCGCACCATGCAGTTTGTGGACAGCGTTCTGAAAAGTAGCCTAATGGACAATACGGTTTTAATTACCGGAGCCTCAGGTGGTTTGTTAGGGGCTGCCTATTTTCGAGAGTTGTTTCTTCAAAGCAAAATTTCTACTTCAATGGACTATTTTGAAAGGAAATACATCAACAATATGTCAAAAGATATTTTGAATCCTGTTGTTTTTTCGCTGATAACCAATGACATAGTAGTTAGATTGAACAAGTACAACGATGGCAAATACGAATACAATGCAGACCGTGGTTTGGTTTTTGAACAAACACTAAATCATAACCTCAACAATGCTTTAAATAAAAATCTGTATCACTATAAAAACCCTGAACGTGAGGCAATTATCCCAATGATGATTATTGCACCGGTCATTGTAAATGACGGGCGAAAATTATACATCTCTCCGCTTCCCATTTCTTATATGACATGGGATAAATTTGGAAGCAATTCTACGCCAAGTTTCAAATTGGTGCGAGGCATAGAGATGACTCGTTTTTTTGAAAGTTGTGATGCCATGCGTTTGAATTTTGCATCTGCGCTTAGAATGAATGCCACATTTCCCTACATCACGCCCAATGTTACGCTTCCAACTTATCCTTCCATCGAAGTCATGGATGGCGGTTTGAGTGATAATTTTGGTGTTAGTGATGCTTTAAAGTTTATGCACACTTTTAAAGATTGGATTGAAAAAGAAACATCGGGAACAGTTCTCATTTGCATACGAGATACCCCAAAAGAAAAACCTTTTAAAAAACGCAACAACGATTCTTGGTTTTCCCGATTGGTAAATCCTGTCGGTTCTGTTTATGCAAATTGGGCCAGAAATCAAGACAGCAACAACGATTTGCAGGAAGAATATCTAACATCTGCAATGAAGGTCCCGCTTGAGGTTGTCACTTTTCAGTATCTTTCACAAACAGATCTATTTTCTCATCTGGATGAGAAAAGCGAAGAGCGGGCATCACTTTCCTGGCATTTAACTACTTTTGAAAAACAAAGTATTGAATCTTCAATCCTCAATCCCATGAATCAGAGGGCTTTAGAGCGATTAAAGTATATTGTTCAAAAAGATTCACTCAAATAAATTGGAGCGTTTTACAAGCCAAGAGCCATTTTTAGAGGTAGGTTGCGATGAAGCAGGTCGAGGTCCATTGGCTGGTCCTGTAATGGCAGCGGCAGTAATTTTACCAAGAGATTTTAATTTACCAGGGCTAAATGATTCTAAAATATTAAAGGAAAAACAGAGATTGCTATTAGAAATCAACATTAAAAATCAGGCTTTGGAATGGGCAATAGCTTCTTGTACGCCACAAGAAATTGACCAGTTCAATATTCTAAATGCTTCGATTTTGGCCATGCATCGTTGTTTGGATCAATTGAAAGTTAAACCTGATTTGATATTGGTAGATGGAAATCGGTTTAAAAACTATCCTTTTGTTCCTCATCAGTGCATCGTAAAAGGAGATGGAAAAGTGGCATCGATTGCTGCGGCTTCTATTCTCGCTAAATCTGAAAGAGATAGGGTGATGAGAGATTTGGCAATTCAATTTCCTGGCTACGGATGGGAGCGAAATATGGCCTATCCAACGCTGGAACACAGATTGGCCTTGCAGAAATTAGGTCCTACACCCTTTCACAGGAATTCATTTGTTGTAAAGGCTTTCGAGGCCAAAATGAGTAAGGCAACAATTAATTTCTAAAAATCAGGTAGGTTAAACCAAATTTTGTCGAATCTTGTATTATAGAATTCCGCTTAGAAATTGAGTACTTTTCAACAGCTTTATTGCCTTATTTACAAAGACATAAAGGTCGAATTTCGCCAGAGAGTTCTTACTGCTACCATTTTGCTTTTTGTGGTTTCGGCTTGTTTTACCATTTATCAGGTATTTTTTGCTGGAAGAGCGAGAGTCAATCCTTTGGTTTGGAATAGTCTTTTTTGGGTTGTCGTTCTTTTTTCATCCTTTCAGGTGGTAGGAAAAAGTTTTAATAAAGAATTGGATCAGCAATTCTGGTATTATTTTTTTATTGTGCCATCTAACCTGCTCATATTCAGCAAATTAATTTATCATTTCTTGATGCTCAATGTCACATCCTGGTTGGCTTGGATTTTTCTCTCTGTATTTTTTCAAAATCCGGTGAAAGATCAGGGCCTTTTTGCCATCGCAATTGAGCTATCTGCTTTGGGCCTTGCCGCAGGTTTGACATTGGTTTCGGCTATTTCTGCCAAAGCAGGCAAGAATTCAACTTTGTTGCCAGTTTTAGGATTTCCACTCATTATTCCAACCCTTCTCTTTGCCATTAAGTTGTCAATCAATGCGTTGGATGCACTTGGCTGGGATTTGGCATTTTCCCATATCATAACCTTGTTGAGTTTAGATTCTATTATGATTGCGCTAAGCTTTATTCTATTTCCTTACCTTTGGCGTGGCTAAAATATAAAGACAAAAAGAAATGCCAGTATTGAAATGGTGGAAATGGCTTACCATTCCGCTCATGTTTTATGTAGTTTCAATGGGAATTATGGGAAAAGTACCCAGATTGCCCATTTTGAATGAAACCGTCCGAAATCTGTATTTTCATGTGCCCATGTGGTTTGGTATGATTATTCTTTTTGGTGCATCAGTGTGGTTTTCAATTCAATATCTCAGAACTGGAAATCTAGCGAATGACATTAAGGCATCTGCATATGTTGATGTTGGTATTGTTTTTGGCCTTTTGGGCTTGGTTACAGGTATGCTTTGGGCAAAATATACCTGGGGTGAATTTTGGAGTAATGATCCCAAGCAAAATGCTTCAGCAATTGGAATGATGATTTATTTTGGATATTTGCTGCTTAGAGCAAGTCTTTCTAACGAAAGAGAAAAAGCTAGAATTTCTTCTGTCTATAGCATTTTCGCTTTTGCTATTTTAATACCCCTTATTTATGTATTGCCCAGATTTACAGATTCTTTACACCCTGGAAACGGTGGGAATCCTGGTTTTAATCCATACGACCAGGCTCGGTACATGCGGCCTGTTTTCTATCCTGCCGTTTTGGGATGGACATTTATTGGCTTTTGGATAGGAGATCTTTCAGTTAGATATAAAAATTTAATCATTAAGCGGTTAGAAGATGTTTAGTAAATTCATGAAATATATCTTAAGTGGAATTTTAGTCTTCTTGATTTTGAATACAAATGCAATAGCCCAGGCTTCAGAAATTGAAATGGCTGATCAGATGCGTGCCAATGGCAAGATTTATGTAGTACTATTAACAGTTCTAATTGTTTTGTCTGGCTTGTTTTTGTTTTTAATTTATTTAGATAAAAAGATATCCGAATTGGAGAAATAACTTTTGTTAAAGTATGAAGATCAAACCTTTACATCTAGGCGGCATTTTGGTGATAGCAGTTGCTATTGCAGTTATAGTTTCCACATCTGGAGATGCAAGTAGCTACGTATGTTTTGCTGAGGCCACCGAGATGGCAGCCGAAGGCGAAAATGCCAAAGTTCATGTTGTTGGTCAATTGCCAAAATCTGCCAGCGGAGAAATAGAAGGTATGTTTTACGACCCGGAGGTTGATCCCAATCTTTTTCGATTTATTTTGGTTGATGAGAAAAAGGAGAGGAAGGAAGTGCTTTATTTCAATCCAAAACCCGCTGATTTTGAGCGCTCTGAGAAGATTGTAATTGTTGGCGGTATGCAGGAAGGCAAATTTGTTGCAGATAAAATCTTGATGAAATGCCCTTCTAAATATCAGGAAGGTGAACTGAAAACTGATGCTCAGATAAGTTCCAACATTTAGAAAGATTATTAACCCACTTACTGAGATCTATAAACTTAATCCTATATATAGTCGATGGCAAAATGCAGATATTCCTTTTTTAGGTTTAATCTAATTGTTTTGAAGTCTTAAACTTTAGCGACTAAAATTCCACATTTTATTTAATTAATGACGAAGATTTCCATCATAATTCCTTGCTACTACAACGAGGAGAATATTCCAGTAACAACGGCTGCCTTGCTTGAAAACGAAAGACTTTTTCCAGAGGATCTTGAATTTGAATATGTTATGGTCGATGATGGTTCCAAAGACAGAACACTTGAGGCCCTATTAACTTTTGAAAAGCAGAATCCTGGGAAAGTAAAAATTGTAAAGCTGGTTGCCAATGTAGGCTCATACAATGCAATAGTTGCAGGTATGGAAACAGCAACCGGTGATTGCAATGTCGTCATTACTGCCGATTTGCAGGATCCGCCAGAGTTGATGGTTAAAATGTATGAATATTGGAAAAATGGAGTAAAACTTGTTATCGCCAATAGAGAAGAGCGTGAGGAGGGATTTTTTAAATCACTTTTTGCAAATTCATTTCAATATTTAATGAAGCACTTTGCATTAAGCAATCTTCCTGAAGGCGGTTTCGATTATGTACTTTTTGATAAAAGAATCAGAGAAGAGGTCGTTTCTATGAAGGAAAAAAATACCAATTGTTTGTATCTGATGATTTGGTTGGGATATGATTATGTGAGCATTCCATATAGAAGAGCGGAAAGAAAGTTAGGAAAAAGCAGATGGACATTAACAAAGAAGCTTAAGCTTTTTGTCGATTCTTTTGTTTCATTTTCGTTTTTGCCAATTCGTGCAATAACATTCTTGGGCTTCATCCTCGGTTTTTTGGCGCTTGGATATGGATTGTTTGTTGCCTTAGCCAAAGCATCAGGTTTAGTTGAGCTATCGGGTTGGAGTAGTATGATGATGGTCGTTTTATTTGTTTCTTCTTTTCAAATGATATCCATAGGCGTGTTGGGCGAATATCTTTGGCGAGCCTTAGATGCCAGCAGAAATAGACCCAATTATTTGATAGATAAGGTATTTCACACCCAAAAGTCTTGAAAAGAGAGTTTTTTGGTTTTCCAATCTGGTTGCTCGCTATTGGGCTGGTTTGCATAATTTACCATATTTTGGTATTGCCTATTAGCCCGCTTCCATGGTTTGATGAAACCTATTTTGCGAGCATGACGCTAAATTTTATGGAAACTGGTGAGTTCAATCCTAAGATCGGCCCACTTTTGGATTATTATTATCCCCAATCCAAAGCCTATGGACCAGGCTACTTTTTAGTCCTTGCGTCTGTTTATAAGTTCTTTGGTTTTGGCGTATTTCAGACAAGAATACCTGGGTTATTATTTGGTTTCATTACTCCTTTTCTTGGGTACAAGATTTTAAAAGAAAGTGGCTGTAAAATTATTTTTTGCTCCTTTTTTGTATTTCTGCTGCTTTTTGATACCATATTTCTCCAAAACATTCATTCTGGTAGAATGGATTCTATGGCATTAATGTTGGCCTTCTCAGGAATATATTGTCTTGTTGTAGGCCTTAAAAATGGATCAATTTCTTCATTCATTTTAACCGGTTTATTTTTCGGTTTTGCAATTCTCACCACGCCAAGAATTGCCGTTTGTTTGATCGGACCAGCATTGTTTCTTGGTTTTTCGTTTTTGCGTAGGCCGGGTTTAGATATTTTCAAAAGAGCAATTGTTGTCCTTTTGCTCGTATTGGCAATTTATTCTATTTGGGTTTTTTGGGGCTTTGGGGGCCCGATTCAAGCCTATAATTACTTTTTTGGAGCTCCAAATGAAAAGCTTTATTTTAATAATCTAGCTTCTGCTTATATGGATGCAAGGCAATATGTACCATTCTTTCAGATACCCGCAATCTGTATTTCTCTGTTAGGCGTTATTTATTTGTTGGCAACAAATAAATTAAATCAAGCTCCAATTTTCTGGATATTCATCCTAAATTTAGTTGCTTACTATTATTTGGTATATGACACTGGGATCTATTCCATTTTTTCTGTTCCATTTGTTTATGGCTTGATTTTGTATGCTTTAAACGCGGTACCACTTCCTTTTGAGTCCAAGTTTTATCTTAAATGGATTCTTTATAGTTTGCTTTTTTTTAACATTGCTTTGTTTGCTTCTAAGAATATTTTGGTTTGGGCCACTTCAAATACCCGGGAAATGTCCACAGTTCAAGAGCAAATTTCTAAGGTGATTCCTAAAGGAAGCAGAGTGATTGGTGAAGAAATATTTTACTATGCAGTGATCAATTCTGGAAGTGATTTTCAATACCTGGACAGGGGTGCTGATGGCCCAAGACGAAGGAATTACCATGAAAAAGTGTATGATTATCAATATGTAATCTCAAGGGTACCCGCTTCTAGCAAAGCAGAATTTGACTATTATAATGCTTCAGCACATTTGAAACTCGTACATGAGATTAAATTTCCTAAAGCCTCCGGTTCTTTTGTAGCATTCCGTTCTTTTTTAGCCCAGTTGGGTTTCTATTTTCCAAGGGGATATGAAGGTAAAATCTATAGGAGATGAAAAGTAGATTGATTTTAATGGCTTTTATTGTAATTGGATTATCACTCTGGGTAGGATATAAATTTAAATTGCTGGAACGGCTTTCAAATTTTCTAAATCAACCTCTATTAGGAAAAAATTGGCAAAATGAGGTGGAAAAGCAGAAATATCTCTACACAGGTAAAAAGCAAATTGTGTTTATTGGAGATTCACATATTGAACAATGTGAATGGCAAGAAGTTTTCCCTCAGTTTTTAATTGGCAATAGAGGAATTGGCGGTGAAACCTCAGATGGATTGCTTTCAAGACTTGATCAAGCTGTTTTACCCAATACATCAATCGTTGTTTTGCAAATTGGTGTTAACGATATCCTGTCTGGTAATAAACCAGCCCTTCTGGATAAAAACTATGAAAATATTCTTAAAATTTTGAAAAATAAGGGTTGTAGGACATTAGTTACATTGCCCTTTATGACAAGGTATTATCCCGAGAAGAACAAGGAAATTAGCAATTCACTTAAAAGTATAATGGCAATTTGCAAAAGGGAGAACATTTTAGCAATCGATTTAAATCCAATTTTAGCTCCAAAGGGTGAATTGTTGGATTCATATACGATTGATGGAGTTCATTTAAATTCGAAAGGTTACAAACTATGGATTGATAAACTTAACCCTTTGTTTCTAAAGAATTTGAAACTCGGTTCCCCGTCAAAATGAGATAGAGAGGTTTTAACTTAGTCTCAAGAAATTTGGAAAAATGAAGTGCAAAAAAGAAAGCAATCATTGGGGATATAAGGAAAGAGAAAAGAAGGGATAAATCATTCATTCCCAGTAATTTGATGGTCATCTTTTTCACAATGGTTAAAAATGGCTCATGAAATAGAAAAACTCCAATGGCATAAGAAACATTTTTTTGAAACCACTTATTTCCTTGAAAGGATGAATGGAAGGAATCATACAATAGCCAAAAGAGAAAGAAACCAACCAATGTAATGGCTATAATATTGAAGTGAATGATGTTATGTTCAAAAGGGAAATAAATTAAATAGTAAGTTCTAAAGGAAATCCAACCAAGCCAGAGAATTATGAGAAAAATTAGAAAAATACTATTGACTTTTAATTGCGGAGTGATATTGAGTATTGAAAATAAGAGACCAATTGAAAAGAATGTAAGTCCTTCCAGCTCGATCTTGCTTAGATATAAATAATGGTGAATGCTGTATAAACTCCAGATAACGCATAAAAGAATTATGAAAACTACTTTAAAGTACCGAACCATGAAAAACAGAACTGGAAATATTAGAAAGTAATGGCAAAGAAATCGAATGAACCAGAGTTGAAAGGATACAGGGGTAACCAGCCAAATGAAAATCCATTCCCCAAATGTTGTTTTTGAAAGGTTGAAATTGTTGAAATAGGGTTTTGAAAATGGGATTAACTGAAGAATTACAACCAAGAAAATGCCCAATGCACTCACCATAAGGAATGGCACTAATAGACTAAAAAACTTCTTTTTGAGTAGATTTGCATACCAAGCCCAAGTGAATTTGTCTCTTATTTTGACACATGCCAGGTAACCTGAAATGGCAAAAAACATCGGCACCGCAACCCTGCAAACACCATCTGAAATGAAAGTTTCGAAAAATTTGAGCCAAATGGCTACTGTTTCGTTTCCTACACTAGATATTTTAACATTAAGATTGTACCCATGTATATAGACAACCATGAACATGAGCAAAAAGGATATATTTTTGAGCTTGCTGCTAAGGTCGGTTGTCATCATAAATTCTGACGCAAAGGAAGCTGGAAAGCCTTCAAAAACACAAGTAATCTTTATTCACACTAAAAAATTAACATTTGACCGCCTGTTGCCATGCAAATAAAAATTGATACACACATTCATTCCTGGAATTTAGAGAAAGTTGAATATTCTTGGTTGAAAGGAAATACATCTATTTTAAACAGATCATATCTTTTGGATGAATTAGATCCGCAATTGATTGAAAGTGAGATTACATATGGTCTAATGGTCCAAGCCTCAAATAGCGTTGAAGATACTTTTTTTATGATCAATGAGTGTGAAAAAAGGGATTGGTTAAAAGGTCTTGTGGGTTGGTTGCCATTAACCGAACCAGAGAAATGGGATCAAAATTTAGAGGAAATTTCTTCGCCTTTTTTAAAAGGAATACGTCATCTCATACACGATGAGCCAAACCCGTTGTGGCTTTTGCAGCCAAGTGTTGTAGATTCATTTTCCAGATTCCATAAGTCAAATTTGTCCTTTGATGTTGTTGCTGTTTTGCCCGAACACTTGAACTGCGTTTTAATTTTGTCAGAAAAATATCCTGAAATCAAATGGTGTATTGATCATTTGGGGCATCCACCCATAAAATCAGGCGAGAAATTTGGAAAGTGGGGCGAACGGATGAAAAATCTAGCGACCAATCCAAATGTTTTTATCAAGATCTCTGGACTTGGAATGGCATGCAAGGATGTGAACAAATGGGATTATACTGAAATTCAACCATATATAGATTTTTCCTTAGAGCAATTTGGCATTGAAAGAGCTATGATGGGAGGTGATTGGCCAGTGGTGGAACTTTGTGGAGGGTATAAAAAAAGTTGGGAAGCTTACACTCAGATTTTGTCCAAATTGGTTTCTGATAAGGATTTGGAGCTTATTTATAGTAAAAACGCAATTCATTTTTATAATTTGAACGTTTAGCAAATTGTGGTTTGGAAGCAACCTTGGGCTATACTAACATTGCATTCCAAATCGGATAAAATTTATGAGATTACTTGAAGGAAAAGTCGCACTTGTAACAGGAGCGAGCAAAGGAATAGGAAGAGCAATTGCAAAAAAACTTGCCGCTCATGGTGCCGCTGTGGCGTTTACTTATTTGTCTAGCGTTGAACAAGGTGCAGCCCTGGAAACAGAACTCATTTCAGAAGGCGTAAAGGCGAAGGGATATAGATCGGATGCTTCCGTTTTCTCTGAAGCAGAAACCTTGATTGCTTCTGTTTTGGCAGATTTCGGAGCGATTGATGTTCTGGTAAATAATGCGGGAATTACCAAAGATGGTTTGCTAATGCGAATGACTGAGGAACAATGGGATAAAGTGATAGAGGTAAATCTTAAATCTGTTTTTAACCTAACTAAGGCAGCCATTAAACCAATGATGAAAGCCAAATATGGTTCAATCATAAACTTAACCTCTGTTGTTGGAATCCGTGGAAATGCAGGACAAACCAACTATTCGGCCTCAAAAGCAGGAATTATAGGATTTACAAAGTCGGTTGCTTTAGAGCTAGGCTCCAGAAATATTAGAAGCAACGCCATTGCCCCTGGCTTTATTGAAACAGAAATGACCGGCCAGCTAGATGAAAAAGTTGTGGCCGATTGGGCTGCAGCTATTCCTTTGAAAAGAGCTGGTAAAGCTGAAGAAGTTGCAGATGCCGTCGTTTTTTTAGCTTCAGATATGAGCAGTTACATTAGTGGACAAGTGCTTCAGGTTTGCGGTGCAATGTTGACTTGATACACTGAAAATTCGTTTTCTTGTTACACTCTTTTCGATTGATTTGAAAAGTTAGACAACGATGTACCACTAAATGCTTTGTTTTGCATCCCGAATTTTTGATTCTCATGCAAAGCGAAATTTCTAAAAACTACAATCCGGCTGAAATTGAATCCAAATGGTATCAGTACTGGTTGGAAAACAAGTACTTTGAGTCCAAACCCAATCCAGATAAGGAAGCGTTTACCATTGTCATTCCTCCCCCAAATGTGACTGGGGTATTGCATATGGGCCACATGCTCAACAATACTGTGCAGGATATATTGGTGAGAAAGGCCAGAATGGAAGGCAAAGAGGCACTTTGGGTGCCCGGAACTGACCATGCAAGCATTGCGACAGAAGCCAAGGTAGTGGCTTTGCTTAAGGAAAAGGGAATCAACAAACAGGATATAGGTCGGGAGAAATTTTTGGAGCATGCCTTTGAATGGAAAGAAAAATATGGGGGCATCATTCTGGAGCAGCTGAAAAAATTAGGCGCCTCCTGCGATTGGAGCCGAACCCGATTCACAATGGAGCCAGATCTTTCCAAAGCAGTAACTGATGTTTTTGTAGATCTATACAACAAGGGTCTCATTTACAGAGGCGTGCGTATGGTGAATTGGGATCCTCAAGGCCAAACTGCGCTATCTGATGAGGAAGTAATTCACAAAGAAGTTCGTTCAAAGCTTTATTATGTAAAATACGAACTTGAAAATAACAAAGGTTTTTTAACCGTTGCCACCACGCGTCCCGAAACTATAATGGGTGATACTGCTCTTTGCGTTCACCCTGAGGATGAGCGATATAAGCATTTGATTGGGCAACAAGCAAAAGTCCCTTTGGTAAACCGATGGGTGAAAATTATTGCCGATGACTACATCGACATAGAATTTGGAACTGGTGTTTTGAAAGTGACACCAGCCCACGACATCAATGATTACAATTTGGGCATAAAGCACAAATTGCAGGTTATCGATGTGCTTAACCCAGACGGTACTTTGAGCGAAGCTGCAGAAATAATGGTTGGTGAAGATCGCTTTATCGCCAGAAAAAAAGCTGCCAAAATGCTTGCTGAACAAGGACTTCTGGAAAAAGATGAGGAGATTACGAACAGTGTTGGCACTTCAGAACGAACTGGAGCTGTGATTGAACCCCGCCTTTCTATGCAGTGGTTTTTGAAAATGGAAGCAATGGCCAAACCCGCATTGGAAGTGGTTGAAAACGACACAGTAAAACTGCATCCTGCCAAGTTTAAAGGCATGTATAGAGCCTGGATGGAAAATGTCAGAGACTGGTGCATCAGCAGACAGCTTTGGTGGGGGCAGCAAATTCCGGCATTTTATATGAAAGATGGCAGCATCATTGTTGCTCCAAATAAAGAGGCAGCCCTGAAAATTGCCAGAGAAAAGTACCCTCAACTTACCTTCAATGAGGCCGATTTGGTACAGGATCCAGATGTTTTGGATACCTGGTTTTCCAGCTGGTTGTGGCCAATTTCCGTTTTTGATGGATTTAAAGATCCTGATAACGAGGATATTAAATACTACTATCCAACCAATGATCTGGTAACTGCTCCTGAAATTTTATTTTTCTGGGTAGCAAGAATGATCATGGCAGGATTGGAATACCGCAAGGAAGTGCCTTTCAAAAATGTCTATCTGACAGGAATTGTCCGAGACAAGCAAGGTCGGAAAATGAGCAAGTCTCTTGGAAACAGTCCCGATCCTTTGGATTTGATTGCCAAGTATTCTGCAGATGGTGTTCGAATTGGAATGCTATTGAGTTCACCAGCTGGGAATGATTTGCTTTTTGACGAAAAACTGGTAGAGCAAGGCAGGAATTTTACCAATAAACTTTGGAATGCGTTCCGATTGGTGAAAGGTTGGGAGGCAGACAATAACTTAGAAGCTAGTGATTTAGACAAACTAGCGCTCAACTGGCTACGTTCAAAAATGAATCTGGCATTGGCTGAAAGCAACGATTTGTTTACCAAATTCAGGATTTCTGAAGCCCTTCATGTGATGTACAAATTGGTGTGGGACGATTTCTGTTCTTTCTTCCTTGAAATGATAAAGCCAACTTTTGGCCAACCCATTTCCGCCAATGTGCTGCAAGCAACTGTAGATTTATTTGATGAATTGCTTAGATTTACCCATCCATTTATGCCTTTTATTTCCGAAGAAATCTGGCAACAATTGAAGCAAAGAAAAGCAGGAGATTCTATTTGCATTTCAGCATATCCAACTGATAAGCAAGTAGATAATATGCTTTTAGATCAGATTCAGGTCTTGGTAGATGAAATGTTGATTCCAATCAGAAACCATCGAAACAGCAATCAGATTTCTCCAAAAACAAGTTTGAGCGGACTCCAAATATCCAGCAAATATGATTGGTCAAAAGCCTATTTCCCAATGGTTCAAAAATTAGGAAATGTGGCTGATTATCAATTTTCTGAGGCACTTTCGGGTCAGATTTTTGTAGGCAAGCGTCTGGAATGGTCTATTCCAAAGGAAGAAAAAGAAATTTCAGAAGAAGAACGTAAAAAACTAGTTGAAGAGCTGGATTACACCAAAGGCTTCCTGGCTCAAGTAGAGCAAAAGCTTGGAAACGAGCGCTTTGTTGCAAATGCAAGACCTGAGATGGTGGAGAAGGAAAGGCGGAAAAAAGAGGATGCCGAGGCAAAAATTTCTGCTTTGGCGAAAGTCTTAAATTAGGTTCAAAAGACCTTACATTTTCGCTGTAAGCATTTTGACAATTTGCAATTTGCCTAACAAACATTATACCTGTTTCTTGCGTTTCAAATCAAAACGTAAGTACCGACCATCTTTTCATGATCGAAACCTTTATTGCCCAGGCAAAAAGCCTCCATACCTCTCAGAATCTTGGTTTAATTCTCTCTTTTAAACGAGATGATAACCATTTCATTTTCAAAGATATAAATGCCGCAATGGCGGTTACAGTTCTTAGTCCGGAAATCATTCGGATTAGGTATGCGCCTCATTCAGCCTTCCTTGTCGATTTTAGTTACGCCCTTCAGCCTTTCTCCTTTGAGAAACCGATTATTGTATTTCAAGACAAAAAAGATCGGTATTTGATTTCAACCCAATCCATAAAATTGGAAATATTGAAAGATGGCGGTAAAACCTCTTTTTTTGATAAAAATGATTTGCTCACTTGCGAAGATGCAGAAGGGGCGCACTGGGAGGAAAATAATGAATTTGGAGGCTACAATGTTTTTTGTAAAAAGAAGATTCAGGAAGGTGAAAACTTTTATGGTCTGGGAGACAAAGCTTCTGATCTCAATCTACGTGGTAAAAAATTTCAAAACTGGAGTACAGATGCCTATGCCTATGAACGAAATACAGATCCATTGTACCGAAACATTCCATTTTACATTGGGCTTTGTGAAGGCAATGCATATGGAATCTTTTTCGACAATACGTACAAAGCACACTTTGATTTCGGATCAGAAAAGACTGATTCTCTGAGATTTGCAGCAGAAGGTGGAGAGATGAACTACTATTACATTCATGGCCCACATATGATGGATGTGATCAAACGTTATGCAAATCTTACCGGAACCCATGCGATGCCGCCAATGTGGGCTTTGGGTTATCATCAATGCAGATGGAGCTACTACCCGGAGTCAAAAGTTCGGGACTTGGCCAATACTTTCAGAGAAAAGAAAATTCCATGCGATGCCATTTATTTAGACATTGATTATATGGATGGTTATCGTTGTTTTACCTGGAACAAAGAATATTTTCCTGATCCCAAAAAGATGATTTCCGACCTTGATGCTCAAGGTTTTAAGACAGTTGTAATTATTGATCCAGGCATTAAAATCGACGCAGACTATCCGATTTTTAAGGAGGGAAAAGCAAAAAATTATTTCTGTAGAAGAGGTGATGACTATTTTATGGAAGGTGCGGTCTGGCCTGGCAGATGTCAGTTTCCCGATTTTACAAATCCAGAAGTTCGTGAATGGTGGGGCGATTTGCACCAAAGTCTGCTAGATGTAGGTGTTGCCGGCGTTTGGAATGACATGAATGAACCATCCGTTTTTGGATCCGGCACTTTTCCGCTAGATGTTCGCCACAATTATGATGGACATCGTGGTTCACACAGAAAGGCGCATAACATTTATGGTATGCAAATGGTGCGTAGTTCCTATGAAGGATTAAAGAAACTGCAAAAGAACAAACGGCCATTTACCATCACAAGGTCCACTTATTCTGGCGGGCAACGGTACGCAGCTGCATGGACAGGCGACAATATTGCGACCTGGGATCATCTTCATTTGGCTTCTGTCATTTGCCAGCGGATGAGCATGAGTGGTTTTTCTTTCGTAGGTTCAGATATTGGAGGATTTACCCAGGAGCCTGATGGTGAATTATTTACCCGTTGGATTCAGCTTGGCGTTTTTTCGCCATTCATGCGGGCACACTCTGCAGGAGATACCGGTGAGCGGGAACCTTGGTCTTTTGGCGAACCCTATGAAAGTATTTGTAGAACTTATATTGAACTGAGATATAAGCTGTTGCCATATATTTATTCTGCTTTTTGGGAGAATCATAAATATGGTTTTCCAATTTTAAGGCCCATCGTTATGGTGGAGCAAGAGCAATTTAACAATTGGTTTCGCCAGGATGAATTCACATTTGGAGATAAAATACTGATTTGCCCCATTTTCGAATCTGGCGCAAAAGGTAGATGGTTGTATCTTCCCAGAGGCGATTGGTATTACTATTGGACAAATGAAATGTACGAAGGTGGAAAGGAAGATCTTTGGTTGGATGTGACTTTGGCTACAATGCCACTTTTCATTCGGGCAGGTTCTGTAATTCCTGAATATCCTGTGATGCAACATACTGGGGAGAGAGAATCGGACCATTTAAACCTTAGTATTTATTACTCCAACTATTTGGTTAATAGCTTTATATACGAAGATCACGGAGATACCTTTGCCTACGAACAGGACATTTATACAGAAAAGAAGTTTGTGGTCTTAGGTGAAGAAAACAATATGATTGTGGAACAAAGCTGGCAAGGCATGTTTACGCCAAGTTATGACACCTATCATATTAAAGTAATAGGATTGCCATTTGCGCCAAAATCAGTAATTCGTGATGGAAAGCGGGTTAAGGATTTTTCAATTGATGAAGATTCGGGAGATCTGGAAATGGTGATTTTTAAAAGTTTCAAGAAACTGGAAATATTAGGATAGATTCCATTTTTAGATCATAAAAAAAGCCCCCATTTGGTAAAAAATGGGGGCTTTTTATTTCTATCAATTTTAGAACCTACGATGCTTTCTCGTTTTTAACGACACTAATTTTTAGCTCTTCTTTTCCTTCTTCGTGGTCAGCAAGAATGATATCATCTTGGGCTACTTCTCCTTTTAGAATTTCTTCAGCGACCAGATCTTCCAGATATTTCTGAATGGCACGGTTCAAAGGCCTTGCACCATACTGTCTGTCATACCCTTTGTTGGCTAAAAAGTCTTTTGCCTTTTCAGTAAGCTCAACTTTATAACCAAGCGTTTGGATTCTTTCAAAAACCTTAGCTAGTGAAAGATCTATAATCTTATGAATGTCTTCCCGCTCCAAAGAGTTAAATACAATCACATCATCAAGTCTGTTCAGAAACTCGGGAGAAAACGCCTTTCGCAATGCACTTTGAATGGTTGCTTTCATTTGCTCATCTGCATTTTCTCTTTTGGCCGAAGTGCTAAAGCCAATTCCTGTTCCGAAATCTTTCAAATCTCTGGCCCCAATATTTGAGGTCATAATGATGATTGTATTTCTGAAATCGACTCTTCTGCCAAGTCCATCTGTTAAAATTCCATCGTCAAGCACTTGAAGTAAAATATTGAAAACATCAGGATGGGCTTTTTCAATTTCATCCAAAAGCACAACAGAATAAGGTTTTCTTCTGATTTTTTCTGTTAACTGTCCACCTTCTTCGTAGCCAACATATCCTGGAGGTGCTCCTACGAGGCGAGAGACGGAAAATTTTTCCATATACTCACTCATGTCTATTCTGATAAGCGCATCGTCTTTGTCAAACAGATAAGTTGCTAACACCTTGGCCAGTTCGGTTTTTCCAACGCCTGTTGGCCCTAGAAAAACAAAAGATCCAATTGGCTTTTTAGGATCTTTTAACCCAACCCTGGTTCTTTGAATGGCTTTTGTTAATTTTAGAATGGCCTCATCCTGCCCTATCACTTTTCCTTTCAAATCCTGAGCCATTGTAAGCAATTTTTGGCTTTCCGACTTGATGATTCTGTTTACAGGAATACCCGTCATTTGACCGATTACTTCAGCAATGTTAGATTCTTCCACCGTATATCTTTTGGTTTTAGTTTCCTCTTCCCAGCGCACTTTGGCTTGCTCCAATTGGTCAAGCAGCTTTTTCTCTTTGTCTCTTAACAAAGCAGCTTCCTCATATTTCTGGCTTTTCACCACCCGGTTTTTATCCTTTTTGATATTCTCAATTGATTCTTCCAGGATAATGATTTCCTGAGGAACGTTGATGTTGTTGATGTGAACCCTTGCCCCAGATTCATCCAATACATCAATGGCTTTGTCAGGTAAGAAACGGTCTGAAATATACCTTTCTGAAAGTTTTACACATGCAGCAATCGCTTCATCCGTATAGTTTACGTGGTGATGGCTTTCATATTTGTCCTTGATATTTTCCAGAATCTGAATGGTTTCTTCTACAGAAGTTGCATCAATCAGCACCATCTGAAATCGACGAGCCAATGCGCCATCTTTTTCAATATACTGACGGTATTCGTCTAAAGTAGTAGCACCTATACATTGAATGTCTCCACGGGCCAAAGCTGGTTTAAACATATTGCTTGCATCCAGAGAGCCTGAGGCCCCGCCTGCACCAACAATCGTGTGAATTTCATCAATAAACAAAATCACTTCTGGCGATTTTTCTAGTTCGCTCATTACAGCTTTCATCCGCTCTTCAAACTGGCCCCTATATTTGGTGCCGGCAACTAGAGAAGCAAGATCGAGCGTAACAACCCTTTTGTTAAACAAAACCCTGGAAACCTTTTTCTGAATTATTCTCAGTGCAAGTCCTTCGGCTATGGCAGTTTTACCAACTCCGGGTTCACCTATTAGAATCGGATTGTTTTTCTTTCTTCGTGAAAGAATTTGAGCAACCCTTTCAATTTCTTTTTCCCTTCCTACAATCGGATCCAGTTTGCCATCTTCTGCCATTTTGGTAAGATCACGCCCAAAATTGTCCAATACCGGTGTTCTGGATTTCTCTGCACCTGGTTTTCCTTGTTCTTTTCCGGTAGAACCGTAGTTTCCTGGTCCTCTTTCTTCTCCTTCATCTTCAGCTTCAGAAGCAGCTTTGGGCGATTCTGGAGCGGTTGAAGTGGAAGTGGAATGGTATTCCAAAGTTTCTTTCACCAATTCGTAATTTATATCGAATCGATTCAAAATCTGAGTTGCAAGGTTGTCGTTGTCCCGCAAGATAGAAAGCAAAAGATGCTCTGTTCCAATAAGTTCAGATTTAGAGATTCTAGCCTCCAGGTAAGTGATTTTCAATACCTTTTCTGCTTGTTTGGTAAGGGGAATATTGGATAGATTCTTGACATTGCCTGTCGCAGTACTTTTGGTGGCCCGTTCAATTGTGACCCGTAATTCATCCATTACAATCCCAAGTTTTTGCAAAATGGCTATGGCAATTCCCTCTCCTTCCCTGATCATACCAAGCAACAAATGTTCGGCTCCTATATATTCATGACCCAGCCTGAGGGCCTCCTCGCGGGAAAGAGATATGACCTCTTTTACCCGATTCGAAAACTTAGCATCTGCTTTCATAAGTCTCTTTTATTTGTTGTAAATAAAAAAATAAAATTAATCCAAAATTGTGCTGAATAGAAACATCATATCAGACGTAATAAACGTATAAAAGATTCATACAGTTTTGCGAAATCTAAAATTAGGTCCCGCACAAAATAATGCATCCCATACACTAAGCCCAGAAACAAATTCCTGTCCAAAAACCTGAGTATAGGTTTCAGGACTTTCTATTGACCTTTTATCCTGTTCATAAGACATGGGTAACAGGTCCATAGCTTGTAAAGTTCCCGGAATTTGTGCCAAAATGACTGAAATTTTTTTAACAGGAAAATATTGTTTGCAAACCCATTCAAATATAGGAACGCTGAAGTCCATTAAATATTCTGGACTTGCATAAAATAATGGAAATAATTCATCTCTGTAATATTCAAAAAAGGGTGATCGGCCATAGCAAGTTTGCAAAGAACGCCAATGTTGATTTTGCCATTTTTGGATATAATCAATCTTAATTGTAGAAATAGGACTGCCCTTCGGATGTTTTTTAATTGGAATGCCGAGCTGAATTTGGCCATTTGGTCCTAGAATTTTCAATTGAGTGCACTTCGATGATCTTTCAAAAGGCATTGAAACATCCACCTCAATCTCATTATCGAATTCCAGCTTACAAATATCTTCGAGACTTGGGCCGTACCAGAGAGGAATCATTTTTAAAAATTGCTTTTATTTTTAAAGCTCTTCATCTCTCACAAGCATCAAAATAGATGAATGGGGAATGATCATATATTTTTCGCCTTCATACATGACTTCAAAAGCATTTCTGGCAAGAAATAAAGCCACATCGCCTTCTTTCGCCTGAAGTGGAATATACCGCAACCGCTCCTCATCTGGCTTCCAGCTTTCATGTTCGTCAACTGAAGGAATTGCATAGCCAGGGCCAACCTGAAGCACATAACCACTGTGAATGGGTTCTTTTTCTACAACAGTTTGGGGTAAATAAAGTCCGGATTTTGTTTGGTCAGAAAACGCTTTTGGTTGGATCAAAACTTTGTCACCTACAAGGATAAATTTCCTCATTTTATTGTCTGGAGTTAGTTGCATATCAATTGTGGATTGAATTGGATTGCCACCATTTTAGAAAATTTGGAAGCATTCTGGCCATTGTTTTGTGGTCGTGATGGCCATTTCCTACTTCAATATATTCCAATTCTTTGCCGGCTTGAAATCCAATCTTTTTTAATTCCTGAATTAAATCCAAGGTGTCGCCAATAGAATCAATCAATCCATCAGAGTCACGGTCGGCTTGTTCGTCAAGCCAACCAATTTGGAACCAAAGTTTCAGGTTTTTTTTGGTTTTTGTGTTTTTAACCAATTGAAGCGCAATACGATCCGAAGGTTGATAGCCATCTTCGAGACTTTTAGAGCGCCACCAAAAACTTCCTGAAAATAGACCTGCTACCCCAAAAATATCGGGTTGATGCCAAGCAAGATCGAAGGCAGATAATGCCCCTAACGAGAAGCCTGCCACAGCTCTGTCCGTTGAAGAATGACTGACAGGAAAATGTGTATAAATCCAGGGCAACAATTCTGATTTTACAAAACTGGCATAATCGCCTGCTTTTGAACCTCTTTTTGCATAATCTGGATGATTGGAAATGCCATATTCTTGACGGCGTTCGCCAACATGAACCGCTACGGCCAGCGTTGGTTGGATAATTCCTGTTGCCAATCCTTCGGTTAGTATTGTTTTTAGCTGGAAAGCATTGGCATCCTGTCCATCATTTACAATCAATAATTTCAACTCGTTTCCATACCCCAATTTGGGATCCGGGAGGACTATGTCTAAGAGCACCTCTCTATTTAAGTGCTTGCTAATGAGTGAATATCTATCCATTCGAGTTGAATTGCATTTCACAAAGCTAGTGAAATCATTTTCTGGAAAGCAGCTAGACGCCGATCACAAATGCTATTTCTAAGGTTTTGCCAGATGTCTTTCTTCCTTAATTGGAAAAACTTATTAGCTAATTTTCATTCATTTAATAATCGCATTTTTCTTTTAACTGATATTTGCCCCCAAATCAACCAAAATGATAAAATCAATGACTGGCTTTGGAGCCGCAACTGTAAATGACCAGAATTTTTCTGTCAGAGCAGAGGTAAAATCGCTTAATTCCAAGGCTTTAGATTTAAATGTTCGGCTGCCAAGACAATTACAGGATAAGGAATTTGAGATTCGTAATCTGGTTGCCAAATACCTGGAAAGAGGCAAAGTGCTTTTCAATGTTGAACTGGAATATGCCAGTAAAGCTGCATCTGCTTCGCAATTGAATGCGGAGTTGCTTCAATTTCATTTTGCTGCTGTTTTTGAGGAAACAAAAAAATTTCCAGTTGCCATTGAGCCTTCTTTTATTTTACAATCCATACTGAGAATGCCGGAGGTGTTGTCATCAGGGACGGGTCGTGAGAATAGAGAACATGAATGGATAATTACCCAAAAAGCTTGTGAACTTGCTTTAAAGGCATGCGATGATTTCAGAATTTTGGAGGGAAAGGCGCTTTCAGAAAAAGTAGAAGGATATATTTCCAACATTCGTCAATTGCTTCAGGAAGTGATTGTTTTAGATCCGGAAAGGGCATTAAATGTGCGCCAACGCATTGATGAAAAGCTGATTGCAATTAAAACCGATTCTGCTTTTGATCCCAATCGTTTTGAGCAGGAAATGATATTTTATCTTGAGAAAATGGATATTACTGAGGAAAAGATCAGACTCGCCAATCACCTGGATCATTTTCTGCAAGTGCTTCACCATGAAGAGAATGCAGGGCGAAAGTTGGGTTTTATAAGCCAGGAAATTGGTAGAGAAATCAATACAATAGGTTCAAAAGCCAACCATGCACCCATTCAAAAGTTGGTTGTCCTTATGAAAGACGACCTAGAAAAAATAAAAGAGCAGGGGATGAATTTTTTATAGAGAATCTTGTATTGGATTTTTCGATTTGGTTTTAGCAAAATGTATTTCTTACGATCTTCGAAAAATAATTTTTTACTGATTTGACCACGCCCAACTACCTGCCTATTTTGGTTCCGGCTCTTGGCCTTTTGGTTCCATTTTTTATTCGTTGGATGGAAAACAGAAGTCGCCTGCGACAAGCACAACATCTTTTGAGTGTTATAAAAACACGAGATGAAATTTCGAAATTGTTGGCAAATGCAAAAGTGGAAGGGCTTCCATTGTTAGAAAATGAAGAATCTCAATTGCGATTTTATACAAAGGAATTGGAAAAAGAAATCAAGCGAAATGATGTGATTGACATGCGTTTGTATCCAATCTTAATTTCAATTGAGATAATTTTTTTCATTTCTGCCTTGTTTTATGGAGCGGTTTCGTTTTTGGAAAATCTAATTTATGCCCAAGGCAATGCGACACTTCCCTTTTTGGAAGGCATATTTTCAAATTCTAATATAAGAATTGGACTGTTGATCTTTTGCTTGTTTTCAAGTCTCTATTTTACCTTTTCGGTTCAAAAAAGACTCGTTGTCAAGTCTGGATTTTCGAGAACTACTGAGTTCAAGATATTTGCCTTGTTCAACCTTTTTTTTATCGCTTGTATCTTTATTTTAGGATTGATTTTGTTTATCCTAGATTGGGTAATGCCTTGGTTTTAAGCATATTAATCAAATGCTTAATGGTGAACCAACAGTTTTTAATTGTTTCGAAGCCCATGTAAAAATGGATAAGCCCGCTACAGTTTCAATAACTGCAAAGCTTATAATCATAAGGATAAGTGGCTCAATATCTGATCTGTAAGGCTGCCATTGCAAAAAACCAAGTAAGTTTAGGTTCGCAGCATTTATCATTAATTCTATGCCAAACAAAAATGCTAAAAATTGTTTGGCAGTGATGCACTGGAGCAATCCAATAAAGAAGAGTGTGAAGCCGGTGGCGAGAAGTAAAAGAGGTATAGAGATCAAGAATTACTTTTTGCGGTAAAGGAATTTGCCAACAGTTAAAACTTCTTCTTCCGACTCCAGAACCCAATAATAAAGGCCAGGCAAAAGCTTTATTTCTTTTGAAGAAAGTCGAACTTTATTGCCAGAAACTTCTTTGTAAAGCACCTCTTTATTTTGATTGGATAAGATGCCTAAAAAAAGTTTTCCATTCGGACTATTCTGCCATTCAAACTCAATTTTGTCATCTGTGTAATTGAGCCCTGAAACTGGACTTACCATTCTAACCTCATTTCCAGAACGTAATTTTTCGTTCAGCCGATGTTCCCACTGTTTGTTCTCTACAAAAGGGCTCTTGGCTGCTTTTGCTGCTTTTTGTTTTTTAATATTCATTCCAGGCGATAAACCGCTGAATGACAGTATAAAAAGTAGTAAAAAGGATATGTATTTCATTTTTTAGCTTACTACAAAATTAGGTCAATTTTGGTGGATTGATCCTCTTTTTTTCCAATTATTTTTTGATTGGGCTTGAGAATTAATTGTCTCAACGGCTGGAATTGATTTTTTGTTTTGGAAATAAAGTCCAGCAACAGTGAATGCTTCAACTTCATCATCACTTAGTTTCTGATCTAACATCGATGCTTCAAATTTTTTGGCAATAAAATGTGTATCAAACCAACCTTCCTGAAAATCAGGATGGCACATCACCCAGTGGCAAAAATCCAAAGTATTGGCAACGCCACGTAAATCAAAATGTTCAATTGCTTTCAGCATTCGCTTTATCGCCGAAGGCCGGTCTTGGTCAAACACGATGAGTTTTGCCATCAATGGGTCGTAGTAAATAGGAATCTCGTCTCCTTTTTCATAACCACTATCAAGACGAATTCCTGGGCCTTTAGGTCCTTCAAAATGTGTAAGCGTGCCAACATCAGGAAGAAATTGGTTTCGTGGATCTTCGGCACAAATTCTTATTTCAATTGCATTACCTCTCATTTGTGCTCCAAGTACTTTCTCTGACAGTACCTCTCCTTGTGCAATCCGGATTTGTTCTTTTACCAGATCTAAGCCTGTAATTAGTTCTGTAACCGGATGTTCAACCTGAAGTCTTGTATTCATTTCCAGAAAATAATATTCCAAGTTCTGATCCAGAATAAACTCTACGGTTCCGGTACTAAAGTATCCACAAGATTTAGCAAGATTGACAGCATCGCTGCCCATCGCTTTTCTTACTTTTTCTGTTAAAATTCCTGATGGTGCTTCTTCAATCACTTTTTGGTGACGCCTTTGTATAGAACAATCACGTTCAAAAAGATGAACAACATTGCCGTGTTGGTCTCCAATTATTTGAATCTCAATATGTTTTGGGTTTTGCACATACCGCTCAATAAAAACCGTTGCATCGCCAAAGGCAGACTGTGCTTCCCGCATAGCCATATGCATTTCATTTTCAAGTTCTTCGGCCTTGGTTACAACCCGCATTCCTTTTCCACCGCCTCCAGCGGATGCCTTAATTAAAAGTGGAAATCCAGTTAAAACGCTGACTTCCAAAGCTTCTTCAACTGTTTTTATGGCACCTTCAGAACCTGGCACCATTGGCACTTTGCTTTTTCTGGCGGTTTCTTTTGAACGAAGCTTATCGCCCATTGCCAAAATAGATTCTGAAGAAGGCCCTACAAAAATCAAACCTGCATCCTTGACGGCTTTAGAAAAAGATGCATTTTCGGAAAGAAAGCCATAGCCTGGATGTATGGCTTGCGCACCCGCTTTTTTAGCAGTTTCAATGATCACATCCGCCCGCAAATAAGACTCAGAAGAGGGAGATTCACCAATCCAATATGCCTCATCGGCTGCAAGTACATGTCGAGCCTTGACATCAGCAGTAGAATATACCGCTACTGTTTTGATGCCCATTTCTTGAGCAGATCTCATTATTCTGACCGCAATTTCCCCTCGGTTTGCGATCAATAGTTTTTCTATTTTCAAGGTAAAATTTGGTTGTTGTTATGTCTAAAATTTATTAATCGACCGATAAATAAACTTTGTGAATTAATCTTAGTTTGTTGCAAATAAGTATAAAATATTGGAATTGGCCCGCATTTTAGCCTTTTGAAAGGCTAAAAAAATGACGTAAGTTTGTGGCACTTTTTTGATTTTTCTATAATAATTTAAGCCAATTCAATAAGTGGATCTTTTCGAAAAACTACTACAAAACCGCGGGCCCTTAGGCAAACATTCTAAAATGGCACATGGATATCTCACGTTTCCAAAGCTTGAAGGTGAAATTGGACCCTATATGATGTTCAATGGAAAAAGGGTTCTGAATTGGAGTTTAAATAACTACCTGGGGCTTGCCAATCATCCGGAAGTAAGAAAAGTTGATGCAGAAGCTTCTGCGCAATACGGACTTGGATACCCAATGGGGGCAAGAATGATGTCTGGTAATTCTGATATCCATGAGCAGTTGGAAGCCGAGCTTTCAACTTTTATGGGAAAGGAGGCTAGCTATCTGTTGAATTTTGGCTATCAAGGTATTATGTCTGCCATTGATTCGCTTGTAGATAGGCATGATATTGTTGTTTATGATGCTGAATCCCATGCCTGTATTCTTGATGGTCTCCGATTGCATATTGGCAAGCGCTATGTATTTGCCCACAACGATATTGAAAGTCTTAGAAAGCAACTTACCAGAGCCGGCAAACTTGCGAAAGAAACTGGAGGGGCAATTCTGGTGATTACGGAAGGAGTTTTTGGAATGTCTGGGAATCAAGGAAAATTGAAAGAGATAGTGGCATTAAAATCCGAGTTTAATTTTCGTTTGTTGGTAGATGATGCGCACGGTTTTGGCACAATGGGTAAAACAGGTGCAGGCACCGGTGAGGCCCAAGGATGCCAGGCTGGAATCGATATATATTTCTCCACTTTTGCTAAAAGTATGGCAAGTGTTGGTGCTTTTATTTCCAGTGATGCGCAAGTAATAGACTACCTGAGATACAACATGAGATCGCAAATTTTTGCAAAATCTCTACCCATGCCATTGGTGGTTGGCGCACTTAAAAGATTGGAACTTTTGCGGACGCAACCCCAACTTAAGGACAGATTATGGGAAATTTGCAACAAACTTCAGAGCAAACTAAGAGAAAAGGGCTTCAATATTGGCACAACTAGCTCTCCGGTGACGCCTGTAATTTTGCAGTGTGATGAAAATCAAGTTGCCAAGCTGGCTATTGATTTGCGAGAAAATTACAGCCTGTTTTGTTCCCCTGTTTGCTATCCGGTTATTCCCAAAGGGCTTATTATACTGAGACTTATACCCACTTCTCTTCATTCTGAAGCTGATATTGAAGTCACCGTAAAAGCTCTGGAAGAGATATACGTTAAGCTAAAAAACAACGAATACATATCTTCAGAATACGCAGTGGCATAAAATTTTCAATTTTTTTTGGAAAGATTAAAAAATAGTGGAAAGCTTGCAAAAGATTGGTTTCACCATAACTAACCATGTAATTATCCCAAAATATTAAAATCGTATGAACAGATTCGACGAATTAAAAAACCTAGTAATGTCTCTTGAAGGCGACTTCGACAAGTTTTACACAAAGGAAAATCAGGCTGCTGGAACTCGCGTTCGCAAAGGCATGCAGGATTTGAAAGTTTTGGCTCAGGACATCCGTCTTCAGGTTCAAAACGTGAAAAACAACGAGAAGTAGTTCATTCAGATCCGCGGCATTTAAGCGGCTCCTAACGGGGTCGCTTTTTTTGTTTTATAGGGTTTGATGTTTCCTGTTAAACTCTTTGTATGGAATGATTTTACCCTAATTTCCAAAAGGCGGCGGACTGTCATCTAATTCCTTTTCAAGATTATAATTCTTGGTAAAGAACACCACATATTCGTTTATCGCTTTTGAATTGTAAAGCAATTGCAGATTTTCCTGTGTTGCCAAAACAAAAACAGGCTTTAGATTCTTAAAATTCTTTTTGAAAGGGCCCGATTCCTGAACTTTTTTCAAATAATATAATCCTTGAATCTTAGATGGTAGTTCTTGAATTTTGATCATCACATTCTTGCCATCATTCATTGGCAGTGATGTTACGTTAAGGCCTTCGTTTGGATAAAACTTTGAGTTAAAATCAGAAAAAGCCGTAAGTAGCTCTGCTTCAGGTATGTTGAGCGTTGGAATTATGGCTAGAAAATATTGAGCCTTGTTAAGGTCTTCCTTGAAAACAACTTTGGTTGGTTTTGATGCGTTGGCCACTGCATTTGAATCCGGAACTACATTTTCCGTACCTCCACTGCCTTTATCTACGTTTTTCAAACAACTTAGGGCAAATTCTTGCAGGTTGGACTTTGGAAAGTCCACAAGGAACTTTTTTAACGCAACCTTGTATGCAACCAGATCTACAGTTTTGGCTGTTATCAAGGCATTTAAAATTGCCAATTTGTCTTCATAGTCAGATTTAGGATATTGATTTCTGATACTGGTTATTCCATTGCTTGCTTCTATAAATTGGTTGGATTTATATTGGTTGTAAACCGCCTTGTACAGTTCTGAGATGATTTCATTTCGCTGTTTATTTTCCTGCAAATAATTCGGGTTTACAATCAATTTCGCAAAAACAGATTCTGGATGTGACTTTAATAGATGCGCTTTGCATCGATCAAAATCTGGCTGACGACCTAGCTTTCTGTATATAAGGCACAGATTATAAAGTGCTTCCGGTACTTTTTCAAAGTTTGGAAAATCCTTAACATCTCTTTCTAAGGCATCAATGGCTAATTCGGGTTCTTCGAGTTTTTGGTCGTATATTTTTCCGATTTCAAAAAGCGCCACCTGCAATTTCGCATTTGATGCAATCATTTGATCTTTAGTTAAGGGGATATCTTTTAAATAAGGTTGACGCAGTTGACTTTGAGAGAGGACAACTTCTTCTTTCTCCGGCTTCTCATTTTTGTCGCGTTTTACACCATCCTTTAAACTTCCCGGATCATCAGCTTGGCTTACAGGTTTTTTGTCTTTTGTACTATCTGCGTCTGTTGCCGTCTGGTCATCACTGAATTCTGTTTCTTTGCTACTTCTGCGCCAATTGTCTTCCAGCTTTCTATTTCCCCATTTCTTTTTAAAATCAATTCTACCTGTGCTTACGGCAGCAAAATTTCCAAAGTACCAGGCTCTGCCGCCATTGTTTGTTGCTGAGCTTCCTGTTTGGCCTCCTTTCATATTGTCAAATGCTGAATTCCCCAAAGGATCCGCACCTGAAACTCCATTTTCTAGATCTTTCGCTACTTTTTTTGCCAGCTTTTCTGCCTTCTCCTTTTTTTCTTTTTCTTCAGTAATCTTTTTATCAATAATGTTGAAAAGTTGGGTAGAGTCCATTGCGGCCAGCTTTTGAAGACTATCTTCAGTTTGCACCACAAGATAATGGCCCACGAATTCAGTAAGAATTTTTTGCCTTTTGGCTATAAACTTATAGTTGTCATCGGCAGTATCCAGACCAAGCATCGTGCTGTCATAGTAGTTTTTGGCCCAAACATAGCTTCGCAAAGGAGCGTAATGTAGTTCAGCAAGTTTGAGGTAGGAATAGGACTTTTGACTTCCTCCTTTACTTTTTCGCACACTGGTTCTTAAATATTCGATACCTTTTGGCAGGTTGTCCTGCTTCACCTCAAAGCAACCCATTTCATAATATACCTTGTCCAAATATTCCTCATATTTGAGGTCAGTGGTCATTTTTTTAAAATTTTTCCTAATCCTTTTTAACTGTTTTTCATTTGAAATAGCCACCACCTGAGCCATATTCAATTTTGTGAAAAACTCAAGTTCGAAACTCGGATGGCAGCGGAGCACTTCTTTGTAAGAAGCATATGCTTCTTCATCCTTTTTGAATTTTTGCTGAAGCTGACCTAAGGCGTGGCTTAACCTACCTTTTCTTCGACTTCTGGGCATTATCGCAACTGCCATACCCAAATAGTCGGCTACTTTTAGGTACTCTTTTCTTTTTTGATAGTAATACGAAAAGGCAAGTGCACCTTCCATCAAATTGCTTTTACTAAGGGTTTCTTTTTTCAAATATGCAATCACAGATTTGGCATTTGAAAAATCGCCCATTCTGGCATAAGTAATTAATAGCCAGATGACTGCCTTGTGTTTTGAATCAACATCTTTGAATTTTGTGTTGATATATTTGAAAGTTTGAGTCGCATTCTCCCAATCCTCTTTGTAAAATCTGGCCTGGCCAACAAGTTGGTAACAATCGTCAATCCATTTTGAATTTTTGTGCCTTTGAAGTGGCAAAGACGCCTTCTTAATGACCTCATCCATAGCCGCATTCGCCCCTGCAGCCGATCCAATAGGCGGGAAAGGATAAATATCCAGAACTTTGTTGTAGTTGTCTTTATAGGCAGAAAGTTGTTCTGCCTCAAACTCTTTCATTTTTTCTTTGGCTATAAAATATCCGTTGTAACGGGCAAGCGTGTTGTGCCAGGCCAGAGAAGACCATGTCTTTTTTTCCTGGGAGCATGAATTGAGGAAAAAGACAAGAAAAAGTGTGAAGGGGAAAAAATAAAAATATCTCCCGTTTGAAGCATCCGTTGTTGAATCCTGTAACTTTAAAATCTGGTTTGTTTTTATAAATTTTAAAAATGAGAATAGACGTTTTACGATTTTTGCGGAGGAACGGTTTTCAATTGCTAAATTTTCAGACAATTCTGCCTGTATACATTTGTTGTTCAGCCTGTTGAAAATCATTTGCCCGAAAAGTCCGAAAGATTGAAAAGCAATTTGCTTGTTAATTTTGATTCAAAAATAGATGTAAATCCTAAAGGGATTGCAAAAGTACCAAAAAGCATAAGAATCTAGGACAATTGAAAATGCTGTATTTTGCTGCGGTTTTGGATAATGTCAAATTTCATTTTTGAAGTAAACGGTTTATGGTCAAATTTTTAGGAGTTTTTATTTGTCTTTTTGTCTTTTTGACAATACCCTATATGTCAAATGGGGATGGAATTTCTACGATTTCAAAAACCAACAAACTTTTAAAACAAGCGGAAGAAGCGTTTAAGAAAAAGGATTTTAAGACCTCTATTCAGGCTTACGAAGGCGCATTAAAAGAAAGTAGTGAAATTCCTGCTCAGGCCAATATGAATCTGGCTTCAGCATATTATCAGGCCAAAGATTTTCCAAAAGCCCAGAAAAACTACATGGCAGCCGCCTCTGGGTTGAATGCCCCTGGCTTAAAGTCTGTTGCATATCAACAGATTGGCAATATTTTTTCTGAGCAAAAGGATTATAAATCGGCTATAGATTGGTATAAAAAGAGCTTGAAAGCAAATCCGGAAAATGAATCTGCGAGGTTTAACTATGAACTTGCTTTTAAACTAAATCAGAAAAAGGAAGAACAACAGAAGAAGCAAAATCCCCAAAAGGATACGAAGCAAAATCCTGAAAATCAAAAAGATAAAAAAGAACAAGACAAGGGCAAAGAGCAGGAAAACAAGGAAGAACAAAAAGGCAAAGAAGGCAAAGACAAAGATCAAAATGGGAAGGAGGATAAGAAGAACGAACCCAAGCCAGGCCAACAGCAAAAGGGAGGTGGTGACGATGGAAAAGATGGAAAAGAATCCAAAAAAGGCGACGATCCCAATGCCCCTGAATCTGACAAGGAATCTGCTGTAGGAAAGGAGAAAAACAAGGAAGAAAAAGACAAAGACGGAAATGCGGAGTCAAAAAATAAGAAGGAGGAAAGCAATGCGGATGATCCAAATGCGATACGAGTTGACAAGAGAAAGCTACAAGAAACAGGGCTAAGTGAAGCCCAAGCCAAGAGTTTGCTCGAGGCCATGAAGCAAAGTGAAGTAAAATATTTGCAACAAAGGCGATTTAAAAGCCCGAAGGGAGGAATAGATAAAAGTAAACCAAGATGGTAACCAAAAATATAATAATGGTCATTGATTCTAAATTATTTGGACTCAGCATGCTGAAGATCAAATCAGTAAATGGTTTGTTGTTGATTTTTCTGCTGCTTTCTCAGAATCTTTTTTCTCAGAATAAAGATGTCCTGATGACAACAGATCATGTTTTTGAGCCTACAATCAAAACCGTGCTTTTATATCCAACCAATGACCAAAAAGCCAGTTTACTTGACTTTCCTGTTGTCTATCTTCAAAAATATGAATCCTTGCAACTCGATTTTGATGAAATTGGAGATCAATACATTAACTACAATTATAAGTTGGTGCATTGCAACCACGACTGGAAACAATCGATCCTAAACGATTTTGAATTTCTAACTGAGTTTAATGAGTTCAGCATCGACAATTATGAGATTTCGAACAATACCAGAACCTCTTATATTCATTATTTTGTAAACCTTCCAAAGGTTAAAGTGTCTGGCAATTACATCATTAAGGTATATAAAAATCAAGATCTAAATCAAGTTGTGCTTACACGTCGTTTTGTTGTGTATGATTCCAAAGTGACGATAAATATGGAGCCAAAATTTTCGCTCGATCCTGCAAAGCGATTCAGCCACCAGCAAATAGATTTTACGGTAAATTATGGCGCATTTCAGATTTACAATCCCAATGAAATGGTGAAAGTGGTCCTGCGCCAAAACGGTCGCTGGGACAATGCCTATTACAACCTGAAGCCAATGTTTTTACGGGAAGAAGAAAGGCTGTTGGATTATCATTTTTACAACAATGAAAACACCTTTCCTGGATTAAATGAATACAGAGGCTTTGATTTGAGAAGCATCAGATTTGCGGGTCAGAATGTGAACAATACTGTTTTTAACAACAACAAAGCAGAAGCATACATAATGCCTGAGCAAAGCCGAAACAAGAAAAATTTAACACAATGGATTGATCTCAACGGCCGTTTCGTGATTGATAATTTTGAAACCCGCCGTGGAAACGTGGAGGCCGACTATGTCGATACCTATTTTTCATTGAATCTTGAGGAAGTTCCCGATGGAGATGTGTATGTTTTTGGTCTATTAACGGATTGGGAAATCCGACCAGAGTTCAAAATGGAGCCAGATGCATCTGGAAAAAAGCTAAAAGGCCACACAAAAATCAAGCAAGGATTTTACAACTACAGCTATGTTTTGGTAAAACAAGGCATGAGACCTGATGAAGTGGAGTTTGAAGGAAGTTACATGCAAACCGAAAACAGATATGATATATTGGTCTATTTCAGGCCAGTAGGTGCAAGATATGACCAGGTGGTGGGGTACCAGGAAATCGATTATAACAAATTGAGGTAAAATATTCTGGCTTTCGCTTGTATAAAAATCAGGAAGCCTTACATTTGCGCCCCGTTCATGCCCAGATGGTGGAATTGGTAGACACGCGGGTCTCAAAAACCCGTGTCGCGAGACGTGCCGGTTCGACCCCGGCTCTGGGTACAAAAAAATAAAAAGCCTTTTTCGTTAAGAGAAAGGCTTTTTATTTGCTGTCAATTCGGGACACACCAAACCATGATTAACCCCATAAGCACTGTAATCACATGGTGGCTCAAAAGAAGAATGAGCCAGATTGATCACATGCGGAGCAATCCCATCGAATGCCAGCAATTGCAATGGAAAATGCTGATAGATAGGGCAAAGGAAACCGAATGGGGCATTGCCAACCATCTCCACAAGATTTCAAGCATTCAGGAATTTCAGGAAACTGTGCCTACTGCCAGTTATGAAGAGTTTTATCCCTGGATCGAAAAGGCCATGCGGGGCAAAGAAAATTTGCTCTGGCCTGGACCTACAACTGCCTTTTCCAAGTCGTCGGGCACAACAAACGACAAACACAAATACATTCCAATAACTGCAGATTCTCTCGAAGATTGCCATTATAAATGCGGAAAGGATCTGATCACACTTTATCTTTCCAATAGAGAAAATTCCGAAGTTTTGTCAGGAAAAAATCTGGCAATGGGCGGCAGTCTTCAGCCCAATCCAATGAATACCAATGCGATATGTGGCGATATTTCTGCAGTGATCATGTACCATCTTCCTGCTTGGGCGCAGTGGATGCGAACACCATCTTTGGAAATAGCGCTTATGAACAGATGGGAAGAAAAGATTGAGCGCATGGTAGAAACTACCTTGGAAGAAAATGTGACTTCTATTTCTGGTGTGCCAACATGGATGATTGTGCTCATGAATCGGATTTTAGAAAAAACGGGCGCAAGTTCCATTTCAGATATTTGGCCAAATTTGGAGGTTTTTCTGCACGGAGCTGTTTCCTTTACACCATATAGGGAAGTATTTAAAAAGCTCATATCCAATCCAAATATGAGCTATTTGGAAACCTACAATGCTTCTGAAGGCTTTTTTGCCATTCAGGATGATTTGGCGCTTGAAGGCCAAATGTTGCTCATGCTCGATTATGGCATTTTTTATGAGTTTATTCCATTAGAAGAAGCGCATGAGCCTTTTCCAAACGCATTGACATTAGATCAGGTTGAAATTGGGAAAAATTATGCATTGGCCATTACAACAAATGGGGGCCTGTGGCGCTACAGAATAGGAGATACAATTAAATTTACATCCTTATATCCATTTAGAATTCAAGTTAGCGGGCGAACGAAACATTTTATCAACGCTTTTGGGGAAGAAGTGATGATTGATAACGCTGAACTTGCTTTATCCAAAGCTTGCGATGCTTTCAACTGCACGGTTGTTGATTTTACTGTTGCTCCAGAATACATGGCGGCAGGTAAACACGGACTACATGAATGGCTTATAGAGTTTTCGAAGGCACCAGATTCCGTAGATGCTTTCGCCAGTAGATTGGATGAGGAGCTAAGAAAAATCAATGGCGATTACGATGCAAAGCGATACAAAGACATGGTTCTTTTGCCGCTAAAAATTCATAAAGCACCTCCAAAATTATTTTATAACTGGCTGAAGAAAAGGGGGAAATTGGGCGGTCAGAATAAAGTACCAAGACTTTCAAACTCCAGGGAATATCTCGATCCGCTTTTAGAAATGATGAATGAAAATGTATAGTGGTTAAAACTTTGTTTTCTTTTCTTGTGATGTCAATTCAAATTATTTTTCAAAAACATTAACCTCAACAAACTGAATGGATATATCTGCAAACGATCCTGAACTGAACGGAAAGTTCTTAGGCACAATTACATCTGATTTTATAAAAGTTTCAGACCAACTCAAAGAAGCTTCCTATCAATTGAAAACCAGAAATTTATCTGAATTTCCGGTTTTTGTGATGTGCCGACAAAGTCAACCTATTGGGAGTTTGCTTTACGATAAAATAGCCGAAAACCTGGAATGGAACTACTATATCGCTATGGTTGAGGAGTTTGTCCAAAGAGAAATCCTGAGTATGGAAGGGTATGAAGCTTTCACAAGTGCCTACAAGGATCCAGATGAGTTTTGTTGCCTGTTTGTAGTAGATCCTGAGTTTACCAACTTCGTTTTTGTACCCTATCCAGAAGATTAGAATATTCTTTCGGTTGTGATATCCAATCCAAGTGATTGAAAATCATATAAATAAAATCGTATTTTCTGCCTACTTTTTTAGGCAATTACCTTAATTTGTCTAAGAAAGGTATAAACCAAACAACCTGCACAAAACCCTAAGAAGGATTCCAAAAAGGAAAAAACGGTGAGAATTAGCCCAAGTGCGAATGCAACCGTTTCAAAACCAAGCAAGTGTACGATTAATATAGCGAGAGAAAAAAGCAATCCGATTCTGGCAGCAAATCGCTTAGGTGCCTGATCTATTGGCTTAGGATTGATTCTTGCTACTTTTAAGATGAATTCTGAGCTTATTCCCAAAATACTGTATTTTCCGAGATTAAAAGAGCGCAGAAAAAAGTCTAAACTTAAGAAGGCAAATATTGGCCAAAACCCCAAAGTGAGGTAAAACACAGAAAGCGTAAGGACAAACAAAGCCACGAACCTTACTTTGTTTTCATTTATCGATACAAAATCAACAGGGCAATCAAGTGATTGATTCATAATATTTTATGCAGAATATAAAAAGTTTTAATTCATCCATTCTATAGAAACCGCAATTCCAATTTCAATAAAAAAGGTTTGGAATTGTTGGCAATCAAGCTTAGAATTCGGATTGAATTGAAGGCAAAGAAAATCAATTTTTACTACTCCACAATTTTGGTAGGATAAGAATTCTGCTTATTGATTAGAGAAAACTTGAATTTGAAAAGATGGATTGAATGTTAATTTTTGAAAGTCAACCCTGAAAATGAGCTGACCTTAACTAAATTTTAAAGTCTCAATGGATGTTTCTTTTCGATTATTTTGAGATTAATGGATTGGTAATCAACAAAATACTCCAACAAATAAAGCCAAACAATGAACTTGTTCTCTTTTTCAATCTTATTTTTATACACTTGCAAAGGCAAATTACTTTGAATGAAAAACGTAGCTAAATATTTTTTGATTGTCCTACCCATATTAGTTGCCATCAATCAAATGTATTGGTCCAACTTTTCTGATCTTACCCGATGGAAAGGCGGTGGTTTCGGCATGTACACCTGCATGCATTACAACACAAGAACTCTCTGGTTGAGAATCAACAGTTTGAAAGACACCGAATATATGCGCATTTATCCGCTCGATAGTTCTAGCTCTGATTTTGCAAAGGCCAAACGCATTTTAGAGGTTTTCGAGCCTAAAGTAATTGGTTTTATCAATTTTCCTTCTGCCATTTCTGAAAGCTATTTAAAGACAGGATTGGAAGAATCCTGCAAAATTCTTGGCTTGGGGAAGGAGGCAATAGTTGAAGTAGAAGTATCAGAAATGTATCCGGATTATAAAAATTCGAACATCAAAAACCAGAAGATTTTCAGCTATGCAAACTAAAATTTTGTTGGTCCATTTAGATAAGATTACAAGCCATGCTTTGTATCCCATCTTTCTCATTTACTTTTCCTTCACCAGTGTAGAAATATCACTTTTATTTAAAATTGCCATTTGTGGTGGCGCATTGATGTCACTAATATTTAATGATGAAATTCCTGAGATTTATCCCAATTGGATTTTTGCCATTGGCCTAGGCATCAGTCTGACTATGAATTACTTCGTTGTCCCAAATCACTATTTTATAATATTTTACGTTTCGCTTTTTCTCGCTTTTCGCAGCAGTGGATGGTTGCCAACTTTTAACTATCCTCATCTTCTTTTGCTCATCGTTTTTGCCCTGGCAACTTTTCAAAAAGTGATTTCCCCACAGTTTTTCGATGGTGAATTTATTGCCACTCTTTTCTTGCAAAAGCACAGCCTCTTTTGGGTCAATTCATATTTCTTTACTGATCTTCAAAGCTATTCTGAAGAATTTATCAGAAACTATAAGCAGGTTATTCAATCAGGTCCAGAGACTAAAATTCTACCTTTTCATATTTCAGAGAGTTTTCGAATTTATTCACTTGTTCATACCTACCTGATTGCAATTCTGGAGCTTATCCTGGTAATCATATTGATTTTCTCCAGCCCTAAATTCAGATATATAAGTCTTCTGATATTCATTTGGACAACATTGGCTTTCAGGCCGGAACTTACATTTTTCTCAATTCTTTGTCTTACGGCTTTGATGGATCCTGAAATGCACAATAGTCAAGCGTTGAGGCGTTGCTATGTGACTTCATTTTTAATTTTTATTTGCCTTGGAGCAGTATCGGTTGGCGTTGCTTTCCATTGAAACGAACATGCTAAAACGTTTTATCTTTAAATGCTTTTAGATCATTTTTATGCTTGAAATAGCCTGTCCGATTTATTCCTTAAGTTTCTCCAGTATTTTTTCTGGTAATCTCATCACAGTTCCAGAGCCGATTCCTTTTGGAAATGAAAGTGAGTCAGAAATATCGTTCCATTTCTTAAAATCCTTGGTTGCAACTGCACCCATTTTCCTGGTTCTGTATTTATGAAAATACACAACATATTGACTGTCAATTCGAATTCCTGTAGGATTCTCAGCCCAGGTTCTTCTGCTAACAAGGCCGGGCACCAATGAAAAGCCACCTGTAGCATAGCTCGAAGTGCTCATTTTTATGCTGTTTTGAATGTTTTTTCCAATTTGAGTTGCATCCTTATAAAGCAACATCACACGCCCACTATCCATCCCAATGGTAGCATCGGTACAATTAAATCCAGGCTCAAAAAATAGCTCAGTTGGTCCCCACGTTCGGAGGTCATCGCTGAATTTCCTGTAAATTCTGTTGTTGAAACGATATCCTGAAGGCAAAGAATCATTTTGCTTATCGGTTTCCTTAAATTTTCCAGGAATTGTACTCGCCCAATACACCATAAATCTTCCTCCATTGGCGTCAAAATACAGTTCTGGAGATTTTACATTGAGTACCAAACTGTCCTTTTCCATAACAGGGATCAATCTTTGGCCAGACCATTCCAGCAGATTTTTAGAATAAGCGTAGCCAATATCTTTTCTATTCTGCCCTGTAGCCCATACCAAATGATACATTCCATCTGGTGTTTGGGAAAGATGTGGATCGAGCATAAGATAGTCGCCAATGCCTGGTTTAACAAAACTTTTGCCGTTTCTCAACAGCTGCCACTTAAATCCATCTTCCGACCATGCCAAATGAAGGCCACTTGCGCCATCTCCAAAATGGTAGGCATAAATATATGGATCTGCTTTTTTCTTCTTACCTGGTAGAAGAATAAAGCTTGTTAAAATTGAGAATAAAAAGACCAAAACAATCAGTATTGGTTGAAGTTGAAATTTACTTCCAAAGTATCGGTTCATCTTGAGCAGAAATTTATCCGGCAAAAAAGCAATTTTTTTTATAATCTATTTACGCATTAAAGCCTGAATAAAGTATTGATGCTTAGCTTGGTATTGAAAAGGCAAGGAAATGTTGGTTTTATTTTATGGTCTTCTTTGGCATTATTAAAAACAATGGCTTGGTAAGTATGTTTGAAATCAAGGATTTTGAATGATTTGTTTCATTGTGGTTTTATGTTTTGAAAATACCAGCCCTTAGGGCTGGTATTTTTTTTAAAAACTTCCATTCGGTATTGGAGGCATTTAAAGCTATTATTTCGCTTACTGGTTGTTTATCCTTTGCTTTGTGGCTCTAAAAGTAATATTTCTTAGATGCGACTTAGGGCAGAAAATCTTTTCAAAAAATACAAAAGCCGACTTGTGGTCAACGACGTCTCTGTACACGTAGATCAGGGGGAAATCGTTGGTTTGCTAGGTCCAAATGGAGCAGGTAAAACAACTTCTTTTTACATGATTGTGGGATTGATAAAGCCAAATTCTGGCCAGATATTTCTTGACAATGAAGAGATTACAGATATCCCTATGTTTAAGAGAGCGCAGAAAGGAGTGGGATATCTTGCACAAGAGGCATCTGTTTTTAGGACTTTATCTGTAGAAGAAAACATTCTTGGTGTGCTGGAAATGACAGATCTTTCCAGAGCCCAGCAATTAGAAAAAATGGAAGGTTTGATGGAAGAATTCAGCCTTACACACGTTCGAAAGAACTTGGGTAAAGTGCTTTCAGGAGGTGAACGTCGAAGAACTGAAATTGCCAGAGCCTTGGCTGTAAATCCAAATTTTGTGCTTCTTGATGAGCCATTTGCAGGAGTTGACCCAATTGCCGTAGAAGAAATACAGAGCATCGTTTCTAAACTTAAAAAGAAAAATATTGGAATACTTATTACGGACCACAACGTAATAGAAACACTCAGCATAACGGATCGGGCATATTTGCTTTTTGAAGGAAGGATCCTCAAAAGTGGAACTCCTGAAGAATTAGCCGCTGATGAAACCGTGCGGCGGGTTTATCTTGGGAAGAACTTTGAGCTAAAAAAGAAGTTTTAATTCTTCTCTACTTGAGGCGCAACTTCCATAAGTTTTTGGCATATTTTCACCAGCCATTTTTGATCGGTTCCATCAAAGTCGTTGTATGTAGAACTATCAATATCTAACACTGCAATTACTTGTGGTTCTCCTGACGAATGTTCTGTTTGGATTTCTTTCTTGCCAAAAACTGGAACTACAATTTCTGATTTTGTAAATACCGAGCAAGCAATATGGCCAGGAAATAGATTTACATCAGGAACAATTATGGTTTCTTGATTTGCCCACGAAGTGCCACAAACTCCTTTGCCTTTTACAATTCTAGTGCAGGCCACCGGTCCTTGAAATGGCCCCAAAACAAGCTCTGTTTCTTTAACCAAATAAAAGCCAACCCATTGAAAATCAAAGCTTTCTTTTAGAGCCGCGGTTGTGTTTGCCATATTGGCAGTCAAGTCATTTTCGCCCGTCCAGAGTGCAACAAGTTGAGGCAAAAGACCTGCATATTTTTCTTCTTTTGAACCGATTTGAACAAGTAAATTTTCCATCTTTTGGCTGAAAATAAAAAGCCGCAACTTAATTCAGTTGCGGCTTCTAGTTTATTGATTTGAAATAAAAGAGTTCTACTTGCTTGCTTCTAAGTTCAACTCCATTACGAAATCATCATGGATAACTTTGTCACCCAGGCCTTCAAAGAATTTTCCAGAGCCATATTTAATATCCCATTTTGTTCGATCCAATGTGATTTTAGCCAAAGCTTTCACTCCTGAAGATGAACTGGTTATGTTGGCTGGAAAGCTTATTTCATTGGTAATGCCCTTGATTGTCATTTTGCCGGTTACTTCAAATTCATTCCCTGCTTTAGGAACTACTTTTGTAATTTCAAAATGAGAAGTTTTGAATTTTTCTACAGAGAAAAAATCAGGCGAATTTAAATGCCCTAATAATTTTCCGTTGGATTCCTTATCCGTAATGTCGGTGCATGTTAAAGAAGTCATATCGATGTCAAAACTTCCACCGGTTACAGCTTTTCCATTCGAAACTAAAGAGCCAGAGGCAAGCTTCACGGTACCGTCATGCTTTCCTGTCACTTTAGTTGCAAACCACTTCAAAGAACTTTTTGAAGTATCAACTTTAAACGAATTGGCCATCTTACCAGTGAAGGCAGATCCAATTACCAACGACCCTACCAGAGCCATTGTGGTGATTGAGCTAAACTTTGTCATTTTACTTTTTATTTGAATTTTAATTAATTCCTTGGATTTGTTGCCCAAACCGAAAGTTCCGGTACAAAGGCTTTGTCGGGAAGTATCAAAACGGCACAGATTGTTTGCGCCAGTTGATCTGGTCCCAGCTTGAAGTCTGTTTCTTTTCGCTCCTCCCTTTCTGGATTTCCCAATGCGGTTGTGACCTCAGAAGGGTTGATTTGAAATACACGAATGTTGAACTGTCTAACTTCCTCCATCAGACTTTGTGTGAAGCCCCTCAATGCAAATTTAGACGAAGCGTAGGCCGATCCGTTTTTAAAACCTTGCATCGAGGATGTCGATCCGATGTTGATAATACTGCCTGATTTCTTTTCTTTCATCTTCGGTAACACTTTCTTTATCATCATGATAGGGCCAAAAGTATTTACCCCAAAAACTCTATGGTAGCTTTCCATTGGCGTTTCTTCTACAGATGCAAATTCTCCCAGACCAGCATTATTGATGAGAACATCTACATCACCATCCCAGTTTTTGGAGACCCATTCGAAGATGAGATTCACATCATTTTGTGCGCTCACATCGGCTTGAATCCAATCGCAGCCCAATTCATTGGCTACTTTCTCAAGCTTTTCTTTGTTTCTTCCAATAATCAAAACCTTTGCTCCGAGCTCACATAGTCTTTTGGAAGTTGCCTTTCCGATGCCAGAAGAACCGCCGGTGATGATGATTTTTTTTGAATCAATTTCCATGAGATAATTGTATATACAGCTAATTTTATGCCAATATTTTTAAGGATAGAAAGGGAACCGCTTGAAATGACAAATTGTACCTTAATGACAGATTTGTAATCTTTAAAACATTTAGAGTTGAGACTTGATTTGCAGAAAAATTGTTTTAGGGTAATATTTAAATCTCTCAATATCAAATAGATAAAGTGCTTAATCAAGTTGTCTGACAAGCAGGTTGTAATAAAGTGTGTTTATTTTAGTTTTATTAAATTTCTGTGTCAGTTTCTTTCTAAAGATTTCCAATTCGATGTTTTGCGAAAATAATAGACCACTTTAAAGCACGAAAAAATCGAATTAGTAGCTTTATTAAATTTGCGGCTTTTCAACAAAAGCTTTTTAAAAGTAATGGTTGATCTTCAAACTAGAATAATTGAATCTGTGTTTGGGATCTTTATTACCAACAAAGAAAGCAGGTTGGCCATTGTGAAAGTCCATCAAACCCAATAAAAATTACCAATTGGATTTAGCTTTTGAAAGAACTATAGATTTTATCAATGGCAGAAGCAAGTTCATGGTCCTTCTGGGTTACCTTGTTTCCAGCATCGTGGGTGTTGAGTTCAATATGAACCGTATCGTAAACATTGGACCAATTTGGGTGATGGTCCATTTTATCGGCCACAAATGCCACTCTGGTCATAAAGGAAAATGCCACTTGAAAGTCAGAAAACTTAAAAGATTGAACTAGTTTATCGTTTTGATTGGTCCACATATTAGAGTTGAAAAGAAGGTGAAAATAATACTAAATTATTGAAAAATAAAGAATTAAGATCTTTCGATTTGTTTTTTTTGTTTACAAACAGACTTTTAGACTTCGGATTTTTAAAAATTAAAAGCATGTAATTTTTTCATTCTTACAAGAGTATATATGAATATTTTTAGAAATAAGTTTGACAAATCAAAAAGCAAGTCCGATACCTGACTTGAAATAGTAGAACCCCATCCGCAATCCCAATCGGATAGGTCTTTGAAACTTCAGGAATTAGGCATCGGAATCATCGAAAAAAAACATTTTTACCAAACTTATCGCCATGCAAACCGCAAACTTTATTCAAAAAGAGCAGTTGGGTCTGTTCAAATTTTCAGCCTCTGAAGTGCTCAAAGGAGAATGGGAAAAGGTCTATCGCCGATTCTCTTTACAGCGTGCAGAACGACTTGGGAATGCTTTTAAAGGGAAAGTCAGAATCATTTTTAGAACAAATGACAATGAAACAAAAATTGTAGATACCACAATCTGGGCAACATCTGATGATCATATTTCACTTAAAGGAGGCCAGTCTATTCCGGTAAGGGCAATATTAGGTGTAGAATTTTAAATTCCATTATTGTAAAAATTGGTGTTGGAAACTTAGAACCTGGCAATTGTCAGGTTTTTTCTTTTTCAACCAACGACTGTTCCGTTCATTGAATTTTGGCTTGTTGGCTAATCGAAATGCTTTGCCTAGGAATTTGATTATAAACCCATTTAAGAAGAAGCTTTCATAAATTGAAGACAATGACCCGTTTTGAAAGTTTTAGTTTAAGTTTGCCAAACTAAATCCTTCGATGAATTTTATCCAAAACTCAGGAAAGTACTTTCTTTTCCTATCAACGACAGTGCGAAGCAGGGAGCCATTTAGGGTTTATCCTCCTCTTATTCTGGACGAAATGGTTAAAATTGGAACCAATTCCTTTTTAATTGTTGCCATTGTTTCATCCTTTATTGGTGCGGTAACTTGTATTCAAACTGCTGATAATCTGGTGAGTCCACTTGTTCCTTTATCTGTAATCGGAACTATTTGCAGGGATATGACCTTGTTGGAACTGGCTCCAACTTTCACTTGCGTGGTGCTTGCAGGAAAGGTAGGTTCTAATCTGGCTGGAGAAATTGGATCAATGCGGATTACTGAACAAATAGATGCCATTGAAGTAATGGGCATTAATGCAAGTAGTTATCTTATTTTACCTAAAATAATTGCAGCCTGCATCATGATTCCAGCTTTGTGTATCCTGTCTGCTTTTCTGGCACTTATGGGTGGTTATTTGGTGAGCGTTTTTAGCGATGCAATCACACCAACAGATTTTGTATCTGGTTTGAGGAGTGGTTTCAGGGTTTTTAATATCTTTTTTGCCTTGATAAAGTCTTTTGTTTTTGCCTTTTTAATTTCTACAATTGCATCATATAAAGGCTATTACACTTTAGGTGGTGCGTTAGAAATTGGCCAAGCCAGTACGAAGGCTGTTACCAATGCTGTCATTGCAATATTGATTGCCGACCTTATTTTGGCTCAGGTTCTTATTTGATCGAAAGTGATAGAGATTCTTAATCTTAAAAAGAACTTTGGTGACAAGCAAGTGCTTGATGGTGTGTCTGCTAAGTTTGAAGACAGCAACAATAGTTTAATTATTGGCGCCTCCGGCACAGGAAAATCTGTTTTGCTAAAGTGTATTGTCGGTCTGATCAAGCCAGATTCTGGTGATGTTCTTTTTGATGGTCGATCGCTTTATAAATCCCCGACCAAAGTTGTTAAAAATATAAGGCGGGAAATGGGCATGCTTTTTCAAGGCGGGGCTCTTTTTGATTCTCTTACCGTAGCAGAAAATGTGCGCTTTCCACTGGATATGGTAGTTAGAACTATGACTGATTCTGAAAAGGCGGATCAAGTGATGCATTGTTTGATGCGGGTAGGGCTGGAACAAGCGGCCAATAAGAAACCCGCTGAATTAAGTGGCGGAATGAAAAAACGGGTAGGAATTGCCAGAGCCATTGTGATGAATCCGAAATACCTTTTTTGTGATGAACCAAATTCGGGCCTGGACCCTATGACATCGATTAAAATAGATGAATTGATTTCTGAAATTACCGATGAATACAAGATGACAACCATCGTTGTGACCCACGACATGAATTCTGTGATGGGCATTGGAGAATATGTTATGTTTTTATACAACGGCTTGAAAGAGTGGGAGGGAGACTCAAAATCTATATTACATGCACAAAGTCAGCCACTTAAAGATTTTGTTTTCGCCAGCAAAATCATGGAAGGCTTATTGTAATGGATGAAAAAAAATAAATTCAACACATAAATCAAACTTAGGCTTTAAGTTTGAAGCTTAAATTCAATCCAGAAAATGGCTCTCGTTCATTTTGAGGAAATAAGTCCGGAGACCTGTTGGGGTATTTGGCGCATAGAAGAACCCGAAGAAGAACTCACTGTTCTACTTAATCCAAGCAAAACAGATAGTACCCACTTCGAAACCATTCAGCACCCAAGAATAAGACTTGAGTCTGTGGCAAGTAGGATGATTGTGAAGGTTTTGGTTGAGAAATTTGGATACGAATACCAGGGTATTTTCAAAAATAAGAATGGGAAACCATTTTTGTACAATTGCCCAATGCATATTTCCTATTCGCACACTGAGGATTTTGCAGCTGCCATTATCCACAAAGAAAAGCCTTGTGGGATAGATCTGGAACATATTCAGGATAAGATGGTGCGGGTTAGTTCCCGGTTTTTGTCGGAAACAGAATTGGAGACTACAGGAACAGATTTGCAGAAAATATGCATTTACTGGTGTGCGAAGGAGGCCATGTATAAACTCTACAACCTAAGGGATGCAGAGTTTAAGGGCAATTTGAAGGTATCTGCTTTTGAAAAATCTGATGCCGGCAAGCTGGAAGGAATGATACATGTTGGATCATTCCTGAGCAAAACGGATATTAAATATCATATATTTGGCGAAGTGGTTGCGGCCTTTTGCTTTTGAAGTGTGAACTTAGAAATAAGGTAAAAGCCAAGATTTTTTTTTAGGCCGGTTTGGCGGGATAGCCAAAAACCTTTGCGTTGGCGGCAATGTCTGTCAACACTACAGATCCTGCACCAACAGAGGCGTTTTTTCCAATTTTTATTCCGCTTAAAACTGTAACGCCTGCTCCGATGAAAACGCCATCGGCAAGCTCTGCATCTGAGCCGATGACTGAGCCAGAACCAATTACGACATTGTCTCCAATTTTGGCATTTACCTCAACTACGGCGTTGGGATGCAATAGATTTCCACTGCCGATGCTGACAAAAGATGAAATCCGGGCACCGGAAGCAAGCAAATTGCCGTGACCAATCTGCACATATTTAGAAATAGAAGCATCGCGGTGAATGGCGTTGGCAGGAACAACGTGGCGATTTTCTTTCAACATTTCTGTCAGGAATTTGCGCTCTTTTCTGCTTTCGACGGCTACAAAGGCATCACATTTTTTGCCAATCAATTTTAGAAAACCTTCGTCTTCGGTGAAGCCCAAAACAAGGATTTCTCCAATCTCTTGTTGATGAAGTGCTTTGTCGTCATCTAAAAAGCCATAAACGACTACTTCGTTTGAAGCAAAGACATCGAGGGCAAGTTTGCCAGACAGGCCGGCACCGAAAATTATTACAGGATTGATCATTGATTGATAGATATTTTTGAACTGGCTGTTTTTGTTTTTATAACAAGGAGATCAGGCCGTAAAAGTAAGCTTGAACCCAATTATCTAAGCACTTAAAATGAATACGAGCATTTCTATTTCTAACAATTAATTTTAAGTATCTATAAATGAGTGTTTTGTTGATTGGTAAGTCTTCAAAAATGAAGTAGATGTGAAATGGCTGTACCATTAAATTTGCCAGTCTGATCTTCAACCAATCTGAAAAAGAGGGTCAATCTCTTTTTTAAACCAGAAAGATTTTTGCAATTTCTTTCAAAGGCAATCCAACTCGAGAATTGTTGGGCTCTTCGACTACTTCCAATATGGTTAATTTCTGTCTTTTCAGTTGGTTTTATTTGTGTTTTCTGAAAACGAGGCTTTTCGAAGATTGGGTTCGGATTGAAATGTACTTATAAATATTCCATCTAGTTTTCATCAGCATCATCGCACTAAGGGATGGCGTAAATTGCTGTCTGAATGATGGAAGCTGAATCTCATTTTATCAACCACTGATGCATTGGATTGGATTCAAGGCAAGGATTTATTTAGATTTTAGGTAAACTACTGATTGTGGTTCGCGGCCCTGATAGGAGTGGAAATCCTTTTTGGGGCCCGACGCTTCGATGGGTTTAGGGTGGCAATTTGCCCCGAAAAAGATTGGAACACAATTGAGCTGAGAAGCGAAAATTGCAAGCGTAGCTCTGCGGGAAATGTCTGCCCTGAGATTTGGCTGAAGTAGCGGATTTTATTCTTGCAGCGATGGATTTTTGGCTTGAATTTAAAGATCAGGACATTTACTAATCCAAATACAATCCATTCCCATCTTAAAAAATGCTTACTTTGAGGCCACAAATAAGGATATTCATCGGTGATTGAATGATAGATAGTTTCTTCAAATTATGTAAAGAAAGACGTTTTGGTGTCTTATTCTTTTTCTGTTTTTTGGCCTCCAATGAAATGTGGGCGCAAAAGGAGAAGGAGCGCAATTTTAACATGGCGGGCCTTCATGGTTCCATTTCGGATAGTAAATTCTTCTCGGGGATAACTTTTGAATTTCCAAATCTGAACAAGATCCCTTATTTCTCTGACAATGATTTGCTTAAAAAGGTTCAAAAATTTGAGCGCCTAAAGAAGTTTGACAAGGTGCTTCCTTTGATGGAAGAATATGTGATGAGCTTTGGGATTCAGAATTTTTACAAGGACACGCGGTATCTATGGCGATTGGCTCAACTGTATGAGCTTCAAGGAGAAAAGGAAAGGGCGAAGGCGCTTTATCGCCTGGTTTTGAAACATCATAGGATGTCAAAAACCAATGAGGATACAATTATTCAGTATTTCAGGGCATTGGAAAGAGACGATAAGGATGTATTTATACCGATAGATTATTATTATAAACTGGTTGATTTTAGACGAAATATTGACACAATTCGGCCTCCAACCGGTGTGTTGCTAAGCATGGGGCCAGAAATTAACAGCCGATATCCGGACTATGGACCTGCGGTGGCGCACAATGAGGATACGCTTATTTTTACCTCACGCCGAACCCGCCGGAAGGAGGCTACGATTTTGGGTCCGGCATCTGCAAACGAAGATCTGTATCTGAGTCAAGGCATTGATGGATATTGGGATGAGGCAACGCCGATTCGGGATATAAATACGCAGTACAATGAGGGTTCTGCGATCATGACGCGGGATGGAAAAACGATGTTTTTCGTTCGCTGCGATGCCCCTGGTGGCTATGGAAGTTGTGATATCTATATGTCTGTCCAAACACCGACTGGGAGTTGGAGCAATGTTGTAAATCTTGGTGCCGGGGTGAATTCTGTGGCCTGGGATAGCCAACCAGCCCTTTCTCATTCAGAAGACACCTTGTATTTTGCCAGTAACCGGAATGGTGGTTTTGGCCTGAGCGATATTTACTATGCACTGAAACAGCCAGATGGTTCATGGTCAAGGGCGTATAACGTTGGGCCGGTGGTGAACTCGAGAGGCAATGAAGTTTCGCCTTTTGTTCATCCACATTACAACATACTCTATTTCAGCTCAAACGGCCAGTTGCTCACTTTTGGAGATTTTGATATTTACAAAACCTATAGGAAAAGGGGCCAATGGATAGAACCGTTAAATGTGGGCCCATTGGTGAATGGAAAAGGATCTGAATATTATTTTTCGATTGACGGTCAAAGCAAGAATTTATACTATGCCCGATCGGAGGAATCGGATTTGAAAAACCTGGATTTGTACTCATTCCCGCTTCCTATGGAGGCTCAACCCCTAAGTACCAGCATGTTTTCGGGGACTTTGACCGACTCAGTTGGCAATCCGATGAAGGGGATTGTTTCTGTAATTGATTTGGACAATGGCATTGAAGTTTTTCCAAAATACGTGCGGGATGACGGGAGCTTTGATTTCAATCTGATTAAGAACAACAATTATTTATTGGTGATTCAGGGTGATGAGTTTTTTAGAATAGAGAAGAATTTTTATATGACAGGAGACACCATCATAGACACGAAGGCCAATAGTTTTAAAAAGCAAAAAATCCGATTTACGATGATTGAATTTGAAGACAATTCAGCTCAAATTTTGGATGCCATGCATAGCGATTTGAACAACATCATCAATTTTTTGGTGGATCATCCCGATTTCGGTCTAAGAATTTCAGGCCATACAGATAAAAAAGGAAACTCGGCAGCAAACAAAAAACTAAGTCAGGATAGGGCAGATGCCATTAAAACTTTCCTTACCAAAAACGGTTTTGTAGACGATGTTCGAATTGAAGCCATTGGATTTGGTGACGCCAAACCCATTGTGGTGGATGAAAAAACGGATGCAGATCGGCAATTGAACCGGCGGGTAGAGTTTGAGTTACTCTATCCAGAGGCAAAAGAAAAATAGGTTTTTACTTCTTAATCAGTTGTATAACCTCCTGAATGTCTGGCGAATCATTCAAATGCCACTTGCCTTTTACCACTCCATTTTTTAGAAGCCATAGTCCGGCATTGGATCGCATGATGGTTTTCAAAACGGTTCCATCGGCATAGAAATAAGGTATAGCCAGTTGTGCTTCGTGCCTCAGATTTTCCAATGACTCCCTATCGCTGCTTGTAAGCACAGCAGATTCAATTTTGATGCTGCTGAGTTTTGCCAGGTTATTGACCAGAGAAACCGTTTTCTTCAAGTCTTTGGGATCCACTTTGTCCGCTTTTCGAATGATTACAAAAAGTTTGCTCCCTTCAAAAGATTGTTGGGTATAGTCCCCCTCATCGTTCCAAACGCTGTAATCGGTTATTTTTGGTTTGGCATCCGGATTGGCCACATCCATCGCCTTGTATTTCCAGGTGGTATCCATTGGATATTCTGTAAAATCCTTTACTTCGCCGTTACGCTCCATGGTATAGATATAACGCAAAGGCTCAGAAGGTTGCATGTTGGCTTTGATGTCCGCCCCAATTTTATAAGGCCGAAAATCGAACATAGGCAAATGGTTGATGGCATGAATGGCAACATAAATGCTGATAAAAAATGAAAGGCCAATGCCAAAAATACTTACCGAGTCTTTTAACTCAGATTCAAGTTTTTTTCTTCTCCAAAACAGAAACAAAGTAGGCACCATCAGAATCAGATCTTTGAGAAAAGATTCCCAAGGACGGAGCTTGATGAAATCGCCAAAACAGCCGCAATCGCTTACGGCATTGATTTCTGCCGGACTTTTTACACCAGCAAAAGAGGCAAACCAAATGGCAAAACCGGTGGCTTGATTTTCTTTGGCATAGAGTGCCATTGCGGTATAGCCGGTAAGAAAAGTAAAAAAAAGCATGAGCAATAGAAACAGCCACATGTTGATTCTCATTTTGTAAAAGAACAAAAGAGCAACCCCCATAACAACCTCTGCCACACACATAAACACGGCAATCGGCAAGGCAAAATCTACAAAATGTTCAAAAAACGGATGGAAGGCCTGGGCAAAAACCTCAAAATATTCCTCCATTTTTATTTGGGTTCCAACCGGATCAATGAGTTTGACTGAACCCGAAAAAATAAAAAGGGCCCCAGTGAAAATCCTAAAAAACTGAGTGATAATATTCATAGCTGTAGAATGCGGTGTAAACAAAGGCCAAAAATGAACAAGTCATGGCAATGCAACAACAGTTTAAAAAATTGACCTTGTTAATTGCTCTTAAAAAGCAATTTCAGACCGTACAGAATCCCTTTTTTGGACTCAGCCAGCGTTTCGTTGATCTCAAAATGAAAAATCTGGGCGGGAACATCCGGCTATACGCTCCAAATCCGCCTCCCCGCAAAGCCAGCCCACTTCGGGTTTTCCGCTTCTATCCGGCCCGCAAACAGCCAAAAGCTTCACTTCAAAATAGCCTTGGCCACTTTTGGATCAACGATCACCGTGTCATGTTCAAAGTCCAGCTTGATGCGCCACTTTTGTAGCGTATTGACCCCAATAATAACCTCTTCTGAAAGACCAGGAATGACCATGAATTCATCTGAAAGGCGAATGTCCTGGTAATAGAAATCTAAAACGACCCGTTCTTTAATATGAAGATATGTTCCCTCGGCAGCTGTAGCTATTTCAAGTGGACGATGCATTTTAACAGGAACTTCCAGGGAATCCAGGAAATCGGGATGAACACAAGAAAAAGAGGCGCCAGAATCAAAAAGGGAATACCCTGTTTTTTCGCCTAATGAGCCTTCGAAGTGGAGTGGTATTTTTATTATGGACATACGGCTAAGTAAAAAGGTAAAAGTAAGAAATCAAAAGGACGGAATAAAGTATTTGGTGCTTGGTAGTCTGGAGTCAGTTTTTGCTCATTCACCATAACTGTTTTCCCAAATAGGTATCTGCTTCAAGCTTTATTTCCACATTCTGATGTTGAAAGGTTTGGATAAAATCCTGTACTCTTTCGATGATTTCATGTCTGGATGTTACTCTCAGCATTTCCATATTTTTAAACTATGTGTAAAGTTATGATAGTATTGGTAAGATTATACCACAAAAAGGAAGGAAAAATAAAAGCTCAACTGCCAAAGGAAACCAATCAGATTTTTCAAAACCGGAAAAGAATAAGAAAGAAGCCATTTCTTTGTGCCTCGATTTCCTGCACCAACGATGAGTAAAATAATATCTGACCTCGACCCAATCGCAGCAATGGTAAAAGATGGCGACACATTAATGCTCGGCGGATTTGGCCTCAGCGGCCTGCCCGAGTACAGCATTGCAGCTTTGTTAAAGTCTGGCGTCAAAAACCTGACCTGCATCTCCAACAATGCCGGCGTGGATGATTTTGGCATCGGTTTGATGCTGAAAACCAGACAAGTAAAAAAAATGATCTCCAGCTATGTGGGTGAAAATGCGGA
>Ga0105046_10000500_pt1 | contig 54961 bp, 50 predicted proteins | sample MAT03_FD_78385 | JGI IMG/M metagenome (GOLD analysis project Ga0105046, IMG submission 78385) | Freshwater microbial communities from Lake Fryxell liftoff mats and glacier meltwater in Antarctica - MAT-03 (megahit assembly) | ecosystem: Environmental > Aquatic > Freshwater > Ice > Liftoff... | reverse complement strand
TCGGACCCTACCTGGTCCCCTGACCCCGATGTCGCCCGCCCATGCCTCGCCGGTCGCGTCCGTGCTCGGACCGCTCGCCATCACAATCACTGTCATGACGGCTTGCGGCGCGAGCGAGCCGAACGCCGTCGCGGCCACGCCGGACGCGCTCGAGACCGACTTCGATCTGTCGCCGCAACCAGCATCCACCCGCGTCGCCGCGCTCGCCTGGCAGCCACCGACGTGCCCGCAGGTGTATCGCGTGCGGATCTCCGAGACCTACCCGGACGGCCTCGAGAAGATGTTGCGGACCCAGGCCGAGCACAGCGAGAGCTTCTTGGCTGTTGGCGACGACCCCACATCATCATCATCATCGACATCATCGACATGGCCGCCGGGACCGATCCCTGGCGACCGGGTGTTCCTCGGACGGGCGGCGTTTCGCGGGCCCAAGACCCAGGAGCGGCCGCTACACCGCGAGTTCGCGCTGTCGGCCGCGCTGGCCGGCCCGGGCTCGCCGGACGCCGGCTGCTACGAGCGGACCTGGGACCCGGTGGAGGACGCCGTTGCGCTCGGCTGGCCGCAATTGCCGGCGCGCCTGGCCGCGATCGGCGAGACCTGGTCAGGGGCCCGCGTGGAGGCGCGTTGCAACCGCTCGGCGTGCGTCGACACGGTCACCCGTGGCGGCGGCCCGAATAATCATCTTCTGCCGTGCACGACGATGTCCTGGCGCGAGCGCCTCGACGGGATCTTCACGCTCGGCGACAGCCAGGTCGCGGTGATCTCCAGCTTCTGGAGCGACGGCCACCCGCTTGACGAGGGCCTGTGGAGCGAGCGTACCGCGGTGATCTCCGTCGACCACGGGCGCCTGCTGCACAGCCACACCTTCGTTCATCACACGTACACCGGCATCGAACGCGAGCTGCGGATGGACGCCGTCGACGCCTGCCCGGGGAGCCTGGTCGCCGCCGGCTGGAGCCCCGACGCGGCCGTACTGGACGCGCGTGAGACCTTGCTGGCTGCGCTCGCCGAGCCTGCCAGGCCCCAGGATAAAACCCGAGACGGGGCGCGTTAGGAGCGGATGGACAAGATCGTCATTCACGGGGGCCAGCGACTGAGCGGAGAGATCCGCATCCTCGGGGCCAAGAACGCGGCGCTGCCGATCCAGTGCGCGGCGCTGCTGACCGACACGCCGACCACCCTGCGCCACGTGCCCAGGCTCAGCGACGTCAAGACCATGGGCGAGCTGCTGGTCGGCCTCGGCTGCACCGTCGAGGGCGACCGCACCCTCGTCATCGACCCGGCCGGCGTCGCCACCGGCTCGCTCGAGGCGCCGTACGAGCTGGTCAAGACCATGCGCGCCTCGGTGACCGTGATGGGCCCGCTGCTGGCCCGCTACGGCAAGTGTCGCGTGTCGTTGCCGGGTGGTTGTGCGATCGGTGCGCGGCCGATCGACCAGCACCTGCGCGGGCTCGAGGCGCTCGGCGCGAAGATCCACCTGGCCCACGGCTACGTCGAGCTCAAGGCCCGGCGGCTCAAGGGCGCCCACTTCACCTTCGATGTCATCACCGTCGGCGGCACGCAAAACGTGATGATGGCCGCCGCGCTGGCGAAGGGCACCACGCGCCTGGAGAACGTCGCGCGCGAGCCCGAGGTCCAGGAGCTGGCGGTCGTGCTCAACAAAATGGGCGCGAGGATCAACGGCGCGGGGACCTCGGCGATGGAGATCGAGGGCGTCGAGACCCTGCATGGCATCGACCACGCGATCCTGCCCGACCGCATCGAGGCCGGCACGTTCATGGTCGCGGCGGCGATCACCCGCGGCGACATCTTGCTCGAGCACGCACCGGTCGATCATCTCCACGCCGTCATCGCCATGCTCGAGGCGGCCGGGGCCCGCTGCATCGTCGAGCCGCGGGGCCTGCGGGTCCAGGGCCCCGATGAGCTGCGGCCGATCGACATCGTCACGCGCGCGCACCCGGGCTTCCCGACCGACATGCAGGCGCAGATGATGGTGCTCGCGACCTGCGCGCACGGTCAGAGCATCCTGACCGAGACGATCTTCGAGAACCGCTTCATGCACGTGCCGGAGCTGGTGCGCCTCGGCGCCGACATCCACGTCAACGGCAACGTGGCGATCGTCAAGGGTCCGGCGAAGTACACCGGCACGATCGTGATGGCGACGGACCTGCGGGCGAGCGCCAGCCTGGTGCTCGCCGGTCTGGTCGCCAGCGGCAAGACGGAGATCCGCCGCGTCTACCACCTCGACCGCGGCTACGAGACCCTCGAGAAGCGCCTCCGCAAGGTCGGCGCGAAGATCCGCAGGTTCCATGGCGCCCAGAGCTGACGGCCTCACCATCGCCCTGCCCAAGGGGCGGATCCTGGCCCAGGCGATCCCGCTGCTGGCCCGGGCCGGCCTCGACCTGAGCGCGCTGCTCGGCCCGGACCAGGGCCGCCGCCTGCTGCTCGACCTCCCGGGCGGGCTGCGCGTGCTCCTGGTCAAGCCGGTCGACGTCCCCACCTACGTCGAATACGGGGTCGCAGACCTCGGGGTCGCCGGCTACGACACGCTGTGTGAGGAGGCACGCGACCTCTACGAGCCGGTCGACCTCGGGATCGGCGCGTGCCGCCTGGTGGTGGCCGAGCCCGCCGACCGACCGGTCACTTTGCGCCGTGGCATGGCCCTGCGGGTCGCCACGAAGTATCCACGCCTCGCCCTGCGCCACTACCGCTCGCGCGGGATCCAGCCGGAGATCATCCCGCTGTCCGGCTCGGTCGAGCTGGGGCCGCTCACCGGGCTGTCCGACCAGATCGTCGATCTTGTGGAGAGCGGCGAGACCCTGCGGCAAAATAACCTCCGAGAGACCGACACTATTCTTCACGTCACCAGCCGGCTCATCGTTCACCCCGCGAGCCTGAAGCTCAAACAGTCGGCGATCGCTGCGACGATCTCCGCGGTGCGAGCGGCCGTCGCTGCTACTGTCGCTGCCCCTGTGGATGTCACTGTCGATCCTTCCGTCGCCTCGAGGAATGCATGAGCAAACACGACGACCCGGCCCTCGTCCGCACGGCCCTCCTCCAGCGGCTCAAGGTCCACACCCGTGTGGCACAGCAGGGCCTCGGCCCGACCCCCGACGTGCGCAAGAAGCTCGCCGCGTCGCTGCCTGACATCCTCGCGTTCGGTGACCGCCGCTACGCCGCGGCCCACGTGGTGCTCGACTGGGACCACCGCCTGCCGAGCGAGGCGCTGCTGCTGCGCCTCTACCTCAGTTACACCGACCGCGAGGCGGCCGACGTCGAGAACGCCTTCAAGGCCCGCGACCGCGAGATCGACGGCGGCAACCTCTACCCGGAGTTCGATGTCCCCGACTACGGAGAGATCGACGCCAGCGAGACCTACGTCGGGCTCGTGCGCCCGAAGGGCAATGAGGTCGAAGAGCTGCGCTTCTTCAGCGACTGGCGTAAGAGCGTCCAGCAGCCGGTCGTCCGCGACGTGCTGGCCGCCGTGCGGGGCCACGCCGGCTACGAGCGCTCCATGCGCGAGCGCAGCCACGACAACCTCGGCCCGCCGGTCGTGATCGGCTGGACCCCGCCGTGCCTGGCCAACAGCAAGCACTGGGCGGTCGAAGTCTGGCTGCTGGTCGACTTCGACGGGCACATGGGCCGCGCCCACGTGTTCATGGTCGACAGCAAGCTGCGTAACGTGACCCGCGAGTTCTTCACCGAGGTCCAGATCGGCTAAGAAGCGGGCATGGCCGACGGCGAGGGCAAGACATCACAGGAGCAACTGGTCGGCGCCCTGGTCCGGTTCGGCCTGGTGTTTCTGCTGGTGCTGCTGGCCTGGTGGCTCGTCGATGTCCTGCTGCTGACCTTCGCCGGCGTGCTGATCGCCGTGCTGCTACGAGCGCCCGCCGACTGGCTGAGCGCCCACACCCGGGTGCCGCCGAAGCTGTCGATCGCGCTCGTGTTCGTGGTGTTGGCGCTCGGCCTCGGCGGCGCGGGCTTCGCGATGGCCCCCGAGGTCGGCCGCCAGTTCGACGAAATGACCCAGCAAGTGCCCGAGGCCGCGCGCTCGCTGGCGGGCTCGCTCGAGAAGTTCGGGTGGGGTCGCTGGCTGCTCGCGCGGGCCCAGAGCGTCGGCGAGGTGGCCGCGAAGCCCGAAGTGATGCAGGGCGCCGGCCGGGCGCTGTCGACCTCCTTCGGCGCGATCGCCAGCCTGTTCACCGTCGGGGTCGTGGGCCTGTGGGTGACGCTCCAGCCGCGACTCTACATCGAAGGCGCGATGCGCCTGTTCCCGCTGGCGGACCGACCGCGGGCGCGGGCGATCGCCAGCGAGTGTGGCAACGTGCTGACGCGGTGGTTAATCGGCTCGTTCGTGTCGCTGGCGATCGTCTTCGTCGCCACCTGGATCGGGCTGTGGGCGCTCGGCATCCCGCTCGCGCTGGTCCTGGCGCTGTTCGCCGGGGCGATGGTCTTCATCCCCAACTTCGGACCCCTGCTCTCGGCGATCCCGGCGCTCCTGCTGGCGCTCCTGCTGGGCCCGCAGACCGTGCTCTGGGTCGCCGTGCTCTACGTCGCGGTCCAGATCGTCGACAACACGATCACCACGCCGATCATCCAGCGCCAAGCAGTCTCGGTGCCGCCGGCCCTGACGATGATCGCCCAGATGGCGATGGGTGTGCTGGCCGGCGCGCTCGGCCTGATCGTGGCGGTGCCCTTGACCGCCCTCACGCTGGTCCTCGTGCGCCGCACCTGGGTCGACCGCCTGGAACACGAGCTCGGCCCGACCCTGTCGAACCACTGAAGCTGAGCCCGCGAAGTTCGTTCGCGTCAGTCGTCCTGCTTGACGGTCCTCGGCGGCCCGCACACCAGCTTGGGCGCGGCGAGGCTTGCCTCGATAGCGGTGTGTTCTCGCTACCTCGCGTACAAACGTTTCGAAGTCCCAGCGGGACCAGGCCGGGCCGTCTACAGCTCGCCGGGCATCGGCATGATGTCGGGGTTCGGGCGCACGAAGGTCTCGCCACGCCGAGCCGCTGCGTCACGGGCCCGGCCCTCGGCGAGGATCGTCTCGGGCACCGAGCGCAGGTCCCAGACCAGGCCGACCCAGCTCAGGAGCTTGAGCACGTAGTAGGTGATGTCGATCTCCCACCAATAGAAGCCCTGGCGCGCCGCGCCCATGTACTGGTGATGGTTGTTGTGCCAGCCCTCACCGAGGGTCACGAGCGCGATCCACCAGTTGTTGCGCGAGGTGTCGCTGGTCTCGAAGCGGCGCTTGCCGAGCACGTGCGCGAGGGAGTTGACGAGGAAGGTCCCGTGCCACAGCAGCACCGTGCTCAGGAAGAAGCCGATGAACAGCCCGGACCAGCCGAACAACCACCACACCGCGACGCCCAGCGTCACCGGCGGGACCAGCCAGTGCTTGTTGAGCCACACCAGCTCGGGATACTTCGCAAAATCTTTGATCCGGCTGTAGTCGGTGTGCTCGGTCCCGCGGTCGACCAGCCACAGCACGTGCGAGTACCAGAAGCCCTCCTGGATCGGCGAGTGTACGTCCCACGGGAGGTCGGAGTACTTGTGATGGTTGCGGTGATGGGCGGCCCACCACAGCACGCCTTTTTGCGAGCTGCTCTGCGCCACGAAGGCCAGCAAGAACTGGAACCACCGGCTGGTCTTGTAGGTGCGATGCGCGAAGTAGCGGTGGTACCCGCCGGTCACCGCGAACATGCGGATCGCGTACAGCGCGAAGCAGACCGTCCAGTCGACCCAGGTCGTGCCGGTCCACAGCGCGCCGAACACCAGGAAGTGCAGCGCGACGAAGGGGATGAACGGACCCCAGTCGTAACCCTCGCTGGGCGGCGGTAGCGGCAGATCGCGGAACTTCTCGGGGATCGGCATCGGCGAGGTCATGGCTCGCTCAATGTCGCAAAGCTGCACCCCGACCGAAGTCATCGACAGGTCACCGACTGTCACGGTTTCGTCATCGGCGGGAGATGTGCAGGCGCCTTCGCGGGCTCATGGCGCCGCGCCGGCGACCGGCGGGTCGCGCACGAACTTGTACCCCGAGCCGCGCACCGACAAAAAGTGTGCCGGCACCGAGGGGTCGCGCTCGAAGTGTCGCCGCAGACGCATGATGAAGTTGTCGACCATGCGCGTGTTCGGATAGTTCGCCAGCTTCCAGACCTGCTCTTGCAGCTCCTGGCGGCTGAGCACGCGGCCGGCGTGGTCGGCGAAGTAGCGCACGAGGTCGAACTCGAGGCGGGTCAGCTTGACCTCCTGTCCGTTCATACGCGCCTCTTGCCGCTCGCAGTCGACGACGGCCCCGCCGAACGAGATCACCGCAGCGTTGGTGCCGCGGGTCGGCGGCTGCTGGCGCTCCCAACTGCGCCGGCGCAGCAGCGAACGCACCCGCGCCAGCAGCTCGGTCAGCTCGAAGGGCTTGGCCAGATAGTCGTCCGCGCCGACCTCTAGCCCGGTCACCCGGTCGCGCGTCGAGTCGAGCGCCGTCAACATCAACACCGGCGTGAAGTTGCCGCTGTCACGCAGCTTGCGACACAGGTCGAAGCCCGTCATGTCCGGCAACATCACGTCGAGAATGATCGCGTCGTAGCCCGGTCGCTGCAGCAGACACTCACCGGCGTTGCGCGCCGAACAGGCCATGTCGACCGCGTAACCCTCAAGCTCGAAATTCAGCTTCAACCCCGCCGCGAGGTGTTGTTCGTCCTCGACGACGAGCAGGCGGGGCGAAAGAGGGACCATATCCGAATTGGGCGGCGAAGGCGCACTCGGGAACCGACGGGGCCAAGAGCTCATCATAGGGTTTTTTCCTGCTCCCCGCAGGACGCTTCTCGTCGGCGCGGTCGCGCTGAATCACGGTCAGCGGGCCGAAAAACTATGTACTGACGAAGTCGCCGGCTTTCAGGTGAGCTGGCCGCGGGGATGCGTGGGCAGCGTGACCTGCATGGTCGTGCCGTGGCCGACGCCGTCTGAAGTCGCTGCGACGCGCCCGCCGAGGGATCTCACGAGGGCGGAGACGACGTAGAGGCCGAGGCCGGTGCCGCGGCGTGAGCGCACGGCCTCATCGGGGACCCGATAGAAGCGTTCGAACACGCGGCGCAGGTCGACCCGCCGGATCCCGATCCCGCGGTCCTGGACCTCGATGACGACCTGTCCTTCGCGACCTGGCCTGGCGGACAGCACGACATCGACGCTTGGTTGCGAGTACTTCACCGCGTTGTCGATCAGGTTCTCGAGCACCACGGCGAGCGCCACCTCGTCGGACCGCAGCACGATCTCCGGCGGCACATCGATGCGCACCACCTCCTCCGGCAGGTGTGCGCGGCGTGTGACGACCACGGCGCAGCGCCGGGCCAGCCCCGCCAGGTCGATGTCTTGCAGCGGCTGCGAGCTGCGCTCGGCGGGCAGGCGGGTCGCCGCGAGCACGCGGTCGATGAAGCCGGCCAGGCGCTCGACGTCGTCGAGCATCATCTGGCGCAGCTTGTGGTTCTGCTCCGGTGGCAGGTCCGTACGGCCGAGCGTCTCGAGGCACAGCTTGAGCGCGGCGAGCGGGCTCTTGAGCTCGTGGGTGACGGAGTCGATGAAGCTGGTCTGCCGCCGCACCTCGCGGATCTCCCGGACCAGGAACACCGAGAACAGCACCAGCACCGTCATGATGACGACCAACGACACGATGCCGAACACCAGCAGCAAGGTGTCGGCGACGAAGTCCTCCGCGAGCGGCTTGTTGCGCGCGATCAGCAAGATCCATCCGACCAGCAAGGCGACGCTCAGCGTCACCGAGATCGACGAGAGCACGATCGGCAGCGAGATCGACCGGGTGATGTTGCGAGCCATCTTCTGCCTCACACACCCGGCGAGATCGTCAGCGCGCCGCTGGCCGCCGCTAGCCCGCGCTCGTCCATCACGGCCCCAGGCGGGAACTCGACCCCCCGCACGCTCGCCAAACCCGGCGCGCACAGGTCCATCACGGGGCGCGCCGGCCCGGCGAGCAGATCCGCCGGACCACGGCTGCCGTCCATGCGCAATACGACCGGCGCAGGTCCAGGCGGCGAGGCCGACGAAGCGCCGCTCACCGGGCCGCTCCAGAACACCCGCAGCGCCTGCCCACGACCCGCGCAGACCGCCGGCGGCCCGGGCTCGGCCCGCACTGGCACCACTGGCGCGTCGGCCGGCCGGATGTCGCTCGCCAGTCCCTCGAGCACGCGGCCCTGCGCGTCGTGTAGCAGCCCCGTGATCGTCACGCTGAAGGGCTCGGCCGGCGGCGTCACGAGGACCGTCTTGTCGGCCTTGCCGTCGGTCCCAACCGGGGCCGGCGGCGCAGCGATCAACAGGGCCACGCTGCGCTGCTCGCCCGGACCTGTCCCCGCGGTCAGGAACACCCCGACCGGCGCGATCCGCCGGCCGTCCGCGAGCGCCAGCACGAAGAACTGCGGCGCCAGCGTGAGCGGGTCGATCGACCGCGAAAATACGAGATGCACCACCGCCCGCACCGGCAACACGTAGTCACGCTCCGCCGGCCCCGGCGGCAGCACCTGCGCCGAGAGCAGCGCCGTCGGCAGCTCCTGGACCGCGACGCGAGCCGGTGGTCCTTCGGGCGCCGTCGGGGCGCGGACCGAGATGCGGCCACTGGCGCACGCCGTGAGACCCGCTGTGAGGACAGCGAGCACCGTAGCGAGGCGGAGCAGGGCGGGCACGGAGCGCCACAGTAGCAGCCTCATGGCGAACCGCCGAGCCCGGCCACGATGTTGGCCGCTTCGGTTACCCTCGGCGCCCGGCATGCTGCACCTGGCTTCGACCACCGACCCGCGCTGGGCCACGCAGGCCCGCGACCACCTCGAGGAGGTCCTGCTAGACCACGCGCACTGCGAGAAGAAGGCCGCCTCGACCGCGATCTCGCTGATCTTCCGCTACCCCGAGCGCCCCACGCTGATGATCCCGCTGGCGCGCCTCGCCCGCGAGGAGCTCGCCCACTTCGAGGAGGTGATCACCGCCCTGCGCGCGCGCGGCTGGGAATTCCGTCGCCTCACGCCGAGCCCCTACGCGACCCGCCTGATGACCGCGGTCCGCACCCACGAGCCGGCCCGCCTCCTCGACACCCTCCTGTGTTGCGCCTTGATCGAAGCCCGCTCTTGCGAACGCATGCAGATCCTCGCCGAGACCCTCGTAGACCCCGGCCTCGTCAAGCTCTACCGCGGCCTGCTCGCCTGTGAGGCCCGCCATTTCGACAGCTACATCGACCTCGCCCGCACCCTCGAGCTCGCGCCACAACCCGTGATCATGCAACGCCTCGCCGAGCTCGCCACGCACGAGGCCGCCGTCTTGCGCGACCCGCCCGCCGAGATCCGTCTGCACGCCGCGACCGGCCCGCTGCTACAGTCCGCGCCATGACGACCGCTCGCCCCTTCCGCGTCCTCGGCCTCCAACAAGTCGCAGTCGGTGCCCGCGACAAGGCCGACCTGCGCTTCCTGTGGTGTGAGCTGCTCGGCCTGCAAGTCGTCGACGAGTTTCGCAGCGAACGCGAGAACGTCGATGAGGACATCGCGATCCTCGGCATCGGCCCGTTGCAGGTCGAGCTCGACCTCATGCAGCCGATCGACCACAACAAGAAGCCCAAGGTCAACGACCCGGCCCTCAACCACATCGGCCTGTGGATCGACGACCTCACCGCCGCCGTCACCTGGCTCGAAGGCCAGGGCGTCCGCTTTACGCCCGGCGGCGTGCGACCCGGCGCCGCAGGCCATGACGTGTGCTTCATTCATCCGAAAGGCGAGGGCGACCGGCCGCATGGTGGGGTCGGCGTGCTCATCGAGCTGGTTCAGGCGCCCGCTGAGGTCATCTCGGCGTACGAGACGCTCGCTGCGGCTGGCGCGTAGTCGCCGGGCGGATGTCCTGCCGGAGATTCCTCTACTAGATGGGTGAGGGGTGCCGGGTCGGCACCCGCTCGGCCTGCGACGCGAACCGCGATCGCGGTCTCAAGCCGTATCGAGGAGTGCGTCGATGCGAGCGGACTGTCTGGCGATCATCGCATCCGCGGCGGTCGCGGTGACGGCCCGCGAGAAGTAGAAGCCCTGTCCGTACTCGCAGCCCATCTGCCGCAAGATCTCGAGCTGGGCCGCGGTCTCGACGCCTTCGGCGATCACGCTCATCCCGAGGTTGTGCGCGAGGGTCACGATCGTCTGCACGATCGCCGCGTTCTCGCCGCCCGGGCCGATGTTGGTGACGAACGAGCGGTCGATCTTCAGCGCCGACATCGGGAACCGGTGGAGGTAGCTCAGGGAGCTGTAGCCGGTGCCGAAGTCGTCGACGTAGCTCTGGACCTCCTGGCGTTGGAACTGCTCGAGCAACTTCGAGGCGGCCAGCGGGTCCTCCATGATCACGCTCTCGGTGATCTCGAGCTTGAGGCTCGAGGGTGCCAGCGCGCTGTCCCGCAGCGCCTTGCCGATCAGGGCCGGGTGCGAGAACTGTTTGCCCGACAAATTGACGCTAATGGTCAGTTGGCCGCTGCTCGGGTACTTCTCGTGCCAGCGCCGCATTTGCGTACAAGCCTCGCGCAGCACCCACTCGCCGATCGGCACGATGAGGCCAGTCTCCTCCGCGCAACCGATGAAGTCGCCCGGAAACACCAGCCCGCGCGCCGGGTGGTTCCACCGCAGCAGCGCCTCGAAGCCGGTGATATCTTCGTTGCTGAGGTCGATGACCGGCTGGTAGTACACCTGGAACTCACCGCGCTCGATCGCCCGGCGTAGGTCATTCTCCAGGGTCAGCAGCGCCACCGCCTCGGTGTGCATACCGGCGTCGAACAGCTCGTAGCGGCCCTTGCCGCGCCGTTTGGCGCGGTACATCGCCGTGTCCGCGTCGCGTAGCACGTCCTCCGGGCGCTCGTAGCCCGCGGCGCTCAGCGCGATGCCGACGCTGGTCGGCACGTACACGTCCTGGCCGCGCAGCGTGAACGGCTGCTTGAGCAAGTTGAGCACCCGGTCCGCGACCCGGATCGCGTCGCTCGCGTCGTGGATGCTGCGCAGCAAGATCGCAAACTCGTCGCCTCCGAGGCGGGCCAGCGTGTCCTCGGGGCCGATGCACCCGTGTAGACGCCGCGAGAACTCGATCAACAGACGGTCGCCGGCGGAGTGCCCGAGGCTGTCGTTGACGTTCTTGAACCGGTCGAGGTCGAGGCACAGCACCGCGAAGCGCACCTCACTCGCGGCCTGGCGGGTGTGGATCACCTCCATCTCGAGGCGGTCCATGAACAACAGGCGGTTCGGCAGCCGCGTCAGCGGGTCGTGCAGGGCCTCGTGGCGCGAGCGCTCCTCGCGGTCGCGCAGGGCGATCTCGGCGCTGCGCTTGCTCGTGACGTCGCGGGCGACCACCTGCACGCCGGTGATCTCGCCGTTGTGGTCGCGCAGCGGGACCACCGTCGACGCGAACCACAGCGTCTTGCCCTCGGCCTCGACCATCTCCTCGACGTTGATGGTGTGTCCGGTCTCCATCACGTGCGCATACCGGGCGTGGTGCGCGTCGGCCAGCTCCTCGGAGATGATGACGTCATGAATCGTCTTGCCGAGCAGGCCCGCGAGCGGCACCCGCAAGACCTGTGAGGCCTGCTCGTTCGCGCAAGTGATCCTGCCCTCGAGGTCGAGACACAGCACGTACACGTCGCTCGCCTCGACCAGCACCCGGTACTTGTCCTCGCTGTCACGTAGCGCCCGCTCGGTCAGCTTGCGCTCGCTGACGTCGACGATCGTCACCATCACGCCCGTGGTCTCCTGCGCCCCCGGGTCCATCAGCGGCAGCGCCGTAAAGGTCGCCCAGAACAGCTCGCCGTCCCTGCGGCGCACCCCCAGCGTGGTCGGCTGCTGCGACGTCAACGTCCGCAAGCAGCGCGTCATCGGGTAAGCCTCGGGCGGGCACGGCTTGCCGTCCTCGTAGATCGCCGCCTGCTCAAGGTCGCTGACCGTCAGCTTGGAGAACTCGTCCGCCGTCAGCCCGAACATCCGCTGCGCCGGCGCGTTGGTCATCACCACCGCGCCGTCGATCGACAATTGCAGGATGCCCGTCGGCACCGCGTCGATGATCTGGCTCAGAGCGTCGGAGGTCGGCACAGCGCGGCGACCCGAGCCCAGCTCCATCGTGTCCGCCGCGCTCAGGTGCGCAGCCAGCCGCGGCTCCTCGGACAACAGCCGGGCGCGAGCCTCGGACAGCGCCGACTCGGTGCGCAGCGCCAGCTCCGGGAACGCCGCGCACCACTGCCAGCGCGTCCACAGGTAGGCCAGCAGCGCCGCCCAGCGGGTATAGAGCTCGGCCGGCAGCAGCCGACGCAGCTCGATCTGCACGCCTGTGTTCGCGGCGGGGTTGAGCGCGTAGGCGATCGAGCAGGCCAGCACACTGTCGGCCAGCACGGGCCCCACCGGCCACTGCGTCCACGCCTCGGGGCAGGCGCAAAGCACATCGAGGTGGCGCTTCGCCGCGGCGGCCGCGTTGCCCTGGTCATCGAGCAACCCGAAGATCTCCGCGGCGCGCACACCCTGGCGAGCGAGCGCGGCGGCGTGACCGACCAGACCGTAGGGCGTCGGGCAGCGGCGCATCACGGCCAGCAGCAGCGACTCCTTGAAGCGTCCAGGCAGCGGGCTGTCGAGGTACGCGGCCCGCGTCGGCTGCCACAACGACTCCAGCAGCTCCACGCTGACGAAGGCCGGGTCGAACAGGGCCGGCACATAGCCGAGCCGCAGCTCGAGCTGGGCGCGAATGGCCGCGATCATTCGGCCCGACTTGCGGGCTGCCTGTACTGCCGGCTCGTTCCACGCAGGAACGGCGTCGCTGCCGTGGGTCGATGAGTCCGAGATCGCGGCACTCCAATTCATATGAGGAGGAGGATCCGCCCCAGCATTGAGCGTTACAGCGGCACCACGTGGGTGTCAATCACAAGGCGCACGCCAGTGCCCCCCGGACAAAGTTCTACGCACGTTTGGCGGTGCCGCGCGCAGGCGCGCAGGCGCGCGGGCGCGGGCTCCGGGGCCGAACGTTCGCGTCACGCGAAGCACGACGTCGAAGTACGACGTCGAAGCACGACGTCGACCCGACTCAACTCAACTCAACTCAACTCAACTCACATCCTCGTTCGCGTTGGAGCCTCGGCCATCGACGCCGCGGCGAGACTTCATCGAGACTTTATCGAGACTTCATGAAGTCTCGATGAGCGTCATCATGAGCGCCGCGACTGCGCTGGCTGCAACTTTGCAGCGCAACGGATCACGTCACCTCAGGCCATCGACTTCTCGCCGCCGCCGGTGCCGGTGCCGGCCGCCTCGGGGTCCTCAACGAAGCGGATCATCTTCGACAGCAGACGTCGCAGGTCGATCGGCTTGGTGTCGTACTCGTCGCAGCCGGCGTCGATCGCCTTCTCGCGGTCGCCTGACATCGCGTGGGCCGTCAGCGCGATCACAGGGATGTGCTGCGTCTTCGCGTCCTTCTTGAGTCGGCGCGTCGCCTCCCAGCCGTCGAGGTCGGGCAAGCTCAGGTCCATCAACACCAGGTCCGGCAGCTCGCGCTGGGCCATGGCGATGCCTTCCTGCCCATCCGTCGCCACCAACACCTCGTAACCCTTGCGACGCAGCCGCCGGGACAGCATGTCTCGGCTAAGTTCATTGTCCTCGACGATCAAGATCTTGGGCATGGGCTCGGGCTCGCTTGCCGTGGCGGTGCTGAGGTTGCTGATGGACAGTCCCAGGGACCGAAGCTCCATCTTACGGTTTTTTTGCGCGAGGAACATCGTCGCTGAGCCCGCGATGCGCGCCCGCGTCCGCGCACCCGAGCCGCGATCCCCTGGGATGCTGCGACCCCACCCCCCCGCAGGCAAGTGTCCGGCTCATACCCGGGACACGTCGCCGCCGCTGCGCAGCACCCGGCCCTCCGCCGCCAACTTGCGCAGATGGGCCTCGAGCGAACGGGCCGCCAGAGGCCATAACACCGGCGGGGTGTCGGCGTAGGCCTCGGCGAGCACCGCGGAGAGATCGCGCGGGGCCTCGTGGATCGCCGCCAGGATGCGGTCCTCCCGCATCAGCCGGTGCGCCCGGTACCGGGCCAGGGTCGCCTGCGGGTCACTCAGCACGGGACCGTGCGCGGGTACCAGCACCTTCGGCCTCGCCGCTGCGATCCGCTCGAGCGACGCGAGGTACGCGATCATGTCGCCGTCATCCTCCGGGTCGATGAGGATCGTGCCGGTCCCCGCCACCATGTCGCCCGCGTAGGCCAGGCCGGTCCTCCGCTCGAAGAACACCAGGTGCCCCGGCGCGTGCCCGGGCGTGTGCATCGCCGTCAGCGCGAAGCCGTCGCCGAGGTCCAACTCGGCGCCATCGTCCATCAATACGTCGACCGGGAAGTCGAGCCTCGACGCCGTCGCCGGGTGAGCGTGGATCGGCGCGCCGGTGCGCTCGCGCAGCGCCGCCGCGTGCCCGGTGTGGTCCATGTGATGATGCGTCAGCAAGATCGCCACCACCTCCGCACCAGCGCCGGTCAGCTCCCGTAGCAGCAGGTCCAGCGCCGTTTGCTCGTCCGCGTAGGGGGTCGCCGGCTCGATCACCGCCACTCGTCGGTGACCGACCACCAGCGTGTTGGTCGCCGTCGCCGGTGGCAGGGTCGGCGTTCGCAACGCCAACAACCGTATTCCCCCGGCGATCTCCGGCTGCACCGACGAAGTCTACCATCGCGGCCTATACTCGCAGCGCATGCGCTGGCGCCCCCGTCTGCTCCCGGCCGAGCCCCCCGAGTTGCTCGTCTACGACGACCCGACGCCGTGCCCCTACCTCGAAGGCCGCCAGGCGCGTATGCCCCTGCGTGTCCCGACCCGCATGCTCAGCCAGGCCGAGTTCGGCCAGCGCCTGCGGACAGGCGACCGCCGCCAGGGCGTCCTGCTCTACCGCACCGCCTGTCCGAGCTGCCGCGCGTGCGAGCCGATCCGCATCGACGTCGCCCTGTTCGCCGCCAACAAGACCCAGCGAAGGATCTACCGCCGCGGCCTGGAGCGCCTCGACGTCGAGATCGGGCTACCCGAGCTCTCGGCCGAGAAGGTCGCGCTCTACAACCGTCACAAGCATGGCCGCGACCTCAGCCCCGACGGCCAGGACATCGACGAGCAGGGCTACCGCGCCTTCCTCGTCGACACCTGCTGCGACTCCTTCGAGATCCGCTATCGCCGTGACGGTGAGCTGGTCGGTGTGGCCGTCGTCGACCGCTCCGACGACGCCCTCTCCGCCGTCTACTTCTACTTCGACCCCGCCTTCGAGCCGCTGTCCCCCGGCGTGGTCTCCATCCTCAAGCAGATCGAGCTCTGCAAGACCTGGGGCCTGCGCTACCTCTACCTCGGTCTGTACATCGGCGAGTGCCCCTCGATGGCCTACAAAGCCACTTACCTGCCGCACGAGCGCCTCCTCCACGGCCGCTGGCAGACCATCGAGAGCTAAAGCCCTTTGACCCTCACGGGGGCCGTAGACCCCCGTGTCCATGCTCATACAAGTGCAACTGGTCATACCAGTTGACCACCTGCTCACTCGATGTCATGGTCCAAAGTGATCATGCAGCTCAAGCCGGTCGCCCGTAAATCCCTGTCCGATGCCGTGTTCGAGCAACTCTCGAGCGAGATCGTTCACGGTCGGATGGTCCCCGGCGCGCCGCTGCCGTCGGAGCGCAGCCTCTGCGACATGTTGCGGGTCAACCGCGGCGCCATACGCGAGGCCCTCAAGCGGCTCTCGCAGGCCGGCCTCATCACGATCCAGCACGGCGGCGCCGCCCGCGTCCTCGACTACAAGCAGAGCGGCAACCTCGATCTCCTGACCCGCCTGCTGTTCCACAGCGACGGCACCATCGACCTCAAGGTCGCCCGCAGCGCCATGGAGATGCGCGCCGCGATGGCCCCTGACATCGCCCGCCTCGCCGCCCGCCGCCGCCGCCCCCAGCAGGTCCATCAGTTGCTCGAGCTCGTCGCCGCGATGGCGACCCGCCCCGACGACCTGCCCGCCCTGCAATCTCTCGCGCTTCAGTTCTGGGACGTGCTCGTCGAGTGCAGCGACAACATCGCCTACCAGCTCGTCTTCAACTCGCTGCGCGAGACCTACGAGCGCCTGCGCGAGCTGCTGGTCGAGGTCCTCAGCGCCGAGCTGCGCGACACCGCCGCCTACCGTGCGATCGCCGAGGCCGTCCAGCGTGAGGACGACCTGTCCGCCGCGACCGTCGCCCGCGCCCTGATGGAGCTCGGCAGCAGCGCAGTCTTCCAACTCTTGGCCGCGATCGAGGAGAGCCCCGCAGGAGAAACCCATGTCGACCCTACATGACCCAAAGACCAGCTCCGAACTTGGCCAAGGCCCATCCGTCTGGACCGCGCTGCGCGTGTTCTTCCGGTTCCCGAGCCCCAAGAGCTTCATCCTCGCCCTGGCCATCCTGACCGGCGTGCGCGTGTGGCTCGGCAACTTCAGCATGTGGGACCTCGCCGTCTTGCCGCTGATCCTCGCGCTGCAGCCCTTCGCCGAGTGGCTGATCCACGTCTACATCCTCCACTACAAACCCCGCCGCTTCCTCGGCCGCGTGCTCGACCTCCAGGTCGCGCAGTTCCACCGCGCCCATCACCGCGACCCCTGGCACCTCGACGACGTGTTCATCCCGCGCCGCGCCGGCTTCCTCGGCCTGGTGATGCTCGCCGTCGGCTGGTACCTGGTGCTGCCGACCACCGAGCTCGCCGCCTCGGCCCTGCTCGTCAGCGTGTTCATGGCCTTCGTGTACGAGTGGATCCACTACCTCACGCACACCGCCTATCGCCCGCGTACCGCCGTGTACCGCCGCCTGTGGCGCTTCCATCGGCTCCACCATTTTAAGAATGAACACTACTGGCAAGGCGTGACCAACCACTTCGGCGACCGTGTGCTCGGCACCATGCCCGAGCACACGAAGGTCCCCAACTCGCCGACCTGCCGGACCCTCGGCGTCGACTGAGTTCTCGTCAAGAGCCGCTTGCCACGGGCCGCGGGCATGCGCCAAGCTGCGCGGCGTGACGCGCCTGAGCCCGGGGATCCACCACTTCACGCCGACCCTCGCGATCCACGTGTTCGACGCGCCCGAGCCCGGCCCGACCGCGGTCATCCAGGCGGGCATCCACGGCGACGAGGTCGCCGGCGTACACGCCCTGCAAGAGCTGCTCGAGGAGAACATCCGGCCCGCCCGCGGCCGCCTGATCGTCATCCCGGTCATGAACCCCCCCGCCTACCGCGCGCGCCAGCGCAGCGCCCCCGGCGGCCTCGACCTCAACCGCTGCTTCCCCGGCGACGCCGACGCCCCCGAGCGTGAGCGTCGCCTCGCGCGCCGCTTCATGGATCTCGTGCTCGCCGAACGGCCCGCGCTGATGGCGACGCTGCACGAGAGCCACAAGCGCTACGACCCCGCCGTCACCCCCTCGTTCGGCCAGACCCTCGTCTACGGCGTCGACCCCGTCCCGGAGATCGTCCCCCGCATCCTCGCGCGCCTCAATGCGCGCTTCACTGCCCCGGATGAGCACTGGGACCGCCAATTCTACCCGGTCGCCACCTCCTCCACCGAGGTCATCGTCGCCGCCACCGGCTGCGTCGGCCTGTGTGTCGAGACCTGGATGGGGCTGCACGAGACCCGGCGCGTGGAGATGCAAAGAGCCGTGGTCGAGCTACTCCTCGACGACCTCGGCGTTCGACCGCTACCGTAAATTGTCCCGCAGCCGGGTGCGCAAACCACTGCCGGGGCCCCAGCTCACAGGCTCGCGATTTCGTCGCCGCGCCTCACATGCGGTAGAACCATCGCACATGCCCGAACTCTCCATGGCCAACGAAGCCCCGCCCGCGCCGCGTGCCCACGGCTCCGACGCCCTGCAGCTCCCGGACGGCGCGCTCGCCCGCCACGCCGACGAGGTCTTCGAGCGCACCAGCCCCTACGACGGCGACGGCTTTCGCAACCACTGTCGACGCCTGTTCCACTTCACCGAACTGCTGATGCATCGCGACGCCGCCACTCTGGCCTGCGGCGCCGTGCTGATGGACCGCGAGGTCGCCTACACCGTGGCCATGTGCCATGACCTCGGCATCGTCAGCCGCGACGACACCGGCCCGACCTACCTGGCGCGCGGCCGGGCGCTGTTTGAGCGTGAGACCGCCGGTCACGACCTCGCCGGCACGTCGTCGCGGATCGTCGACGAGTGCATGTTGTTCAACCATCGCCTGCTGCCGGTGCCGAACCTGAGCCCGCAGGCCGACGCGTTTCGCCGGGCCGTGCAGATCGAGCACGGGCGCGGCCTGCTTCGCTTCGGCCTCGAACGCGACGCGGTCAAGGCCGTGTTCGCCCGATACCCCCGCGGCAACTTCGACCGCGTGCTGCTCGACTTCACCTGGCGCACGCTGACCCGCGAGCCGCTGACCCTCATCAACGGCATCTTCTTCTGAAAGCGACATGAGCCAAGACTCCCCACCGCAACCCACGCCGCAGCAGACCCTCGAGCTCGAGGCGGCCGCCTTTCGCAGCCTGGTCGCGCACCTGCGCGGCCGCGAGGACGTGCAAAACATCGACCTGATGAACCTCGCCGGCTTCTGCCGCAATTGCCTGTCGCGCTGGTATCAGGAGGCCGCGACCGCCCAGGGCGTAGCGCTCGACACCGACCAGGCCCGCGAGATCGTGTATGGCATGCCGTACAGCGAGTGGAAGGCCAAGCACCAGCGATGACCGCGGCGCCGATCGAGGTCGTCGGCGCCGGATCACCGTGATCGGGAGCTGACATGGCGAGCATCCGCGAACCGGGCGCGCTGCGTAGCGCCCTCTCGAAGACCATGACCCGCACGCTCGCGAGCTATGGATTACTCGCCGAGGGCGACCACGTATTGGTCGCCGTCTCGGGGGGTAAGGACAGCTACACGCTGCTCGACCTGCTCTGGCACGCCCGGGCCCGGGCCCCCTTCAAGTTCGAGATCACGGCCGTACACCTCGACCAGGCCCAGCCCGGCTACGACGGCCGCCCGCTGGCGGACTGGCTCGAGCGCTTCGGCGCGCCGTACCAGATCTTGCGCGAGGACACCTATTCGGTGGTCCTCGATCACACGCCGCCGGGCAAGACCTACTGCGCCGTGTGCTCGCGTCTGCGCCGGGGGATCCTCTACACCGCGGCGGCGCGACTCGGCTGCAACAAGATCGCTCTCGGACACCACCGCGACGACACCCTCGAGACCCTGCTGCTCAATCTCTTCTATGGCGGCAAGCTGCAGGCCATGCCGGCCGGTTTCACCACCGATGACGGCCGCTTCCAGGTCATCCGCCCGCTCATCGAGTGCGCCGAGGCCGACATCATTGAGCACGCCCGCAACGTCGGTTACCCGATCTTGCCGTGCAACCTCTGCGGCTCGCAGGACGGCCTGCGGCGCGACGCCATGGCCCGGCTGCTCACGCAGCTTGAGCATGACTCGCCGAACCTGCGCGCCGTGATGCTCGCCGCGCTCAAGAACGTCAGCGCGAGCCACCTGCTCGACCCGCGCCTGCATGCCCGTGTTGCCACGCTCGAGGCCCCTGCCGCGCCGTCGACCCCTGCCACGCCGTCGCCGTCGCATGCGCCGCGGCGCTTGCCGGTGCTGTCCTCGTAGCCCTCACTGGGGGCGCAGCGGCCTGGCCGTATCACCGACGATCTCGAGCACCTCGGTGGGACCGCCGTAGTACGCGGCCATGCCGACGTCGATGCACCACACCGCGCCGTCGCAGTTGTTGGTGATGCCTTCCTTGTGTACCGTGTGACCGACGACCATGCGCTTGATGCCGAGCTGCTTGATCGTCTCGCTGGCGACGGCGCAGTCGCTCGGGCCGGGGTCCTGGCAGAAGCGACGGGTCCACAGCGGGCTCTCCTCGCCGAGCAGAATGCCCGGAGAGATCTCCCCCTCGCCGCGGAGCCAGCGCTGCGTCTCCGCATTGATCGCGTCGATGCCTCGATGGACATGTTCGGGCAGCACACCCGCGTGGGCGAACACCGTGTCGCCGACCACCAGGATGATCGGACGGGTCGCCAGCTTGCGCGCGTAGGGTCCGCCCGGCGCGAACGCGAGCAAGCGTCCGCGCATCGCCGGCTCCACGGAAGCGGCGCGCGGGTCCTTTAGGTCGATGCCCGGCACATCGGCGAAATCCACGAACCCACCGGCGGTCACGTAGCGCAGGTCACCGGCGGCGTTCATCAGCTCATGGTTGCCGTTGAGGACGTGCAGGGCCCCGCCAGCGGAGCGGGCCTCGCCCTGCAGGCGCTCCAGGGTGTCGAGGATCTTGCGCTCACTGTCGCCACGGTCGAGCTGGTCGCCGGTCTGCACGACCACCAGGTGTTTTCCTATCCACCGCTCCTGTTCATCGATCGCGCCCGCCAGGCGCAGCGCAGCGAGGGTCGCCGCGAAGTCGCCGTGTACGTCGCCGATCGCCACCAACCGGGCGGGCGCGGGCAACCGACTGGTCGTCGCCGGAGCCGTCACGGAGGTGTCCACCTTCGACATGCGTATCGATGGTGACGGGGACGGAGCCGGCGCGTGCGTGGCAGTCGGCGCGGGCCCGGCGACTGGTACGGACGATCGACCGTCACACGACGCGAGCGGCAGCGAGACCAGGAGGGCGAGGAGAGGCGGACGCATCGCCGGCATCGTAGCAGCGTCGCGCCGGGCTCACGGCGTCTCGTGCAGATACGCGCCCGCTTAGCGCGACGCGCGCGGACGATGATCGAGACCGTCGCTGATACAGCTTGCCGTGTTCTGCGTCGGCGATCGCGGTAGTGTGGCCTCAAGTCCATGGATATCACGTCGCGGGTAGAGACCGGCCGGATCCTCGTCGTCGATGACGAGGCCATGATGCGCCGATTGCTGGAGAAGCTGCTCAAGATGGAGGGCTACGAGGTGGCGCTCGCCAGCAGCGGCGAGCAGGCGCTCTCGGAGCTGATGCGTGGCGGCGCCGACACGGTCCTGCTCGACATGCGCATGCCCGGGATGAGCGGCCTCGAGGTCTGCCGGCAGATCCGCAGCCACCCGCGGAGTTTACATACCCCGGTCGTGTTCATCACCGCGGTCAACGACCGGGAGCTGCGCCGCAAGGGCATGGAGGCCGGCGCCGACGACTTCCTGAGCAAGCCCTTCGACGAGGTCGAGCTGATGGCCCGCATCCGCAACAGCGTGCGGGTCAAGCGGTACTACGACAACCTCGAGCAGCAAAAGGAGCAGCTCGAGCACGCGGTGCGCGAGCGGACCGCGGCGCTCAACGACGCGATCTCGCGGCTGACGCAGATCCAGTTCGACCTGCGGGCCTCACAGGAGGAGACCATTTATCGCCTCTCACGGGCGGCCGAGTTCCGCGACGACGAGACCGGCCAGCACCTGCAGCGCATGAGTCGTTACTGCCAGGTGATCGCCCGCCGGATCGGCCTCGACGAGGCGACCTGTGAATTGCTGCGGATCGCCAGCCCGATGCACGACGTCGGGAAGTTGGGGATCCCCGATCGCATCTTGCTCAAGCCTGGGCGCCTGACCCCCGAAGAGTTCACGGTGATGAAGGGTCACGCGGAGATCGGCTATCGCATCCTCGTCGGCTCGGAGGCCACGCCGCTCAAGATGGCCGCGACGATCGCCCATACGCACCACGAGAAGTGGGACGGCAACGGCTACCCGCGCGGGCTCGCGGGCGAGGACATCCCGCTGTATGGCCGCATCGCCGCGATCGCCGACGTGTTCGACGCGCTGACCAGCGCGCGGCCCTACAAGCCGGCGTGGAAGCTGGAAGACGCGCTGACGCTGATGCGACAAAACCGCGGCACGCACTTCGACCCGAACCTGATCGACGTGTTCTTCGAGGCGCTCCCCGAGGTGCTCGGGATCCGCGACCGCTTCGTCGACCAGCCGCTGCACGCCGCCTCGCCAGGCCCGCCGCACGTCGCGGCGCACTGACCCGAGCACGTGTCAGTAGGCCCGGCGGAGCACGGTCGCGTCCGGGCGCTCCTGCGACTGCTCGCGCTCGTGCGCCTCCTGAGCCTCGACGGTCGCCCGCGCGGTCGGCTCGACCTCCAAACGCGCGAAGGGGATCGGCTCATCGGTGTGTTCACAGACGCCGTAGCTGCCATCAACCAGGCGACGTAGCGCCGCTTCGACCTCCTCCAAACGGACCCGCTCGTGGTCCGCGAGCGTCCAGTGCGCCAGCGTGGCCGCCTCGGTCGCCGCCGCGTCCTGGCGGTCGCCCACGTCCGGCACCTTCTCCGCGGCGGCCACCGCGTCCGTCGCCTCTTGCTGGCGTAAGCGCATCAGAGCGTCACGCTCCTCTTCAAGGCGGCGGCGCAGGGTGTCTTGTTGAGCGGCGGTCAGGTGGTTCATCGGCCCCTAGCGTGGCCGCGAACCGGGGCGCCGTCGAGGCCGCGTGTGATAGATTGACCGCCACGTGACCGACTTCGACTACGACTACATCGTCGTGGGCTCCGGCTTCGGCGGCAGCGTCTCCGGCCTGCGCCTCACCGAGAAGGGCTACCGCGTACTCATGCTCGAGAAGGGCGGCGAGCTCGGGCCCAAGGACTTCCCGAAGTCCAACTGGAACCTCAAACGCTGGCTGTGGATGCCACGCCTCGGCTGGCGCGGCCTGTTCAAGATGACCTTCTTCCGCCACGTCACCGTGCTGTCCGGGGTCGGGGTCGGCGGCGGCTCTCTCGTCTATGCCAACACCCTCCCGGTGCCCAAGCGCGCGTTCTTCCAGTCGCCCGGCTGGGCCCACCTCGCCGACTGGGAGAATGAGCTCGCGCCGCACTACAAGACCGTGCTGCGCACCCTCGGCGCCGTACCCAACCCCAGCTTCACGCCGGTCGACCGCATCATGAAGTCGGTCGCCGACGAGATGGGCAAGCCGTTCGAGAAGACCCACGTCGCCGTCTACTTCGGCGAGGCCGACAAGACCGTGCCCGACCCGTACTTCGGCGGCTCGGGCCCCGAGCGCACCGGCTGTAACTACTGCGGCGGCTGCATGCTCGGCTGTCGCTTCGGCGCCAAGAACACGCTCGACAAGAACTACCTGTTCTTCGCGCGCAAGCGCGGCATGCAGCTATACGCCGACACCGAGGTCACGGCCGTGCGCCCGCTCGCGGGCGGTGGTTACCGGGTCGAGGCGAAGACCGGCGCCTCGGTGTTCTTTCGCAAGCAGCGGGTGTTCACCGCGCGCAACGTCGTGTTCGCCGGCGGCGTGCTCGGCACGGTCGAGCTCCTGCTCAAGATGCAGCGCGACCCGAACGGCCTGCCGCAGCTCTCGCCGCGCCTGGGCGAGGCCGTGCGCACCAACAGCGAGTCGCTGATCGGCGTGATCGGGCAAAAGCGGGACCAGGACCTCTCGCGCGGCGTCGCGATCGGCTCGATCATTCAGACCGACGAGCACTCGCACGTCGAGCCGGTGCGTTACCCGGCGGGCTCGAACTTCTTTCGCACGATGATGGCCCCACACGTCGCCGGCGAGCGCAGCGTCGTGCGCGTCGCGCGGATGCTCGGCACCGCCGTTCGCCACCCGATCAAGCTAGCCCGCGCGCTGACCGTCCCGGACATGTCGAAGTACAGCATCATCTTGCTGTACATGCGCTCCGCCGAGGGCACCCTGAGGTTTCGCCTGGGGATGGGGGACGGCCTGAGCACCACCGTCAGCACCGGCAAGGCGCCGAGCGCCACGATCCCCGAGGCCACCGAGATCGCCGAGAAGGTCGCCGCGCGGATCGATGGCCTGCCGATGTCGATGGTCCAGGAGACGATCTTCAACATCCCGACCACCGCCCACATCCTCGGCGGCTGCTGCATGGGCGACTCGCCGGAGACCGGGGTCATCGACCACCAACACCGCGTGTTCGGCCACGAGGGCCTCTACGTCATCGACGGCTCGGCGGTGTCGGCCAACCCCGGCGTCAACCCCTCGCTGACGATCGCCGCCCTCGCCGAGCGCGCGATGAGCTTCATCCCGCAAAACCTCAGCGTCGAGGTCTAAACCCCGGCCATGGCCGGGGAACAACGCGCCGTTTGGCGCGCGCAGAGGCGCCTGTTATACCCAGGCGCCTCCCCAATGACGATCCTTCGGACACCCAAGGTCCGGCCGCCATGGCGCGAGGTCATGGCCGTCGCCGACAGCGACAGTTGGCACCCGCTGTGCTTCGACCGCTCGCTCGCGCAGGACCGCGAGGACATGGACGAACTCATCGCGGCTGGCGAGGCGGCGTTCATTCACGACACCATCGAGGCCCAGGTCTCCGACCTCATCCGCACCCGCAACCCGCGGCTGATGCTCAGTGACGACGACATGGCCGTCCGCGTCGCCGAGCTGACGGACTCCGCGGCGCGGGACTTCGGGCGCTGGTTCTTCTTCCCGTGGTCACGGCGACTGGTGCACGTGCTCCCGCCGGCTGAATTCTTCGAGCTCCGGACTGACCGCAACCGCAACAAGATCACGCGGCAGGAGCAGCTCAAGCTCGCAAAATTGAAGATCGGGATCGCCGGGCTCAGCGTCGGCAACGCCGTCGCCCTGACGATCGCGCTGGAGAACCTGTGCGGCGAGCTGCGCCTGGCGGACTTCGACCGGCTCGACCTGTCGAACATGAATCGCATCCGCTGCGGCGTGCATCAACTCGGGCTCCACAAGGCTGTCATCAGCGCGCGCCAGATCTTCGAGCAAAACCCGTACGCCAACTTGACGCTCTACACCGACGGCGTCACCCCGGAGAACATCGGCACGCTGTTCGAGGACGAGGGTCGCAAGCTCGACCTCATCATCGATGAGTGCGACAGCATGTACATCAAGCTCAAGCTGCGCGAGGAGGCCCGCGCCCGGCGCATCCCGCTGCTGATGGAGACCAGCGACCGCGGCATGCTGGACGTCGAGCGCTTCGACCTCGAGCCCCGCCGACCGATCCTCCACGGACTGCTCGGTGAGCTCGGCGCGGACGACGTCGCCAGCTTGCCGCCGGCCGCCCGCCTCGGCCTCATCCTCCGCATCATCGGCGAGACCACGATGTCGCCGCGCCTGGCCGCGTCGATGCTGGAATTCGGGCAGACCCTGCGCGGCCTGTCGCAGCTCGGCTCCGATGTCGTGCTCGGCGGCGCGACCACGGCGATCGCCGTGCGCCGCTTCGGCATCGGCATGCCGCTGCCCTCGGGTCGCGTCTTCATCGACGTCAACAAGATCCTCGCCGACATTCAACCGCCGCCGATCGCCCCGCCCGACGACACCGACGCGATCATCATGCGAGAGCGCCAGCTCACCTACAAGATGGTCGAGGCGGCCGCGCAGGCGCCCTCGGTCGGCAACATGCAGCCGTGGCGGTTCACCGTCCGTGGCGGCGAGCTGTCGCTGCTGCACGACCCCGAGCGCAGCGGCGGACCGGACCACGTGGTCGGCCGCGAGAACGCATATATCGCGATCGGTGCGGCCCTCGAGAACCTCTCCATCGCCGCCGGCGGCGCCGGCCGTGACGCCGAGATCGTCCTGTTCCCCGAGCCCGCGCGACCCGATCTGGTCGCCAAGATCCGCCTCGTGCCGCGCACCGGCAACCCGACCGCCGACCCCCTGCTCGAGCAGATCGGCAAGCGGCTGACCAACCGCAAGCCCGGCTCGCGCCAGTCGCTGAGCCCCGTCCACGCCCAGGTGCTCACGGCTGCGGCCAAGCAGTCTGGCGCGCGCCTACAACTGTGCCAGGACCGCGAGAAGATCGGTGAGCTCGCCAAATTGCTCGGGGAGGCCGACCGCCTGCGGTGGTTCTCCTCCAAGATGCACGCCGAGTTCTATGGCCAGATCCGCTGGACCGCCGGGGAGGCGGCCAGGACCCGCGATGGCCTCGATACCCGCGCCCTCGACCTCGACCCAGGGACCCGCGCGACCTACCAGCTCCTGCGCAATTACGATGTCGTCAAGCATATGCGCGACACCGGCGGCGGCGGCGTGATCACCATGCTGGCGCAGATGCTCATCCCCACCTCGGGCACCGTCGGCTTCCTGACGATCGAAGGCAACGGACCCCAGGCCTTCGTACGCGGCGGCCGGGCCATGCAGCAGGTGTGGCTCACGGCCGGCGCGCTCGGCCTCGCCGTACATCCGTGGACCATCATCCTCGACATGTTCGCCATGGTCGAGCGTCACGGCGGCAAGGGCCTCGACCGCAGCGAGGTGTCCGCCGTCAGTGACCTGCGCGAGGGCTTCGCGCGCTGCTTCAGCGTGTCCCTCAAGGACACCGAGCTGGTCCTGTTTCGCCTGTCCCAGGCCGACGCCCCGAGCCAGCGCTCGTTGCGACGCCCGGTCGAAGAGCTGCTCACGCTCGAAGATTAAGCCTACTCGGCTGGTACACCGGGAGTCGGGTCCGCGGGCAGTCGGGGCCGCCGTCGAGCGGGTGGTCCTGGGTGTGGCAGCCGACCTGCGGACAGATGCAGAAGTAGCGGTCGCGGGCGTACTTGGCGGTGATGCGTCGCACGTTCTCATCGGTCTTGGAGGGCAGTTGACGGAAGTCGGAGAAGACGACGTCCGAGACGCACTCGACGCTGCGGTTGTCGATCCGCGGGACCTCGGGGAGCGTCACATATCCGTATTTGTTGTACATCGGCGTCAGCCGCGGATCATTCGATCCGATGGCGTGATAGAGGCCGCGCTCGAGGCACAACATGATGCCGAACTCCATCACCTTGCGCGAGAGGTCGAGGCCGCGATAGTCCGCGTGGCTGATCGTTCGGCTGAGCTCGCAGGTGTCGTCCGACGCGTTGAATTCCTGAATGATGCGCTTCGCCGAGGCGGGGTAGCGGCGCGGCTGCCCGAGCACCTCCGTCGACGACGGGAACGGCGACAGCGGCTCACGCTCCACCGCCGCGCGTAGCGCCTCCGCCCCGTGCGTGCGGACGATGTTGCGGACGGACTGCGCGTATCGCGGCTGCAGCTCGCGGGTCACCAGCCGCAGGAAAGACACCAGCCGCGGGACGCCATTTTCGACGGCGAAGCCGCCCATCGGGATCGAGTACTTGTCGTACTCGTCGAATTCGAGGCCCTGCGTGTTCTTGTAGGGCACATGAATGTCATAGGCCATATATCGCAGGCGCGCGGCCTCCAGCAGATCCGCTTCGCTGGTCAGGACGCGAAATATCACCGGACACGCGAGCGGACGCCGCTCGGTCCGCTCGGAGATGAATTTGACCGGATGCACGATCGGCAGCGGCACATGTTGATGAATGTCGAACGCCCAATGGCCGGTGTGACTGACGCCGCGGACCCCCTGGTGGGGCCGTTCCTCCAGCTCGGCGGGGCGCCCAAGCGACGCGTACGTCCCCGAGAATGCGGCGCCGGAGTCCACGCGCTCGTGGTTGGAGCCTCGCTTGCTGCGTGTAGGGGTCAATGCATCATTCCTTCGGCACAACATGTGAAATTCACGACCACGGCAGCGGGGTTTAGGGCGAGGCGTCCGGGTCGACGCCGCGTGGCGTGGCCTCCGCGATCTTAGTGGTGGTTCGTTGCTACGTCAACGAGCCCCCGTCCTCTGCCCCCAGGACCCCTCACAGACGCGGACCCGGCAGATGTGGCTCATGTATGCTGGTATCCAACTGCCAGCCCGTGGCCGCAAATTCGCCGGTGAAGCGGCCAGATGGGGCCCCTGGATCGGGTCCACGTGCAAAGGGCGTCAAGGTCTGTCTCTATCGCCGCGTCATGAACTATCAAAGCGACCACGAGGCATTGTAAATAGTGTAAGGGGCATAACGCTTAAGACACTGAGATAATACGACTTTAAACAGTATTTAGTGGATCGGCCAAGTTCCTACGACCCCGCACACATGGCTGGCAGGCTCCCCTGAATCGCGGAGATCGCGCGTGAATTCGCTCGGGCGTGCGAAACCGCTCGATGCTCCAGTCGAGGGTTGCGGCCCTGGGTCAAGGCTTCGGCCGGCTGCGGTCAGGCGCCGGGCCGCGGGCTTCGATACGGGGGCCGACCAGGGCGGCGTCCTCACCACCGAACATAAATCAGCGTCACGACCACCGGAGGAGGACTCCGGTCAGGTCATAAGACATCGACGATACCGAGGCTCTTCTTCAAGCGCGCCACCTCGGAGGTCACCAGGGCGACGTCCGAGGCCGGCGTACCGAGGAACTCGATCGCCTGCGGCAGTTGATGGGTGCCAAAAGATTTGATACCCCCGCTAAACCATCCGATCGCTGTCACAATCCCTCGGGCGATCCGGCTGACGGTGACGACGGCGACCTTGGCGGGGTGGCTCTCGATACCCATGGCCTCGTCGAGCTGCGCGCGTTGCATAGTATTCGGGCCACCGCCGGCCGAGTACACCAATATCCCCTGGATCTCCTTCTTTCCCTGGCCCGCGCTGGCCGTGTACTCTGCCCACTCGGTATCGTCAGGCGCGTCTTTGGTGTGGACGAGGACGAGGAGCCTTCGCTTGAAAATGCTGTAGGCGAGCGTGCGGTTCATGTCGGCGCCCTCAGACCTGAGCCGGCCATGGGGTCCGCATCGTACCCGAATCCCGGACTGGCCGCCACAGCACCCCGAATGGCCGCGGGATCGGAAACGCCCCCCCCCAGCGTCCTCGTATGGTCACCGCGACGAGCCAGGGGTCCGGCCGGCGATCACCAGGACGCTGGAGGGGGCAGACCCGAGCGCCATCTCACGACCCGCGAAGCGTCCCGAGCGGCGCCCGGTACTCGGTGTTCGAGCGCAATCGACGGCGTCCGCTCAGGTCATTGCCGCTAGGACTGCATGCACTGAGATATTGCCCGCCGTCCCGGTCACCTCGCCGCGTCCGGGTCCCGGCCTCGAGCCAGGATGCATGCACCGAGCGATGCTCGATCTCATAAAGGCGAACGCGCGAAACAGTGCCTGCGGGCGTCCAGGTCGTAGGAGGGCGCCGTAAACGCCGCTGGAGTTCCGTTCGGGTTAGCGATATGGTCGCCGCGGGTCGAGGGATGGCGAACGCGCGGAACCATGACAAGGCGCTGCTCGATGAACTGACGCAGTTATGCGTGGCGCAGCATCATGGCAGCGAGATGTGGCGGCCGCGGATGTTTCGGGCCTCGTCCGCGGAGGAGGCCCGCGACCTGGTCGACCTGCTGCGCAGTTGCCCCGAGATCGCGGTTTTCGACACTCTGGGCGTCCAATTGCGGGAATTGGTCGAGACCCGCAACCCGACCCGAACGCTCGCGCCGCCCGAGTTACTGGCGCAGATCGCGGCGCTGCTGGGCGGGGCGACGCCTCTGGAATACGGAGTGTGGGTATATTATCCGTGGTCGAAGCGGCTGGTCCATATCCTCGATCGTGATGAATTTATCGAGCTTCGCACCAATCGTAATCGCTACAAGATCACGGCGGAGGAGCAGCGCATCCTCGGCGCCAAGAAGGTCGGCATCGTCGGTCTCTCGGTCGGGCAATCGGTCGCGCTGACGATGGCCATCGAGCGGAGCATGGGGGAGATCAGGCTGGCAGACTTCGATACCCTCGGCCTGTCGAACCTCAATCGCCTGCGCGCCGGGCTCCACAACGTGGGCGTGCCCAAGGTTTACATCACGGCCCGCGAGATCGCGGAGATCGACCCGTTTCTGGTCGTCAAGTGCTATCCGGACGGCATCGCCCAGGACACGATCGACGACTTCTTGCTGTCGGGTGGGCCCCTGGACCTCCTGATCGACGAGTGCGATAGCCTCGATATCAAGGTCTGGCTGCGTTACCACGCCCGTCACCACAAGATCCCCGTATTGATGGAGACCAGCGACCGCGGCCTCATCGACGTCGAGCGCTTCGACCTCGAGCCCGACCGCCCGGTCTTTCACGGCCTCATCGGCGACCTGTTGCCGCAGGAGCTGGGCGGGCTCTCGACCAACGACAAGGTCCCCTACGTCCTCCAGATCATCGGCGAACCGATGATATCCGACCGCTCCCGAGCGTCGATGCTCGAGGTCGGTCACAGCATCAAGACATGGCCGCAGTTGGCCTCCGCCGTCACGCTCGGCGGCGGCGCGGCGGCCGATGTGGCCCGCCGCATGAATCTCGGGACGATCCGCCACTCGGGTCGTTATTGGTTCGACGTCGAGAGCACGATCCCCAATACGCCAGTGCCGCAGGCGCCGCGCGCCGAGCCGTCGACGCCGCCGCCGCTGACGGCCGAGGTGATGCGCGAGCAAACGACCGCAGCGCCGCGCTTCGAGCCGCATCCGCTGACCCTCGCGCCGGCGCTGCGCGACCGACTGCTCGCCGCAGCGATCGCGGCGCCGTCCGGCGGTAACACCCAGCCGTGGCGCTGGCTGGCGCGGGCCGACCGACTGGAGCTGTTTCACGACCGCTCCCGCTCGTCCGCCTTGCCGGACTTTCGCCACCAGGGCGGCCTGGTGGCCCTCGGCGCGGCGATCGAGAATTTGGTGCTGGCCAGCCACGGCGAGGGCCTCGAGGTGGTGACGCGCTTGTTGCCCCACAACAACGAGGAGAGCGACCTGATCGCCAGCTTCGCGCTCTACGATCGTCCGGTCGCCGGCGCCGAGCCGCACTGGCGCGACGAGCTGGCTGCAGCGGTTGGACAGCGGCACACCAACCGCAAGCAGGCGCGCGAGCGCCTACCGGCGACCGTGCTGGACGAGTTGACGGCCGCGACCCGGTCGATCGCCGGCGCCGACCTGCGCCTGCTCGCCGAAGACATCGAACTCGCGGAGATCGGCGCGCTGGTCGGCGACGGCGATCGCCTGCGCTTCCTCGACGACGCCTGCAACCGCGACCTGCTCAGTGAGATCCGCTGGACCGCGGAGGAGGGCGCGTCGACCGGCGACGGCCTGACCCTCGACACCCTCGAGCTCAGCCGCGGCGACCGGGCTGCCATGCAGATGCTCCGCTCGTGGAAGTCACTGCGGCTGGTCCAGGCCTGGGGCGGTGGTCGTGTGTTCACCCGCGGCAGTCTCACCGCGATCACCAACAGCGCCGCGGTCGGTCTCATCACCATGCCGCGCGCGGGTCGCGAGGCCTACCTGCTCGGCGGTCGCGCCATGGAGCGCATGTGGCTGGCGGCCCATGCTCTCGGCCTGGCGATCCAGCCGATGACCGCGCTCCCCTACATGCTCGCGCGGGTCATCCACGGCGATGGCGTCGGCCTCGAGCCGGCCACCGTCGCGGCCCTTCGACGCCTGCGTGAGCCCTACCGCCGGCTGTTCGACGTGACCGACGACACCGCCGAGGTGCTGCTGTTTCGCGTGTCCCGGGCCGAGCCGACCGAGGCGCGGGCGCTGCGGCGGCCGCTGTCGGACGTGCTCGTCGTCGCCTAACCGAAAGGACAGGTCAGGGTGAGCACAGGGTGCACGCTTCGGAGGCGACGCGGCAGTCGTCGTCGGCGCGGCGACAGACCTCGGCGTAGCGCGGGTCATCGGTGTGGCGCGCGGCGAGGTCGCAGATCTTCGCCTCGAGCTCGCAGGTCGCGCTGGCGAGCTCGCAGAGCTCGGCGCAGTGACCCCGGTCGCCGTCGTCGTCCTGCTCCTCGGCGGCGGCGCGCTTCGGCTCCGCTGGCCTGCTCACGCCGCCTTGCGCCCGTCCGGCGGTCGGGGCGGTGGTCGTCGGTCGTGGGGTCGGGGACGAACTGGCGGTCTTCGTCTTTTTCGCGGGGGACTTCGTATTGACCTCGGCGGCCTCGTCCCGGGCTGGCGCGCCCGCAGCGTAGCCGCTCCTGGACGGCGGCGGCGGGGCGAAGCGGTCATCCTTGGCGAGCGCCTCGGACTCGCGTTTGTCGGCCGGATCGGCGCTGGCGATCCGCACGCCCATGGCCCGCAGGCGGGACTCGTTGTGCGCGAGCTGTTGCTCGTATGCCTCGAGGCTGGCGTCGAGTTGCTGGAGGTCCGCGCTGACGCCGGCCGGAGCAGGTGGCGCGTAGTCATCGAGCGTGGCCTCGGCCGGCGCCGCATGCCCGGCACCGACGGGCTGTTCAGGTCGATTGGACGCGCAAGCGGCGAGACCCAGGAGGGTCGCCACCAGGAACCGCGTGGCGGGGTTAATTCGCGGTGCAGGCATGACAGGCCTCGGTGGCGAGCTGGCAGTCGGCGACCGCACGATCGCAGGCGTCCTGATAGCGGGCTTCGCCGGGGTGACGGGGGAGCAGGCCGCAGATCTGGGTCTCGAGCCCGCAGATCGCCGCCGAGATCTCGCAGACGCGCTCGCAACGTCCGCCAGCGTCGTCGCCGGGTGCTTGGAGCTTCTCCGCGGATGGCTGCGGCGCAGGGCCGGTGAACGGCGTCGGGGCGCTGGCATCCGCGGTCGACGTGGCTCCGGCTGCATCACCGTCGGCGCCGGGGGCGTTGCTCCGGGTTCGCGGCGCGACGCCGATGGCTTGCAGCTCGCTCTCTCGCTGCGTCAGTTGTTGCTCGAGCTGGGCCAGCTCATCGCCCGCGGTGGCCTCCGGCGCCGTGGTCGAGTCGGACGCCGCCTTCTTGCTGCATCCGCCGATCAGGGTCAGCAGTAACATGGCCCCGAGGACAGGTCGATCGATCGTTCGGACGCTCACGGCGCGGCTCCGGCGAGCGCCTGCTGCAGCAGGCCGCGGTTCATGGTCAGGGCCTCCTCGTAGGCGGTGAGGGCGGCGTCGTCGTCCCCGCGCAGCTCGGCGATCTCGCCGCGCAGGGCGATCATGCGAGCAGTGAAGGCGTTGGTCTCGAGCGATTTGTAGTCGTCGCCGAGGGCCTCGTCGGCGATCTGCTGGAGCTGGTCCGGCGAGCGCGGGTCGACCTTCGGATGGTCGAGGCGCAGGCGCAGCAGCCGGCCGTAGACGTCGTGACGCAGTTGGTCGGCGGCCTCGCCGGCCTGGGCCCGCGCCGGCCACTCGAGCTTGCGCAGAGACTCGAGCGCGGCGATCGCCCCGGCGACATCCTTTTGTGCGAGCAGGAGATCGACGCGCTGGTGCTCGACCTCGAGGGTCTGGGCCAGGGCGACCAGCACCTCCGGCCGGGCCGGCGCGAGGCGACCCGCCTGGGCCAGGCCCATGAACATGAGCAGCGCGCCGAGCAACAGCCCCGCGAGCAGCGACAGCCCCGAGGTGACCCGGTGGCCTGAAAAGATCGTCTTCATGGCTTGTCTCCGGCGCTCGCCTGCGCGAGCAACTGCGAGCGCATCACGCCGCGCCCGCGGTCGACGCGACCGCCGAGGTCACGGCGCGCGTCACCCTCGAGCTGGGCGAACTGTCGCTCGAGCGCGCGAGCAGAAGAGGGCGTGGCAGCGGCGACGAGCGCTCCGTCCGGCGCGGCCGCGGGGGTCCGCGCAGCGACGAGGGCCCGGTCGTCGGAGCCCTCGCGCAGCACGACGATCAGCAGCGCCGCGGTCGCGACCGCTGGCAGGGCGCCCCACAACCACCGCCGCTTCCACCACGGCAGCGGTGAGATCGCAGGCGCGATCCCACCGCTCCACAGGCGGTCGAGCGCGGCGGGCGTGAGGGGCTCCGGGGCCCGAGCGTGCCGCAAGAGATGGATCACTGCGAGCTCGGCGTCGACGGATCCCGCCTCGCCGTCCTCGGTCTGGCCGGCTCGCAGCGCGCCCTCCCAGGCCGGGTCCAGGACGGACTCGGGCTGGCTCGTGACAGGGGTTTGCTGGGCGTTACGCGGTGACATGGGGTTCCCCGGGCGAGTGGACTGCGGCCTGAACGTGGGCCGGACACGACTGCTTACGGTGGGTGCTCATGGTGTTCATAGCTCGGTCGCAACCACCAGCCCCAGCTTGTCGCAGGCGGCCCGGAAGCTCTTGCAGGCGCGAAACAGCAGCACGTCGAGCGTGCCGACCTTGACCTCGAGCGCCGCGGCGCACTCCTCGCGGCTGCGGTCCTCCAGCAGGCGCAGCCGCAGGACCTGGGCGTAACGGGGGTTGAGGTCGCCGAGCACGGACTCGATGCGGACCCGGAGCGCGCTGCGTTGTAACTCCTCCTCCGCCGGGTTCTTCGGCTCGCTCGAGCCGGCGGTGCCGAGGTGCTCCTCGAACGCGCCGCGCAGCCGCTGGCGCCGCCCCGAGGCCCGCAGCAGGTCCCTGGCCTTATTCTTGGCGAGGGTCTTGAGCCACGGATAGAGCCCGCCCTCGTGCCAGGTGAAGGTCGCGAGGTGGCGATAGGCCGCGAGGAAGGTCTCACGCAGGCAGTCGTGGGCGTCGTCGCGGTCGCCCAGCATCGGCACCAACACGTAGGAGAACAGGGTCGGCGCGTAGGCCCGGTAGATCTGCTCGAAGGCGCGGCGGTCGCCGGCTGCGGCGCGGGCGACCACGGCCTGCTCCTCCGGCATTGGTTCACGGCGACCCACGGGCCGGGAGGGTATCGCGCTTTGCGTCCGGACGCGCCAGCTTCGCGGGGGGGACTGTTCGGCGGTCCGAGTCGGGGTATAAGCCGGCCCCGCGTGCCCCGGCTCGACCTCCTCATCGCCCACAACCTCGGCCTGTCGCGTGGGGTCGTCACCCGCCTGTGCCGGTCGCGGCGGGTCACGAACCCCGATGGCAGCGTGCTCAACGACCCCGGGCTGCAGGTCGCGCCGGGCGAGCTGCCGCGGACCGTCCACATCGACGACGAGCCGCACGCGCTGCGGGTCGCCTATCACCTCATGCAACACAAGCCGCTCGGGGTCGTGACCGCGCTGCGAGACGACCGTCACGCGACCGCCTACGAGCTGCTCAAGGAGGCCCCGCTGCATCGAGATCTCCGCGCGGTGGGTCGGCTGGACCGCGAGACCTCGGGCCTGTTGTTGTGGACCACGGAGGGCCCGCTGCTGCACCGCATGACGCACCCACGCTACGCGGTGCCTCGGGTGTACCAGGCGGCGCTGTCGCGGCGGTGGCAGCCGGTGCCGGAGCGCCTCGAGCTGGAGGACGGTCATGTCCCCGAGATCGTCGAGCTCAGGGCGTTGACCCGCGAGGAGCTTCACCCCGCGCTCGAGGTCCCCGACGGCTCGACCGCGTTCGCCACGATCACGATCACCGGCGGAAAATTTCACGAGGTGCGGAGGATCTTCGTCGCGCTCGGGAGCGAGGTGCTCGGGCTGTGTCGCGTCGCCTTCGGGCCGCTGACGCTGCCGACCACGCTCGCGGCCGGGCAGTATCAGGAGATGGACCTGCACGCGATCTTCTCCGGCATGCACCCGCGGCCAGCCCCGTGACCCCATGGACCTGCAGATCGCCCACAGCGTGGCCTGCACCGAGGCCGAGGGCCCGTTTCGTCGCGCGGCGGTGTGGGTCCAGGGCTGCTCGCTGGCGTGCCCCGGCTGCTGCAACCCCGAGCTGTTCCCCGCGCAGGGCGGCCTTCGTCGGTCGGTCGGTGCGCTGGTCAGCGAGCTCGCCGAGCACCGTGAGCGCCACGCGATCGAGGGCCTGAGCGTGCTCGGCGGGGAGCCGAGCGAGCAGCTCGCCGGGGTGACGGCGCTGTGCGTGGCGGCCCGGGCGCTGGGCCTCGGCGTGATCGTGTTCACGGGTCGCAGCGAGTTCGAGCTCGCTGCGCTGCCCGGTGGCCCCAAGCTGCTGGCGAGCGTCGACACGCTGGTCGACGGCCGCTTCGATACCACGCGCCGCGAGCCGGCGGGCGGCCGCCGCTTCATCGGTTCGAGCAACCAGCGCCTCGTCCACCGCACCCCGCGTTACGCCGACCCGGCGCTGTGGCGCGGATCCGGCGGGGTCGAGTTGCAGTTGTCGGCGGACGGCGGGCTCAGTTTGCACGGCGCGCCCGCGCTGGCGCGGCGCCTGGCCCGCGCGCTGGGGGGTCCGCGTGAGCTTCAGGCGATCGTCACGGGCGTCCAGTCTGGTAGCCCCGGGCGGATTTTCGATTGAAACGGGTCGGTCTGTGCTTTAGTCTGAACGCCGATTCACTCTACTGAACGACGCCCCGGCGTCGGCGGAGCCTGCGAACCATGGTCCTGGAAGCGCGTCACGATAATCATTTCTCCCGCCCCGAGGACGTCGAGGAGTTCATCGGTGTGCTCGAACGCTTTGAGCGCGGCGAGCTGTCCTCGGAGGAGTTTCGCAGCTTTCGTCTGACGCGCGGCGTGTACGGTCAGCGGCAGACGGACGTCAACATGCTGCGCACCAAGTTCCCCAACGGGATCATGAGCGCGGGGCAGCTTCGGGCCTGCGCCACGATCGCGCGCGACCTGACGAAGTACGACAAGGGCCACGTCACGACCCGCCAGAACATCCAGTTCCACTTCGTGAAGCTGGGCGACATGCCGAAGGCGATGGCCAGCCTCGACGAGTTCGGCTCGACGACGATGGAGGCCTGCGGCAACACCGTCCGCAACATCACGGGCTGCCCGTACGCGGGCGTGAGCCCGACCGAGCCCTTCGACGTCACGCCCTACACGCACGCGCTCACGCGCCTGTGCCTGCGCGCGCCGTGGGCCAACGACCTCCCGCGCAAGTTCAAGATGGCCTTCGAGGGCTGCACCCACGAGGACCACGCGCAGACGGCGATTAACGACGTCGGCATGCGCGCAAAGATCCAGGACGGCGTACACGGGTTCGAGATGTTCGTGGCTGGCGGCCTCAGCACGAGCCCGCGGCCGGCCTACCGCCTGCACCCCTTCATTCCTGCGGACGAGATGCTCGCCCGGGTAGAGGCGACGATCCGCCTGTTCGGACTCCTCGGTAACCGCAAGAACCGGGCCCGCGCCCGCCTCAAGTACGTGATGAAGACGCTCGGCGAGGAGGGCTTCGTCGCCGCCTACAACGAGGAGGTCGCCAAGATCGTCGCCGAGGGCCGGCTCAAGCAGCCGATCGCGCTCCCGCCCGAGGAGTCGGCGCCGCAGCAGGACCCGCGCGCGCTGCAAGGCCCGCGGGTCGCCGAGGACGACCCGACCTACCGCGCCTGGCTGCGCACCGTCGACCCGCAGAAGCAGTCGGGCTTCGCCAGCGTGACGGTCAAGCTGTACCGCGGCGACCTCAGCTCGCAGCAGTTCGACCAGCTCGCCGAGCTCACCGAGGTGTTCGCCGACGGCACGCTGCGCACGATGAACAACCAGAACCTGCTGGTCCGCTGGGTGCGTACGGCGGCCCTGCCGTACCTGTTCGCGCGTCTGCAGGAGATCGGCCTCGCCGAGATCGGGTCCAACACGATCGTCGATGTCGTCTCGTGTCCCGGCGCCGAGAGCTGCAACCTCGCGGTCACGGCCAGCATGCAGCTCGCCGCGCACCTGACCCGCTACCTCAAGAACCCGGGCAAGTCGGCCGACAGCGTCGAGCTCGCGCGCACCGCCGACATCAAGATCTCCGGCTGCCCGAACTCGTGCGGCCAGCACCACGTCGCCGCGATCGGCTTCCACGGGACCGTGCGTCACGCCGGCGACGGCCGCCAGATCCCCGAGTACCAGCTCCACCTCGGCGGCGGCTTCAATGCCGACGGCGTGCAGTTCGGCCGCCAGATCGTCAAGATCCCGGCCCAGCGCGCCGGTGAGGCGCTGCTGGCCCTGCTCGACCTCTACCGCGACAACCGCGAGGCCGGCGAGGACGCGCGCAGCTTCTTCCGTCGCGTGCCCAAGGAGCAGGTCGCCGCGGCGCTCGCCGAGCACACGATCGGCATGAGCTTCGACAATATGCGCGAGGAAGACCTGGTCGACCTCGGCCAGGAGAAGCTGTTCGACGTGGCGATCGGCCGCGGCGAGTGTGCCGGCTGAGACGGTGTTTAAGCCAGTTCTGCCAGCCTCCGGCTGGTGGCGACCGGGCCGCGTGAGATATCAGAGGAGCGCGTGACGCCGGCCATCGGGGGCGCACGATGGCTCCCGATGGCTCCCTCATGCTTCGTCGAGCTGCTCGCGGAGTTGCTTCGCCATCGCAAGCAACGACGGGCGCTCCGGGTCCGGTACCCGGAGAAACTTTAGCGCCTCGTCAAGTGCCTCGGGGCGGAAGGCGCGGATGTATGGGTTGAACAGGTTGATCGCCAGCACGATGCCCCGCGCCAGCAGACTGCTCGAGATCACGGCGAAGGACGCGTTGTGGCGCGTGTGCTCCTCGAACAATTTCTTGAGGGAGCGACGCTGCGAGCTCGTCGGGCCGCCGCCGTCCGTCATGATGAGCATGCCCTGGATCTCGGACAACGATCCGCCCGCATCCCTCAGATATGCGTCCCACTCCGCGTCGGAGGGGGCACGTGCCGAATGGACCACCACCACGTAATTGTGGTGGCGGGCAAAGGCCAATGTTCGCGCAGCAGACATCGCGCAGCCGACATCACTTCGCGGCGGTCGCGGCGGCGGACTTGCCTGCCAGGTACACCTTGCCCTGGGACAGGGCGTAGGTGACCTTCATGGTGCGCAGCAGGGGGTAGTTGATGTAGCCGCCGAGCTCGAAGCTCGAGCCCTGGACGATCTGGGCGAGGCCGGCGTCGGGGGGGGTGTTGGCGAACACGAGGCCGCCGACGCCGCCGGAGATGGGGGTCTCGCCGACCTTGACCTTCTCGATGAAGACCATCTTGAGGCCGTTGGTCGGGTCGTCGAGCTGCTCGAGCTCGCGGGGCAGGTGGCCGCTCTTGAGGAACTCCTTGCGCGCGATGGCGATGGCGGAGCCGTAGCTGCCGCCGAGCCAGGCGTAGAACTTGAAGTCCGAGCCGTCGATCGAGACCGTGGTCACCGGGACCAGCAGGATGTGCATGTCGATCAGCAGCAGCGGGGCCTCCGCGGCGCCGCCGGGGGCCGCAGTGAGGGGGGCGGCGGTGAGCTCGAGCGCGGCGTTCGGGAAGTCGAAGGTGATCGAGCCGATCTTGTTCATGACCTGGCGGCCGAGCACGACGCCGGGCACGTCGCCGGAGACGGTGTAGGGCGTGAGGTCCTCGACGATCGCGGGCACGTTGGTCAGCTTCAGTTCGCCGAAGGTGATCTCGGGGATGAGCACGACGGAGGTCTCGGTGCCGGCGATCGGGGTGATCTTGCCGAGCTCCTTGAGCTTGAGCTGGTCGGCCAGAGCCTTGTCGATCCGGGCCTCCTCGCGCAGCTCGAAGAACACGATGCGCTTGAACTCGCCGCCGATCGTGCCACCCGCGTGCTTGATGCCCTGCGCGGGGTCGACCTGAAGATCCGAGCTGCCCTTGACGCCCTGGATCTTGATCAGCTCACCCTTGCCCTCGAGCGGGCGCATGAACGAGGCGTGCGCGAGCAGCAGCGGGCGCAGCGGGTTGTCGTTGTCGACCTGCTTGAACAGCGCGTCGAGCGTCTTGACCGCGTTGGCGGCGTCGGCCATCGCGTAGTAGCTCCACAGCTTGGTCACCAGCGGGTCGAACTGGGCCGGGTCCGCGGCGAGGACCTTGTCCTGCAGATCGATCGCCGACTGGTGATCGCCCGCGGCCTGATAGTTGCGGCCGAGACCGACCGTGGCGCCGAAGTTCTTGCCGTCGAGCTCGAGCGCCTCCTTGAAGGCCTTGGTCGAGGCGGCATAATCTCCCGCGCGCCAGTTGGCCGCGCCGAGGATCGCAAACGCGTCCGCGTTGTTCGGCTCGGCCTCAAGCGCACGCTTGGCCCGCTCGCGCGCCGAGAACCACCGACCCTTCGAGAGGTCCTCGTTGGCCAGACCCACCAGCGTGCGCGCCTTGGCGTCCTGCTGCGCGGCGGCGCGCTTCTTGTCGGCCTCCTCGACAGTGACACCCTTGCCGCCGCCGGGCGCGTTGGTCCCCGACTTCTTGCAGGCGGGCACGGCGAGGGTGAGGACGACCAGAGCGAGGACACGGGTGGCGAGCGACATGCGGGCCGGAGCATACCCGACCCTGCCGGCGCCCAGCAATCCACCTCGCCCCTCACGCTTCGGAACTTGCCGCGGACTTTGCCGCGGACTCGGCCTCGGGCTCGGCCTCGGGCTCGGCCGCGCCAGCACCGGCAGGCGGGCGCTGCGGGCCCGGGCGGCGGGCGGCGCGGGCCAGCAGCCAGGCGCCCGGGACGGCGAGCACGGCGGCGCCGAGCAGACCCAGGACGAATGAGACGGCGACGAAGCTCGCGCCGGCGGTCTCGAGGTCGTCCGCGGCGATGAAGAGGCTCAGGGCCAGCACGCTGCCGACCTGGTAGCTGCCGACCTGGGCCGGTCCGCCTGGCAATTGGATGCTAAGCCCGACGATGCCGACGATCGCGGCGGCCTCGGCGAGGCCGAGCGCGAGCCCGCAGGCGTGCAGTACCAGCCACAACTGCGCGACGGTCAACGCCCAGTAGACCGCGGACCACAGCAGCAAGGGCAGGCCCATACGCGGGTCGGACAGATCTCGCAGGGTGGCCGCGAAGTGCAGGATGAAGCCCGCGAGGCGATCCGGCAGCCCACCTGTGAGGCGCTCGAGCCAGCGCCGGGGCGCCAGCGCGAGGACCACCAGGCCAGTCATCAGCGCGAGGAACACGAGGCCCATGCCGCGCGAGACCTGGGTGACCCCGACGACGCCCTCACCGAAGCCAGGGACCAGCGCGCTGGCCCAGGCGACGCCGACGAGTACGAGGCTGACGACGATGAGACCGTCGACCACGCGTTCGCCGGCGATCGCAGCGATCGCCTCCGGGAGGCCGACGCCCGGCACACCGCCGCGAGCCAACAGCAGCGGCCGCGAGAGTTCTCCCAAACGCAGCGGCAGCAAGATGATGACGAGGAACGACACCAAGCCGCTGCCGTACAGCAGGTCGCGCGGGACCCGAGCCCGCGGGTCCCCAGTGGCGGCGCGCACGCGAGGGTCGAGCGCGTAGCGCAGGCGCAGCGCGCGAGCGAGGCTGTAAGGCAAGTGCAGAGCGGCCGCCGCGGCGAGTAAGTCGGGCCGCGGCAGCGCGAGCTGCTCGGGCCACAGGCGAATGCGAAACGAGGCCAACCACAGCAAGACCCCGGCGCCGACCAGCGAGAGCAGCCACAGCCACAGGTCCCGACGCAGGCGCGTGGGCGTGGCTGGTTCGCGAGGGCCGGGCGTGGTCAAGGCGGCGGCACCTTAGCATCGCGGTGCGGAGTGTCGACGACTCAAAGGCCCGGACGCCAGGTCATTGCGAGCCCGAACGGCGCCCGCCGGCCCTGGCGGTGCTTGGGTGCGACCCCTCGCCCGAGCAGCGCGGCCCCGACGATCGACAGGGTGGTGCCCATGCCGGCGCTGACGATCGCACTGGTGTTGCTGCGCGAGCCTTGACGGTCGTGGTAGGCGAGGATGCCCCCCTCGACCGACCCCGGCGGACGACCGGCGGCGTTGATCGCGGTGACCTGCGCATTGTATTGGCCACGATGTTGCCCGCCATACCACATCGCGCCGATCATTGTGCCCCAGGCGGCGCAGCCGGCGATCAGCACGACGCTGCCCGAGAGCGCCAGGCGGTCGGCGTGACGCGTGAGCCGACGCGCGTGCCCGTCAACAGCCCGAGGCAGGCCGCTGGTGGCCAGATAGCAGGGGAGCCCGCCCGCTTCAGCGGGCGCGAGAGCGGCTCGCTGCCGAGATTACTGGTCGTCAGAATCCTCGGGGCTTGCGGTCGACCACGTGAACCGCACTGTCATTGTGGCAGGCCGTGGCCACGACGTCGGCGCGCCGTTTGGCGGCGGCCTCGCACACTGCTTGTCGCGGCCCGCGGTTGCGTGACCCCCCGGGAGCGGGCAGTGTGTTCGCCGTGCATCGCCTCACGCTCTTGACTGCGCTCGCGCTCGTGGCCGCCTGCTCCGCCCCGCCGACCGACCAACGACCTGTCCCCGCGAGCGACCGGGTAGCGCCTGTCCCGAGGGACAGCCCCGGGGTGCAGGCCGACGGCGAGGTGGTGTCGGCGGTCCAGTGGTTTGAGGGCAGCATCGACGAGGCCCAAGCGGCGGCGAAGGCGGGCGGCAAGCGGTTGTTCGTCGATGTCGGCGCGTACTGGTGCCCGCCGTGCCGCAAGCTCGACGAAGAAGTATTCACGCAGAAGGAGGTCGGTACGGCGCTGGCCCGCGATTATGTGGCGGTGCATATCGACGCGGAGAAGGGCGAGGGTCCCGAGGTGGTGGCCCGCTATCGGGTCCAGGCGTACCCGACGCTGCTGGTGCTCGAGGCGGGCGGTCTGGAGCAGGGACGGTTGGTCGACGCGATGGCGCCGGCCGAGCTGCTGACGGCGCTGGGGGAGATCGCTCGGGGAGGGAATGTTTTGGCTGAGCTGGAGGCGGCGGTGCAGGCCAAGCCGGACGACCTGGAGGCGCGCTACCGCCTCGGCAATGCGTACGCGCTGGCGGCCAGGCGGGCCGAGGCCGAGGCGGAGCTCGCCAGGGTCATCGCGGGCGACCCGGACAACGCGCGCGGGCTGGCGGCGAAGGCGATGGCGGACCGTGCGGCGTTCCTGGTCGCCAAGCAGGACGGCGACCCCGAGCGGGCGATCGCCCTGTACCGCGAGTTGCAGCGCAAGTTCCCGACCGCCAAGGAGAGCCTGCGGGCCTACCGACAGATCGGCCGCGAGCTGCACAAGCTCGGGCGCGACGACGAGGCGGTGGCCAGCCTCGAGGCCATGGTCGCGGCCGAGCCCGACAACGTCGACCTCAAGTCCGCCTTCGGATGGTTCTCGTTTCGTGAGCGCTGCCGGCCGGAGGCCGGTCTGCGGGCGGTCGACGCGGGCATCGGCCTCGACCCGAACAACGCGGACCTGCATTACGTGCGCGCCGAGCTGCGCCACCAGATCGGCGACGCCGCGGGCGCCGTGGCCAGCATCCGTGAGGCGGCGGGGATTGAGCCGGAGTCGGCCTTCTACAAGCGGCAGGTCCGTCGCTTCGCCGAGTCGGCCACCGGCCAGGTCGCGGCCGCGCCAGCCGCCGGCGAGAGGGGAGCGTGATCGTCATGCCGGTCCTGGCGCATTTGTCTGCGGGGACAGCCGCACTCACGCTCGCGCTGGCCCCGGCGGCGCCGCGACCGCTGCCGGCCGAGTCGGAGATCCCGGGCGGCTACTACGAGGCGATGGACCTGCGCCGGGACGACGAGCCACCGGACGGCGACAAGCAGGTCACGCTCGGCTCGGTGCTGTTCGCACTCGGGCTGATCCAGGCCGGCGGCGGGCTCAGTAGCTACGTGACCGCGACGCCGCGCTACTGCGCTTCGGTGTACGGCGCCACCGTCTCCGACCAGACCTGCTCCGGGCTGCGGATCTACGGCATCGTCGGCATCGCGTTCGGCGGGCTGATGGCCGCCACCGGCGCGAGCTTCCTCGGCTGGGGCCTCATCCAGCGCAAGCAGCATCGCAAGTGGATGCGCGAGCGGGGTCTGGCCATCGGGCCCCTGCTCGGACCGGGCCAGCGCGGGCTGGCGATCGGCCTTCGCTTCTAGTGCCCCGGTCTCGGCGCGCGCACGTACCTGGCTCAAAGGACAGGTCCGAGTGCTCGCTACGTGCCGAATTGCGGCGAAGTGCGCGAAATCCGGGCCGATCTCGCGGCGTGTCGCGGTCAAGTGTCCGCCAGGGTCGGGGAGGTCCACGGGTGCTGGCGCAGATCTGCCCGCAGGATCCTGCTGACATCCTTTCGCGGCCGCGGCTATAGTGGCTGGCGCCTGGGCCTGTCCCCGTCGTCCGGTCCAGACCCGTTTGGACCTTCATCATCATTTCATCATCTTCATCGAAGGAACTACCAGCTTATGAAGCGCAGCGCGTGTCTACTGAGTTTCATGTCGCTCCTCACCGGCGCGTGCGGGGACAGCAAGTCGAATACCAGCGACGATCCGACCGCGGGTACCGGCACCGCGACGATGGGGTCGATCTCGATCTCCGTCTCGGACCCGATGACCGAGCCGACCACGGCGGGATCGGCGAGCATGAGCGCGAGCGGGACGGGTTCGACGACCGACGTGACGGCCTCCGCCGGGATGACGAGCGAGCCGACCGGCGGCGGTAACACGACCTTCGACCCCAACGACTGCGGCGAGTCGATGGTGAGCATCCCGATCGTGACACCGAGCGTCATGCTGGTGCTCGACAAGTCGGGCTCGATGGTCGCCCCGTCGACCCCGGCGGGCCTCAACGGCTTCTGGGACCACGACGGGGACGACGCCGACCAGGACGGGAAGCAGGACATGGACCCGGCCACGGACGCCACGCCGAACATCACGCGCTGGCAGAGCCTGTGGGAGGTCACCGACCTGATCGCCAACGGCTTCAACGGCTCGATGAACATGGGCATGGTGTTGTTCCCGTCGAAGACCGCCAAGGCCGACTACAGCGAGGTGGCCTGCCTCGTGAGCGCCACGCCGGAGGTGCCGATCGGCGTGTCGAACGCGGCGAAGATCATCGCTGCCATCCCGAGTGCGACCGCCGACAACACGGTCATTCAGGGCGGCACGCCGGCGACCAAGGGGATCAAGACGGCGGTCGCCGAGCTCACCAAGGCCCCCGCCGACCAGCCCAAGTTCATGATCCTCGTGACTGACGGGGCCGCGAACTGCCAGGAAGACGCGCCGGACGCCACGACCCTGTTCGAGATGTACGACGCGGCGCTGGCGACGACCGTCGCCAGCGCGGCGGACGCGGGCATCAAGACCTACGTGGTCGGCATCGATATTTCGCAGGAGGTCAGCCCGGTCAAGAAGGAGGGCAACCCGGACGGTGTCAACACCTACGAGAAGCTCAACGAGGTCGCCATGGCCGGCGGCGTGCCGCGCCCCGGCGCCGAGAAGTTCTTCAACACGACCAACCAGGAGGAGCTGCAGGCCGCCCTGGAGATGATCTCGATGCAGATCCTCAGTTGCACGCTCGACCTCAGCCCCGCGCCGGTGTACCTCGACTACGTCGAGGTCTCCGTGAAGGACCTGTACGGCAAGGACCAGGTCATGGACTGCGCCACCGAGGACGGCTGGAAGTACGTCTCGATGGAGGACCCGATCACCATCGAGCTGTGCGGCAAGGCCTGCTCGGACTTCCAGATGACCGGCACGATCGATATTCAGTACCGCTGCCCGAACTCGGGCTAGTCGACGCTGACCGGCGCGGCGGGCTGACTGCAGGCCCGCCCGCGCTTCGCAGCTCATTCGCGTAAGCGAGGTCGCCGGAACGGCGGCCTCGCGGTTTTATGGGCCGGTCTTCACGGCACCGGCTCGAAGGCCTTGCAGGCCGAGACGACGTCGTCGAGCACGCCGGTGAAGGTCGACGCCAGATCGCCTCCGCAGATGTCCTGCATGATGCCGCGCTCGCGTAGCGAGCCGACGATCGCGGCCAGGCGCCGGGCGGGTGCTGCCTTGCCGTAGGGGCCGGTGCACACGCTCTTGGGGGCCTCGAAGGTGCCTCCGCTGGCAGCGACGCCGAGCACCACGAGGCGTCGCAGGTCGCCATCCACGGCGCTCAGCAGCCGCGCACGGATCTCGACCATGCGCGCGAGCGCCTGGTCATGGGTGTCCTCGTCGGTGAGCATGACGACGAACACCAGCGAGTCGTCGCGCAGGAAGCCGGCGTTGTTCGGGTCGTGGAGCGCCTCGGCGGTGTTGTAGGCGGTGAGCTCGAGGGTGCCGGATTGGGTCGAGGCGACGCACGCGAAGTCCTCGGCGAGCGTCGCCGACGGGCCGACCAGCCAGCGCTGGCCGTCCGGCACGCCGCAGGCGGTCGCGGGGCTCTCGGGGGTCTCCGGGAAGTCGCGGTGGGTGCCCAGCACGGTGACGCCCTCCTGCGGGGAGACCACGCCGACGTGGAAGTCCTCGACATCGGTGAGCTCGGCGAGCAGCGCGTCGGTGAATTCGGCGAACACGGGGGCCATGTCGTTGATGCCGCGCAGGGCCTCCTGCTCCTCGTTCATGCTGCCGGAGCCGTCGACGTTGAACAGCACGTCGATGCGTTTACAGCCGGACGGCGGGACCTCGGGGAACGGGGGCTCGAAGTCGAAGTCCTCGCAGACCTGGCGGGCGGTCGTTGTCCACTGCTGCAGGGCGTCGATGAGGTCGGTCTGGTCGCGTTCGAAGTGGCGGCTGTGTTCACTGAGCGAGAGCCCGAAGATCTCGAGCTCGCCGGCGAGCTGGCCGTGGGTGAAGGCGGCGACCCGGCGGCGGTCGCCCTCGCCGACGAGCCGCAAATACGCCTCCGCGGCGATCCCCGGCTGCGCGTAGATGTTGTTCTGGTCGTCGTCGCCGACCGTGAAGATCAGCGCCAGACCGGTCGCGCCGGGGGCCGGCCAGTGGTCCAGCTCGAGCGCCGGGAACAGCAGGCCCGAGAAGTAAAAGGCGCCGTTGTCGAAGTCGCTGGTGTGACCGTCGAGCGCGCTCAGCAGGCAGTCGAGCGCGGCCGGGGCGTCCGGGTCGACCAGGCCGTCCTCGCCGTACACGAGCACCGGGTCGTCGGCGGGGTTGCCGAGCGGCAGCAGGCAGTCGGTCGCCAGCGTGATCTCGGTGCCGGAGTTAACGAGCAGGCGCACGCGCGCGCCGGTGGTCTCGACCATGTCGGCGAGGAACGCCGCGACCGCGGCGCGGTGCGCCGGCGTGTAGATCTCGAGGTCGGGGTTGGCGACCAGAGAGATGTCGAGCTGGCGGCAGAAGGTGGCGGGCTCGCCGGTGGTGGTGCCGTCCTCGCTGTCGCCGGTGGTGACCGGCTCGCCAGTGGTCACGGAGGTGCCAGTGGTCGGCGTCGAGGGGTCGATGCCGCCGCCGGTGGTGGCGGGCAGCGTGGTGCCGGTCTCGCCGGTCGAGACGGCGACCCCGGGGTCGCTGCACGCGCTCAGCACCAGCGCGAGCAGTGCCGCCGGGCGGCGTGACGGTGTGACCGAGATCCGCATCGAGCGATCTTTACGCGAGGTCGGGCGATCCGACCAGCGGCCATGCGCGCTGTTTCGGCTATCGTCCGCCGCGTGACCGGCCTCGACCCGCGCCTCGGCGACCTGATCGATCAACTGCCGAAAGTGGAGCTGCACCTGCACCTCGAGGGCAGCATCCACCCCGAGCTGGCGCTGGCGCTGGCGCGTCGTCGCGGGCGCAGCTTGCCCGGCATGGCCACCGGCGCCGAGGGCCTGCGCGAGCACTACCGGTTCGCCAGCTTCAAGGACTTTCTGCGCATGTACATCGCGATCTCGGCGTGCCTGTCGGAGGCGGAGGACTTCTGCGAGATCACCGTGGCGCTGGCCCGGGACCTCGCGGCCCAGCGGGTCGCCTACGCCGAGGTGACCTTCACGCCGATGACCCACGTCGCTCGCGGCGTCGACCCGGACGTGATGCTGGCCGGGCTCGCCGAGGGCCGCGCGCGCGCCCGTGAGGAGCATGGGGTCGAGCTCGCGTGGGTCTTCGACATCGTGCGCTGCTTTCGCGACCAGGCCGAACCGACGCTCGAGCTGGCGCTACGCGGGCGCTCGCAGGGCGTGATCGGGCTCGGCTTCGCGGGGCCCGAGGCGCCCGAGTGGCCGACGGCGCCGTTCGCCGGGACCTTTACACGGGCGAAGGCCGAGGGCCTGCACTCGTTGCCCCACGCGGGCGAGATGGCCGGAGCCGCGAGCATCTGGGAGGCGCTCGAGCACCTCGGCGCCGAGCGCATCGGCCACGGGGTGCGAGCGGTCGACGACCCGGCGCTGCTCGAGCACCTGGTCCGCACGCAGGTCCCGCTCGAGGTGTGTCCGACCAGCAACCTGGGGATCGGGCTCTACCCTGATCTCGCGGCGCATCCGCTGCCGGAGCTGCTGCGCGTCGGCGTGGCGGTGTCCCTGGCGAGCGATGACCCGCCGATGTTCGCGACCTCGCTGGTCGAGGAATATCGCCGTTGTACGCGGGCCTACGGCTGGGACGCGGGGCAGCTTCGCGCGCTCGCGGCCGCCGCCGTGCAGCACAGCTTCCTCGCGCCGGAGCGCAAGGCGGAGCTGCTGCGAGCGCAGGAGGCGGTGGCCGAGGCGCTTCGCTTCCCGCGGGCCTGATAAGCTCCCGCGCGTGCAAGTCTCCCGTCGCTGGACCCGCCCGCTCGTACTCGTCGCCGCGCTCCTCGCCTGCAAGACCCCCGGTGACGATGCGCCCGCAAGCACCGCAGGCACCGCAGGCACCGCAGGCGCGGTCGCCGGGGTCGAGCAGGCCGCCGACCCCAAGCCTGAGCCGATGCCGGTGCTGCGCACCGGTACGCGCACGCTGACGGCCGGCAAGCAGCTCGCCGGCAAGGTGACCAGCCGCAGCGCGGACGCGACCCACGAGTACATCGAGCTGCTCCTGCCGCTCGGTGGCGAGGACATGGGCCTCAACTTCGACCGCGCGCACGTCGAGCTCACGGGCAGCGGCCCCGGTGACCTCGGCCTGGTTGCGACCGCCATGGGCGCCAGTGAGGTGCGCGTGATGGTGCGGCGCAAGCTCGGCGGCGTCACGGAGCCCGAGGGGGCGCTGTTCGCCGAGCGCTGGGACGACGGTGGCAATGTGTGGACGCGGGTGCCGTTTCGGGCCGGCGACGTCAAGGCGGCGAAGACCGACGCCGAGCTCAAGGCGCGCTGGGTCGAGGCCTTCGCCGGGCAGTTCACGGACGACTGGCGAGCGCCGCACCCGTGGCTGCAATTCGCGGGCGGTCGGGCGCGGGCGCTGCTGCCGGGCGGGCTCAAGCGGGGTGGTGAGGGCGTACCTGGCCTGACGCGGCCGAGCCGACGCACGGACCTCTCGCAGTTGATGGACACGACCACCGGCGTGATGTCGATGCAGGAGGCGCTGCAACACGACCGCGGCCTGCGGCTCGAGCGCGGCGACGGCAAACCAACGATCGCGATCGGCGAGCTGAGCCGCCCGCCGCTCGACGCTCACCCGTTCGCGGCGATGCAGGCCAAGCTGCCCGATCCGGCCGCTGGCACGCCCGAGCCGCTGGCCGCGGCGGTGCCGGCCGAGTTCTGGTACGCGCGCGTCGACGACATCCGCCTGATGCTGCGCCTGCTGGACGAGGCCGACGCCTGGATCACGCCGGTCGTCCAGATCTTGCAGCGCAACCCCGAGGACCGCTATCTGGCGGACCGCTACCAGGCCCAGCTCGGCCTGCGCCGCACCGACATGGCCAAGCTGTTCGGGCACACGGTGGTCGGCTCGGTCGCGCTGACCGGCAGCGACCCGTACCTGCGCGAGGGCAGCGACGTCACGATGATCTTCAGCGTGAAGCAGCAGGCGATCTTCGATCAGGAGCTGGCCCGCCACCTCGACGCCTTCAAGGCCGAGATCCCCGGCCTTCTGACCACCACCCGCGATTACGGCGGTGTCACGATCACCGAGAGCAGAGACCCGGGAGGCACCGTCCGGCAGCAGCGGGCGCAGGTCGGCGCGCTGGCGATCGTGTCCAATTCTCCCGCGGCCTGTCAGAAGGTGATCGACGCGATGCAGGGCAAGACGGCCCGGCTCGGCGACGAAGCTGACCTCAAGTACATGTTGGCGCGCGACCCCGGGGCCCACCAGGCGTTCGCGTTCCTCAGCGACAAGTTCATCGCCGCGGTCGTCGGCCCGCAGCAGAAGGTGCTGGCGGCGCGGCGTCAGCAGGCGCTCGCCGACCTGCTGATCCCCGGCTACGCGGCGCTGCTGCACGGATGGTTGTTCGGCGCGGCGCCAGCGAGCACCGACGCGCTGGTCGCCAGCGGCCTGCTCGTGGCCGACGAGCTCAAGCACAGCGACGGCGCCGCGATCGCGTTCACGCCTGGCAGCGCGGCCAGCTCGCCGTGGGGTCGGCCTTCGGCCCTGACGCCGCTGATTGACCTCCCGTCGGTCACGCAGGTCAGCGAGGCGGAGAAGCTCGCGTATGAGAACTTCGTGAGCGGCTATCAGCAATACTGGAAGCAGTTCATCGACCCCGTGGCGATCCGCCTCGACATCAAGGACGAGGGCGGGACCGCGGTCGCGGACATCGACGTGCGCATCTTGCCGCTGATCTCCGCCACGGATTACAGCGAGATCGAGGCGATCGTCGGCGCGACGCGCGTGCAGGTCAGCGCGATCGACCGCGGCTTGCAGGCGGTGTGGGCGGTCGGCAAGGACGCGAGCCTGCGCAAGGACCTCGACGGCGTCATGCAGGCGGCGACCGGCCAGAGCGACATCGGCATCGGCTGGCTCGGCGACTGGGTGCTGGTCGGCCTCGAGGACCGCGCCGCGCTGGTCGAGCTGCTGGCCCGCTTCGACAAGACAGTGCAACTTCCGCCGGAGAAGTCGCAGGACGAGCAATTCAACGACGTCGAGCTGTGGCGCCTGGTCGGTCGGTTCCCGTTCTACGCGGCGGCCGAGGTCAAGAACCCGGCGATGCTGGTGGCGACGCTGGCGGCGATCAAGACCATGCTCGGCGGGGTCGCGCCCGGCTGGGTCGACTGGGGCGAGACCACGAAGTACCGCGACCTCCCGGTCGTGCGCGTCGGCGCCAGCAAGTCCGCGCCGATGCTCCCGAACCGCGAGATCGCCGACGCGGTCGCCCTGCACTACGTGCAGACCGGCCAGGCGATCGTGCTGGCGATCGACATCGAGACGCTCAAGCACGCGGTCGACCGCGTGCTCGACGGCAAGCTCCCGAAGAGCGACGCCGCGGGCAGCTCGCAGTTCGTGTTCGAGGGCCACTCGACGGCGGGCGGACCGCTGTGGACCGCGCTGTTGTGGATGATCCAGGGCCAGGCCAACGAAGCCCAGGCCAGCGCCCGGCGCTCGGCGGAGATCCTGCTGCGCGGCGACCCGGCGGTGGCCGGGGACCCGAAGGCGCTCGCGCGACGCGGGCTCGACTACCTCGGCTTCGCGCCGGTCACGGCCCAGGGCGACAGCGCATTCACCCTGGCCCCCGAGGGCGCCGGCGACCCGCTGCTCGGCACCACGATCACGCCGATCTATGTGCCGCTGCCGATCGCCGGCTCGCCGGTCGAGCGGCTCATGCAGCGCCTCACCGGCGTGCGCGGCGAGGTCGCCTTTGATAAGGAGCCCGACCCCGCCGGTCCCAACGCCCGCAGCCTGCACACTCGCTTCTCGTTGCACCTCGGCGCGGCGCCGTGAACGGCATTAACGCGTAGGGGCGTCCACGCGATGCTGCGCGGGCGCCCGGGGCGTGAGCAGGACCTGGGTTTACAGGCAGAGGTCGAGGCAGATGTCGGCGCCGACGTAGATGTCGCCCTTGCAGAAGACGGAGCCGTCGATGTCGCAGTTGGCGTGGCACTGGGCCTCGACCTCGGCCTCGCACTGGGCCTGGGCCTCGGCGTCCCACTCGTCGGCATCCACCTGCGCATCGCAGTAGGCGTCGACGTTGGCCTCGCAGTCGGCGTGGCACTCGGCGCCGACCTCGACCTCGCAATCCAGGAACACGTCGAGGTCCAGGTCGAGACAGGCGTCGAGGTCGACGTCGATGTCACCACCGCCGCCGCCGCCGCCGCCGATGCCGATGTCGCCGCCGATGCCGATGTCGCCGAAGCCGCCGCCGTAGCCCTGGCCGCTCTGGGTCGCCGGGGTGGCGGTGAAGGTGGGGGCGAAGGCGAGGGTGCTGACGAGGAGAGTGATGGTGGAGAGCATGGGAGTGGTCCTTTTTCTTCGAGCTTGTCGAAGCAAAGAGTGTTTGGAGGGCCGCCGGGGGTTCCGTTGCGGCTCGATGATTGGAGCGTCGATGTCGGCTCGGAGGGTGTGTATAAAACGCAACACGGTTCGTGGGGCGCATGTCATGTTTGTGATCCGGCGATCCGCGCGCGGGCCGACACTCATGCCATAGCCGGCATATATCGGTGCAGTGCGGGCTACTCGGGCAGGTCACCGCGCAGGAACAGCAGTTGTAGGCGCAGCTCGGCGCCGATCCCGAGGAGCAGCGCGCGAAGCGGCTCGTCGTCCTCGACGACCACGTTCATGAGCGGCTCGCCGGGCAGCGCGTGGGGTCGCAGGCCGAGCAGCAGCGTGCGGGCCAGACCGGGGCGAGCGACGCGAAACGGGAAGGCGCCCGGGAAGAGCGGGTTGAAGCTGGCGACGCCGAGGCCGAGCGCGGCGGGCTCGGCGGGGTCGTGCAGGCGCATGAGGATCCGCGAGGGGTCCTCGCGGATCGCAGCGAGTTGGCCAGGGGGAAGCTCGTGGGCGGCCTCGATCTCGGCGTCCTCGGCGGGGTCGACCGGACATGTCCCCAGGGCCAGGTCCTCCGTGGGTAGGTCCGGCACGGCGCTCCAGTCGAAGCGCAGCGCGGCCGAACGGTACACGATCTCGAGGCCGAGGCTGCGGTACAGGCCGAGCGCGACCGCGTTGCCGGGCTCGACGTTGAGGCACCAGCGGGCGCAGCCGTGCGCGCGCAGGTGGGTGGCGAGCTGCTGCATCAAGGCGCGGCCGCGGCCGCGGCCGCGCCTGGCGACGTCGATCACGACGTTGCGCACGTAGCCGAACTCCGCCATGCGCTCGTAATGCACGTAGCCGAGGACCTCATCGTGCTGGGTGAGCATCAAGGTGCTGACGTGCAGGTGCTCCCAGAATTCCTCGTCGGGGATCGGGTCGCCGGTGCCGAGCTCGGGGAACAGGCGGGCGAACACGGGGTAGTCGGCGAGGGTCGCCGGTCGCAGGTGCATGGTCATCGGCGGGTCCTCGTCGCGCTCGGCGGGCTCAGGGGCGGGTTCGTCGGCGTGCTCTGCTTCATCATCATCCTCTTCATCATCTTCATCGAGGTCGGGCGAGAGCTCGAGGTCGGCGAGGGCGGGGGCCCAGGCAGCGCGCTCGCTCCAGCGGTGCGGGGTGGCGAAGGGGGCGACGAGGCGGGCGTCGCCGTCGTTCCAGGCGGCGCCGCGGTCATCGAAGACGGTGATGAACTGCACGGGTGTGCGCCTGAGCTTGCGCAGGTGGGCGAGGTCGGTGCAGGCGGCGACGACGTGCTCGGCGAGCTTGCGGGCCTGGTCGCGGCGCTCGTTGGCCAGCAAGAACAGCAGGAGGTGGCGCGCGGGTGTGCGAATGCGGAAGTCGACGCTCCACGTGGTCGCCGAGATGCCAGGGATGCGGTCGTTGCGGGTGATCGCCAGCGGGCCCGGGAGGGTCGCGCGCAGGTAGGCCTCGACCTCGTCGGGGAACGACCGGGTGATGCGCGGGCGGCCGCTGCGGCGCAGGTCGGCGACCCGCAGACAGGCCTGGGCGACCCGCACGGCGGCGGCGGCGAGTGATTCGCCCGGGCGGGCTGTCGCGCGCAGCTCGCCGCGCTCGAGGGTGACGTCGAGGCCGGCGCAGGCGTCGGTGATCTGTTGCTGCTGGCGGGCGCTGCGACGCGGCTCGACGGTGTGAGACCGCAACCAACGCAGGGTCTCGCCGAGGTCGCCGAGCAGCACGGGGTCGCTGTGACGCAGCAAGAACAGCGCGAGCGGCTCACCGCCCGGCAAGGTGAAGGGCGTGCGCACCCGCAGGTACGCGCCCCACTCGTCGACGGCGAACAGCGGGGTCGCGAGGCCGGCGCGCAGTTGGCTGTCTCTCGGGTCAGCCTCGCCGGTCACAGCAGGTTCTCCTGGGTCGGCGGGGGGTCGACGAGCTCGCCGTCGTGGGTGAGCGCGGTCAGGCGGCAGAACAGGCGCCACGCGGTCTGCTCGTCATTTTGCTCGTCATGCGAGCTGTCGGCGGGGAGCAGGTCGACCGCGCCGCGGCGGCCGGGGCTCCAGCGATGGAAGCGGGGGCCGTCGGGGCCGAGGTCGAGGGCGGCGAGGCGGCCGATGCCGCGCGAGATCAGGGCGAAGCGCAGGGTGCTCGCGGCGGCGCAGCGCTGGCCGCGTACCTGCAAGTCCGTCGCGGCGCAGGAGACTGGCGCGAGGAACTCGTGGCCGCTGGCGTCCTCGTCGTCGGTCCAGCGCAGCACGCCGGAGATCCGCTTGTCCTGGTCGGCGAGGATCGCAGCGACCTCGTCGTCGATCGGGCGGGCGGCGGTCATGCCTCGGACTCGCGGCCGCGCCAGCGGCGGAGGACCCGCTCGCCGAGCAGCGACACGGCGGCGAAGAGGACCAGCCCGAGCAGCGTACACGCGAGGATCGCGGCGAACAGCTCGGCGGTCTTGAGCTGACCGGAGGCCTGGAGGATCCGATAGCCGAGGCCGTAACCGGCGGCGCCATAGCCGGCGAAGAACTCGCCGATGATCGCCCCGATCACAGCGAGGCCGCTGCTGGTCTTGGCGCCGGTGACCAGGTAGGGCACGGCGCCGGGCAGCCGCAACTTTAATAATACTTGCAGGCGGGAGGCGTCGCGCATGGCGAAGAGCTCGAGGAATTGTGGGTCGACGCGGGTCAGGCCGGTGGTGCCATTGGTGATCACAGGAAACAGGCTGATCATCACCGATACGAGCACGACGCTGGCGAGGCCGGTGCCGAACCAGATCACGATCAACGGCGCGACCGCGACGACCGGGACGGTCTGTAGAAAGATCGCGTAGGGGTAGAGGCTGCGGGCCAGCAGGCGCGACTGCGAGAACACGATCGCGATCGCGGTGCCGAGCAGGAGGCTGATCAGCAGGCCGAGTACGGCGGCGGCGGCGGTCAGGCCCGTGGCGGTCGCCAGGGGCCCCGCGTTGGCGATCGCAGCCGCGGCGACGCGGGTCGGCGTGGGCACGAGGTAGGCGGGTACCGCGAACGCGGTACAAATCAACTGCCAGATGAGCAGCACGCCGACGAACACCAGTAGCGGCGGCAGCACGCGGGTGTAGAGCGGCTCGTGGGGGCTCACGCGGCCCTCTGTACTTGGGCGCGCAGCGTGGCGAGCAGGGCCATGAATTCCGGGCTGGTCTGGAGCTCCGGCGGTCGCGGCCGCGGCAGCGAGATCTGCAGGTTGTGGACGATGCGGCCGGGACGGGGGCTCATGACGAGCACGCGGTCGGCGAGCCACACGGCCTCGGCGAGGCTGTGGGTGACGGCGAGCGCGGCGAAGCCGTCGCGCTGCCACAGGCGCAGCAGCTCGCCGTCGAGGTGCTCGCGGGTCAGCTCGTCGAGGGCGCCGAAGGGCTCGTCGAGCAGCAGCAGCGCGGGGCGAGTGACGAGCGCACGCGCGAGCGAGGCCCGCATGCGCATGCAACCAGAGAGCTCGGCGGGGTGGGTGTCGGCGAACTCGGCGAGGCCGACCAGGTCGAGCGCGCGGTCGACCGCGGCGCGGCGGTCCGGGGCGGTGGGGCCGGATGCGCCGAGCTCGAGCGGCAGGGCGACGTTGTCCCG